>JAABUQ010001392.1_pt1 | contig 52367 bp, 49 predicted proteins | sample 5560001 | NCBI WGS metagenome assembly JAABUQ01 (sample SAMN10711888, study PRJNA513371) | rock metagenome | isolation source: Antarctica rocks | place: Antarctica: Victoria Land, Finger Mt nord | collected 2015-12-18
ATAATGGGAGCGGGAAGGGGCATGAACTTTCTCCTGAGTAAGATTTTGTTGTGAACAACTTCTATCTTACTCCAAAGAAACTTTATGTCCTATCTTTTTCCCAAAAATGTACAAAGTCGAGCTTAGATACCTCTTTTTATTTTAGAGCGTAAGCGGTTAGCTTTCCGTTGTTGTCGGGGACGTAGACTTGGCCGTTGACCACAATTGGGCTCTGCCAGTGTAGGCCGCCGATTGAGCCACCAGCGGAAGCTTGTGTGCTGCTCCACAGGATGTTCCCTGTTGTGGGGTCTGTTGCGCGTAGGACGTTAATACCCTGTATGTAGAGAATACCGTTAGCAATAAATGGTGAACTCCCACTGTTGCGGTTCTGATAGGCGAATTGCAATGAGCTATGTCTGTTGGCATCTGTCGTAACCTTGAAGGCTGAGAAGCCTGCGAAGTTTGCCACAAAGACCCATGTGGTGTTGTTGGCGTCGTTCCACGCAATTGGATGCGTATCAACATCGCTGCCTTGAGGCAAGCCTATCGCCTGCAACTCACCACCGACGTTATTGGGGCCACCCTTACCAGACATGTTCTGGCGATTGATCAGGCGCAGTGTGTTGTCCTTACCAGCCTGGACAAACATGTAAGGCGTTGCACTATTAGCCTGTTTCGGCAACATCACAGGTGCGGCACTCGCAAGGTCCTGGTCATTCGCCTGCAACAGTGCGAAGTTGGCAGGGGTGTATGTGTCAACGACTCTGGAGAGGTTGGGAGTTAACTCAATCACCGTATCACCATAGTTATGTCCACCGTTGTTTGCGTCAAACGTGCCATTGCCGGTACTGACAAACACATTGCCCGTTAGGGGATCAATGACGGCACCGCCACGCGCCCAAATGCCTGATTGCACCTGCGGGCAGGTTGTTGGGCCTAACAATTGTGTAATATTGGAACACAGCGAATTGAAGACTGTCATATTACCAGAAGCAAGATTGATAGCCACAACGTGGCCTTCGTAGTGACCGCCGTCACCAGGATAGCCGCTTGTCACCATATATAAGTAACCGTTGCCAATATTGAGTGCCGAAGAGCCCTTCTCAACACCTGGCATCAATGTAATTGTTACAGGCCAACCACCTGTTGTTGTCTCAGTACCTGTACCAACAGCATACTTATGTACTTTGCCATCAACGCCATATCCGTAGACGAATTGACCGGATGGGTCAATCGCGGGTGAACTGGTGGTGAAGCCTGGACCAGTTGTATTGGCATGCCATACCTGATTACCTGTCGCAGCATCTACAGCAACCAGGCTACCATTCTTTGTCGTCACAAACACCAGGTTTTTTACGCCAGCAGGCGTTGTGACATTTGGAAGCTCGACGGGTGCGCCATCAGCCACGTTGGGTAAAGCTTGTTGCCATTTGCGCGTCAAGGTACCAACGTTTGCTGCTGTAATCTTTGTCTCGTTCGTATTGATACCACTACGCTGACCATTGCCATCAAAGGCAGGCCATGCAACCTGTTTTGATGCTATCGGTGTTGTTCCTGTTGTTGGCATTGGATTTACTGCTGTCGCGCTAGGTTGCGGAGTAGGGGTAACGCCCATTGTTGGTGCTGTTGAAACTGCGCTTAGTGTAGCTGATTGCAGTGTTACATTACCAAGCTGATCAAAGCTTTTCCGCACAGTGAAGGCTACAGTTAATTTTTGTCCAGCAGCACTCCCTTTATAGGTAAGTGTATACACGCCATTGCTGGTGGCACTAATATTTTCAAGTGCTTTATTGTTATATACTACATTACTTCCATTAATAGAAGCTTTTAGTGCGCCCTGCGCCTTCCACACACCGACGTAGAGTTTGAGTACACGACTTGTTGTATCGGCGGGGACGGTAATCTGAAAACCATTATGTAGGCCATACGTCCAAATGCCGGTTGTCGTACCCTTAACGTTCGCTTGTGGCTTGCCATTCGTCCAACTATATTTTGTTGGACTATCGTTGAAACGCGTAACCGGTGCATGGCCTATACGTGTGTAGTTACTAATTTGCTGCTTGATGCCCTTCTTGTGAGCAAAGCTGTTGCGGCTTTGCAAGCCCCAATGTGCCCAATCAAGTGTGCCTTGCTTTGTGAGGTTGACGCCCACCGCAGACCGTGCAAAGGTGCCGGAAAGCGCAGAGGTCTCAACATTTTGCCCAAGCGCGGCTCGCACTGAGGAGAAGTTTAAGAGTAACGGAATAAGTAGCATTACGCAGAGCACTACTGCTAGCATAACCGCTACTCCACGGCCTCTTGTCCAGAAATACGGTTGTTTAGTCATCTTAAGCCCTTTCAAAAGCTTGCTAGTTGTGGAAGAAACACCCCCACAGGTCTCTTCCTATCGTATTGAGAAAGAGAAACACATGAATACTTTGAAATATTATGAAATCCCCTGTGTATTCTTGCGCACTCTTGATATGATGCGATGTTAACACAAGATCGGATGTGCGCTTGCATGGTATTGAAAGGCATTAGCAGCAAAGTACCGAACATGGTTGCGGTTTCTCAACCGTAGGTCATCCATAGTATGAGGGGTAAGTACTAAAGCGTCCGTTTCCTGTGTTGGCATACAATTATCTTTGTGGTAAAGATGGCATGACAGGGACAAGAGGGAGCGTGACAGGGCTTGCCCCCAATAGTGTTCGCAGAAGGAGAAAGGGTTCCCAACGGATGCCTACGAGGGGCAAACCTGTTCACAGAAGGAGAAAGGGTTCTCAACGGATGCCTACAAGGACCCACGGATGCCTACATGCGCCCCACGGACGCCCACAAGGGGCAATCCTGTTCAAAGAAGGAGAGTGCCCACACAAAAAGTATGGAGGAGCCCACCATTGAAAGGAAGTGTGAGCGTGGGTCCGTGTTTGTGGGCGTCCGTGGGTTTCTGCCAAGAGATGGCTCTTCTGTGAACAGGATTGGGGACAAGCCCTGTTATGCCGATTACAGCACAGATATGAGGGAGGGACCGATTTGCCGTGTTCTGCTAACATTTTGATTGTCAGCAGGACGCGATACATGGGTCCCTCCCGATATTTTAATGGTAAATTATGAAAAATTTATTGCTGATTGAAGCGTGGTTTGCGCTTCTCTAAGAAGGCGTGCATACCCTCTTTGGCATCAGGGATTTGTGAGGTTGAGGCCATGACCTCTATCGCGTAGTCGTAGGCTTGCGGCTGTGACATCTCTATTTGCGCGTAGTAGGCTTGTTTGCCGATCTCTTTAGAGACGAGGCTACCACGTGTCGCGGCTTCAATCAGGCGTTGTGCCTCATCTACAAGCTGATCGGGTGCGACAACACGATTGACTAAGCCCCAGTCTGCCGCCGTGTGTGCGTCTATCGCATCACCTGTAAGCAGCATTTCTAAGGCTCGTTTGCGTCCGATGTTGCGGCTCACGGCGATCATTGGCGTGGTGCAAAACCAGCCGCCCTTGCCACCAGGAGTCGCAAACGCTGCGTTGGTTGATGCAACCGCAAGATCACAGGTTGCAACGAGTTGGCAGCCTGCCGCCGTTGCTAATGCATGCACTCTTGCTAGCACAGGTTGTGGCACATCCTGAATCGTATCCATCAGGGCAGTACAGACTTTTAAGAGTTTGCGGGTAGTGGCAAGGTCACGATCTACCACATCGGCAAAGTCATGACCAGCACAAAAAGCTGGCCCATTTGCCGCCAAAATTATGCCTCGCGCTGTACTTGCACCCACTTCGTTGAAGGCGGCAGTAAGTTCGCCCATGTGCTTGAGCGAGAGGGCATTGCGCCGTTCTGGTGTGTTCATCGTGATTGTGGCGATATCGCCTTCGTATTGCAGCGTAACCATTTCGTATTGCATATGCCTCTCCTTCTGTAGCCAGAGAAACCAGGGCACCCGCGAGGGGATGCCCTTGCCCTAACCAAATGAACTTTGATTGTGTAGTAGGAGCCGATGTATGGCCGAGCTTGCTTACCTTACTAAAATATGTATATCGGTATTTCTCAATCTTCATCATAGTGTATCATATTTGTTTCGTCTCACGACACTAACCACTTTTTTCATACACAAGAAGAATGGGAGAGGGAGAGATAGTTTTTGTCTGAGAGCGAGAGCGTTATCCGCGATTCGGGAGGGAGGGAGTCCTTATGGCTGTAAAGAAGCCAACAATAAAATATCAACAACAACCAGATGAGCAGGTAGTGTATATTGACCCGGAAGAGAATATTACGGCTGTACGTGAGCGGCTTGAGCGTATTATGGCACAACAAATTGCACTTGTAATACCACCACAAACGCATTTACGTGGTCAAGTGGTTTGGAAACTGTTGTACACACGTGCAAAAGAGCTGGGAAAAGAGGTTTCTATTGTAAGCTCTGACCCTCAAATTCGCGCCATGGCTCGTTCTGTGCAGTTTAAGGTTGCTTCGTAGTATTTTTGTGGCATGGACACAATGGAAAAAGCTGGCAAACCGATGTATCGGTTTGCCAGCTTTTTCCATTGTGTCCACGCCATATGATACCATGGTACTAGAATTACTATGAAGAGTCAGGAGTACAGACAATCCTATGTTTCCCACATTTATACGCGCCTATCCACCGAGCCAGCCCGCGTTAGATAGGGCGTATTGGCTTCCTTTTGTAAAGAGTGAGGTGTTGGTAGAGCAGCATGGAAAACAGGTTTCTCTTATCGAGGCGAATAACCAGGAGATGCAGGAACTTCTGAAGCCGCAAGAAGTGCTGTATATAGGGACGTTCGATGGTGTTCCGTGTATGACATGTGAGGTGGGAGCGGATGTTGTCATGCCTGGTGGGTGGCGTGCGCTTTCATTATGGGGACTTTTTGGCAGACTGGATGAGGTTGCATACGGTATCGTTGGCTATGCAACACAACTGCTGTATTGGCGTCACACCAGTCGTTTTTGCCCTGTCTGTGGTCATGTACCACAAGACGAAGTAGGCACATGGGGGCGTCATTGTACTCACTGCGGCCACACTGCCTATCCACATGTTACGCCCGCTATTCTTGCGCTTGTACATGATGGAGAGCGTATGCTGCTGACACATAAGCCTGGCTGGGGCAAGCGCTATAGCTGTATTGCTGGCTTTACAGAGCCAGGGGAAGCGCTTGAAGAATGTGTGCAACGCGAGGTCTATGAAGAGGTGGGGTTAGAGGTCACGGACATACACTATGTGGGTAGTCAGCCGTGGCCCTTTCCACATCAACTCATGGTTGGCTATACGGCAAGGGCCGTAGGTGGCACGCTTCGCCTCGACCAGCAAGAGTTAGATGATGCGCAGTGGTTTAGCCTGGATGCCCTGCCTGAGATGCCACCGCCGCTGAGCCTTGCACATTTCATTATCACAACATGGGTTGAGAGAACACGCCAAAAGCAGCAAGACGCATCGAACAACATATAACAGTCATGACATTTAGCAGTAGAAAAGGGGAAACAATGCGAACAAATCACGTAAAGGCAAAATTGCGTAAAGGCGAACCCTCATTCGGCGCATGGTTGAGTTATTCAACGCCTCAACAGGCACGGCTTATGGCACGTCTTGGTTTTGATTGGCTGCTTGTGGATGCGGAGCATGGTGCATACAATCCTACACTCATAGCGGATCTCATTGCTAGCATTGCTGATGCAGGAACCGAGTGTGCTCCGCTTGTGCGTGTACCGCATAATACTGTCGAATGGTTCAAGTGGACGCTTGATGCAGGTGCATGGGGCGTGATTGTGCCAATGGTCAACACGGTAGAAGAGGCACAACAAGCTGTGAGTTGGGCTAAGTATCCGCCTGTTGGAACGCGCAGTATTGGCGGGATGTTTGCAAGGCTAGCCTTTGGCACAACAGATGCAGCAAGCTACGCACGTAACGCTAACGATGAAATCCTGGTGGTTCTACAAATCGAGAGTATGGAGGGACTGCGTAACCTCGATGCTATTATGGGCGTACCAGGAGTAGATGTTGCATTTGTTGGTCCAAATGATCTGCACGCATCGCTTGGACTGCCACCAAGTAACGAGGGTGCGGAGCCAGAGTTTGTCAAGGCACTTGAACAGATCCAGGCGAGTGCGCGCCAACACAATCTCGCGCTTGGTATCTATAGCAGTGGTGGGGATGCGGCAGCGCAACGTGTGCGAGAGGGATTTCAGATGGTCTGCGCAACGACTGATCTTTCGAGCATGATAGCAGGGGCAACACAGCAGTTAAAGAATGCACAGAACTATCGGCAAGATAAATAGAAAGGCAGGAATAGAGTATGCCACAGCAAGGAACACGTCCAATTCGCTCATTTGGGGTATTGACCGGTGGCGGTGATGTGCCAGGGCTGAACACAGCCATTAAAGCCCTCGTCTATCGTGCGGAACCGGAGGGTGTTCGCGTCACAGGCTTACGCTCAGGTTGGGAAGGCATTACTTTTTTGGATCGGGCTCACCCATTGGAAAGCCTTATCTATAAGATAGAGGAAGCGAATACCTGGAAGGGCAACTATGTTATGCCCCTCTCGCGGTTGAACACACGCGCGATAGATCGGCAGGGAGGCACAATTCTACAATCCACGCGTACAAATCCCGCGAAGGTGCGTGTCGCGGACCTGCCCCCGCACTTGAAACACCTGGGAGACGGACATGCTTCGGATGACCGCATAGACCTCACAAACGAAGTACTAGAAAACATGAAATTTCTCGGGCTTGATGGTCTGGTTGTGATAGGTGGAGACGATACGCTGAGTTATGGTGCCGTACTTGCCTCGAAAGGCGTGCCTGTCTGGGGTATTCCTAAGACGATGGACAACGATGTTCCTGGTACAGATTACTGTATTGGCTTTCAGACGGCAATCAGTCGCGCGGCTGAGTTCATTGGTCGTATCCGTTCAACGGCGGAGTCACATAGCGAAACGATTCTGTTCCGTATGTTTGGACGTGACGCAGGCTTTACCGCGCTGGAGACCGCCACCGTTGCCTGGACTGACCGCTTGCTCATTCCAGAGGTTCCGGCCAATATCGACACACTTGCAGACCTGATCGCGCAGGATAGACGCAACCCACAAAGCTACTCAACGGTTGTACTTTCCGAAGGTGCCAATCTTGGTGTGCCTGTGCCAGAAATGGGAGAAGCGGACGCCTATGGTCATAAGAAGAAAGAGAATGTCGCGGAGTTTCTTGGGGAGCAACTTGTGACACGTCTACCACATGTACGCTTCATTCCAATTGATCTGACCTACTTTTTGCGGAGTGGAGAGCCAGAAGTTTACGATAAACACATGGCGATCTATTATGCTAACCTCATCATGGCTGCTGTAGAGAAGGGGATGCATAGTGTAATGGCGGCACACCGACATGGGTCTTTTGTCTATACCGACATTCCTGGTAAAAATCTGTCGGCGCGACGCGTGGACCCTGCAGACTACCACACCGAGCGCTATCGTCCGCGCTTTGAGCATATTACGGGGGAATACGAACCGCAGGAGCAGCATTAGTTCGTGAGTTGTTGGTAAAAAGGTGTACTACCACTGGTAGCACACTTTTACCAACAACTCAATCTTATCTTGGAATCCTTGTGAAGAGTCGCTCCAACTGGCAACTAAACCCTGGTAGGAGTGGTGATTGAAGCATATCAGTTTCGCTAAGAGTCTCGGTTAGAATGAGAACATCATTCTTACGCCGATAAACTTCGACTTGCCGCTCTTGCCAAGTTACAATCCAATATTCCTCAGTACCATACTGTGAGTACAAAGCTAACTTGGCTTGACGGTCTCGTCGCACATTCGTCGAACCTGGGGAAGGAACCTCAATCATCAATTCAGGAGATGCGTGTAATTTTCCATCCGCTTCTAGGGCAGTAGCTAATCGCTCATTACTGATCCAAACGACATCAGGGGCAACAGCGTTCTCTTTGGTGAAGATTACTCCTGGCGAGAAATTCGCCGTTCCTGCTTGTGTCTGGTCGCTCCACACGTCAAGGATAGCGACCAGCCGAGCACAAACAAGCTGATGTTGCCAATCAGGTTGTGTTGACACGTACAATTCTCCATCAATAATTTCGTAGCGCTTGCCTTCATCACCTGGTAAATGCTCTAAGTCATCTACCGTCCAGTATTGTGTTTTCATGGTCCCTCTCTGTTGATACCAGCATCGACGTTTTTATCTCAACAGCATTGAAGCAATTGTAACATCTATGTGTAGATCATACAAGTTTCCTTAACAAAAATCTGTGCTATTTCTCTTTATTTATAAGGATAAAGTAGCTTCTTGTCGCCTTCCCAGCTTTCGCGTATTCCAGGTGCTGCGAGGTCCCAATCGGGTCTATTTTTGCGCGTGACTTCGCGCAGGTCCTGGCACAGGTCTTCGGGTGAGGGACGACCCCAGAACCAGTAGCCGTTGTATATTTTGTAGATGAGCAGTCCTGGCTCTAGCACAAGAGTGTGGGGAATCATAGGATTGTGGAAGGGGTCGGTATATTCCTGGATATCGAGGTCTTGTTGTATTTTGCGTCCAGAGTCCGATAGGAAGGGCCATTGGGCACCTACAGCGTCGCGGAACTCATTGCTTTCCAGGATGTTGTCGGTTGAAATAGTCACGATCCTGGTATAAGCAACTGCAATCTTAGGATAGAATGCTGCTAGTTCGAGATGTTGTTGATGATCTTTTGGGCAAAAATGTCCACGCGATAATAGCAGAATCATCGGGTCAATGCCCTGCAATTCGCTCAATTTGCGTCGTGTCTTTGTGTGATCGGTTAACTCGTAATCGGGAAAATGAGCACCTGGCACGATATCAGCACGCATAAAACACTCCTTTATTATGTAGGCCATCCCTGCGTATAGTACATTGATGTTCGTTATGCTAACGAGAGGTTCTGTCAACCAGAACAACCAGTAGTTTTAACATATTCCTGATGGATCTTGCCGATTACGTGTCAGCAATTGTGAGAGTGCCACATTACACAACGTATGATACACAGAAAAAAATACGAAGGAGTTACGATGAGCGAGGAACAGCGAGGTCCATTTAGCCACCTAGAAGAGGCAACCATTCATGATTTGCAAGCAGCAATGGCATCTGGTCAAGTGACCTCTCAGAGACTAACTGAGATGTATATCGAGCGCATTCGCGCTATTGATCAAAGTGGTCCAACGCTTCGGTCGGTTATTGAGATCAATCCTGATGCCCTTGATATTGCAAAAGCACTTGATGAGGAGCGTCAAATCCGGGGGTCGCGCGGTCCTCTGCATGGTATTCCCCTGCTGCTTAAAGATAATATTGCCACACTGGACAAGATGCAGACGACGGCAGGTTCACTCGCCCTGGTCGGCTCACGTCCACCACGAGATGCGTTTGTCGCACAAAAATTACGTGAGGCAGGAGCTGTTCTACTCGGTAAGGCTAATTTGAGCGAATGGGCAAATTGGCGGTCAACAACCTCATCGAGTGGGTGGAGTGCGCGTGGTGGACAGACGCGCAATCCTTATGTACTTGATCGCACACCATGTGGTTCAAGTTCAGGCTCCGCTGTTGCCATTGCTGCTAATCTAGCCGCCGCTTCGCTTGGCAGCGAAACGGATGGCTCAATCATTTGTCCCGCAAGCTCGAATGGACTTGTCGGCATTAAGCCAACGGTAGGACTTACCAGTAGAGCAGGTGTTATTCCTATCTCACACAGCCAGGACAGTATTGGTCCCTTTGGACGCACCGTTACTGATGCGGCCCTGTTGCTTGGAGCAATTACAGGGGTTGATGTTCATGATGCCGTGACACAAGAGAGTACTGGCAAGTTTTACAATGATTATACGCACTTTCTTGACGCCGAAGGGTTGCGAGGCGCGCGTATTGGTGTCGCACGGCAGACCTATTTTGGTTATAACAGTAAGTCCGACACTGTTGCTGAAGCCGCAATCGAGAGGATGCGCTTACTGGGTGCTGAAATTATTGATCCTGCAAACATTTCTACAACAGAGCAAATGGCATTCTCAAATACAGAAATGACTGTCCTTCTCTATGAATTCAAGGCCAATCTGAATGCCTATCTTGCCACACTGACCGATACGCCTGTACGTTCACTTGCAGATGTCATTGCATTTAATGAGTCACATGCAGACGAAGAGATGCCCTATTTTGGACAAGAATTGTTTATGAAGTCACAAGCAACAACTTCACTTGATGATCCAATGTATCTGTTGGCACTTGCAGATAATCATCGTCTCTCACGGCAAGAGGGGATTGACGCTGTACTGAACAAGTACCAATTAGATGCCTTAGTTATGCCAAGTGGGGGTCCCTCCTGGTGTATCGATCTTATCACGGGTGATCATACGCTAGGGGGCAGTGAGCAAGCGGCCGCTCTCGCTGGCTATCCGTTAATCAGTGTGCCAGCAGGTTTTACCTTTGGGCTGCCGCTTGGTATTACCTTCCTGGGGAGTGCTTATAGCGAACCAACGCTGATAAAGCTTGCGTATGCATTTGAGCAAGCAACGAAGGTACGTAAAGCTCCGCGGTATCTGCCTACCACACCACAATTTTAGTTGTGTATTACATAGTCAACGTTCATAACGAATGGTGGTAGTAGTCTACCAATCGTCATGTGATGGGACGCGACCTGCAGGGAGACCGCAAGGGTCTCCCCTACAGGTCGCGCCGTTCCCAGAAGATGTAGGGGAGACCCTTGCGGTCTCCCTGCTCTCTCCCTCCAAACGGTGATTTCCTCTCGATTGAAGATTGGTAGACTAGTAGGGACTAGATTTATCCAGTTGTAAATATTGTTGAATGATGGATAGTTGAATAGTAAAGGACTACCTATGTCAGATTTACATTGGTCACAGAGCATTCATCACGATGGTTCGCCCTATTATGTCTCGTTTGACCCGACTCGGTCACATACGCATATAAAACTGCTCCCATCACCCAGCTCTTTGTACGCACAATTCCAGACGGTGAGCAACATTTCGCGCCGATGCGGATAGTTTCAAGTGATGCTCTTTCTCATTGGTGGGAGGCAGAGGTACGCCTGCACATGTTGCGCACGAACTATCGCTTCTTTCTCAATACAACAGAGGGAAATTGGTGGCTCACCGCTAATGGTATAGTGCGGTACACGCCTACTGATGCCACAGACTTTAAATTTCTTAGCCGTTATTCCGCACCTTCCTGGGTACAAGATACTGTCTTTTACCAGATATTTCCTGAACGTTTTGCCGATGGGGACAGCACCAACAATGTACAGAGCGACGAATATTCCTGTTATGGAACTCCCGTTGTCGCTCACACATGGGGAGAGTTGCCAGGCCAAACGGGTGCGGCTGGCAATGCGCATTTTTTTGGTGGCGACCTGCAAGGTATCGTGCGACACCTGGACTATCTCACTGACCTTGGTATCTCGGCACTCTATCTTACGCCTATTTTCACCTCACCGAGCAACCACAAGTACGATGTGGCAAATTATCGCGAAGTTGACCCGCACTTTGGTGGCGATAAAGCCTTAATCGCTTTACGCGAGGCACTTGACGAACGTGGCATGCGATTGATGCTCGATATCGTTCCTAACCATTGTAGTTCGAAGCATGGATGGTTCCTTGAAGCACAGAGAGACGCAACAGCAGCAACGCGAGAATACTTTACCATTGGCACTACACCGGAGCAGTATGAAAGCTGGCTTGGTATAAGTAGTTTGCCCAAGCTCAACTATCGCAGCGAACGTTTGCGCGAAGAAATGTATGCGGGTGAAGACGCGATTATGCGCTACTGGCTGCGTCCTCCTTATCGTATCGATGGATGGCGTATAGATGTCGCGAACATGCTTGCTAGACAGGGAGAAAGCCAGCTAGAACACAAGATTGGGCGGGGCATCCGGCGTGCCGTCAAGTCTGAGTCATCGTCAATGTACTTGATCGGTGAACACTTTTTTGACGGCTCGGCACAACTTCAAGGCGATGAACTGGATGCGACGATGAACTACCGGGGGTTTAGTCTACCACTTGAGAGCTTACCACCGGTGGGTGCACAAATATGGCGTGTTAAAATAGAAAAATAATAACTCAAAGACACGATAGTAAGGAGACACTGTGATACCTGACTCAAACACCTCGACTCAGATGGCTTCAGAAGCACGCATAGGTGCATTACTTGATGCGATGACCCTGGAAGAAAAAGTGTCACTGCTAGCTGGGGCGAGTACATGGTCTGCCGCTTCCATTGAACGGCTGGGCATACCGGCAATAAAGGTTTCTGATGGTCCGAATGGTGTTCGTGGCAGTGGCAGTTTCGCGGGTGGGAATATGACCTCGGCCTGCTTTCCCGTGGGAATAGCCCTGGCATCCACCTGGAATCCGGGCTTGATAGAACAGATTGGGCAAGCACTGGGCGAAGAAGCGCAGACAAAGGGAGTGGATGTGCTGCTCGCTCCCACTGTCAATATGCATCGTTCACCACTCAGCGGGCGCAATTTTGAGTGCTATTCTGAGGACCCCTACCTCACAGCACGTATGGCCGTTGCATACATTAGCGGTGTGCAAAGTAGAAATGTTGGGGCGACGGTCAAACATTTTGTCTGCAACGACTCTGAGTTTGAGCGTAACACGATTAGCTCAGAGGTCGATGAGCGTGCCTTACGAGAAATCTATCTGCCACCTTTTCAAGCAGCCGTACAGGAGGCGAAAACGTGGTGCGTCATGGCGGCTTATAATAAGGTGAATGGTGTCTTTGCCAGCGAAAATAAAACAACGCTGCTTGACATCCTCAAACATGAATGGGGCTTTGATGGCCTCGTCATGTCTGACTGGTTTGGCACAAAAAGCACCGTCGCTGCCATCAACAACGGTTTAGACCTGGAAATGCCTGGTCCACCAATCTGGCGTGGAGTTCCCCAGGTGCTCGAAGGCATCAAGGCTGGTGACATTCAGAGTGGAGCCGTCGATGAAGCGGTACGTCGCATTCTGCGTATCGTTATGCGCTCAGGCGCGTTTGAGCAGCACACAGGTCGTCCCGAACAAGCAGTAGATCGCCCTGAACATCGCGCACTGATTCGCACTACCGCCGCCGAGAGTATGGTTCTACTCAAGAACGAAGGTAGCATCCTGCCCTTACACAAGGATACACTCAAGACGCTTGCAATCATCGGTCCGAATGCCAAAACCGCCCAAATAATGGGGGGAGGTAGTGCACAAGTTAATGCTCATTATGCTATTACCCCTTACGAGGGTATCGCAAGCTATGTAGGGGACAGCATAGAGCTTAACTATGAGATTGGCTGCACGAGTCACAAGATGTTGCCCCGGCTCAATGCAAGCCTACTTAGATCGAATGGAAATCAGAGAGAAGACACGTTTACTCTTGACTACTATACTACTCTTGATCTCTCTGGCGAAATCGTCTCTCAGGCAACGGTAAATATGGCGGAGCAGTTGTGGATGGGGAGTGTTGTTCCTGGAGTAGAGATAGGCAACTTCTCGGCCCGACTCACAAGTACGCTCACGCCACAGGAGAGCGGGTTACACACCTTTGGCCTCACGAGTGCTGGACAAAGCCGCTTCTTCGTCAACGGACACGAAGTGTTGGACAATTGGACACAGCAGACTCCTAGTGATACCTACTTTGGCATGGGAAGTACTGAAATTACGGCAAATGTTGAGATGACCGCGGGACAACACTACGAATTGACGCTTGAATATAGCAGCCAGAAGATCACAATGCTAGCGGGATTTCGCCTGGGCTATCTACCACCAGTAGCTAAGGACTCAATAGAACGAGCGGCAGCACTGGCAGCACGTTCAGATGTGGCTCTGCTCTTTGTTGGACTCAATGGAGACTGGGAAGGCGAAAGCCATGATCGGCCAGACATGGAACTGGTGGGCGAACAGGTGGCACTTATCGAGCGGGTGGCGGCTGCCAATCCTAAGACTGTAGTTGTTCTACAAACCGGCTCACCCATTACAATGCCCTGGCTAGATAAAGTGGCCGGGGTCATCGAGGCATGGTATCCTGGGCAAGAGTGCGGCAATGCAATTGCTGATGTGCTGTTTGGGACCGTTAATCCATCTGGTAAACTCTCGCAGACGTTTCCTCAAAGGTTAGAAGATAATCCAGCGTATATCAACTACCCGGGAGAAAATGGTCGGGTGCGTTATGGTGAGGGCATCTTCATAGGCTATCGCTACTATGAGAAAAAACAGGTTGCGCCGCTTTTTCCCTTTGGCTTTGGTCTCTCCTATACCAGTTTCGCCTACAGCAACCTACGGTTGAGCACACAGAGTATCGCAGCAAATGAAGCATTAACTGTCAGTGTAGATGTGACCAACACAGGCCAGTATACAGGCAAAGAGACCGTACAGGTGTATGTGCGTGACGTACATAGTACGCTAGCGCGACCGATGAAAGAACTAAAGAGCTTTGCAAAGGTCGCTCTAGCGCCGAACGAAACAAAGACGGTAACGTTACTGCTTAATCGCGAAGCGCTAGCATATTGGAACGATGCAGAACACGCGTGGGTAGCGGAAGCAGGCGAGTTTGAGGTGCTTGTCGGTAGTTCATCACAGGATATTCGGGCGCAAGATGGATTCCAATTGACGAAAACACTTGTCTTTGGGGGTCCTAAGTTGGTGTAGGGGTCTCATTCATGACGCCCAAAGATGGGGCTTTCAACAGTAGGTTTTTTCAAAAGAGAGAGATGTATGAGAAGAAACGTCTGTAGGGACCGATGTATCACGTCCTGGTTTGCAATCGACATGCAAACCAGGACGTGATACATCGGTCCCTACAAGCAATTCATACATTCTTAAAAAAACCTACTGTTGAAAGCAAAGATGAGGGCGGGGCACGTTACATCCTGAGTACATCTCTTGTCTAGCTTTCTTGACCTCGTTGAACTATTGGTCTATCAAACACGGAAGAACATTCGCTGAGTGGGAGGAGTGGAAGCGTGTTTAGATGCATCTGCTTTGGGAGTTCCAACGCGTCTTTGATGCGTTGGACATGATGGAGATGGGTGGTGGATGGCAAGTGTTCGAGCGCGAAATAGTCAACAGCATCAGCCTCATCACTCTCTGTCGTCTCACCTCCAATACGAGTACACAGGAACGAGAAGACCACATCATCCCTAGGAGGATAGGCATACACCCCCAATAGCCTGTCCACCACTACGACGAGACCTACTTCTTCTTGAACTTCACGAATCACGGCTTGCCATGGCGTCTCTCCACTCATGACTCCTCCGCCAGGCAAATTCCACCGATCTTTGTCTCTCCTGTGACAGAGAAGAACGCGGTTCTGTGAATCGAGGATAATGGCGAATGCTCCAATCGTGAACATACCTTCAGTGAACATGTCTTGTCTCCCGCTCCGTTTTCTTTCTTAGAGTCCACTCAATACAACCAGCCCTCCCACATGAATGCTAGAGCTGGCGGACATACCACTCGGAGGCGATGCTGTAGCCCATGTGGTGAAGTAGAGTGCGTTTCGGCTGATCGAGGTGACCGCAAACAACAACGCTTTGGGCTGCTCCATACTCTTTCGCTTTTCTGCATACTTCCGTGAGCAGATCCACCCCTGTACTCTCCCAAAGATTTCCTGATGCGACACAGAAGTCATCAATCCTGCATGTTGGTCCACCAGGATTGTAAACCGGGGGTGCCTCTACAAGGTCAGCGATGATAAAACCATCAATTGTTTCCGTGCTTTCATGCACCAACATGATCACATCCTCGCGCTTGAGTAAGCCCTCCAGGAAAAGGGTATGCTTCTCTTGTGCATCTTCAGCTTTCCGCCAAAAGAGAGGCTGATAGTGCTGGTACTGCAAGCGCCGCAACTCCGCGAGCTCGGCAATTCTTGGAATATCACTTTCCTCGGCTCTTCGTATGGGCATGCAAACTCCTCATCGTTTCATCATCGTGTCTCAACAGCCACCATCTTGCGCAGGTCGTTAGCCTACTTCCGTTTTGTTTTCCACGCTCGACCTCTCCTCCTGTCGCATCCGTTGACGGAAGCGGTAGGACTCACCAACAAATTCAACACCATGAGCTTTGTGAGTGAGGCTATCAGTTCCGTCATGCTCTTGCTGGTCTCAGACGAGGCGCAGCACAGAACTGGCTGCGCCCCGTCGATGCCGGATATGTAACACGGTAATCTACTTGTCTGCTACGACTTTAACGAGCCCAGAAAATCCAGCACGATCTGGTTGAACTCGGCTGGCTTCTCCATAAAAGGATGATGCGCTGTCTCTGCCATGATCACCTTTTTCGCTCCCGGAATCTCTGCTGCCAGTTGATCCAGCGGATTTGGCCCGTCCAACGCTCCTAGAATGACGAGCGTCGGCACTTCAATCTTCGACAGACGTCCAACGGCTGGCGGCTCTAATGGCACTGGCGGCGTCTCAGCCTGCGCCTCATCATCTGGACGCTCCCAGTTGCGAGTCGTCATCTCGCGTACCCGCTCGCGCACGTGGGGAGCCGCCTGCCCTGGAAGACGGCCGGGCCCATCCGTCCACAGTTCTAGCGAGATCTCAACGGCTCGCGCAATATCGTGCTTCTCAAATGCTTCATCCAGGCTCGTATACATACGCACCACATCTGGATGCTTTTTCATCACTTCTTCTGATGGCCGAAATCCGCTGACGCCTGCTGTGACCGGGATCAGCGCATCTACCATCTCAGGATGCTCAAGCGTAAAATCGAGAGCCAGCGCGCCTCCTCCAGAGACTCCCATCATATAGGCGCTCTCGATGCCCAGGAATTTCATCAATGCGTAGAGATCCTGGCGATCAGAATAAGACTCTCCTTTCGTAATCAGCCCTGAATCGCCAAAGCCTCGCTGATCGTAGCGGATGACCCTGTATCGTTGGGCGAAGACTGCGAACTGATCGTCCCAAGATCTTCTATCCAGAAGGTGTCCATGTACGAGAACGAATGGATGCCCTGCACCTGCAACCTCATAATACAGTGTTGTGCCGTTTAGCTCTGCAAGATCCGTCTGGACGTGTGTTGTGTTTGACATAGTGCTGCTCCTCTCTTTTAATAGGTCTCTCTCGATATAATAGCATTGAAAGCGGTCAGGAACGACCCTGTATAGGACTCTTTGAGCTTTCCCATTCTAAAACAGCGACCAGTGAGGAGTAACCCAAGAGCTTGCTCAAGATTTTTTCGGAGTTATGGTGGAATTCTCACAGACAAGAAAACAATGTGTGTGAAAGAAACTCCTCTTCACACCATTGTTTTCTTCTTATAGACAGCTTGACTAGCGACCTTTATAGCCGGAGCCTTTATGATCGCGAAGGATGCCTTCCACCTCTTGGTCGCGTCCGTCGGGACGAACTACGACAACAGGGGTTCCTTTGGCAAACGCATCACTGTAGTATTGAAATTCCTCTGCGCTAATACCCATGTTTTGCAGCATCGTCCTGATGTCACTCTGTGTCTCGTCTTGTCTTTCGTCAGGAAAGACAAGCATATCTTTGATGCTGGTGAGAAAGTTCTCATTGGTATACTGCTTTGAGTATCGAATCTGGTCGCTCGTGAAGTTCGCGTCGTGGAGTGCCTCTACCGCCTGCTCCGCATCGTCAGTGCTATCAAATGTTGCCATCGCAATACTTTCATGCGTTGGATTGTTCGCCATACTTGTTCTCCCTCTACAGTTTCACTGTTCTAAATAGACATAGAGTTTTTCTCCCTATTTAGGCACGTTTTACAAAGTGTAAAGGTGTCATCCATCGGAGCCTGACCTGGCGACTTCGGGCAGAAATCGCTGAAGCAAGATTGGAATTACAGGGCTACAAGCCTACAAGCCTTCACCCTCTTGACACCTCTGGTGTATGGTAGAAGAACCGAAACAGGTGTGCTTCTCATGATGAGGAACACGAACAATGCAAAAAAGGAGATACTACCCATGCAACTAGCTCTTCCCGAATGCCCGTTATCATTTACACTCATGCCTGCACTTGTGCCAGTAAAATGATAATTCTTGAACAGTAGCATCAGGCCTCTACAACGGCTGTTACTCCATTCAGGGTTCCTATGTAGATGTGATTACCGGAAAGGGTGGGGGTTGCAAAACGCGATACGTCTCCTATTGTAACAGTTGCGCGTACTTTGCCGGTTGCGCTATCAAGAGCATAGAGCGTGCCATCTCCACCGAGACTATAGACCGTGTGGCCTCCAATAACTGGTGAACCTGTGATTTGACCAGGTGCTTGCCAGCCGAGCGTGGCGTGGCCTTGCGAGTCAAGCAAAAGCTGTCGTATGCCAGAGGTACAGGGAACGAAAATTTGCGTGCCGTTAGTGGCTGCGCCTCCGTAGGAATGGCAGACGGTGAGGGCTTGTGCTTGTCCGCCAACGCCACCAAGCGCGTTGGCATGGAGGATATAGCCAAGATCGGATTTGCCATCGGCGAAGATCAAGTCATTGGGAAGCAACAATGGCCCCATTGAGCCAAGATCAGCATCCTGTGAATTCTCTTGCTGCCAGTTTTGTGGCGCGAAACCGTCTTCGAGTTTGAGGGTTGGAGAGAGGCGTAGAATAGAGTCGCTATGGTCCCAAACGCCTTGCGTCGTTTCACCATTGCCGACTGCAACGAAGAGCTGTCCAGCAGCGTTTATAGCTGGTCCCGAAGGTGCCCAGATACCACCTTCACGGGGTGTTGGAACTTGAAACGTGAGTAGTGGTCCATTGCCATCGGTTTGACTGCCGACCACCAGGCCATGGTAGTTGCCACAATCGCCCGCGAGTCCACCAAAGGCAATGTACACTCTATTGCCAAACAAGGCAAGGGCGGCACGCTCCTGGTGCGGCGCGACATCTATACCTTGCGGGTCGGCGACACGACGCACCTTCACCTGACCAGTCTGTGCGTCAATGCCGACCAGGATGTGTGCAGGGCCTGCTATTTCGGCAACGGCAAATACCAGGCCAGTTGCGGGATCATAGACAGGGGTGCCGGTAATACCAAGTGGATTGATATTGCCACAGGGTAAGGTTGCCTGGTCTACGGGCGTTCCAACGTTCGTGTGCCATAGCACCCGTCCGGTTTGAGCGTTGAGAGAATACACCGTGTTGTTTTCAGTTGCGACGAGAACGTGTCCTCCGACAACCAATGGTTCAGCATAGATGGCACCATCTAGTTTTGTGTTCCACGATGATGTAAGACGCTGTGGGTCAGGCATGTTTGCAAGATAGCCAGCACGTGTATTGTCGCGATGATAGGTCGTCCAATCTGCACTATTTGTAGTGTCCATCTTGCTTGATGTTGGACTGGGCGTCAAGGCCAAGGGTGTGACTTGAGCAGGTTGCGAACCAGAAGTAGCTGTATTACTACATCCTGCCAGGAGCAGCATGGCAAGGGTGATGCCAGTATAAAAAAGATACCGTTGATGCTTAGCTTTATGAAAGAAGATATAAGAAGAGAACGCTATAGAAAATAGCGTTCCGATAATAATCACAGGAAACATCTCCACTCCTCTTTGTTTTAGATATCTGTGTCTTTCTGTATTATCACATATCGTTGCATGGAAAAGGTGCAGAGATGTGATGATGGAAATAGGTCATGCATGACCTATTTGCTGCTTTGGTCTATTGCGTTATATTCTTCCTGAGTAAGCTTCAGCGTTGCACCCATTGCGTTCTCTTCCAGGTGCTTCACTGAGGAGGTGCCTGGAATTGGGAGCATCGTGCTGGAACGATGCAGCAGCCACGCAAGCGCAATCTGGCTTGGTTGCGCGTTACGCTGTTTAGCGATCTGGTCGAGGGGTCCGCCTTGTAGTGCAAGGTCTCCAGTTGACAGAGGATTCCAGGGAATAAAGCCGATACCTTGTCGCGCACAGGTGTCGATCATCTCTTCGGATTGCTGCACCGTCATCTGCTCGGACTCGCGCTTCGACAGATTATAGTGGTTTTGGATGGTGACAATTGGTACAATTTTCTGCGCTCGTGCAAGCTGCTCAATGGTGACATTGGAGAGTCCGACATGACGTATCTTGCCTTCAGCCTTCATCTTCGCAACTTCACCTACAGAGTCCTCAAACGGAACCCTGGGGTCTGGACGATGAAATTGATAGATGTCGATAGTATCAAGGCGCAGGCGTCGTAAGCTGCCTTCCAACGCCTCACGCAGATGCTTTGGGCTACCATCCAGCGGCCATTGCCCCGGACCGGTTCGCAATAGGCCACCTTTGGTCGCAATGACAAGACCCTTTGGATAGGGATACAACGCTTCAGCAATAAGTGACTCGCTGACCTCTGGCCCGTAGGAGTCGGCGGTGTCGATCAGGTTAATGCCTAACTCAAGAGCACGATGTAGGACCGCGATAGCCTCTTGCTTGTTTGCTGGCGGTCCCCAAATACCTTCACCCGTGATACGCATAGCTCCAAAGCCAAGACGATATACGTTTAAATCTCCACCAAGCGTAAGTGTGCCACTCGCTTCTGCAGGTCGTCCAGTTGTATGTTGCATATTTTTTCCTTTTCTGTTATCTATTCACTTAGGTTATATATAGGTACACGCTGGAGAAGCGGTTTAGGTGTCTATAATCTCTACAAGGGAGGTTGTAAAAAAGGACAAAATTTGATACAGTGTAATAGATTTACATACACAACAGGCAAAGCGACCTTTACGGTCTCCTGTTTATCTTTAGTAGAGAGTATTCTTGGAGAAAACATATGGTTGTCGAGGCACAAAAAGAAAATTTGAGCTTTCAGGCAGAGGTCACGCAGCTGCTTGATTTGATGATTCACTCGCTCTACAGTAATAAAGATATATTTTTGCGTGAGTTGATCTCGAATGCATCGGATGCGATTGACCGCCTCCGCTTTGATATGCTTTCGGATCAAGCGTTGGCCGAAAATGATACTGATCTGCACATTCGCATTGCTTTCGATAAGGATACACGCACCATCACTGTCACTGACAATGGTATTGGAATGACGCGTGAGGAGGTGGTGGAGCATATCGGCACAATTGCGAAGTCAGGCACACGTGAATTTTTCCAATCGTTGACTGGAGATCAGCAGAAGGATGCGAACCTGATTGGACAGTTCGGCGTCGGTTTCTACTCTTCATTTGTTGTTGCCGATAGGGTGACGCTGACAACGCGGCATGCAGGATTAAGTGCTGAGCACGGGGTGCGCTGGGAGTCCGATGGGCGTGGTAGTTATACGCTTGAGAACATCGAGCATCCTGGACGAGGAACGGAAATTACGCTGCGTCTACGTGAAGGGGAAGATGAGCTATTGAGTGGAAGCCGTCTACGCTCGATTATCCGCACCTACTCTGACCACATCACGATTCCTATTCTGATGCAGAGCGAGGACGAGGAGAAGAAAGACGAAGAGGAGCGTGTCAATCAGGCGTCAGCACTGTGGGCACGTCCCAAGAGCGAGATTAGCGTTCAAGATTATAACGAGTTTTACAAGCATGTCTCGCACGACTTTGAGGACCCACTGGCGTATGTCCATAGCCGCATGGAGGGTAACTACGAGTATACACTTCTGCTCTATATTCCAGCGCATGCTCCATTCGACCTGTTCAGTCGCGAGCGGAGGCATGGCGTCAAGCTCTATGTGCGGCGCGTCTTTATCATGGACGATGCAGAAAAGCTGATGCCTAGCTATCTGCGCTTTGTACGTGGTGTTGTTGACTCTAGCGATTTACCCCTGAATGTGTCGCGCGAACTTCTGCAACAGAACAGGGTGCTTGATATCATTCGCTCCAACGCGACGAAGAAAGTGTTGGGTCTGCTCTCTGATCTCGCCAAGAATGAGCCGGAGAAGTACAGTACGTTCTGGAAGGAGTTTGGACGCGCCCTCAAGGAAGGCATTCCAGAGGACCCGACGAACAAAGAGACTATCGCGAAACTCCTGCGCTTCTCTTCAACCCTGACCTCATCTGAGACACAGGACGTTTCGCTGCAGGACTATGTGGGCCGTATGAAAGAGGGTCAGGAGAAGATTTACTACCTGACCGCGGAAACCTTTGCGGCCGCAAAGGAAAGTCCTCTTCTGGAGATATTCAAGAAGAAAGACATTGAGGTTCTGCTACTTTCTGATCCAGTCGATTATGTGCTGGGTACCGAACTCTTCGAGTATGAAGGCAAACCACTGCAATCCGTCTCTAAAGGTGAGATTGACCTGAGTAAGATGGAGGACCAGCAGGAGAAAGAGGAGCAGGAGAAGGCTGCATCCGAGGCACAGGACCTGACAGAGCGGCTCAAAAAAGTGCTCAGCGATAAGGTGAAGGATGTGCGCGTTACCTCACGCCTGACCACCTCGCCTGCTTGTCTGGTCGTTGGTGAATACGATATAGACCCCAACCTGCAACGTATGCTCAAGGCGGTCGGCCAAGCTATTCCTAGCACAAAGCCAATTCTGGAGATCAACCCAGCGCATACGATTGTACGCAAGTTGAAAGAGGTGCAAAGCGAGCAGCGTTTCAGCGATTGGGCCTTCGTGCTCTTCGATCAGTCGGTCCTCAGCACAGGAGAGCAGTTGGAAGACCCTGTGCGCTTCGTGAACAGATTGAATGATCTTCTAGCACAGCTTTCATAATCCTCTTTTATGTATAAGGGTTGGCATGATGCGTGTGGGGTTTGATGTAGCATACGTACCCCATACGCATCAAGGTAAGTTGGGAACATGACAGGGCTTGCCCCTGTCATGCTCTCTGCTGTCTCATAACCTCTCTGGTGTCGCGCACCCTCACAATACTAGGTAATAATGGTAATATCAGTAATGAAACCCTGTCATACCCTCTTACACTCATACAATGCTTTTTCACCTTCCCCACCACCTTCGGTAATATCGGTAATGATAGTAATCATACTCCCTATTAATTTGAAGCGATATTTTCTGTGTAACGTTTACTATATAGGGGACATTTTCATACGTCTATGCAATATCTTATGGTTCTAATGATTTTTTACGCTTCTATTCTATAAAAATATTGAAATAGGTATAGCCCAGGGCAACGGTTCATTCACTAGGGAACGCAAAACGCTTATACGGGTCTGATGTATCACACCCTCTTGCGTTCCAAATCTGGAAAGTAGCTGATAGATGACTGAGAGCATGAATAGCGTAGGACAGCAGATAGGCAATTATCGCCTCGATCGCCTTTTAGGACATGGTGGTTTCGCGGATGTGTATCTAGGCACACATGTGTACCTCAACACACAAGCTGCTATTAAACTCCTACATACTCAATTAGATGAAGAGGGTATCGAGGCATTCCGCAATGAGTCGCTCACGATTGCCCACCTGATCCATCCACATGTTGTACGTGTGCTGGACTTCGATGTTGAAGACAACAAACCTTTTCTCATCATGGATTATGCTCCCAATGGTTCATTACGCGAACGGCACACCAAAGGCACACGTCTGCCATCTGCCACAGTCGTATCCTACGTCAAGCAGGTTGCCTCTGCCTTGCAGTATGCTCATGACCTGAAATTAATTCATCGTGACGTAAAGCCTGGCAATATGTTGCTCAATCAGCAAAACGAAGTTCTTCTCAGCGACTTTGGCATTGCACTCGTCTCGCAAAGCTCACGCAATCAGCAAACTGAGGACGTAGTGATCGGCACAATGTCCTACATGGCACCGGAACAGATACAAGGCAAAGCACGTCCAGCGAGCGACCAATACGCGCTTGCCGCCGTTGCTTTTGAATGGCTGTGTGGCGCAAGACTCTTTCGTGGCTCCTATATCGAACTTGTCACGCAACATCTTTCTGCACCTCCCCCCACCTTTGCCGAGTATGGCGTACAGGTTCCTCCCGCTGTTGAGCAAGTCTTACGGAGAGCATTGTCCAAAGACTATCATCAGCGTTTTCCACGTGTACAAGATTTTGCTCAGGCCCTGGAACTCGCCTATCAAACACCTTCAGTGTTCGCCTCTCCATCAGGCCCGCCAATAACACCAAGGCAACCTGTAATATTGCCATCCCCTACAGCGAACGCATCTACTGTATCAGCATCAGCGCCCTCAACTCAGCAAGTGTTTCCGTCTGCCATGCAGTCATTGCAGTCGTCGAGAATGCAAGCATTTTCTCCTTTACAAACATCAACGACGACATCAATAATACAGAAGACAGGTCGTGTCGTGCGTCGCGGGATCGCTGTATCCTTCACCTTGTTACTGCTACTCGGCCTGGGGCTATGCGCTGGAAGTTACGCAATATACCACTATTTCACAACGCAAAGCACCGCCCCTGTTGCCACCCGTGGTGTCCCTGCAGCGGCAGCAAAGGCCGATGACTTTGTAAATTCTCTCCTAAACCATACCTATGACCGTGCCTATGGTGACTTTGGCTCGACACTTACCAACCAAACCTCACAAACCCAATTTATGCAGCAAGCGCAACAAGAGGATAGCTGTTATGGCCAGGTAACAGGAGATGTGAGGATGGACAACAACATAACCACGAAAGGCAACAGCCTGGACTATGTCTATACCCTTAACAGAGGCAAAATGTCAAAACCCTATCAAATCCACATTGTCCTCCAGCAAGACGATGGCGGCAACTGGCAAATCACCGACTACAACAGCAACATAACATCAATACAGCCTGCATGTACATAGCTGTAAATGCTACAATACACAGCAGACCAGTCAGTTTGTGTTCCATGTCCAATGATAGGAGAGCAATTCAATGGAGAAAGCATCGCTAAAGCTAAAGGCTACTTATTCCTTATCTACCTCTCGTTTGCTTTCTTCTATAATCTTCTGATACTCTTTTAGAAAAGGTGATTGAGACTTTTCAAGGTTTAACTCAAATCGTTTTCTGCTACTCTCAGTTTGCGAGGGTATTTCTGTGAATCCTATCTCTCGGCACAACTTTATTCCGTCGGGAGTTGAACTGGCTGCATACAGATTTCTTACCATGCTCCCTTGTTTGGCAAAGGTTTCTAAAACTTCTAGTCCTCCTCGAATGAGACGTAACCCATATGCCTCACTCTTGGGAACACCTTTTCGGATGCCAATATCAAGGAACAAGTTGTCTATAGGTTGTCCTGGGACGAATGGAAGAATAGTTTCTGCAACTCCACTTATCGGTTGATACGACTCAGACATCAGAGCATCAAGCATTTCTTGCTTAAACGGAGTCAGACCTAAGAAGCCAACAACAATGCCCTCTTTTTTGACGACGTAGTAAATGTATGGATTTTGATGATATCTTGCTAACCGTTCTTCATAACTTGGATTTCTGTTCCAGAGGCTTGCCGTTACATCATAGATACCCTGTATATCTTCTTCTGTCGCTCTGTTAAACGTAGAAGTATCTTTGGCGTAGGTCAAAATGAAAAGCTCACGTTCTCTGACCATCTTGTCAACCTCGTCTTGCAAATAGTACCCCTCTTTCTTATTGGGAGGAACAACCCTTGTAATTTTCCCCATATCTGCAAGGTGATACAACGTAGAACTTGCTATTCCCAGTTTTCTCATCACCTGAGTAGCTGTATAAAATCCTTTAGGAGCTTTGCCTGTTTTTACCACTAGTACATACCTCAATACAAACTGAATAATCATAATTATAGCACGTTTGTTTGGAGCCTTACAAAGTATGCTAACTTTGGGAGTATTGTACACTTGACATTTATGCTTTTCTCGTGTACAGTTTCATTGGAAGGATTGTAAACTTAGAATGTAGGAAAACTTAGCGTATTCGGTTTGCTAATCCTCGCCCTATATCGTTGTTGTAGAAAGCGTCAGTTGGTGTCTTGATCACACCAACTGACGAGAAGAGTCCAGTAGTCGTTAACAGTACCTAGACTCTCGCAGGGCATGATACGTGTCCGAGAGTCGCCTGTCAAGCAAGCCATACGAAAGGAGCTTGAACAATGACAACGCGAACACCTGTAACTCCCTTGATTGACCTTTCTAGTGCAGAATACACCAAGAAGTACGAAAGTGGCGTTCGGTGGCGGTTACACGCATGGCGGACAGACAGTGAGATTCCACACGGTCCACTTTCTGACAGATGCTTCGTCGAGAACCTGAAAGCCTGTGTCGCACATCATGGGTTCGGCAACACCGCATCCTCTAGGCAACACATCCAGCACTCCCTCTGTTTCTGGCTTGGCATGCTGCACGGTGGCGTCCTCTCCCCTGACACAGGGTTGCTCCGACCTGATGTTACAACCCTTGTCGTCCTCACTCACCATGAGTTCGTCAGAGGCTACAATGTGGGCAGACGCTGGTACTTCTTCGATGCCATGCCTGATGAAGACCGCCACTATACCGAGGGACGCATCATGCAGGACCTGCGAGACCTTGTCCTTGACATTCCAGAAGAGTTTGCTGAGGGTGCCGATGACACGTGCATTCAGTATTGTGTTGGCACCCTCTTGGGTGCAATCAGTGGGCGACTCTTCCCGATGACAGAGGAGGAACATCGTCAGTGGGAAGCGGACCGTCAAAAGTGGCTTACCCTCTCTTATTTAGAAGAGCGTGTGACCGAACCGCTTGCCCAACCTGTGCCACAGCACGTCTAAGCGAACCACGACTCTCCAGAGTGAACGCGCTGTTCACTCTGGATGGATGGGAAAGTAACTCCACACCACATAGCGAGAGCATCCATTCATGCAGCAAATCATCACTGCCAAATTGAAGCTTCTGACAACACCAGAACAGTTTGCGCTCTTACGAGAGACGCAACTGGCGTACCGTGATGCGTTGAATGCGGTAAGTGTGTATGCGTTTGAGCATGGCAAGACCTCAAGTGCTGACAAGTTGCAGAAAGGCATGTACACCGAGATTCGCCTGAGCTACAAGCTTCCTGCACAAATGGCATGTAACGTGCCGCGTCAAGTGGGAGCAACCTACAAGGGACTCTGGACCAAGCTCAAGCAGAACATCGAGCATCGGCGTACCAAGCGAACGAAGAAACGGTTCAAAGGCTTAGACAAGTCACCCAAGTATGTCTCTCCCACGCTCATCTACAACTATGGGCGTGACTACAACTTCAAGACGGAGCAACGGGTGAGTATTCTGACCCTGCAAGGGCGTATCATCCTTGACTACAAAGGCTATACGCCACATGTTGCCCTCATCCAACACGGAGCAACGATTGGAGCAGCGAAACTCTGGTATGACAAGCCGCACAAGCAGTTCTACTTATTGGTCTCGTTAGAGCTTGAAGGAGCAGACCCAACGCCGACTACACAGAAGCAGGTGGTGGGTGTGGATGTGGGACAACGCTATCTTGCGACTACTGCCACCCTCAAAGGCGAGAGTCAGTTCTTTTCAGGCAAGCAAGTACGAGCCAAAGCCGACCACTACGCACGTACCCGTAAACGACTTCAGCAGAAAGGCACTCGTTCGGCAACCCGACGCTTCATCGCGTTGTCAGGACGAGAGAGACGGTTCAAGCTGAATACCAACCATGTCATCGCGAAAACCATTGTCACCACACACCCTCACACACTGATTGGACTAGAGGACTTATCAGGTATTCGAGAGCGCACGAAACGGCGCAAACGACGACGCAAAGGGACACAGGTGCTTGCACTCACTCCCAAGCAACGCCGTGCCAATCGCCATGCATCCAAGTGGGCATTTGCTGAATTGCATGATATACTTATCTATAAAGCAGCGTTGTCGAAGACCTCGTTTGCGGTCAAGGTGGATGCTGACTATACAAGTAAAGCTTGCCCGATGTGTGGCTACACCGACAAGCGCAATCGTTCAGGCAATGGCTTGACGTTCGAGTGTCAAAACAGAGAGTGTGTCTATCGAGTTCGTACAGGTCATGCCTATCATCTGCATGCAGACCTTGTGGGTGCGAGAAATATTGCGATGCGAACGTTTCTCATTCGACAGGATTGGGTGAGAACGGGGCAGTTGTCAGTTGTCCCTGATGTATCGGACAGTGAAGCCAAAGCTGCACGCCTGAAAAGGTATGCAGACATGCGGTGGAGTCCTGATACAAGTCCCCTGTTGTAGCAGTGGGGTGTCTGACTGGAGATTTTACGCATTGTATTGAAACTGAGGAAAGAGTGGTAGACAATTCTCATATATATAAGGAGTATCTGAATGGAGATTTTACGCACACCTGATGAGCGTTTTGCTAACCTTGCCAATTATCCTTTTGCCCCTCACTACATCGAAACTGACGACCTCCGCATTCACTATGTTGATGAAGGTCCACGCGACGCCGAGCCCATCTTGATGCTTCATGGCGAACCGTCGTGGTCCTATTTATATCGCAAAATGATTCCTATTTTCACAACCGCTGGCTATCGCTCGATTGCACCTGACCTTGTAGGCTTTGGTCGTTCTGACAAACCGGCGCACCGCACAGACTACACCTATCAAAGGCATATTGACTGGATGCGTAGCGTCATCGAATCTCTCGACTTACAACGTATCACACTTGTTTGTCAGGACTGGGGCGGCCTCATTGGTTTACGTCTTGCCGCAGAACACGAAGACCGTTTTGCACGCATCGTTGCCGCAAACACCTTTCTGCCAACAGGCGACATTCCCCCTGGCGAAGCATTTCTCAACTGGCAACGCTACTCACAAGAAACACCCCGCTTCAATCCTGGTGGCATCGTCAAAGGCGGCTGCGTGACAAAGCCTACGCAGGAAGTCATTGATGCCTACAACGCGCCCTATCCTGACGATAGCTACATGGCGGGTGCGCGTCAATTTCCAGCCCTTGTACCAACTCGACCCGATGACCCAGCCTCAGCAGCGAACCGCAAAGCGTGGCAGGTACTGCAACGTTGGGAAAAGCCCTTCCTCACCGCGTTCAGCGACTCCGATGCCATCACCAGAGGTGGCGACACCTTCTTCCAAAAAACTGTTCCAGGCACGAAGGGCCAGCCTCACACCACCATTGTCGGCGCGGGCCACTTCCTGCAAGAGGATAAAGGCGAAGAACTCGCACACGTCATCGTGAATTTCCTCACTAAAACACGCACATAATGTGATTGAACGGGTGCGATAAATCACACCCACGTCCCCGACGCAATGTCGCGTCAGAAAGGACTGGTATCCTATGGACTTTGAATTACCAGAAGAGCATCAACTCGCTTATGAAAGCGCGTTTGCCTTCGCTCGTGATGAAATTCGACCTCATAATGCCGAAATAGAGCGTACCGATGACTTCCCCTCCTGGCTCTGGACACGGCTCGCCGAGCAAGGCTATACAGGTATCGCCATTCCTGAAGAGTATGGCGGTAGTGGCGGTGACTTTATGATGGCGGCCATTGTCGCACGCGCCATTGGACGTGCCAACAGTGCCATCTCAATGTCCTACGGAGCACACCTTAACCTGTGTGGACATAATATTCTACGCAACGGGACAGAAGCACAAAAACAGCAATACCTTCCCAAAATTGCCAGCACCGAAAAAATTGGTGCGCTAGGACTTACCGAGCCAAACGCTGGCTCCGACGCAATGGGTATTCAGACAACGGCGCGTAAAGTCGACGGTGGCTATCTTATCAATGGGACAAAAGTATTCATCACCAATGGCCCTATTGCTGACGTAGTCATCCTCTACACTAAAACGAAGCCAGAGGCAGGAAGCCGAGGCATCACAGCCTTTATCTTTGATACAACCACAAAGGGCTTCTCCGTTGCACGCAAACTGCAAAAGGTTGGCATGCATGGCTCCCCCACAGGCGAACTTGTCTTTGAGGACGCCTTTGTGCCAGACGAATGCGTACTAGGCAAGGTCAACGAAGGCTACAAAGTCGTGATGAGCGGCCTTGATATCGAACGAGCCTTCTACGCAGTAAGTGGCGTTGGTGGTATCGAGGCCGCACTCGAGATCTCCATCAAGTACGCTAAAGAGCGTGAACAATTCGGACAGCCCATCGCCAGTTTCCAACTTATTCAAGCCAAGATTGCCGATATGTACACAGACTTAGAGGCAGCACGACACGTCGCCCATCGTGCCATGTGGCTAGCGCAACAGGGCAAACGTGTGAGTAAAGAGTCCGCCGCTGCACTACTCTTTGTTGCGCGTGCCTCCTCGCGTGCCGCAAACGAAGCCTTGCAAATTCATGGTGGTTGGGGCTACCTGACGGATTTCGAGGTTGAGCGTATGTGGCGTGATGCCCGCCTCGGCGAAATCGGTGCAGGCACAAACGAAATACGTCAACTCCTGATTGCACGCGAACTATTGGGGCTACGAGGGTAAATTAATAATGAATGTACTAGGGTTGAACTATGACAGGAGCAAGCCCTGTCATGCCTCCCCGACAAAGAGGGGTGCTGCATGAAATCAGTACGCATTGCAGGTGGACTTGGCTTCTATGGTGACTCCTGGCAACCAATCAAGGCGAGTATCGAACGCGGCAATGTGCAATATGTGGCGTCAGATCACCTCGCGGAACTCACGCTGGCAATCCTGCAAAAGGATCGCCAGCGTGACCCCAATCACGGCTACACACGCGACCTCGTACCCATGCTTGCCGAGCTATTACCACTTGCACTTCCACGCGGCGTTAAATTTATTTTGAATGCAGGCGGACTCAACCCAATGGCCGCACGCGAAGTCCTCGTAGCTGCGCTCAAGAAATTTGGCGTCAAACTCAACGTTGGTGTCGTCTTGGGTGACTCCATATTAGAGCGGCTTGACGAGTTGCAGGAGCTAGGTGTCTCGCTTGCGCATATGGATACAGGTCAAGATATCGCTACAGTGCGTGACCGTCTGCTCTTCGCTAGTGCCTATCTCGGAGCTCGTCCACTCGTCGAAGCACTTAGTGCTGGAGCCGACATCGTTCTCACAGGACGTGTTGCCGATGCCGCACTTTTCCTCGCTCCAATGGTGTACGAGCTTGGTTGGCAGTGGAACGATTGGGACAAGCTGGCGCAAGGCATGGTCGTGGGACACCTGATGGAGTGCAGTGGTCAAGCGACAGGTGGCAACTTCGGCGGCGATTGGCAAAGCATCCCCGATCTGGCTCACATCGGTTATCCCATCGCCGAAGTCTCAGAAAACGGGCATGCCGTCATCACCAAAGCCCCTGATACGGGTGGTCGTGTCAGCTTCGATACGCTACGCGAGCAACTACTGTATGAGGTACACGACCCCACGCACTACCTCACACCTGATGTTGACGTAGACATGACAACGCTCTTCATGGAAGAGATCGGCCCGGATCAGGTACGGATCACAGGCGCTACTGGACATCCCGCGCCCGAAACATTCAAGATCGTTGCAGGCTACGAAGATGGTTACATGGGACAGGCCACCATCGGCTATGCTTGGCCCGACGCGCTTGCGAAAGCCCAGTTAGCGGCCAAAATTGTACAGCAGCAAATGAGCGAGATTGGCCTCAAGCCAGGAGAAACGCTCGTTGAGTACATTGGCTATAACTCCATTCATGGCCCCCTGGCCGACCCTACCTATGTCGAGAACCTCAACGAAGTCTATTTGCGTATAGCCATTCGTTGCAAGGAGAAGCGCGATGCAGACAAGTTAGGCCGCTTACTCATTCCATTAGGCTTGAGTGGTCCCCCGTTTATCGGTGGCGCAAGTGGCATCACACCTGCGCGTGGCCTACTTGGTATCTGGCCCACACTCGCACCACGCGGGGTCATCGAGGAATATGTACATGTCAGCGTCGAGGAGGTAGGAGCATGAGAACACAACTTGTCCGCCTCGTCCACGCTCGTTCAGGCGACAAAGGCGACAAAGCCAACATCGCCATCTTCGCTCCTGACCGCCCCACCTACGACTTCCTCCTACGAGAAGTCACGGCGGAGCGCGTCAAGCACCACTTCGAGGGCATCGCCACAGGCAAAGTCGAACGCTTCGAGGCCCCCAACGTCTTAGCGCTCAACTTCGTGCTCCACGGCGCATTGAATGGAGGTGCCTCCCGCTCACTCAGAAGCGACTCACTCGGAAAATCTCTCGCCTCTGCCCTCTTAAGAATGGAGATCGAAACCTAATTGAATATCAAAGAAACCTGTACGGGTCTGATTATCCTATATTACAGAACATTGCATACTAGAAAAGGACATATTGTACATGCCAACCAACGAAGAACGCGTAGAAGCGGAAATCGAACGCATCAAAAAAGGCGGCCCAGAAAAATATCATGAGCGCAACCGTAAGCAAAATCGCCTATTTGCGCGTGAACGTCTCAAACTGCTCCTCGATGATGGCAAGATAGAATTTGAAGACGGGATGTTTGCTGAGAACCAGAATCCCGAACTCCCCTCCGATGCCATCATCACAGGTGTTGGACGTGTTCATGGCCGACCAGTGGCGTTCAGCGCCTCAGACTCGACGGTCAAAGCGGGCGCGGCAGGCGAAAAATCCGTCCAGAAGAGTTTACGTATCCAGGAGATGGCGATGCGTATGCGCATCCCTTTCTTTTATTTAATCGACTCAGCGGGAGCGCGTATCACCGATCAAGTACGCCTCTTCCCAGGACGTAATCATGGAGGCCGTACTTTCTACAACCAAATCAAAATGTCTGGCGTCGTACCGCAGATCGCGCTCATGTTCGGCCCCTCGCCTGCTGGCTCTGCCTACACCCCTGCCTTTGCTGATATCGCCATCATGGTCGATGGTAATGCCAGCGCCTATCTCGGTTCACCACGCATGGCAGAGATGGTGACACGCGAGAAAGTCACACTCGAAGAGATGGGAGGTGCACGCATGCACTGTGCCGTCTCCGGCCTCGGTGACTTCCTCGCGGAGAGTGAAGAGCATGCCATCCAGATAGCTCGTGACTATTTGCGCTACATGCCACAAAACTACCTCGGTCAACCTGAAGACGCTGAACCTGTCCTACCCTCTAGCAATCGTCCGCTGCAAGATATCGTGCCAGAGGCGCAAAACAGACCCTTTAACACGTATGACTTCATCGACTCGCTTGTGGATGGGAGCAGTTTTTTAGAAGTCAAAAAGCTCTTTGCACCCGAAATCATCACAGGGTTTGCACGCTTAAACGGGCATGCCGTTGGAGTGATAGCCAATCAACCACGCGTCAAAGGTGGCGTTATTTTCGTCGATTCATCTGACAAAGCCGCACGCTTTATCAACATCTGCAACGCGTTCAATATCCCCTTGCTCTTCCTTGCTGATGTATCAGGCTTCATGATTGGAGCCGCCGTCGAACGTGCTGGTATCATTCGGCATGGTGCGAAGTTTATCGCGGCAGTCTCGCAAGCCGTTGTCCCCAAGATATCAGTGATCGTGCGTAAATGCTATGGTGCTGGTCTCTACGCGATGGCAGGACCAGCCTTTGGCACAGACTCCGTAATCGCGCTGCCAACAGCACAAATCGCCGTTATGGGTCCCGAAGCCGCCATCAACGCCGTTTTTGCCAATCAGATTGCCGAGATGCCAGAAGATCAGCGCGAACCATTCCGCAAAATGATGGAGGCGCGTTACGCGGAAGACATCGACATCTTTCGCCTCGCCTCCGAACTCATCGTCGATACCATCACCCCGTTCGAGTCGCTGCGCAGCGAATTGATTGCTCGTTACAGCATCTATCAAACCAAAAGCGAACAGTTCTCCGAACGTCGCAACCCGATCTACCCGGTGTAGCTGTTGTTGCGTTGGTATAACGGATTTTCATAAATTAGGCCCCTTCCGAAATATATAAGGAGCAATCATGAAACAAGTCGTATCAAACATGGCAGGAGTTGTACTGGAATACCTCGTCCAGCCAGGAGACACCATCACCGTCGATCAGGACGTGGTGACACTAGAATCAATGAAGATGCAAATACCCGTACAATCAACCGTCAGTGGCACCGTCAAAACACTCAAGGTCAACGAAGGTGACTTCGTTGACGATGGTGATGTCCTGATTGAGGTGGAATAACAAATTAGCACAGGCGTGGCAAAGCCGCGCCCATCGGCGTAGAGGAGTGACAGGGCTTGCCCCATTGACTCCAACTCATTCATCAATCGGCACCGTCAGCAGAGGAGTGACAGGGCTTGTCCCTGTCATGCCGCCCCCGTGTCATGCTGCCCCCGTGTCATGGCGCCCCCGTGTCATGGCGCCCCCTATCATACCCTCTCTTCGCAACCTCACATGCCAAGCATCGTATTTACTGTAGAATGTATTTCTCTGCAAAAGGATGGGCATGACGATAGAAAACAAACAAGGCTTATACGCGCGACAAGGTTTAACGCCGACAGAATTCGCCGAAATCGAGACACTTGCCGCGCTTTGCGAAGCATACGAGCATCTCCATATGAAGCTCAATTGGGACACGCTGCGCTCACGCCCAAAGGACCAGACCAACGACTTTCTCTACTACCAAAACGGTGTTCTCGTTGGCTTCCTGGCCTTCTTTAGCTTCAACTCACTGGAGGGCGAAGTGAGTGGTATGGTGCATCCACAGTATCGACGTAAGGGCATTTTTACGCAACTCTTTACTGTTGCACGCGAAGAATGTCAACGTCGTAATATTCCAACTTTGTTGCTCATTGTTGAACATGATTCCAAATCGGGACAGGGATTCGCCGCATCATTACAACCAGGATATCAGCATTCCGAGTATCAAATGCATTTAACCGAAGTCAAGGCGTTACCCGAACTAGACCCACATCTACACCTTAGGCTCGCGAGACTCGACGAGGCTCCTATACTTGCCCATATTACCGCCGTCTCCTTCGATATGCCTGAGCAAGATGTAACCTGGTACGCTGAACGAAAGATGAAGGATGCGAAAAATAGAGTCTATATTGCCATTCTTGACGAGACCTATATCGGCAAGCTTGATGTATCCCTTAACGAACGCGAAGCCTATATCGCTGGTTTTGGTGTTCTTCCGCCGTATCGAGGGCATAGCTATGGGCGTCAAATACTTGCGCAAACCATTCGTGAAATACAGGCAACGGGCCAAAATCATATTGTGCTAGAGGTCGCAACTGAAAACAAAAATGCACTCTCGCTCTATCAATCCTGTGGTTTCACAGAAGTCAGTAGTTACGATTATTACAGCCTATCCATGTAAGGAAATATATTCTTGTACTCATTTGGAATACCTATGCAACAATCCGTGTGCGCCTATTGTCATCAACCTATTCAAGGCCACGTTCTTACCGCTTTAGGCTCTACGTGGCATCCTGAACACTTTATCTGTGCTGCTTGTGGTCGTCCCATTCACGAGCAAAGCTTTAACATGCAGGATGGCAAGCCATATCATGCAGCATGTTTTCGTAATCAGGTTGCGCCACGTTGTGCCTATTGTGGCAAACCGCTTACAGGCGAATATCTGATCGATCACTGGGGTACAAAATTTTGTAAAGAGCACCAGGGGCAATACCCACACTGTGACTTCTGTGGACGCTTGGTTTCGCCACAACAGCAAGAACGCGGTACTCCTGAAAGTATGCGTTGCCCCATCTGCCGCTCCACTGCTGTCGAGACCACCGACGATGCACAGCCACTGTTTCGACAGTGTATTCAGTGGATTGGTCGGCAGAGTTTGAGATACAACAACCAGAAGTTGAGCCTTGAACTTGTGTATCGCGCACAGCTTGCACACTACCTGAGCACTCACATCGAGCCACATGCTCTTGGCGCGACGATGAGTTCGACATACATACAAGATGGTCGCGTGGTGCAGACAGAGATTGGCGGTGTTGCAGTCCTGCACGGCCTACCAGCAGCGCTGTTTCAGGGTGTCACCATTCACGAATTAGGCCATGTCTGGCTCATCGTACAAGGAATAGGCAACTTGCCCATGTGGGCTGAAGAAGGCTTCTGTGAACTACTCTCACAACGCTTCTATACCGATTTGAACACGCCTGAGAGTCTTTATCACGCACGAAACATCGAGCGTAACCCTAATCAAGTATATGGTGAGGGCTATCGTCACGTGCGTGCCATTGCAGACAAACTAGGCTTCGAGCGTTTCATTGAACAGCTACGTACAACCAAACGCTTGCCTTAGGTTACTAGAGGGTGACCGAAAAGCCTTCGCAGGCCGATGTGCTGATCAAGGAAGGGGAGAAGAGAGGAATCATGAGAGAATGGGGAGAGAACAAAGCAAAGAGTAGGGGCTGTCATTTGTCCCAGGAAGGCTGGGAAGCCGATGGAAGTGTATCCTTCTGATCTCTCCGATGATGAGTGGGCTATTCTTGAACCGCTGATTCCACCCGAGCAACCAGGTGGACGGCCACGCCAAGTCACTATGCGAGCGGTCCTCAATGGAATCTTTTCTGTGCTACGAGCTGGTTGCGCCCGGCGCATGCTCCCGCGAGAGTACCCGCCTCGCTCTCCCATCTATGGATATTTCGCGCTGTTTCGGGACATGGGTGTCTGGGAACACATCATGACGACCTTGCGGGAACGCTCTCGGGTGCAGGCTGGACGAGAAGCGACCCTCTCGGCTGGCATCATCGCGAGCCAATCAGTGAGGACCACTGACCGCGGGGGGCCACACGGCTCTGATGGCGGCAAGAAGCTCTCAGGCAGGAAAAGGCATCTGCTTGTCGATACCACCGGACTCGTGCTCACAGTGGTCGTACATGAAGCCACTATCCAGGATCGGCAACTCTCTCCATGCGGAAACGGTTCCGTGACACGCTTCGGAAATTCTGCCTCTATCTGCGCAATTGGATATTGTGTCATATCGCCATAATTGTACTCGCGGAGGCGAGCGTCAGGTATAAGTGGTACATTGCGTCCAACAAAGGCAATTTGTGCGGTGTCAGCCGCACGTTGCAAGTCAGAGTGAAAGACCGCGTCTAGTGCCTTCGCCGCGAAGTGTTGTCCACGTTCCTGCGCCTGTTGCCAACCTAGGGGGGAAAGAGGCACGTCGGCGTGACCAGAAGCGCGTTTCGCCTCGTTGTCGATACTTGTAGCATGAGGAGAATAAAAAACTTTAAGCATATTCTTCTCCATTGTCCTGAAAAACCGAGTAGTATGCTTCGTATCTCCGAAAAAAACGGCTAAAGAGTTCGGTTCCATCAACAAGTTCATGTTCCAGCACTTCCTTTAATCCCAAATATTGTTACAACAATATTTTATTCTTGTTCTATGCTACCTTCTCTATGGCTCTTCCGTACAACAAGCAGAAGTATAGTTCATAGAAGGGATAGATACAATGACGGAAGACATTCCACAGACAACAGCGAACTGGATTGATGTCTCGGTTCCACTCTATACAGGTATGGCACACTGGCCGGATAATCCGCCAGTGGAGATTGAATTTGCAATGAGCATAGATCGTGGCGATGTTGCGAACGTGTCAAAAATTTCGTTGGGAGCGCACACGGGAACGCATATGGATGCGCCACTGCACTTTATCAAGGATGGCATCAGTATCGACCAAATGCCTCTAGGCGCAACAATGGGACGCGCGCGGGTAATCGAGATCAGTGACCCCGAATCGATCAAGCCTGCGGAACTAGAGCCGCACGGTATCCAATTGGGTGAACGTATTCTCTTCAAGACGCACAACTCGGAACGCGCCTGGCATACGGACACATTCGTCGAGGATTTTGTATATATCTCGAAGGAGGCCGCTGCATACCTTGCAAAACTGCAAGTGCAGACTGTTGGCGTAGACTATCTCTCTGTTGGTGGCTTTTTCAAAGATGGGCCAGAGATACATCATGCACTGCTCAGTGCAGGTATCTGGATTATCGAAGGTCTAAATCTCTCACAAGTACACGCAGGTGAGTATGATCTTATCTGTCTCCCGCTTAGACTTCGAGGACGCGAAGGTGCTCCCGCCAGGGCTGTTGTACGTCCAATTTCCAAATCTCCACAGGAAACCTCATCAAGCTTATAAAATGTATTGGACATGAACGAAGGAGAAGACGGCTTATCATGGAGAAGGTAGACAAGAGAAACAGATTTGATGAGGAAGTGTTTTCCTATCGTGCAACGAAAGATGGCAAAGTTTTTCTCTATTGGTATAAGAAGCAAGTCAAGATCTTGAAAGGCCCTGCAGCACAGGAATTCCTCGAAGATATTGCCGATGTAGATCAGAGAGAGGCGCAACTCAAACTGCTGCTGATATTCCTCTCCCAAATCGACATTCGGTACGTGCAGATGTACAAGAGTTTCTTGAGAGCGCATTTCGGCTCTTGAATAACCGGACAGGACAACTTGTTCGCAGCTTGATGGCGGAAGCGCAATTCGATCCAACATTTGGCAAAGAGTTACAGAATACATTTATTCGAGCACGCCGGGATGCATTAATAACAGTATTCAAACGAGGTATCCAAAACGGCGAACTTCCGACTGAAAGCGATCTCGATTTCTTAGCAGATATGATTTATGGGCCAATGTGGTATCGACTGCTGAATCAGCATGCACCACTTGATGCAGCGTTCGCACGATATCTCACAGACTTTGTACTTGGACGTGAATAGCCATAAATGACATTTGCTGGAGCGAGTAGATAAGGAGAACAACGCTCGCCTGGTGGATAAAGACATTGACCCAGACATTCTTCAATCAATTATGCGCTCTTATTTGATTGGAATACCTCTTTATCTTCTGTCCTTCTTACTTGCGTTTGTTAATGCTGAAGCGAGTTTGATGGTATATATTCTGATTGCTATACTTTACGTGCTGTTTGCAGGCAGCGTTCCTACTCTCAGACTGTTTTTGTCTTCTCTAGGAATTCAACGTAAACCACACGCTAAAAGGTAGTGAAGTACAGAATAAAACAGGTGAGAGAGCAGGCGAGATTATACAAACTTCGCCTGCTCTCTCATTTACCCTGTAATCGCCCCTTCAGATGCGGAAGCAACAAGCTTGACATACTTTGCCAGCACGCCCTTGGTGTACTTAGGTTCGGGTGCGTGCCAACGTTGAAGCCGACGTGCAATCTCTTCGTCGCTGATTTCGATTGAGAGCGCACCATGATCAGAATCGATGTTGATAATGTCGCCATCTTGCACAATCGCAATTGGACCGCCAACCTGCGCTTCTGGTGCGATGTGGCCCACGACCATTCCATGTGTGCCACCGGAGAAACGCCCATCGGTAATCAAGCCAACCGTCTCACCATAGCCTTGACCAACCAATGCAGATGTGACTGCCAGCATCTCGCGCATACCAGGACCACCCTTTGGTCCCTCATAGCGAATGACAACCACATTACCATCTGTGATGTGGTGATTCATGATTGCGTCAAAGGTCTCTTCCTCCGAATTGAACACCTTTGCAGGGCCACGATGGTTGCTCACCTGAAGACCCGCGATTTTACAGACTGCGCCCTCTGGTGCAAGATTGCCCTTGAGAATGACAAGTGGGGCCGTTGCATGCAGTGGTTTCTCAAACGGTGCTATGATCGTCTGTCCCTCCGCCAGATCGGGTGCATGTTCCAGGTTTTCCGCGAGTGTCTTGCCTGTGACAGTCAGTGCATCGCCATTTAGATAGCCTGCCTTGAGCAAAACTTTCATTACGGCCTGCACACCACCGATGCGATCAAGGTCAGCCATCACATATTTTCCACCGGGTTTCAGGTCGGCGAGGTGCGGCACTTTACCACCTGCACGTGTGAAATCGTCGATACCCAGCGGAATGTCCAATTGACGCGCAATGGCGATCAGATGGAGTACTGCATTGGTCGAGCCGCCGAGCGCCATCACAACCTTAATGGCATTCTCGAAGGCTGCTTGTGTGAGGATATGACGTGCTGTGATGCCTTGCTCAACCATACGTACAATAGCCTGTCCCGAGTCGTAGCAATCCAGAACCTTACGAGCAGTGACGGCAGGCATTGACGAGCCACCTGGAAGACACATACCCAGCGCCTCAATCGCGGATGCCATCGTGTTGGCGGTATACATGCCACCACAGGAACCTGCTCCTGGGATCGCGCTTTTCTCAACCTCGTCTAACTGCTCACGACTAATCTTGCCCGCGCTAAATTGGCCCACCGCCTCAAAAACGCTGACGATATCCACATCCTGGCCTCGGCATACCCCCGGCAGAATTGTGCCGCCGTAAACAAATAATGTTGGCGCGTCAATTCTTGCCAAGGCCATGAGACATCCTGGCATGTTCTTGTCACAGCCACCAATGGCAACGACACCATCGAAGCGCTGTGCATTTGCCACCAGTTCGATAGAATCAGCGATCACCTCGCGGCTCGGTAGCGAAAACTTCATACCCTCCGTCCCCATCGAAATACCATCGCTTACCGTGATCGTGCCAAAGATTTGTGGCACGCCGCCACCGACGCGCACGCCCTCGCGTACCTTTTCCGCGAGTTTATTGATATGCGAGTTACACGGAGTAATCTCGCTCCATGTACTGGCAACACCAATTAACGGCTTATGAAAGTCCTCGTCGGTCAAGCCTACTGCACGCAGCATCGAACGATTAGGAGCGCGAACAGTCCCTTCCGTAATCGTCTTGCTGCGACTATTCAATGCATGTGGAGTAGATGTTGAGGTTCCATTGGTCTCTGGCATAACGAAATAGCTTCCTTTCTCTCTGTGAAATATTTTCCTCACGAGATATAGAGCAGAGCATACCGCCGTTGGTACACAAGGGAACACGTCTTTGTGCTTGTAGATAAGTTGCCATCATTATACATGAACAAGGCTAGCCATAGAAGAGGGCAATGTCACTTGCCCCGCGTATTAAACGTGTCTAAAACAGAAAGACCTATACAACGTGTTAAATTTCTTATAGACAGTAAAGAGGGATGTACGATGGATACGATGGAAAATACGAGTTCCCCCCTTGTGCTGCCTCGCGGCACAGAGAGAATTGATCCTGCACAAGGGTCAATCTTCTTTATTGGAACTGCAACGGTTATCTTGCGTTATGCAGGTTTCACAATTTTGACGGACCCAAATTTTCTGCATCAAGGCGATCACGTTCACCTTGGTTACGGATTAACGTCGGCACGTGTAACCAATCCTGCGATAGACATGGAGCAACTTCCACCGTTTGATTTTGTCTTGCTCTCACATCTGCACGAAGACCACTTTGATCGTCTGGTAGAGAAGCAGCTCGATAAGGGTACAACGATTGTGACGACGCCAGAGGCCGCAACTGCTCTACGACATAAGTGCTTTACTGCATTGGAGCCACTGCATACCTGGGAGACGCTCACAATGACGAAAGGTGACTATGTGCTACGTATCAGCGCTATGCCTGGGAAGCATGGTCCTGGTTTCGTCGATGCGGCATTGCCTGACGTTATGGGAAGTATGCTAGAGTTCCAGAATAGAACAGGCAAGACGCTTCTGCGACTCTACATCACTGGTGATACGTTGCTTCACGAACACCTGCGAGAGATTCCACAACGTTACCCCGATATTGACCTGGCTTTGCTGCATCTTGGTGGCACAAGAATTTTCGGCATCCTACTCACGATGGACGCCATGCAAGGTATCGAGGCGGTTAAGCTGATTAACGCGCGGAAGAATATTCCCATTCACTATAATGATTATACTGTGATGAAATCACCGCTTGATGATTTCAAAGAACGGGTTGCCATGTCTGGTCTCGAAGACCGTGTACATTATATGGATCATGGCGACACCTACACCTTTGAAATACCAGAGAGCCGCCGCTAACAGGTTTGTCATGCAGGTCGTAGGGGCCTCATTTATTACGCCCAAAGATGGGGGTAGCGGGGAAAACGTTGGCAACTATTCTCATACCCAACGCGTTGCCCCTCCACTACCCCCATCTTTGGGCGTAATAAATGACTCTGCTGGCGAATTCAGATGGTTCTCCATTCATTCGAGGGAAACAGGGAGACCCTTGCGGTCTCCCTGCATTTTTACTAGTCGGTCAAACTTCATGTGTCACTTCTCAAAAGCAGGGATGCAAGGGGCAGATGCCCTTTGACTGGGGTCTGGGGCTGTGCCCCAGTTTCCCCTCCCACTTGCCGCCGAAGGCGGCGAGTGACATATGAAGTTTGACCGACTATTACAATAGGTTTCTTTAATATTTTTATTTATTCCTCTTAAAAATACTTTTGTGCTATCTTGACAAAAAGTCTTTATGTCTGATATTATATTTTTAGATGGATAAAAATTAATGTTATAAAATTTGAAATTTGCTGAGGTTCGGCATGTCACCTGAAATACATACCTTGCCAATTCGTGCCATTGACTGCTTGAAGCTCTGCTATAAGCTGGAGGAACGCGGCGAACCAATTACCACCTCCGTGATGAAGGAACGTTTGCAGCCTTTGGAGGCAACTGGGCAATTGAGCGATGCAAGCGTTACCCAACTCTTTAAATGGCTCAGTGAACGGAGTTATGTGCGCTACATTCCCTATCATGGTGTAGAATTGACCGAGATGGGTCGTGGAATGGCAACAGAACTTGTGCGCCGTCATCGCTTGCTTGAACTCTTTCTTGTTCACACAATGGGGTTTCCACTCGATGAGGTTGATGCGGAGGCCGAGCAGCTTGAGCATGCCATTTCAGAGGCTTTCGTGGATCGCATGGATACCCTGTTAGGTCATCCAACCGAAGACCCACATGGCGATCCCATTCCCAATAAGGCAGGTGGTATTGTCACTCCTGTCAGTGAGCCGCTCTCAACCGTCTTGCCTGGACAGCAGGTGATCGTGCAGCGCGTCAGTGATGAACAGCCAGACTTGCTACGCTATCTAGCCGAACTTGGTCTTGTGCCAGGTGCCTTAGTCAAGGTCGAAGCGGTCGCTCCTTATGGAGGAGTCTATACTATACGTATTGGAGAGCAAACTCACGCCGTTGGTGATGTAGTGACGCAGGCGGTTCTTGTTCGTCCAATAACACTTGATTCGGGGCGCGAATCAACATCGTCCACAAACACATGAGGAAAACTTTCATGAGAACCTATTCACCAGGGTCAATTTCATCAGAACTGCCTGATGGTGTTGCCCCTGAGCTTCTTTCTGAGAAAAACGGGACGCAAGTTGCTGCCCGTGCTGCACTTGATGGGCGCAAAAAAGGGTTACTTGCTTTGCTTCCGTTCCTGGGACCAGCTTTTATTGCCAGTGTTGCTTATATCGACCCTGGCAATTTTGCTACCAACATCCAGGGTGGTAGCGCCTTTGGTTATAATCTGCTCTGGGTTATCGTGCTTGCGAATCTGATGGCGATATTACTGCAAACGATGTCAGCAAAACTTGGTTTGGCAACTGGTCTCAACCTTGCGGAGATGTGCCGTCAACAGTTCCGCAGACCGATTGTATACACGATGTGGATCGTTGCAGAAATTTCGGCAATGGCAACCGATCTTGCAGAGTTTTTGGGTGCCAGTGTTGCGCTCAACTTATTGTTTGGTATTCCCTTGCTCTATGCAACACTCATTATTGGTGTCGTCACCTACTTGATTCTGCAGCTAGAGCGCTACGGCTTTCGTCCGCTTGAAGCGGTAATCACAGCACTCGTCGGAGTGATTGCGGTTGGTTATGTAATTGAAACATTCCTTTCACATCCCAATTTCGGTCAGATTGGTTATCATGCTGTTGTACCCTGGCTTGGAGGGACACAGAGTATTCTCTTCTCCGTTGGTATTATCGGGGCTACTGTCATGCCACATGTAATCTACTTGCATTCCTCTCTAACACAGAAGCGGATTATCCCCCGTAGCGAAAAGGAGGCGCGACGTATTTTCCGATGGAGTATTCCAGATGTGGTGATTGCGATGGGGCTAGCTGGACTTGTCAATATGGCAATGCTTTATATGGCCGCTGCGACTTTTCATGCACATGGACGAACGAATATTGCTGACATTAGCACTGCTTACCAGACACTTACTCCCTTGCTTGGAGGAGCTGCTAGCGTCGTCTTTGCTGTCTCGCTGCTCGCCTCTGGCCTTTCCAGTTCAACTGTTGGCACAATGGCTGGACAGGTTATCATGCAAGGCTTTGTGGGTTTCACCATTCCTATCTGGGTACGCCGTCTTGTCACAATGATGCCTGCTGTAATTATTGCCGCAATTGGCTTCAATCCTACCAGCACCCTGGTGATTAGCCAGGTGGTCTTGAGTTTTGTCCTCCCACTGCCAGTAATCACTTTAGTGATGTTCACGCGCCGACGTGATATTATGGGAACTCTGGTGAATAAGCCAATTACCACATGGGCTGCTATTACGTGTAGTGTGCTCATTCTCGGTCTCAATGTCTGGCTGCTGTACTCGACCTTCGCTCCAGTCTTTCACTGGTGGGCTCCCCAATAACGTGATGGAAATGATCTGTTCTCTGTTTAAGAACATAGCAACAAGCCCAATGGATAAAGCTTGAGGTTATCCATTGGGCTTGTTGCTATGCTAAACCATATTATTTTCAGGGACAAAAATCTTGTGCTCTTTCCCTTGACTTTTAAGAAACAGGTAGAGTATACTCTGGTTAGGAGCACTACATCCCCCTATCGGGGTAGAGAGATTGCTGCAAGAAAGTTCTAAGAGATCATGACGCACCGCACTGAGCCGACAACTCGTGAAGAGATCGCAAAACGATTGGCACGCGTTGCTGGTCACGCAACAAGTCTTAAACGTCTCTGGGATGAAGAGCGCGACGTTGATGATATGTTAACCCAGGTTGCCGCCGTCCGTGCAGGACTTGACCAAGTTGGAAGGGCAATGCTGGAGTATCATATTGAACAACGCGTTGCTCAAGCTGTTGAACGTGGAAATGCTGAGGAAGCGATTCGTGCTCTGAAAGATGCGCTTGATCGCTTTGTTTAAGTGTGTTTCATTTGTTCCTATTACGGAATGATGAAGGAGGACCCGAATGGACCCTGACCCTGGTTGGTGTCGGCGTCACCATCTTTCCGTAGCCCAAGCCTTTTTGATCTGATAGCATCTATAACTCCTGTTATCACTTCACTACTCGCTTTTGCTACGGATACAACCGATGAAAAGCGAGTAGTGTGAGGATTATCCTTTCTTCTTTGTCTGGAAACATCCAGATCCTTGGTAGTCTCTTCCTCTCACTTCTTCCAATGTTCATGTCCTTTTTTGGCAGAGAAACATTACTACCATGTCTTGCTTTTTTTTCTGCTGCTAGAAGGGCGTCCCTTTCTCATACAAATTAGAATACAGAGTGTATTATAGGATTTCTCATTTGTCTTGTCCCTCTTCTTTTGTGGAAGACAAGGGTTGGTTTGTTGTGCAAAAAAACGTTTTCATCTGCTTGCATGACCACATTTGAGAAAGACCTCGCTCTATTATGCCTTTCTCTTCACAAGAGAAAGAGAGGAGGATTCCCATGTCCACAGTTGAAGAGACCACCCTCATGCCTGGTCAGGACGAGGCGCAGACGGCACACCTCGACACAGCGCATGTCGGAGATATTCAAGGTGCCTGGGGCACCATCAAAGTGAACGACGTTGCTCCACGCAAGACGTGGCTCAAACGCATCATCACCTTACTCGTGATTATGGGTCCCGGCCTTATCACCATGGTCGGCGACAATGACGCTGGCGGTATTCAGACCTACACACAAGCTGGTCAGCAATATGGTACGACCTTGCTCTGGACCTTGCTCATTCTCATCCCTGTCCTCATCGTCAACCAGGAGATGGTAGTGCGTCTGGGCGCGGTCAGCGGTGTTGGACACGCACGCCTAATCTTTGAGCGCTTTGGCAAATTCTGGGGCGCATTTTCGGTTGGCGATCTGTTCATTCTGAACTTTTTGACCATCGTGACGGAATTTATTGGTTTCAGCGTGGCTTTGCGGTACTTTAGCGTGAGTCCCTACATCTCAGTTCCCCTGGGGGTCCTTGGACTGATCGCGATCACCGTCACCGGCAGTTTCCGCCGGTGGGAGAGCGTGATGTGGGTGTGCTGTCTTGTGAGCCTGCTGATGATCCCACTGGCATTTATTCCGCATGGGGCCATTGGCCCTGTCGTCACTGGCACACTGATCCCAAGTGTACGTGGCGGCCTTGACTCGACTGCGCTCTTGACCATCATTGCCATTGTTGGCACGACGGTTGCACCGTGGCAGTTGTTCTTCCAGCAGTCGAATGTGGTTGACAAGCGTATCACCCCCCGTTGGGTAAAAAACGAGCAAGCCGATACCGTCATCGGTGCCTTCCTCACCAATATTGAGGCGGCAGGACTGATCGTGGCTGCGGCCTTCGCCTTCGGCGCAACGAAGTTCGACGGGGGCTTTAAAGACCTCTTCACCACGGCTCAGCAGTACGGGTCTGTGGGTCATCCAATCATGGGCGTGATCTTGATGATTGTTCTGCTCAATGCATCCATTATTGGGGCCTGCGCTGTCTCGTTGGCAACGTCCTATGCCTTTGGGGACACCTTTAAGGCTAACCACTCGCTGCACCGCACGTTTGGAGAGGCGAAGCTCTTCTATAGCAGCTATGCGACGCTCATCATTGGCGCGGGAGTCATTGTGGTGCTTTCACCAGCGCAAGTGCTCGCGGTACTAACGTTGGTAGTACAGGCACTGGCAGGAATTCTGCTGCCCAGTGCGACTGTATTCCTGGTGTTGTTGTGCAATGACCGGGCAGTATTGGGTCCCTGGGTCAACAAGCCCTGGCTCAACGCGGTTGCTGCCGTCATCGTCGGCGTGCTCGTAATGCTCTCCCTGATCCTGGCCGCAACGACCCTTATCCAGTTCACCAACGCTCAGACGTTACAGTTAGCGGCAGTCCTGGGCATCATCCTTGTCGTTGCGTTAGGAATGATGGCAGTGTTCTCGCTCGTGCAGGCGCGCCGCAAAGGGCAAGATACAGAGCGTGTTGCACTCTCTCAGATGGACAAGAAGGCGTGGCATATGCCACCATTGGAAACATTACCAAAGCCTGTCTGGTCACTCGCACGCAGAGTCGGCATGCTGACACTGCGCATCTACCTGATCATCGCAGTCGTCTTGCTCGTGTACAAGTTCATCCAACTCGCCTTCATCCATTAGGCCTCGGCAGGAGATAGAGGGAGAGAACGCTGATGTTGGAAATGGGCAGATAGACATTCAGCTTCAGGAACTGACGATAGTCGATAGTGATACATCAAACATTTTAGCGAACGGTCTTGCAGTAGAAACCATGAGAGGGGGATTGTCAGAGTGCTGGTTTCTCCCTCTCGATGGAATTAGCTATTCTGGCTTAGGCAATGACGAAACTCATGAAGTCGTTGACGTTGATTTGTTCAACCTCAGCGCATTCCCATACGGAGCGCACCATCTAAGCGAATCACCTCGCCGTTGAGCATAGGGTTCTCAATGATGTGTTTCGCTAAGGCGGCGTATTCGCTGGGCTGTCCGAGGCGTGACGGAAAAGGCACCTGTTGACCAAGCGACTGACGCGCAGGTTCTGGTAAACCTGCTAGTAGTGGAGTATCAAAGAGTCCGGGGGCAATGGTCATCACGCGAATACCACTACGTGCAAGATCGCGTGCGATAGGAAGGGTCATACCAACAATGCCGCCTTTAGAGGCAGAATAGGCCGCCTGTCCAATCTGACCATCAAACGCTGCAACCGAGGCTGTATTGATGATAACACCGCGCTCACCATCGCCCTCTGGCTGGTTTTCGACCATTGCGGCAGCAGTAAGGCGTATCACGTTAAATGTGCCGATCAGGTTCACGTTGATAACCTTTGTGAAGGTAGCAAGACTTGCGGGACCAGTTTTTCCCAGTACGCGCTCTGCATTGCCGATGCCTGCGCAGTTAATGGTGATGTGTAGACCGCCGAAGGTGTCAACGGCTGCTTTAATTGCGGCCAGTGTGCTTTCTTCATTCGTAACATTCGTCTTCACAAACCGTGTTGAACCGCCTAACTCTTTTGCTAGACTCTCCCCTAGTTCGCTATTCAGGTCGGCTATGACCACCTTTGCCCCTGCCTGTGTTAGAAGCCGCACGCATGCTGCTCCCAAGCCTGAAGCGCCACCCGAAACGAAAACACCTTTGTTTGTCAGTTCCATAAAATATGTACCCTTTCTTACAATGCTTATTTCCTGTATGTGAATACGCTCAACAGAAATGTACTGCCATCATAATATGCTTTTGGAACGATGAGATGCTATATCCTTGCCCAACAACGGAAATAGGATTATGATAGAGCAGGCTGTATTGGTCTGATGTATCACACCTGTACAGAAATCAGACCCGTACTAAAGGAACATGGTGTGAACACAAAACAAGAGCGTATAGAGGCGCTCGAACGGCAAATTTCCCGTCTCACAAGACGTATAGCTATACTCGACCAACGTAGCAATCGTTACTCATGGGCACGTGTCGCTATCTTCTTTGGCGGCATTGTACTAAGCATTGGAGGCTATGGAATAGCACAGTGGTGGCTCGCGGGAACGCTGGCTCTGCTTGCGATTATTGCGTTTTCTGTCGTGGCATACTTTCAGGGAAAAATTGATAGGTGTATTGTTCGACATAAAATTTGGTCATATATCAAATCTACACACATTGCGCGTATGCGACTCGACTGGAATGTTATTCCAGCGGTTCATGCTACAGCACTAGGCACTGGACATCCTTTCGAGTCTGATCTCGACATCACGGGCGAGCGCTCTCTGCATAGGCTGGTAAGCACTGCGATATCAGGTGAAGGAACCAGGCGTCTGCATGAATGGCTGCTCAACACAAACCCTGATCTGGATATAATTCATAGAAGACAAATGCTTGTGCGTGAGTTACTACGACTCACGCGATTTCGTGACAAACTCACACTAAAATCACTGCTTGCATCGCGCCAAATAGCGGAGCAGCTTGAAGGAAATCGACTCATAACATGGCTTAACCAGCTAAACGGAACTGCAGCGTTACCCTCGTTACTGTGGGGGTCGATTGCGCTCTCTATAATAACATTGGTGCTGGCGATATTGAATGTCGTTGGTCTTCTCTCTCCATTGTGGATTGCCTCACTACTGTGCTCACTATTCCTTTTTCTCAACACAAAGAAGATACGTGGTGACGTGTTTGAAGACGCGTACTATCTGCGTGATGCCTTTACTACCACAAGCACCGTATTCGAGTACCTGGAAAAGTATCCCTATAGTAACAAATCTCGCTTGAAAAAGCTGTGCGAACCCTTTTTTATAGATCAAGAGCATCGTCCCTCACAACTCCTTAAAGGTATAGCTAGAATTGCTAACGCAGCAACATTGGCGAAAAATCCGTATCTCTGGCTACCTATCAACGCACTTGTACCGTGGGATACCTATTGTGCCTATCGTCTGAGACGCTACAAAGTACAAATCGCTGCCTATCTTCCACAGTGGCTCGATGTGTGGTTTGAGCTAGAGGCGTTGAATTCGCTTGCGTCATTTGCCTATCTAAATCCAACTTATACACTTCCCAACGTTGTTGCAGACACATCATTAATACGTCAGAATGCGCTTTTTGAAGCTGCTGAATTAGGGCATCCGTTATTGCCAGATGAGCAGAAGATCACAAACAATTTCACGTTCCACAAAGAAGGCGAAGTCGTTATCATCACTGGTTCAAACATGTCTGGTAAGAGTACATTTTTGCGTACACTTGGCATCAATCTCTGCTTGGCTTTTGCAGGGGGACCTGTCAATGCAAGTGGGTTTCACACAACACTGTTCAGGATTTTTACCTGTATCAAGGTGAGCGACTCGGTAACGGATGGTTATTCCTACTTTTATGCAGAGGTGCGACGACTCAAGGCACTGCTAACGGAATTGCAACACGACGGCTATCCCTTGTTTTTTCTTATAGACGAGATATTCAAAGGCACAAACAACCGCGAGCGTTTGATTGGAAGTCGTTCCTTTGTGCATGCACTCGTTGGGCGAAACTGTCTTGGCTGTATCTCGACGCATGATCTTGAACTTGTTACTTTGGCGAACACGCTCTCAGGCGTCACAAACTATCATTTCAGAGAAGATGTGATCGACGGAGAGATGGTATTTGACTATCGCATACGCTCCGGTCCTTCACCCACTACAAACGCGCTCAAGATCATGCAACTAGAAGGTTTACCTGTTGATGAAATAGGGGAAAGAGTATGAACCATGCCGACCATGTGCATCTTCTACGTAAAGGCGTTCCTGAGCCAGGAGGTGTTTGGGCTGACCTCGGCTCTGGCTCAGGAGCATTTACGCTGGCACTTGCTGAATTGCTTGGACCAAGAGGGAGCATTTACTCTGTAGATAAAGACAACAACGCGTTGAGGCAGCAAGAACAGGCAATGCGCCTATTTTCGCCTTCTATCAGCGTGAACTATGTTACTGCTGATTTCACGCGTCCCCTTGACCTGCCACAACTTGATGGTGTTGTGATGGCAAACTCATTGCACTTTGTGCGCAAGAAAGACGACGTGCTACAACACGTTGCTAGCTATCTACGTCCAAGAGGACGCTTGTTGTTAGTAGAGTACAATGCTGATCGCGGCAATATGTGGGTTCCCTATCCACTTTCATATGAAACGTGGGAAACGTTAGCGAGCAAGAACGGCTTTATCGAAACAAGATTGTTGGAGAGGAGGCCGAGCCGTTTTTTGAATGAAATCTACTCGGCGCTGTCGCTACATCTCTAGTTCATCATTGCAATAGCCTGTTGTGCTGTCTTAATGTAGTTTTGAATGTCGTGGCGATCATCAGCCTGCGGTTCGAGCTTTAAATAGGCTTTGAGGTCGTGTAGAGCACGGGCATAGTGTTCCACTTGTAGGTGTATGATGCCACGATCTCGCAACTCTCGTGCAGCATCAGGAACAAGTAGAAGAATATGATCCGCAACAAGTAATGCTTTCGTATAGTCTTCTTTATGTATGTAAATACCTTTCAGGTTGCCTAGCATACGCACGAGCAGTTGTTTTGCTTTGACTGGCTCAAACAAATGACGTGGTAAACGTGACATTTTTCCACGAGACAGGTGGCGAATACGCTCACGGCAATCTTGCTCGGTGAGTAGGAGACCGCCTTCAAATGGATCGATGTAGAGGATTTCTGTAGGAAGCGTACAACGCACTACAAAATGAAAGGGAAGGCCTACTCCTTCAATCAGTAAGCCGATGCGCTTTCCTATCTCCATATAGAGTAGTGAGAGTGAGACAGGAATACCAACACGATTATCAAGCACCTTGTTGAGAAAGCTATTATCTGGATTGTAATAGTCGCTTTCATTTCCTCGAAAGCCATCCCCTTCAAAAAGTACCTTGTTTATTGCATCGATTGCAGTAAGCGGAGCGACTGTCTCTGGTAGATGTGTTTCTGTTAGCGAAAGACCAAGTATGACACGAACTCGATACGCAAGTGCATCGAGTTTTGCCATATATCGTTCTATATCGAGATGAGGATACTCAATAGTTGCAATGAGAAGAGCAGCCCTCGCAGTGTCAATAGCTGTGTCTTCTGCTGCAATGAGTTCTTCAAACAGTCGATAGTCAAAGTGTTGTTTTGAAAATTCCTCTGTCATATTGGGGCATTTAACCATAGAATATGCCTACAACGCAAGCCTTTAATGCAAAAAGTCTATTAGGGGCCATCGAAGATGCTCCATAGAACAACATACGCTGTTTTATGGAGCATCTTCGATACGTAGAAAATTAGGGATGGCTATTATTATCATATAATAATGATTTATGCCGGCAGTGCTGGCGCTTTCAGCAGTTCACTTAGAGTTGACTGCTTCACACGATATCCACGACGTTTACCGCTATGGGGAAGCGTGATTGCCTCCAGAATACCATTATTGATCCAGCGACGTACCGTTGTATCGTCAACGCGTAAACGACGTGCAACTTCATGCACTGTTAACAGTTCGTCGTTCTGGATTGGCTGTACCCCAGCGCTATTTACCTCATTGTTGAGGGTTTCCATAGTGTTTCGACGAGCCATGAGCATACCTCCTGTAAGAATAGTGTACGCAAAGGGAATATGTTTATTTACATTAAACTAGTTTATAAGAAGTACTACCTGCAATTGATCTCTTATCATGAGAGCAAACAACATACGCAATGGACATACATAAAGGCTGGCACTGCTACACTACGTTTGTTTCTGTGTAATGCATCGTTTCCATGAGTACTTCCTTTGACTAGAATAAGTGGATATGTATAATGTACACACAATGTTTATCGTTTGTCAAGGAATATGACGATAAGCATCACCAAATAGTTATTATGGGGGAAATGAGTGATAATAATGCGCAATAGCATTTTTATGTAACAATTTTGCATATGAGGAATACACGAGGATACGTAGTTCTTATAGAAATTCGCTTCACAATTGTGAAATAAATACAAAAAGCTCCCTTTCATAATTTCTTGATGAAAGGGAGCTTTCCACTGCTGAGTCATGTTCTTTACCTCAATTTTGCCGAACGCCTCAACCATCACGCGACTATACCAGATTGCATATAACTGCAAAAGTGTAAAGCAGAGGAGACGGCGTACACATCACCATGAAGAGAATACGATAGAAAGAAGCCATTCGGTCATTAGGGCCACTTCACTGCACCTGTTACCAGGCGTGCATGCGTGGTCTATCTACCAGGTACTCTTCCTGGGACCTTGTCCTCCTGCTACAGAGAGAGGAGGGAAGACTCATCTT
>JAABUQ010001393.1_pt1 | contig 52362 bp, 58 predicted proteins | sample 5560001 | NCBI WGS metagenome assembly JAABUQ01 (sample SAMN10711888, study PRJNA513371) | rock metagenome | isolation source: Antarctica rocks | place: Antarctica: Victoria Land, Finger Mt nord | collected 2015-12-18
CTCGACGACCGCGGCCTCGCCCTCGGCGGCACCGCTGCCGCGGCGGCATCGAACGGCCCGCCGGCGAGCGACGCCGGCATGCTCGAAGCATCGCTGCAGAGCGCGCTCGACGCGGCGCTCGGTACCGGTGCCGCCATCGTTCGGTTGCGGGTCGACTACGACGCGCGGAGTCGCGAACGCCACGCCGTCACGCGCAAGCCGCTCGGGAGCCGGCCGGTCCTCACGACCTCGAACGACGAGACGTATCGCAGCGCGACGAAGACCTACTCGAAGCGCCAAGGCAGCGTCGATCGCGGCAGCGAGGTCGACGACGAGAAGATCGAGACGCCCGCGGGACGCATCGAACGGATCTCGGTCGGAATCGCGCTCGATGCCGCGCATGCGGGCGACGCGAAGAAGATCGAGGCGCTCGCGATCGCGACCCTCGGCCTCGTGCCGGCGCGCGGCGATACCGTCTCGATCGAGACGATGGCGTTCCCGCATCCGGTCGCGCGTATGCCGTCGGCTGGCGCCGGCTGGCTCGGCCTCGCGACGAGCCTCGCGCCTGCGGCGATACTCGCCTGCGCCGTCGTCCTCGGGATCCGCTTCGCAGCTCGGCCGGCGGCCGTCTTCGGCGAGACGGTCGTGTCGCGCATCGCGGCGTCCCGGACGAGTCGCGCCGTCGCGGCGTTCCCGCCCGATCGCGTCCGGGGCGCGCTCGCCAAGGAGCCGCCGCACACCGCCGCTGCGATCATCAGCGCCCTGCCCGCGGCGACCGCGACTGCCGTGCTCGAGATGTACTCACCCGAGGAGCGCGCGGCGATCGTCCGCCGCATGGCGCGCGGCACGGCTCCGGCGATGCCCGATTACGAGACGGTGCTGCGCCGTGGCTGAGGGCTTCGTCCCGCTCGCGAACTTCGTGCTCGGTGCACGTGACGTCGCGCAGGCCGCGCCGCCGACCATCACCTACGGCCCGCCGACGGCACCCGAGCTCGAGCTCATCGCCGAGGCAGCGCTCGCGTCCGCCGCAAGCCAGGCCGATGCCGGGCAGACCCATGCGCAAGCGACGTTCACCCAGGAGCTCGTTCTGCTGCGGCTCGCGACGATCGAGGCCTACGAGCGAACGACACGACGCCTCCTCGACGCGCTCGCGGTCGAAGTCCTCGGCCGCGAGCTCGCGCTCGCGCCCGCCGATTGCGAGGCGATCGCGGCCGCCCTGCTCGCGCGCTTCGACGACTTCGATCCGATCGCGCTCGCCGTGTCGCCGGCGGACGCCGACCGCATCCGCGCGCCGCTCGCGATCCGCATCGATCCCTCGCTCGGGCCGGGCGACCTCGCGATCGACGTGCGCGACGGCGTCGTCGAATCGTCGTTCCTCATGCGGCTCGACGGGGCCGTCGAACGTTCCATGCGGCCGTGATCGCGGCGCGCGGGGCCGGCTGGGTCGTCCGCACGATCGGTGAGACGCTCGTGGCGACCGTCCCGGGTGCTCGGATCGGCGACGGGGTGCGCGTCGGCCGGCCGCCCCGCGTGTGCGGAACCGTCGCGGCGGTGGACCGAGACCGCGCGACGGTCGTGCCGTTCGGGTCCCTCGCCGGGATCGCCGTCGGCGATCGCGTCGTCATCGATCCCGCCGCCCTCGCGTTCCCGCTCGGCTTCGCGTGCCTCGGTCGCGTCGTCGACGCGGGGGGCGCGGCGCTCGACGCGGGCGCGTCGCTCGCGGGCGCGCGCCGACCCATCGGGGCGGGGCTCGCGCCGGATCCCGTCGATCGGCAACCGATCACCGAGCCGTTCTGGACGGGCGTGCCCGCGATCGACGGCCCGCTTACGATCGGCCGCGGCGCGCGCGTCGGCTTCTTCGGGGCACCCGGCGCCGGAAAGACGACGCTCCTCGAGACGATCGTTTCCGGTGCGCGCGCCGACGCCGTCGTGCTGGCGCTCGTCGGCGAGCGCGGCCGCGAGGCGCAGACCTGGGCGGGCCGCGTCGACGCGCGCACGACGATCGTGTGCGCGACGAGCGATCGGAGCGCCGCCGAACGCGCCCGCGCCGCAGAGGCTGCGATGGCGCAGGCATGCGCGCTGCGCGAGCGCGGGCTGCACGTGCTCCTGGTCGTCGACAGCCTCGCACGCTACGCCGCAGCCCTGCGTGAGCAGCGCGTGGCCATCGGCGAGCCGGTCGGCCGCGGCGGCTACCCGCCGTCGGTCTGGGCCGATCTTGCGAGATTCCTCGAGCGGGCGGGCACCGCCGCGCGCGGCTCGGTGACGCTGCTCGCGACGGTTCTCTCGGACGGCTCCGACGAACGCGAGCCGCTCTCCGACGCGGCCCGGTCGCTGCTCGACGGTCACGTGGCGCTCTCGTCCGACCTCGCTCGCGCCGGTCGCTTCCCCGCGATCGACGTGCTCGCGAGCGCGAGCCGCACCGCGCAGAACGTCGTCTCCGCCGCGCACGCGGTCGAGGCGGCGAGCCTGCGCGAGGCGCTCGCGCTACTCGAGCGCACGCGCGACGCCCGCGACGTCGGGCTGGCCGCGATCGACGGCGCGCTGCGGCGCGCGGTCGACGCCGAGTTCGCCCTCGATGCGTTCCTGCGCCAGCGCGGCAGCGCCGCGCCGGAGGCGACGCTCGCGGCGCTGCGCGCCCTCGCCGGCTCGCTCGGCGTCTGAGGCGCAGGTCATGGCCCGGCAACACCGCGGCCACCTTCCGGCTCGCGTGCGCCGCTACGCTTGCCGCACACCGTCTGAGGAGTGCCGAGCACGTGATCGCCGATTCGAAGTCCATCTCCGTCCTGCGCACCCGTCTGCCGTACGTTGACCGCCGTTCGCTCTCGAAGGCGTGGCTCGCGGCGCTCGGGATCGCCGATCCGGCTGCGACGCGCGCGGCGCCGCCCCGTGCCTTCGCCGCCGTCGCCACGCCGAGCGGACCGGAGCGGCTCCCCGCGTGGGGCGCCACGCCGCCTTCGGTGTCGGCCGGCCCGATCGCACGGCGCGAAGTGCCTGCCGAGCGCCGAACGACCCTCCCGCCGCTCGCCGAGCGCGCGCCCGCCGTCGAGCGCGCGCGCGCCGCGAGGTCCGCGACGGCGGCGAGCAGGGCCGCGAGCGCGCGCAGCTATCCGACGTATCAGACGTCGTTCGTCGTCGGGCTCGACGGCGCGCGCGTCCAGCTCGTCCTGCGCCGCGAGCGCAACACGTTGCACGTCGTCGCGCTCTGCGCGCCGGGCGACGTCGCGACCGTTTCGCGGGCGCTCGCCCACGCCGACGCTCACCTGCGCGCCGGCGGCGACCGCGTCGAAGCGACGGTCCGCGCGGTCGACGAGGTGCGCGCATGATCGATCCCGCGACCGCCGATGCCTTCGACCGGATCGCGAGCCGTGCCGACGACGTCCGAAACGCCTACAGGCCGGGCTACACGCCGAAGAACTTCGACGTCGCGACCGCGCCGCGCGGCGTCTCGAATGCCGATCCCCTCGGGGTCGCGACGCCGGACGACGCCTACCTCGTGGTTGGCGAGAACGACGGGCCGGCGTACACGCGTGACGGCGGCCTCCACGTCGAGAACGGCGAGCTGCGGTCGATCGACGGCAAGCCCGTGCTCGGGTTCGGGCTCGCCGATCGCACGCGGCTCGTGCCGATGCGGGTCGATCCCTACGACGCGGCGCTCGGCCGCGCGCGCGGCACGCGCGTCGACGCGGACGGCAGCGTGTCATATGAACGGGAGACCGTCGAGCCGCGCAGCGGCTCGCGGCGGACCGAACGCGTCACGATTGGGCGCCTCGCGCTCGCTCGCTTCCCGGCCGCAACGCCGCTCGTGCGCATCGACGGCGACCGGGTGCGGCCGGGCTCCGGTGCCGCGGCGAGCTACGGCGTCCCGGGCGACGGCGCGTTCGGCGCGCTGACCACGCATCGACGCGACCTCGGCCGCGTCGACATGATGCTCGGGCTCGAGAAGCTCAAGGAAGCCTACGATCAGTACGAGGCGATTCGCTCGGCGCATCATGGCAAGAGTTCCGCTGAGAAGACGACGATGGATCTCGTCAAGTGATCGCGACGCTCGGCTTCGGATCGCCGCGGTCGCTCCCCGACGGTCGCGTCGTGCGCGAGCCGCGCTTCACGCCGCGCTCGACGCTGCCGCTCTCCGCCGCGTGCGTCGTCGCCAACGGCGTCCGCGAAGAGCTCGGTCGGCTCCTCGGGGCGCCGGTGGACGTCGAGCTCGTCGAGCCCGCGATCCCGGGCTCGGCCGAGCGCCGGCTGCTCGTCGACGGCGCGACGGTCTGGCGCGTGCGCGGGCGCATCTGCGACGGCTTCGTCATCGTCCGGCCCGCCGACGCGCGGCGGCTCGCGGGGCTCGCGTTCGGTGAGCCCGAGCGCGACGAGCGGCAGGCGCTCTCCGAGATCGAGCGCGCGACGTTCGAGCGGATCGCGAGCGGGCTCGTTCCGCTCTGCAACGTGCTGTGCGGCACGCTCGGTCCCGTCGTCCGCGAGTCGCCGGAACGTGCCGCGTGCGACCTCGCGAGCTATTTCGAGATCCGCACGACTGGAACGCTCCGGATCGCGATCGGCTTCGCGCTCTCGCTCGATCCGCCGGAAGTCGTGACCGATCCCATCACGATCGCGGAGCTCGGCGACGTGGAGCTGCGCGGCACGGTCGAGTTTGCGCGCGGCACGCTCGCGGTCCCCGCGTTTTCCCGCCTTGCGCCGGGCGCCACGGTCGCCCTCGAGACGGCGCTCGGCGACGCCGGGCGCTTGACCTTCGGCGACGTCTGCTTCGCGCGCGGAACCTGCGGCGCGCGCGGCGGCCGTGCGACCTTTCTGCTCGGTACCTGAGGAGCTCGCCCGTGAACGACGGCCGCAATCTCGACCTGCTCATGAATGTCTCGCTCGGCGTCAGCGCCGAGCTCGGGCGCTGCACGATGCGCGTCAGCGAGGTCCTCGCACTCGGTGAGGGCTCGATCGTCGAGCTCGACCGGCTCGCGAGCGCGCCGATCGACGTCCTGGTGAACGATCGGCTGGTCGCGCGCGGAGAGGTCGTCGCAGTCGACGATCGCTATGGCGTCCGCGTCGTCGAAGTCGTGGCGCGCCGGGGCCAGCGCGGGTCCGGCGCGTGATCCCGCTCGCGACGCTCGCGCAACATGGCCCGCGGCCGGGCATGCCGCTCGACCTTATTGCGGCGCTCGCGCTCATCGCGCTCGCACCGTTCGTGCTCGTGATGACCACGTCGTTCGTGCGCATCGTCGTCGTGCTCTCGCTCGTGCGCTCGGCGATCGGCGCGAGCTCGCTGCCGCCCAACGCCGTGCTCACGGGGCTCGCGCTTATTCTGACGTTCGTCGTCATGTCGCCGACGATCGACCGCATCTCCCACGACGCGGTCGAACCATACGCGCGCGGCGCGATCTCGCAGCCCGTCATGCTCGAGCGTTCGTTCGCCCCGCTCCGCGCGTTCATGCTCCGCCAGACGCACGCGGCCGACATCGCGCTCTTCACACGCATCGGTCGCGAGCACACCGCGAGTCCCGCGCAGGCGCCGCCGACGGTTCTCGTTCCCGCGTTCGTGGTCGGCGAGCTGCGGAGCGCCTTCGCGATCGGGTTCGCGCTCTATCTGCCGTTCGTCGCGATCGATCTCGCCGTCGCGTCGATCCTCATGGGCCTCGGGATGTTCATGCTCAGTCCGCCGATCGTCTCGCTGCCCTGCAAGCTGCTGCTCTTCGTGATGGTCGACGGCTGGGCGCTCGTTTGCGGGGGAGTCGTTTCGAGCTTTCGCTGATCGCGTGGGCCGGGGAGGCGGCTCGGGCGGCGCGAAGTGCGAGCGATGCGAGTCCGGTCGTCGCTCCGTCTCCGCCCGCTGGCCGCCGCCTGCGCCCTTGCGGGCGCGCTCGTCGCGCCGGCGGCATCGGCGCGGGCGGCGGATGCTGCCGGCGTCGCATCCGTGCTCGCGCCCGTCGGACACTCGGCGGAACGCGGCACGATCGTCGTCGGGCCGGCGCGCGACTTCGGGACGATCGTGCATCTGCGTGTCAGGCATCAGCCGCCGGGCGTCCTCCAGCCGGCCGAGATCCACGCCGGCACGTGCGCGAAGTTCGCACCCGAAGCGCGCTACGTGCTCTCGCTCGTCCTCAACGGCGTGTCCGATTCGCGCCTCGACGTCGCGCGCCGCGAGCTGCTCTCGGGCGGCGGCGTCGTCATCGTGCGGATTTCGCGAATGCGCGACGACGTCGTCGCCTGCGGGAGGATCGGCTAGCGATGCGCATCGGTGAGGCGCTACGCTCGGCGGACCGGCCGAGTATCTCGTTCGAATTCTTTCCGCCCCAGACGGACGAGGGCGTCGAAAAACTGCTCGCGGTCGTTCGCTCGCTGCGCGGCTTCGATCCGTCGTTCGTCTCGGTGACGTACGGCGCCGGCGGCTCGACGCGCGCGCGAACGCTCGAAGTCGTCAAGCGCATCGACCGCGAGCTCGGGATCACGGCCATGGCGCACGTGACGTGCGTCGATCATACGCGCGACGAGCTGCGGGAGCTCTTCGACGATCTCGCGAGCGCAGGCGTCGAGAACGTGATGGCGCTACGCGGCGACCCGCCGCGCGGCTCGGGCGCCTTCGAAGCGACACCCGGCGGCTTCCGGTACGCAAGCGAGCTCATCGCGATGCTCGCGAGTGAGTACGATTTCTCGATCGGCGCGGGTGCGTATCCCGAGCGCCATCCCGAAGCACCGAGCGACGAGAGCGACATCGCGGTCGCGGCCGAGAAGGTCGCGCGCGGCGCGTCGTTCCTCGTAACGCAGTTCGGCTTCGATAACGACGCTTATTTTCGCTACGTCGACCGCGCGCGCGCGGCCGGCATCGCCGTGCCGATCGTCCCGGGCATCATGCCGATCGGCAACGTCGAAAGCGTCGCGCGCATGCTCACGATGAACGGCGGGACGATGCCGGCTCGGCTGCACGACGAGCTCGAGGCGCGCCGCGACGAGCCCGAAGCCGTCGTCGAGCTCGGCGTCGCGTTCTGCGCGCTGCAGTGCAGCGAGCTGCTCGCGCGCGGCGCCCCCGGGCTCCACTTCTACACGCTCAATAAGTCGACCGCGACGCGCGCGGTCGTCTCGGCGCTGCACGCCGGCGGCGTCCTCGCGCTCGAGCCGGCCACGACGCAATCGTGACGCGCTGAAGTCCGGTAGCCGGGCTGCCGATACTCACGAGATGATGGATCGCACGCCGTGAGGAACGCCCGTAGCCTCTCGACCACCGTGGCGTTTGCGTTCGTCGCAATCGCGTTCGCGGGACCGGTCGTCCCCGCACTCGCGCAGAGAACGGCGACCGAGGCGGCGACGGAGCCGCCGCCCGTCGTTTCTCCCGGGCCGAACGTCGTCCCGGCGCACGCGCGGTTGCGCTTCCACGTTCTCGCGCCCGTCTCGTCGGCGAGCACGCGAACGGGTGCGCCGTTTACGTTCGCGATGCTCGATCCGGTTGGGGTCGCGGGGCGCGAGGTGGTCGCGCGCGGCGCCGTCGGGCACGGCACCGTCTATCTCTCCGGCCACGCGGGATCGCAGGGCACGAGGGCGACCTGACGTTCCGGCTCGACGACGTGGCGGCGGTCGACGGGCGCGACGTGCGTTTCGACGACCAGCGTATCCAGATCAACGGTCGGAACCGAAAGGTCGCCTCGGGTGTGCTCGGCTTCGTGCCGTACGTCGGCCTCGCGTCGATGCTGATCCGCGGCTCCGACGTCCACGTCGATCCCGCGCAGCCGATCGAGACGGAGCTCGCGCGCGATGCGCCCATCGTGCCGGCGCCCACGTCCGAGCCGAGCGCCGCCCCGACCCTGTAGCACGGCGGTCGTCGTTCCGTAACATCGGTGCCGTAGCGTCGGCGCCATGGACGTTCTCGCCGGGATCGTACGCGAAGCGCTGATCGTGGCCGCGGTGCTCTGCTTCCCCGTCGTCGTCGTCGCGACGTGCGTCGGGACGCTGGTCGCGGTGCTGCAGGCGGCGACGCAGGTGCAGGAGCAGACTCTCACCCTGCTCCCGAAGATGCTCGCGGTCGGCGCGATGGTCGCGGCGTTCGGCTGGTTCGGACTCGGGCTGTGCGCGCGACTCTTCACGAACGCGATCGCGGCCGTCCCGGCGATCGTGCACGGCCCGTGACCCCGGTGCCGCTCCCGGACGGCGATTTGCTCGTCTTCGCGCGCTGCGCGGGGTTCGTCGCGCGAGCGCCCGGCTTCTCTCATCCCGCCGTCCCGCCGCCGCTGCGCGCGGGCTTCGCAGCCGTCCTCGCCTACGGGCTCGCGCCGCGCTTCGCGGGCGGCGCAGCCGGCCACGCGGGGCCGCTCGTCGCGGCGCTCGCGAGCGAGGCGCTCGTTGGCGCGGCGATCGGCATCGGCGCCTCGATGTTGTACGACGGCGCCTACGCGGGCGGCCGCGCGCTCGACGATGCGCTCGGTATCCGCGCGAGCGTCCCGAGCGCCGACGTCTCGGCGGGTGCCGGCTTCGGCCGGCTGTGGTCGCTCGCGTTCGTAACGGGCTTCTTCGTGCTCGGCGGCGACCGGATCGCGCTCGCGGCGTTCGCCGATACGTTCCGGATGCTGCCGCCCGGGACGCTCGTCTCGCGATCGGGGCTGCAAACGTATGCCGTCGCGCTGCCGCAGACGCTCGCGCTCGCGGCGCTCTTCGTCGCGGGCCCCGCGCTCGCGCTCGTGCTCGTCGGCCAGTGCGCCCTCGCGATCGTCGCGCGGCTCGTGCCGCGCTTCGCGACGTTCTCGCTCGCCTTCCCGGTGATCTTCGCGCTCGGACTCGCGGCGACCATCGCGGCGCTGCCGCTTGGCTTCGCGGCGGCGGGGCGGCCGTGGTTCGATCTCGCACCGCTGCACGGCGGGCGTTAGCGTGGCCGAGAAACCGTTCGAGCCGACCGCCGCGCGCCTCGCGCGCGCCGCACGCGAGGGCGACGTCGCGCGGTCGCAGGACGTGGGCGCCGTGGCCGCGCTCGCAGCCGCGTCCCTCGGCCTGGCCGCCGCCCTGCCGTTCGGCGCCTCGGCCGCGACGAGCGCGCTACGCGACGCCACGCGCGGCACGAGCGCCGCCGGGGCGTACGCGACGCTCGCGGGTGTCGCGCTCGCCGTGCTCGTCTGCGGCATCCTCGGGTCCATCGGTGCCGCGTACGGTCAGACGCTGCGCTTCACGCTCGTCCCGCTCAAGCTCAAGCTCGACAAGCTCTCGCCCGCGGCCGGCCTCAAGAAGATGGTCGGTAAGGATACCGCGATCGGCGCGCTCAAGGCGGCGGTCGTCGCGGGCGCGGTCGGCGCGACGCTCGTGCCCGTGGTCCGCGACGCCTTCGGCGCGCTCGCGACGCTCGGCGCGCCCGTCTCGCTCGCCGCGCTCGTGCGTCACGCGCTCGGCGCCGCGGTCGCGAGCGCGGTCGGCGTCGCCGGCGTCTTCGGAATCGCCGATGTGTTGCTCGAGCGCAAGAAGCGCCAGCAGCGGTTGCGCATGACGTACGACGAAATCAAACGCGAGCACAAGCAGAACGAGGGCGATCCGCACGTTCGCGGCCGGCGCCGCGCGGCGCACCGCGGGCTCCTGCGCAGCTCGGTCGCGAAGGTCCGCGAGGCCGCCTTCGTCGTCGTTAATCCCACGCACGTCGCGATCGCCTTCGCGTACGATCCGCCGGATATCGCCGTGCCGCGCGTGCTCGTGCGCGCGATCGACGACGGCGCGATCGAAGTGCGCCGCATTGCGCGCGACGCGGGCGTCCCGATCGTCGAGAACGTGCCGCTCGCGCGCGCTGCTCGCGATCGTCGATGTCGGCGACGACGCGCCACCCGAGTTCTACGGTGCGCTCGCGGCGATCGTCGCCTCGCTCGCTCGGGAGGTTCGGCGCTAAATGAAAGACGGCTGGTTCACCTATGGCTTCGCCGCGATCGTGCTCGGCATCGTCGGCATCCTCGTCGTCCCGCTGCCGCCCGTGGTGCTCGACGCGCTGCTCGCCTTCAACATCATGGGCTCGGGCATCGTCTTGCTGCTCGCGATCACGCTCGGCGATCCGCTCGAGTTCGCCGCCTTCGCGCCGGCGCTGCTCATCGCGACGCTCTTCCGGCTCTCGCTCGACGTCTCCGCGACGCGACTCATCCTCACGCAGGGCCACGTCCCGGGCGGCGTCGGAGCGATCATCCCGGCGTTCGGCGAGCTCGTCGTGCACGGTAATCTCGTCGTCGGGCTCATCGTCTTCGCAATCTTAATTACGATTCAGTTTATCGTCATCGCGTCGGGCGCGAGCCGCGTCGCCGAGGTCGCGGCTCGCTTCACGCTCGACGCGATGCCCGGCAAGCAGATGGCGATCGACGCCGAGCTGCATGCGGGGCTGCTCGATGCCGAGAGCGCGCGCCGCAAACGCGCGAACGTGCAGCGCGAAGCCGATTTCTACGGCGCGATGGACGGCGCCGGTAAGTTCGTCAAGGGCGACGCGATCGCGGCGCTCGTGATCGTCGGGCTCAACCTCGTCGGCGGTGTCGTCGTCGGCGTCGCCTATCATGGGATGGGCCCGGTCGACGCGCTCGGGACGTTCGCGCTGCTCACGATCGGTAACGCGCTCGTCACGACGCTGCCCGCGTTCCTGCTCTCGACCTCGATGGGGCTTATGGTCACGCGCGTCGCGGGCGGCGGGTCGCTCGGCGCCGACATCGCGCATCAGGTGCTCGAGCGGCCCGACGTGCTGCGCGCCGCGGGCGCCTTCGCCTGCGTCCTCGCGTTCGTGCCGGCGCTGCCGCACCTGCTGTTCTTCGCGATCGGGATTTCGCTCGTCGGCGCCGCGCAGTGGGCGCATCGGCGTCGCCTCGCCGGGCGCGCGCAGCTCGAGGCGGCGCGGGCGGCCGAGCGGCGCACCGCGATCCGCCGGCCGGAGATGGCGCTCTCGCTCGTCGGCGTCGACGCGATCTCGATCGACGTCGGGCTCGAGCTCGGGGCGCTGCTCGGACCGTTCGCCGATGCGCTGCTCGACCGCATCGGCGAGGTCCGCCGTGCGCTCGCCGGCGATCTCGGCATCGTGCTGCCCGGCGTGCGGCTGCGCGACGATCTCGCCCGCGATCCCGGCACGTACGCCATTCGCGTGCGCGACGCGCTCGTCGGCGAGGGCCGGCTGCGGCTCGACGGCGTGCTCGCGGTCGCGGAGGGCGCCGTGCTCGATCGGCTCGGCGGCGAACGCGTGCGCGAGCCCGTGTACGGCATGGACGCGACGTGGCTGCCGGAGGCGGGCCGCGACGCGGCGCTCGCGGCGGGCGCGCTCGTTTTCGACCCGATCTCGATCGTCGGCTCGCACCTCGCGGAGCTCGCGCGCGCGCATGCGCATGAGCTCCTCGGCCGCCAGGAGCTCCACACGCTCCTCGAGCATCTGCGCGCGTCGGTGCCGTCGCTTGTGAAGGAGGTCGGGACCGACGCGCTACCGCTCGGCACGGTCGGCCGCGTCTTCGAAGCGCTGCTGCGCGAGCGGGTCTGGCCGCGCGATCCCGTCGCGATCCTCGGCGCGCTCGTCGACGGCTCGGCCACGACGCGCGATCCGCGCGAGCTCGTCGAGCTCGTCCGGCGCGCGGTCGTGCCGGGACTTATCCGCCGTCGCGAGCTGCCCGCGCTCGAGCCGCTCATCGTCGAGCCGACCTTCGAGGCCGAACTCCAGGCGTGGCTCGTCGACGGCACGCTCGCCCCGCACGCCGAGACGGCGATGCACGTCCGCTCGACCGTCGAGGCGTACATGGCGCGCGTCGCGCGCTCCCGCGCCGCGCTCGTCTGCACGGCGCCGCTGCGGCCGGCGCTCGCGGCGTTCCTCGGCCGCTTCGGCATACGGCTCGACGTCTTCGCCTACGGCGAGCTGCCGCCCGAGCTCGAGCTGCGGCCTGCGCTCGTCATCGAGCGGCCGGCCCGAGCGCTCGCAGCCGCCCCGTGAGCGATCCGCCGACCGAGTTCTCGAGCGTCTCGGCGTACCCGCCTATCGCTTTGACGCCTCGCGCGGCGATCAGTCTGCGGAACGGCCTCAGCGAGCGGCGCGGCACTCCCGGCAACGGCCGACGATCGTAAGCGCGTAGCCGATTTCGGCGTAGCCGGCGTCGTTCGCAAGGTCGGCGGCGATTGTGCCGAGGCGGTCCGTGCGAATGTCGAGGATCGTCTTGCAGTCGGAGCAGACGATGTGGTGATGATCGTCGCTCCCGCGCTCATAGCGCGCGGCGCTCCCCGGGAACGAGAAGACGGTCACGAGCCCGAGCTCACGCAGGATGTCGAGCGTGCGATACACCGTCCCGAGACTGATCCCGGGCAATTCGGCGCGGACGCGCGCGAAGATGTCTTCGGCGGACTGATGGGCCCCCTCGCGGATGGCGCCGAGGACGGCGACGCGCTGACGCGTCAGGCGATAGCGCGATTGAATCAGCTCCGAGTCGATCGACCGCGCTTCCACCGACCGATCTTAGTTTGACGCCGCGGAGACACCTTGCTACACTACCCGGGTTCTCCAGCTCCCTCGGGGTCTGTTCGTCCATATGTGGTACCGCTACAAACCCTGGGTCGTCGGGGCGTTCCTCATCGCCATCATCGCGTATAGCCTGTACCTGGTGCTGCCGATTCAGAAGAAGGTCCGGCTCGGGCTCGATCTGCAGGGCGGCGTGAGCGTGCTGCTCCAGCTCGAACCGAGCGCTGAGGTTCCGAAGATCACGCCCGAGATCCAGGGCCAGGTGCAGCAGGTCATCGATGCGCGCATCAACGGCCTCGGCGTCGCCGAGCCGCAGATCACGTCGGTCGGCTCCGATCGAATTCTTGTGGAGTTGCCCAACGTCAAGAACCCCGACGAAGCGGTTCGGACGCTCAAGGACGTTGCGAAGCTGGATTTCAAGATCATGCCGCCCGCCGTCGAAGCGCACGCGACCGCCGACAAGAAATACGCCGACAGCGGTGCCTACGCGGCCAGCGGCCCGATCGTGTATTCGGGTGCCGATCTCAAGGCGGCGCAGTCGGCGCCCGATCAGAGCGGCGGCGGCTGGCAGATCGACTTCCAGACGAAAGATCCGCAGAAGTTCGGGCGGCTCACGCACGACAATCTCGGCAAGCTGCTCGCGATCTTCCTCGATAAGAAGTTCGTCTCGGCGGCGACCATCCAGGGCGTCATCACGGACTCGGGCCAGATCACGGGCCAGTTCTCCGAAGACGACACGATTCGCATCGCGAACGACCTCAACGCGGGCGCGCTGCCCGTCCCGGTCAAGGTGATCGAGAACGATACGGTCGGCCCGTCGCTCGGCCAGCTCGATCTGACGAAGTCGCTCTGGGCCGCGCTCGCGGGGCTCGGCCTCGTGCTCGTCTTCATGCTCGTGATCTACCGGCTCCCCGGGCTCCTCGCCGATCTGGCGCTCGCCGTTTACGTGCTGTTGCTGCTCGCGCTGTTCGCGGGCGTGCACGCCGTGCTGACGCTGCCGGGCATCGCGGGCTTCGTGCTCTCCGTCGGCATGGCGGTCGACGCGAACGTGCTGATCTTCGAGCGGCTCAAGGAGGAGATCTGGGCGGGCAAGACGCTGCGGTCGGCGGTGTCGATCGGCTTCAAGCGCGCGTTCTCGGCCGTCTTCGACAGTCACTTCACGACCATCGTCGGCGCGGGCGTGCTCTTTCTGTTCGGGACCGGCACCGTGAAGGGCTTCGCATACACGCTGTTCTGGGGCACCGCGTTCTCGCTGTTCACGGCGACGTTCGTGACGCGCTACCTCGTCGATCTCGTCGTGAACAACGACCTCGTCGAGAATCCGAAAGCCTACGGGGCGTAGCCGATGTTCTTTCGCCGTCTCAATTGGAACGTCGTCGGGTGGTTCAAGACCGTCTCGGCGATCTCGTACGCGATCATCTTCGCGGGCATCCTCGCGCTCGTCTGGCACGCCACGCACGCGCCGGGCGGCGGATTCCAGCCCTCGCACGCATTGCGGCTCGGGCTCTCGTTCACGGGCGGCACCAACGTGACCGTGAAGTACGCGAAGCCCGTGACGCCGGCGGCGGTCGCGCGCGCGCTCGAGCCGCTCGGCGTGCGTGATGCGCGCGTCAGCACGCTCGCGAAGGCGGGCGATAGCGTGCCGGGCGAGCGCTACTCCGTCGAGACGCAGACCGACTTCGGCAACGACACCGCCAAGATCTGGAACGCGCTCGGCACCGTCGCGACGGTCGATCGCAAGGAGTCGCAGATCGAGGCCGTCGGGCCCTCCCTCGGCCGCGAGTATCTCGTCAAGGCGGGCGAGGCGCTCGTCGTCGCGATCGTCATCCAGTTCCTCTTCATCGCGTTCCGGTTCGGCTGGAATTATATCTTCGGGCTCGTCGTCGTCATCGCGCTCGTGCGCGACGCGGCGATGATGATCGGCATCTACGCGATCGCCGACAAGCGCGCGGACGACGCGTTCCTCGCCGCGGTCCTCACGGTCATCGGCTACTCGGTCATGGACACGATCGTCATTCTCGACCGGATCCGCGAGAACGTGAAGCTCATGGGCAACGAGCCCTACGCGAAGATCGTGAACACGTCGATTCTGCAGACGATGACGCGCTCGTTCAACACGCTCGCGACCGTCGTCATCACGCTCGTCGCGCTCCTCGCGTTCGGCGGCGCGAGTCTGCAGAACTTCGCCTTCGCGCTGCTCGTCGGTATCTGCTCGGGCGGTTATCATTCGATCTTCTACTCCGCGCCGCTCGTCGCGGTCTTGCGCAATCGTCAGCTCGATCGCGCCGCCGCAACCGGCCGCGTGCCGACGGGGCTCGAGCGGCCGCGGACGGTCGCCGAGGCGCGCGCACGCGATGCCGCGGCCGCGACGGGACCCTCGCGCGACGACGTGCTGCAGGCGCGCAAGGAGCGCCGCACGCGCGACCGGATCACGACGCGGTCGGCCGGCCCCGTGAAGTATCGCAAGAAACGCCCGGGCGCCACCGCGAGTCAGCTCGCCGTCGAGCCCGAGGACGCACCGTACGTCGAGGGGGAAGACGAAGAGCCGTACGAGAGCTACGAGTCCGAGCTCGATCCGCTCGACGCGCAAAACAGCGGCGTGCACGACCGCGATCTCGGGCTCGGCCATGAGGAAATCCGGCTGACGTTCGAGGACGAGACGGAGCCCGCGGCGCACGATCGGCCCGCCGGGACGAAGCGCGAGTAAGCCGAAGCCGCCGACCGCTTCGGAGGCGGCCTTCGAGCGGCTCCTCGAGCGCTTCGACGATGACGACGCGCCGGAGCCGTCGAGCGGGAGCGCCGCGTTCCTCGCCGACCTCTTTGCGAACGCCGAGCGCTATCTCAAACGCGACCGCTTCGCGACCATCGGCGACGCCGACGAGTTCTTCACGAAGGTCGTCGGCGTCAGCTTCGAGGGCCGACAGGACGTGCTCGGCGGTCTGAGCGCGGGCGCGGCCGTCGAGCTCGTGCGGGAGCCCGCGAACGTCCACGACCCGAGCGCAATCGCCGTCCGGATCGGGCTCGTGCAGCTCGGCTATTTGCGGCGCGAGATCGCGCGCCGGCTCGCGCCGCAGATGGATGGCGGGGTTCGTTACGTCGCCTCGATTACGGACGTCACCGGCGGCGGCGTGCGCCACGCCGGCGCAAACCTCTTCGTGCGCAAACTCGCGCCCCTCGTCGCATCGGGCGACATCGCGGCGGGCGTCGAGAACGGCGAACGTGTCGAACCGCCGATCGACGCTGCCGAGCTCGGGGCGTCGATCCGCCGCGCGCTCATCGGCGAGCGCCCGGTGCGCGAGGGGCAGCACGCCGTGCTCGAGCGGCTCGCGGCCGGTCGCTCGACGCTCGCCGTCTTCGGCACGGGCCGCGGCAAGTCGTTTTGCTTCCAGTATCCCGCGGCCGATGCGGCGCTGCGCGCGGGGCGCAAGACCGTCGTGTTCTATCCGCTGCGCGCGCTCGCGAACGACCAGTTCGAGGCGATGCGACGGCGTCTCGCACCGCTCGGCGTGCGCGTGCTGCGTGCCAACGGTTCGATCGAAGCCGTCGAGCGCGCCGAGCTCGACGCCGCGCTCGCGTCGGGTGACTGGGACGTCGTGCTCGCGACCCCGGAGTTCGCGACGTTCCATCGCGCGGCGTTTTTGCGGCCGTGCAACGCGCCGGACCTCGTCGTCATCGACGAGGCGCACCACCTGCACGAGTCGCGACACCGGGCCGCATACGCGACGCTCGGCGAGCTCGTCACGGCCCTGCGGCCGAGCCGCGTGCTCGCACTGACCGCGACCGCCAGCGACGAGACGTTCGGGACGATTCGCCGGGAACTCGGCATCGACGCGTGGGCGATCGATCCGACCGTTCGGGCGAACCTCACGCTCGTCGACGCGCGCAACGCGACCGACAAGCTCGGGTACCTCGCCCGCGAGCTGGTCGGCGACGGCAAAGCCATCGTGTACTGCAATTCGCGCGGCGAGGCGACGAAGCTCGCCGACCGCTTGCGCGCGCGGCTCGGACCGCACGTCGGCTACTACCACGCCGGGGTCGATGCCGCGGCTCGGCTCGCGCTCGAGGGCTACTTCCGCTCGGGCGACGTACGCGTGGTCGTCGCGACGTCGGCGTTCGGCGAGGGCATCGATCTTCCCGACGTCCGCGACGTCGTGCTCTACCATCTGAACTTCGATTACACGGGCTTCAATCAGATGGCGGGCCGGGCGGGTCGCGACGAGGGGCCCGCGCGCATCCATCTGCTCTACGGCGAGGGCGACCGGCGCATCAACGATTACATCATCGGCAAGACGGCGCCGTCGCTGCCGACGCTCCGGGAAATCTACCGCGGGCTGCGCGGCCTCGCGACGAACGATCGGATCGGCACGAGCGCCGAGGAGATCGCCCGGACGCTCGACCTCGACGGCGTCGAAGCCGCGACGATCGGCGTCGCCGTCCGGATCTTCGAGGAGGCCGGTCTCGCGCGGCTCGAGGTCGACGACGAGGGCCGTGCGGTGCGGCTCCTACCGGCGGCGGCGAGGGTCGACTTGACGGCGACGGCGCGCTATCAGGAAGCCGAAGCCGAGCGCGACGCCTTCGAGCGCTTCTGCGGGCTCGCGCTCGGAGCCGACGTCGCGACGCTCGAGCAGATCGTCAATCGTCCGATCTACCCCGACCGGGTCGCGTTGCGCGGGTAGGGCCTACCTCGCGACGCCGTCGCAGCCGCCGCGTTGCGGCTCGGCTCGAGACGCGAGCACGCTCGCGAGTTCGCGCGGCACTTCGACCGGGACGAGGTGCCCGGCGGCGAGCTCGACGACCCGCGCGCCGGCGACGACGACGCTCGCACGATCGTCGCCCGGGTGCGCGAAGCGGTCGTGCGCGCCCGTGACGACGAGCGTCGGAACCGCGGGCTCGACCGCCGGGCTCCCGTCGCCGAGCGCGAGCCAGGCGGCCGATGCCGCTCGATCGATGCCGACGGCCTCGTCGACGAGCCGTTCGATGAGATCGGGCCGTAACTCGACGCTCGCGAGCCGTCGCAGCTCGCGCGCGATCGCGATGCGCGAGCCGCAGGACGCCGCCGCGCTCGCGAGCGCGGCCGGGTCGAGGCGCAAGACGGGGCAGACGAGCACGAGCCGCGCGAGCCAGCGCGGCGGTCGGCTCGCGACCTCGAGCGCCGCTCGCGCGGCGAGGCCGTGCGCGACGAGATCCGTCGGCCCGTCCGCCGATTCGAGCGCGGTCACGAGATCGCGCGTGAACGCCGCGAGATCGTACGTCTGCGCGCGATCGGAGCGTCCGGCCCCCCGGCCGTCGAGGCGGCCAACGGTGTAGAGCGTTGGATCGAGCGCGGCCGCCACGTCCTCGAAGAGGCCGCGCGCGTGGCCGAGCCGTGCGCGAAGAGCACCCGGCGCGAGCCGACGCCGCGCGTTTCAAGGGCGAGCGCTAGCCCGTCGCTTGCCAGGAAGCGGAGCACGGTCGGTCGTGCCGCCGCTTCATCGCCCGGTGAAAACATCATCACCGGTCCTATCGCGACCGCTGCCCGAACGGCGAGCGCACGATGGCGCGCAAAAAAGCATCCAAACGGTAACCAACCCCAAAATGGACCGGGCCGCCTGAAACGTTCAGGCTATGCCTGAGCCGTTTCTCATCCGGATGACGTGCGAACCTCCGAACGTCGGCACGACGTGACGCAGGAAGCGCCGGCGATCTTCGCGAGCGCCGTCGCCGACGCGAGCCGGATGGCCAATGAACGCGAGCGGAGCGCGGACGCTGGACATCTGACGCACCGCTCCCGCGCATCGCTCGCAGATAGACGAAACGAAAGAGATGGTGCGTGGGCGAGAATGGCCCATGCCGACTGTTGCCAAGCCGAAGCACGTCAAGGGTGACGTGCTCGTTGATTACGAGCAGAAAGTCTTCGAAGACGTCAAAGCCAAGCCAGGCGAGAAGGCGCTCGTCACCTTTCACACGGTGGCGTTCGAGGACTCGATCGGGCTCGTGAACCTCTTGCAGGCGACACGGCTGCTGCGCAAGGGTTTCGAGACCTCGGTGCTGCTCTATGGCCCGGGCGTGACGCTCGGCGTGCAGCGCGGCTTCCCGACGCTCGGTGACGAGGCGTTTCCGGGTCATATGGCGATGAACAATCAGCTCGTGAAGTTCATGAGCGAGGGCGGCAAGGTCTACGCGTGCCGCTTCGCGCTGCAGGCGCTCTACGGTCACGGCGAAGCGTCGCTCGTCGAGGGCATCGTGCCGATCTCGCCGCTCGACGTGCTCGATCTCACGCTCATCCATCGCAACGAGAACGCCTTCATCCTCAACACCTGGACGATGTAGGCGATCGTGGCGCGTAGCGTTCGCGTCGCCGCCGCACAGATCTCGCCCGTGCTCCATTCGCGCGAGGGGACGATCGAAAAAGTCCGCCGCACGATCGACGACGCGGCGGGCCGCGGCGTCGAGCTCGTCGTCTTCCCGGAGACGATCGTGCCGTATTATCCGTATTTCTCGTTCGTGCTCCCGCCCGTGAAGATGGGCGCCGAGCACATGCGGCTCTACGAGGAGGCCGTCACGATCCCGAGCCCGGCGACGGACGCGATCGCCGCGGCTGCCCGCGAGCACGGGATGGTCGTTGTGCTCGGCGTGACCGAACGCGATCACGGCTCGCTCTACAACACGCAGCTCGTCTTCGATGCCGACGGCCGGATCGTGTTGCGCCGGCGCAAGCTCACCCCGACGTTCCACGAGCGCATGGTTTGGGGCCAGGGCGATGGTAGCGGCCTCACCGTCGTCGAGACGGCGGTCGGCCGCCTCGGCGCGCTCGCGTGCTGGGAGCATTACAATCCGCTCGCACGCTACGCGCTGATGGCGCAGCATGAAGCGATCCACTGCAGCCAGTTCCCTGGCTCGATGGTTGGGCCGATTTTCGCGGAGCAGATGGAGGTGACGATCCGCCATCACGCGCTCGAGTCCGGCTGCTTCGTCGTCAACGCGACGGGCTGGCTCGACGAGTCGCAGATCGAGCAGATCTCGCCCGACCCGGCATTGCGCGGCGCGCTGCGCGGCGGATGCTTCAGTGCCGTCGCATCACCCGAGGGCTCGCTCCTGGGAACGCCGCTGACGGAAGGTGAGGGGCTCGTCGTCGCCGACCTCGATCTCTCGCTCATCGTCAAGCGCAAGCGGATGCTCGATTCCGTCGGCCACTACGCGCGCCCCGATCTCTTCCGGCTCGAGCTCGCGAGCGAGCAGCGTCCGCCGCTGCATCGCGCGCCCGGCCCGTCTCCCGACGCCCTGCCGCCGAGGAACAGCGATGACGACCGGTTCTCTCCGCCCCCATCCGCCCTCGCGTCGCGAGATCGTAACGGAGCTGCAGTCGCTCGGCCTGCGGCTGGGTGATCCCGATGTCGGGATCGCGAGCCGTCGCGGTGGCGCGGGTCCCTCGGATCACAAGGCCGTCGTGCTCGATGGGACGACGATCATGGTGCCCGTGCTCACCGGTCACGCGCGGTTCTCGCCGTTCCGCGCCGCACCGCCGAACGCGGACGGCACGACGATCCTCGAACGCGACGGGGTCGCAGTCGCGACGATCGCCTTCGTCGCGAAGCCGCGCTTCTACAACCTGCAGACCTTCGACGGCATCGCGTATTGGAAGCTCGCGACGCTGCACGGCCGCGACGTGCTCGCGACGACGGTCCTGCAGTCATGCGTCCGCTACTCGGTGCGCGCGACCGCGTGCCAGTTCTGCGCGATCGGTCAGTCGCTCGCCGAGGGCCGCAGCCGCGGTCCGCGTGTTCGGTCGCGGCCAGGTCAGCACGTACCTCATCGCCGGGCTCGGCGATTCCGCCGAGTCGCTGCTGGCCGCGAGCCGGCGTCTGATCGCGCTCGGCGTTTATCCGTTCGTCGTGCCGTTCGTCCCGATCGCGGGGACGCCGCTCGCCGACCACGCGGCGCCGTCCGCGGCGTTCATGCGCTCGGTGCTCGAGCCGCTCGGAGCGATGCTCGCGGGCGCCCGCCTGTTCGCCGTCGACGTGAAGGCCGGCTGCGCGCGCTGCAACGCGTGCTCGTCGCTCGCGGCCGTCTACGGCGGATGACGGGCCGCTTCGTCTCGAGCGAGTTCGTCCTCAAGCACGCGACGGCGGCGTGGGAGATCGCCGGCGCGCGCACGCTCCGGCGCGACGTCTTCTGCCGCGAGCAGCGGCTCTTCGACGGTGACGACGTCGACGACGTCGACGACGTCGCCAAGGTGCTCGTCGCAATCGCGCACGTCATGGGGATGCCCGATCGCGTGGTCGGAACCGTGCGCATCCACGAGTCGGCACCGCACCGGTGGCTCGGCTCGCGGCTGGCGGTCGCGTCCGAGTACCGGCGCGTCGCGACGCTCGGCGCCGCGCTGATCCGCGGCGCGGTCGGCACGGCGCGCGCGCGCGGCGCCGCGCGCTTCCTCGCGACCGTCCAGCCGCGCAATCGCGCGCTCTTCGAGCGCCTCGCGTGGACCGCGATCGGCGACGCGATCGTCGCCGGCGTGCCGCATCTGCTGATGGAGGCCACGCTCGAAGCGTACGCGCCGTGCTTCGAGGAGACGTTCGCGCGCGTGCCGACGCTGCGCCGGGCGTCGTGAACGCCGCGGCGGTCGCCGCGAGCGTTCGCGCGAGCCGCGGCCTCGCGCACAAGCGGGACGTCGGCCGGCTCGGCATGCTCGCGGGCGCCGGAGCATACCGTAACGGCGACGACTGCGCCGCGATTCCCGCGGGCGACGGCTACCTGCTCCTGGCAATCGAGGGCCTCGTCGCCGAGTTCGTGGCGGCCGATCCGTGGTTCGCGGGCTACAGCGCCGTGATGGTCAACGCGAGCGACGTGGCGGCGATGGGCGGCCGCACGACCGCCGTCGTCGATGCGCTCTGGTGCCGCGACGTCGAGCGCGGCGCGGTCTTCGTCGCGGGCATGCGCGCGGCGGCCGGAGCGTACGGCATCCCGCTCGTCGGCGGCCACACGAACGCCCGCGACGATCGCGAGCAGATCGCCGTGGCGATCCTCGGCCGCGCGAACCGGCTGCTCACGAGCTTCGATGCGCGGCCGGGCGACGCGCTCTGCGTCGCAGTCGACCTGCGCGGCGCGATGCACCAACGCTTCGCCTACTTCAACGCGAGCGTCGGCGCCGATCCCGAGCGGCTGCGCGGCGACCTCGAGGTGCTGCCGCGGCTCGCGGAATCGGGCCGTTGCCGCGCGGCGAAGGACGTGAGCATGGCGGGCGTCCTCGGCACGGCGCTCATGCTGCTCGAGGGCTCCAAGATCGGCGCGACCGTGGAGCTCGACGCGATCCCGCGGCCGGCTGCCGTCCCGCTCGAGCGCTGGCTCGCGGCGTTCCCGAGCTACGGATTCGTGCTCGCGCTCGATGCCGCCGACGTCGGCGCGGTCGGGGAGTCGTTCGCCTCGCGCGGAATATGCTTCGGCGTGATCGGAACGTGTGATGCTTCGCGCCGGCTGATCGTACGCGACGACATGGGCGCGACGGCCGCCGTCTGGGATCTCGCCGTGGAGCCGCTCCTCGCGTGAGGCGGTTACGAATCGCCCTGCTCACGCACTCGACGAATTCGCGCGGCGGCGTCGTTCACTTCCGGGAGCTCGCAGCCGCCCTCGAACGCCTCGGTTATGCCGTGACCCTGCACGCGCCCACGGTCGACGGGGCGCGCTTCGCTCGCGAACCGGCCTTGCGCCGTCGCTCTGGTCCCGGCCGCGCCCGCTCCGGCGAGCGTTTCGGCGCTCGTCGCGTTGCGCCGTTCGGAGTTCGCGCGCTGGTTCGCTGCGCATCCGCCGGACTTCGACGTCTACCACGCGGGCGATGGCCTCGGCGCGCATGTCTTCGCCGATCTCGTCGAGGCCGGCACGATCGAACGGTTCGCCCTGACGGTCCACCATCTCGACGACTTCATCGATCCCGCCGCTCGCGCGGCGCAGCGACGCTCGATCGAGACCGCCGCCGAGCTGCTCTGCGTGAGCGAGCTGTGGCGCGCGCGCCTCGCCGCCGACTTCGGCCGAACGGCCACCCGGATCCGCAACGGCGTCGACCTGCAGCGCTTTCACCCCGGTCCCGTGCCGGCGGACGCGGCGGAGCTCGCGCGGCTCGGACTCGTACCGGATCGGCCGTTCCTGCTCTCGGTCGGCGGATTCGAGCCGCGGAAGAACACGTTGCGCATCGTCGAGGCGTTCGCGCATGCCCGCCGGCGGGAGCCGGAGCTCGTGCTCGTGATCGCGGGTGGCGCGTCGGTGCTCGACCATCGGACGTACGCGACCGCCGTGCGCGCACGCATCGCCGAGCTCGGGCTCGGGGGCGCCGTCCGCGTCACCGGGCCCGTCTCCGACGGCGGCATCGAGGCGCTCTACCGCGGCGCGCGGTCCCTCCTCTTCCCGTCGCTCGTCGAAGGATTCGGCCTCGCCGTGCTCGAGGCGCTCGCCTGCGGCACGCCGCCGATCGTCGCGCGACGGCAGCCGTTTTTAGACTACGTCCCGAGCTGCGGCGCGATCTTCGTCGATCCGGAGAATCCGCTCGAAATCGCCTCGGCGATCTCAGCGCTCGGCGACGACCGGATCGCCTCGCGCGTCGTTACGGCGGGCCTTTCCGTCGTGAGCACGCACACGTGGCACGCGACCGCGCGCGGCTGCGAGCCCGTCTACGAGCGACTGTTGAGCGGAGCCCTGACGCGTGCCTGAGATGACGTTCGACGTTCGCTGGCCCGACGGCGAGCGCACCCGCGGCTACTCGCCGTCGCTCGTGATTCGCGAGCACCTCAGCGTCGGCGCGGCGTACCCCGTCACCGAGTTCCGCAGCCGCGCGCTCGAAGCGCTCGCCGTTGCGAGCGACCGCGTCGAGCGCCGGTTCGGCTATCCATGTTCGCGCGCCCGGGCGCAGGCCGCCGAGATCGACGCCCGCTGCGCGCGGTTCGCAGATGCGGACGAACCGGTCGTCATCGAGGGCTTCGCGACGTCCGAGTAGCGAGCCGGCTTACTTTAGGGCGGCGAAGACCTCGTCGAAGTCGGGCTGATCCGCGATCTCCTTGACGATCTTGGCGTACGTCAGCTTCCCGTTCGTGTCGACGATGAAGACCGCGCGCGCGAGCACGCCGAGCTCCTCGACCAGGACGCCGTAGGCCGGCCCGAAGGTATGGTCCTTGAAGTCCGAGAGGTAGCCGAGCCCGGGCGCGTCGTTGGCACCCGCCCAGCGCGACATCGCGAACGGCAGGTCGCGGCTCACGACGTACGCCTCGACGTCGCTCGGCAGCTCGCCCAAGCGCTTCTGAAAGGTCTGCGCTTCGAGCGAGCAGACGCTGGTGTCGAGCGAGGGGACGACGATGAGCAGCGCGCGCTTGTCCGAGCCGAAGACGTCCTTGGACGAGACGGGCTTGAGCTCGGAGCTCATGAGGTCGAAGGCCGGCGCTCGGTCGCCGGCCGCGAGCTTCGGGCCGACGAGGGTCATCGGCGCGCCCTGGAACGTGACGGCGCCGTGTTGCGTTTCGGTGCTTTGCATGCGGCGGTCTTAGAGGAGCCGCCTTTGCGCCTCCTGCGGCGCGTGGATGCGGGAGCCGGCGATGGAAGCGGCGCCACGAGTCGAACGGGCCGCCCGGTATGCGTCGCCTGCGGATCGTCGTCGCCCCAGATAAATTTCGCGGCAGCCTCGGTGCCGCCGAGGCCGCGGAGGCGATCGCGCGTGGGCTTCGCCGCTCGGCGTGCGCGGCCGACATCGTCTGCGTGCCGATGGCCGACGGCGGCGAGGGAACGGTCGACGTGTTCCTGGCCGGTGGCGCCGACGGGCGAACGCAGCGCGTCCGGGGGCCGCTCGGGGCGCCGGTGCCGGCAACGTTCGCGTTCGCGGACGAGCTCGCGGTGCTCGAGATGGCGAGCGCCGCCGGGCTCGCGCTCGTGCCCCCGGACGAGCGGGCGCCGCTGGCGGCCTCGACGGCGGGCGTCGGCGACCTGCTGCGCGCCGCGCTCGACGCCGGAGCGCGACGCGTCGTGCTCGGCATCGGCGGGAGCGCGACGACGGACGGCGGCGCGGGCTTCCTGACCGCGCTCGGCGTCCGGTTTCTCGACGCGGCGGGGGTGCCGCTGCCGCCGGGCGGCGCCGCGCTCGCGCGCCTTGCCACGATCGACACGAGCGGACTCGATCCGCGGCTCGCCGGCACGCGCATCGACGTCGCCTGCGACGTCGACGTGCCGCTCCTGGGCCCCGCGGGCGCCGCCCGGATGTTCGGCCCGCAGAAGGGCGCCTCGCCCGCGGACGTCCTCGAACTCGAGGCGGGGCTCGCCCGCTTCGCCGACGCGACGGCGAACGCGTGCGGGCGCGACCGGCGCGGCGAGCGGGGGGCGGGGGCGGCGGGCGGCCTCGGGTTCGCGCTCGTCGCCTATCTCGGGGCCGCGCTCGTGCCGGGCGTGGAGCTCATCGCCGAGATCCGGGGCCTCCGTGCCGCGCTCGACGGGGCCGACCTCTGCCTCACCGGTGAGGGCCGGATCGACGATCAGACGCTGCGGGGCAAGACCGTCGCGGGCGTCGCGCGGCTGGCGCGCGATGCGGGCGTGCCGGTCGTCGCGTTCGCCGGCTCCGTCGAGCTCGCCGTCGAGTCCGACCTCCGGCAGCTCGGCGTCGCCGCCGTTCTGCCGATCGCGAATCGGCCGATGTCGCTCGCGGCCGCGCTCGCCGAGGCGCCCGAGTTGTTGGAAGCCGCGGCCGCGCGGGTCGGCGGGCTCGTTGCGCTCGGAGACGGCCGCTAGCGGTCGTCGCCCGACTGGGCAACGCCGCTGCCGCATGAGGGGAGCTTCGCCTTGCCCGTCGTGCGATCGGTGTGCTCGATGACGGTGCGGACCGCGAGCGAGGCGTTGGCGACGTCGGTTCCCGGCGGCGGCATCTGCACGGGTACGCCGCCGTCCACGAGCGCCGAGGTGTGCTCGAACGGATTGGCCGCCTCGCCCGCAAAGACGAACGGATACGGGAAGGTGCCGTCCTCGACCGTCCCGTCCTTGAGCCGGATCTCGACCTCGACGGTCTGGTGCACGGTGCCGTCGCGCATGTACGTCGTCTCGCGCGGGATGAGGTCGACGTCGCCGCACGGCGCGGTGTTCGCGAGCGCGCCGTTTCCCGTCCCCGTGCCGGCGACGCCGCTCGCCGTGCCGGCGAGGCCGCCATCGCCCGCACCGGGTCCGGCGCCGGTCCCGGTGCCGCCCGGCGCGACGCCGTGCGCGATGCCCGGCGCGACGGATACGGCGACGGCCGCCTTCGCTTTGTGAACGACGACGTGCTTGGGAGCCGCGGCGCCGCCGACGTGCTTGCGAACGGGCGCGGCCGCGCGGGGAGCGGGCGCTCGCACGGCAACGACGGGCGCCGGCGTCGCCTTCGGCGGGGGCGTCACAACGGGCGGCGGCGTCGGTTTGGGGGTCGGGCGCGGCGTCGGTGCGGGCGTCCTCATTACGATCGCGATCGTCTGGCTCGGCGTCGTGCGAGCGGCGGCGGGCGGCACGGGGTCGCGCAGGACGGCGAAGAGGACGGCGTGGATGGCGAGGGCACCGGCCACCGCGGAAGCGGCTCGGACCCGGCCATCGCGCTCGCCGAGCGGCGCTCGGGACGGCATGGCTGTCGAACGTTCCCGGTCGGACGCGGGTTCCTCTGCATCGCAGGTCGGTCGGAGCGGGACCCGAACCGGGCCGCGTGAACATCGAGTCGCTGATCCGCGTCATCCCGGACTTCCCGATCCCCGGGATTGCGTTTCGCGACATCACGCCGCTGCTGCACGATCCGGCGGGGTTCAGAGCGACGATCGATCTGTTCGTCGACGCCTTTCGCGACCGGGAGATCGACGCCGTCGTCGCGGTCGAAGCGCGCGGCTACATGATCGGGTCGGCGCTCGCATACGCGCTCGGCGCGGGGTTCGTTCCGGTGCGCAAGCCCGGGAAACTGCCGGGCTCCAAGCGCACGGAATCGTACGCGCTCGAGTACGGGACGAATTCGCTCGAGATCCACGACGACGCGATGAAGCGAGGCGAGCGCGCGCTCGTCGTCGACGACCTGCTCGCCACCGGCGGCACGGCAGCGGCAACCGGGCGGCTGCTCGAGAGCATCGGCGCGGACGTCGTCGGCTACGCGTTCCTGATCGAGCTCGTCGCGCTCGGGGGCCGCAAGGCGCTCGGCGATCGGCCGATCACGGCGTTCATCAGCTTCTGACGGGCGGAGCGACGACCGTTCCGATAGACAATCCGTTTTCGGATATGGCACTATGTACGAATCGTGTCGAGCGCACCAATCGATGAGCTCATCCACAAAGTTTCGTCGTATGATGTAACGCTCGACGGAAATTGGTTGCGCGGCGTCTACGAGCTCGCGGACAAGGCGCACGAGGGCCAGAAGCGCGCCTCGGGCGAGGAATACATCGTGCACCCGATCGCGGTAGCGCGCATTCTCGCCGAGATGGAGATGGATCGGTCGACGATCGCCGCGGCGATATTGCATGATGTCGTCGAGGACACGGTCGTCACCAGCGAGGAAGTCGCGACGCGGTACGGCCCGGAGATCGCGCAGCTCGTCGACGGCGTAACGAAGCTCACGCAGATCCCGTACCAATCGAAGGAAGACGCGCAGGTCGAGAACCTGCGCAAGATGTTCCTCGCGATGGCGAAGGACATCCGCGTTATCATCATCAAGCTCGCGGACCGGCTGCACAACATGCGGACGCTCGGGAATTTGCCGCCCGCGAAGCAGGAGCGGATCGCGCGCGAGACGCTCGACATCTACGCGCCGATCGCGCACCGGCTCGGGATCTGGAAGATCAAGTGGGATCTTGAGGATCTCTGCCTGCGCTACCTCGATCCCGAGGCGTATCGCGAGATTGCGGACCGCGTTGCGAAGAAGCGGACGGAGCGCGAGACCGCCGTCGACGCCGTTGTCGCGCAGCTGCGCGAACAGTTCGACGCGCTCGGCATCGACGCCGACGTCACCGGCCGCCCGAAGCACTTCTATTCGATCTACTCGAAGTTGAAGAAGGGCCGCGACTTCTCGACGATCTACGATCTCACGGCCGTTCGCGTCATCGTCGAGAGCGTCAAGGATTGTTACGCCGCGCTCGGTACCGCGCACTCGATCTGGAAGCCGCTCCCTGGCCGCTTCAAAGATTACATCGCGATGCCCAAGCCCAACATGTACCAGTCGCTGCACACGACGGTCATCGGCCCGGGCGGCGAGCCGCTCGAGATTCAGATCCGAACGCTCGAGATGCATCGCACGAGCGAGTACGGCATCGCCGCGCATTGGCGCTACAAGGACGGCGGCAAGCAGGACGCCTTCGAGAATAAGCTGCAATGGCTGCGTTCGCTGCTCGAGTGGCAAAACGAGATGCGCGACTCGCGCGCGTTCATGGAGAACCTCAAGCTCGATCTCTTCGAGAATCAGGTCTTCGTGTTCTCGCCCAAGGGCGACGTGCTCTCGCTGCCGTCGGCCGCGACGCCGCTGGACTTCGCGTATCAGGTGCACACCGACGTCGGCAATCATTGCGTCGGCGCGAAGGTCAACCGCAAGATCGTGCCGCTGGATTACGTCCTGCGCAACGGCGACATCTGCGAGATCCTCGTGAACAAGAGCTCGCGGCCGTCGCTCGATTGGCTCTCGCTCGTTCGCACCTCGGGCGCCAAGCATAAGATCAAGCAGTGGTTCCGGCGCGAGCGCAAGGACGAGAACGTCACGCTCGGCCAGGAGGTCGTCGAGCGCGAGCTCGTCCGCGAGCACGTGCGGCTCGACATGGCGCGCGGCGAGGCGATCGAAAAGGTCGCGAAGCGGATGAACTATCAGTCCGCGACGGACCTCTTCGCGGCAATCGGCTTCGGGGACGCCTCCGCGGTCTCCGTGGTGGCGAAGCTCAAGGAAGACGCGAAAGCCAGCAACGTCATCGAGCTCGCGGCGGTGCAGCGGCCGGCGCCAGCACGGCGACCGACGCGCAACGCTTCCGGGATTCTCATCGCCGGCGTCGACGACGTGCTCGTCCGGCTCTCGAAGTGCTGCAGCCCGGTGCCGGGTGATCCGATCATGGGCTACGTTACGATCGGCAAGGGCGTCTCGGTGCATCGCGCCGATTGCCCGAACGTCGGCTACATGTCCTCGACGCCCGAGCGCATCTTGCAGGCCTCGTGGCAGGCGGTCTCCGAGACGACGCATGCGGTCGACGTCGAGGTCGAGGCGACCGATCGTGCCGGACTGCTCCAAGACGTGATGGGCGTCTGCTCGGAATACAAGACGTCGGCATCGTCGGTCACGGCGCGCGTCAAGCGCGAGATCGCGACGATCAGCCTCACGCTGCAAATTGCGGATCTCGATCACCTCCACCGCGTGCTCTCGAAGCTTCGTTCGCTGCGTGACGTCCGCGACGTCTACCGCGTAACGAAACGGGAGGCGCGCGCCAGCGGGTAGAGCGGCTCGCGCCCTTGCCCGCGGTCTCCCGAAAGTGATAGACTAGGCGAGTTTTCCGGGTGCCCCCGCGCCCGGTGGCTCCGTGCGATCCGATCGCGCGCAGTCCCACTGCTCCGAGAGGAGCCGTTCGCCGTCCGCGGCGACGTCCGAAGAGGGATCGTCATCTCCGTGACCACCGACTACGAAATCACGTACATCGTCAAGCCGAGCCTCGAGGAGGCCGACGTCGACACCAAGGTCGAGCAGATCGCCGAGATCGTGCGGACCGGCGGCGGCGAAGTCGGCGAAATCGAGAAGATGGGCAAGCGCCGGCTCGCATACGAGATCGACGACTTGCGCGAAGGCTACTATGTCGTGATGAAGTTCAAGACCGAGGCGGCGTCCGCCAAGGAACTCGAGCGGCAGCTCCGTCTCAACGACGACGTGATGCGGCAGCTCCTCATCAACCTCAACGACTAGGAGGCTCCGCGCATGGCCGGCAGCTACAACCGCATCACGCTCGTCGGCAATCTGACGCGCGACCCAGAGATCCGCTACGTCGACGGCGGCGGCAAGGCCGTCACGAAGTTCGCGCTCGCGATCAATCGCAAGGCCAAGGGCGGCGACGAGACGATGTACGTCGATATCGTTGCCTGGGACCGCCTCGGCGAGATCTGCAATCAGTACCTCAAGAAGGGCATGTCCGCCCTCGTCGAGGGCCGCCTCGTCATCCGCAGCTACGACAGCAAGGAAGGCGAGAAGAAGAAGGCCGTGGAGGTCGTCGCGAGCGACATGCAGATGCTCGACTCGCGTAACCGGGACGGCGCGCCGTCGGGTGGCGGGTCGTTCGCGAGCTCGGGCGCAGCGTCGAGTTCGGGTTCCCGGTCGGCCGGCGGATCGAGCGGCTCGGGCGGCAATGACGGCTTCGGTGACGACGGCGGGGACGACGAGATCCCGTTCTAGTCGTTCGTCATGAAAGACGAGACGGAGCGTAAGATCCTGCAGCTACTCGACGTGCTCGCCGTCGAGGTCCAGGGAATCCGCATCGACGCGGCCGAGCACCGGCGCGAAACCACAGAACATCGGCGCGAAACGACAGAACACCGGCGCGAAACGACCGAACACCGGCGCGAAACGACCGAGATGCGGAACGAGATGCATGTGGAGTTCTCGCGCGTGGACCGTCGTCTCGGACATATCGAAACGCGCGTCGAGGTGGTCGAGACAGAACTTCGCGCGTTCCGCGGTGAATTCGAGCGGCGCGTTTCAGCGTTCGAACGGTCGAATCTCCCGTAGCGTTCGTCGTAGAGCAACCATATCGTCGCGACCCGATGATCTTCGCTCCGAACCGCAAAAGCTGCCGCTGACGAAACGCCCAAGATTGCGAGCCGAGTATTCGACTCGCGTCTTCTTATATTCAACACTTAAAATACGAGGGGGCACGAGAAGCTCAGCGGCCAAAACGTTTTGGCGCGCAGCATTGATAAGGGCTGCGCCTCTACCAGGAAATCAAGCACGATTAAACGCGATGTACATTTGGAAATCACAAAAAGCCCAAATCCATCGAATTTGGGCCTTCTCGTTCCGGGGAGAATACTCAGTTGCTCGGGTCGGCATTGCGTCATTACAGCAGTGCGAAATCCAGGGAAGTCGCCCCGTTTGAGTGACTCGCGGGAAAGCGAACCTCGCAAGCGCGCACGTCTCGAGGGTACTGAGTCAACCCCGGCTGACCGCTAGCTATGCGCTCAGCCGTATTGTGGGTCGGTACTTCCCTTCTTGATTTGAAATCGCGAGCAATCGCGACGTTGCTTTACGGGAAACCGGATCGTCGTAAAGTCGAGATAAGAGCATGAACGCTTATGCGATTTGTATCTTCGTCCGCCACTCCCAAGGTCGAGCCGCCTTTAAAGCTCCGAGAACAGCCCGGGTTGGCCGGTTGACAGTGTAAAAATGAATTCCCGGTGCGCCACCGGCCAGCAAGTTTGTACATTGGAGCGTTGCCCAGGCGACACCGAACTGTGCAATAGCTTGCGGATCGTCAGCGCGCGCCATCACTTCACATTCAAGCTGCTGAGGTACGCTGGCACCCAACACTCGGGCCGCCGCAAGCTGGCGCACATTCGTGATCGGAAGAATGCCAGGTAAAATCGGTACCGTAATCCCGGCCGCTCGTGCTTCGTTTACATGACGAACGTAAAGACGATTATCAAAGAAGAGCTGTGTGATAAGAAAAGATGCGCCAGCCTCGACCTTGCGTTTCATGTAAGCGATGTCGTCGACTCGACTCTTCGAGTCAATATGCGCTTCTGGATAGCAGGCAGCTCCAATGCAAAAATTGGAGCGGCGCGCAATGAAGCGGATGAGATCCGAGCCGTGTGCGAGACCGTCATGAACAGATTCTCGGTAGAGAGCGGCCTCGTCGATGTCTCCGCGTAGCGCGAGCACATTGACGACCTCATACTGATCCAGCCGATTCAGAATGTCGTCAATGTGATCTCTCGTCGCCCCGTTGCAAACGAGATGCGCCATGACTTCCAGGCCTGTCTCCCGCCGTATGCGGCCGACTAGCTCAACATTTTCATCGCGGCTGTCTGCTCGGCAGGTAACGCAGACGAACGCTGGCCGAAGGCCCTGAAGCGCGCCGATCGCCTCGAATAACCGGGCCACTTCCTGCGTGGAACGCGGAGCGACGAACTCAAAGGAGAACATTGGCCACGTCGTCTTGATTAGCTGGTCGATACGCATGCAATAGCTCTCGGTACGCAATACCTTTCGGATGTTCCAATGGTCTCCCGAACCCTCGTCCCTTACTGGACGCGTTCAGGACCATTGGATGAGCGTTCCCTAGTGCGAGTACCGAGCCATTCTCAGGCATCAGAGAAACACGAACTCGCGGAAGAAGGAGGCGTGGATCCGCCCGCGGACGGCTCGTGCGCCGACCCGAACGTCTCAAGCGCCACCGAAGGCGGCCCAGAGGTTCGAGTGGCTCAATCTCTTTCGAGAGATCTCGCATTGGCGTGCAACCGTTACGATGAGCTAGCCCGGTTTTCCGGACAGTTCAAGAGCGCCGGCGAAGCTCCGTGCCTACACGCGAAAACTGGACCAGCGGGACTCGCGAATTGTTGGCAAATTACCTCCTCACCTTCAGGAGCCTTTGCCAATTCGAAAACGACAGGAGCTTTGGAAGTTTCTGCAACCGCTTTACCCGGCCCACCGAACGCACGTGGTTATGGTCACGAGCGTTAGCGAGCACTTCTTGACTCGAAGCGATCTTCGTTCTCGGGACCGCGGCGGTCACCGAACGCGAACTCCGGTATCACGACCGCCCTATGTCTCCCGATTCACGTACGCGATCGGCACCCACTCGAAACCCGTCCCAGCCGTACGCACATGCCCGATGTCGGGGAACGACATATGCGGCACGGCGATGAGGGTTCGATCGTGTACGAATTGCGGAAACGTCTGTTGGCGGACGGCAACGGCTGCTGTGGGGTTGACGTCGTAGACAATCGCGACGCTCGGGTCAGGAAATTGTATCGCGGCGACGTGAATAATATCGCCCACGAATTGAATCGTCTCGTTTCCGCTGGTGAGCGTAAAGAACGCGCTTCCGGGCGTATGGCCCGGGTGCAGCGATGCGACGAGATTTGGAAGAATGGTCGTCGTTCGGTCGAAGGCGTTCACTTTACCAGCATCGAGGTATGGTTTCACGGTGCGTATCGCTTCGTCGAAATATTTGATGTCGTAGTGGGCGTTAGCAGCGTTCGATCGGTTTAAAACAAACGTCACATCGAGCTTCCCGACGTGGATTGTCGCGTTCTGGAACACGCGTTGGTCATCGCGCATGAGGCCGCCTGAGTGATCGGTATGAATGTGCGTGAGGAGAATGTCCGTCACGTCACTCGGCCCGAACCCCGCCTCCCTTAGACTGGCGACCAGTTTGCCACCGTAGCCTGGACCGAAGAGACCACCGGCTCCCGTGTCGATGAGCACGAGGCGATCGCCGAGCGCGAACACCCACTCGTTGATCGAGACATCGACTGGATTCGTGAGATAGTCTTCGGACAGCAGCGCATCCGTATGTGCCGGCGTCGTTCCAACAAGCAGTTGGTGGAGATTGGCCGGCACGGTGCCATCCGATAAGGCCGTGATGCGAACGTCTCCGACCTTAAATTGATACGTCCCGCTCGTCTGCGTGGTGAGGTCGGACGACGGCGGCTTTGCGCCCGCGGCTCCGGAACCGGCTGCGGCGGCGGGGACCGTCATCGCCGGCAGCGACGCCATCAAGGCAGCCGCGCCGGCTGCAAACGAACGGCGACTCATTCCGCTTACCTGTCGCGGCCGAGTTGGTGCGTGGCTCGGGCACGAGCAGCCGACTCCAAAGGAAACGCCGATTCGCTGACGCGGCGAATGGTTGTTTTTCTCGGGCATCATTCACTTTCACGAGGCGTGCCGGAGACCCCGACTCGGAAAATGGTACACTCGCGCGCGGAGCGCAACCAGTCCCCGCTTCATGGTGGCATTAGCAGTGCCACGGAAAAATGTCATTTCTATGAATCGGGAAGCTTTAGTTGCGGAGTGAAGACGCGCACGCTGCCGCTCGAAACGGTCGGTATTGCCTTCCCCGCAATCGGGCTCGGCGCGTTGCAGTACGTGCTCGATCAGGGACAAGAGAAAGACTGATTCGACGCGCTCGTGTTCTTCGTCTTCTGGTAGCTTCACGGCGCGCGATCTCCCGAGGTTGACCTTCGCATCTTGCGCTATCGAACGCTTGCTGTTCGCGGACGAGACGACGACGGGCAGCGACTTCATCGTCTTCGTCGCGTCGCTCGTCTTCAGCGGCGTCGGCTTGTCCTCTCGCTCGTCGCGGTCCGCAGCGTCGCGCCGCCGGTTATTTTGAACGCGTCGGCATTCTTCAATCTCTCGCGACAACTCGGCGGCAGCGTTGCGACGGCCATCCTCATGACAATGCTCACGCGCTCCGAGGTCGCGCATCAAACGCACCCGCCTCGGAAGTGTCGCTCCCGGACACACTGATCAACGAATACGTGGCGCAGGGTGGAGTTGCCCCCGTCAAGCCGTAAACGTAGTGGGTGACGAATTGGCGCGAATAGACTCTCGATGTGAGAGCATCGTGAGGTCGCTGTGCGGCTGGGACTCGTTGTAATCCTCCAACCAAGATCGCAAGGTTTCCAAGGTCGTCGTCGCGTCGGGACACCCTATCACTCCTGCGGTGCTTGCAGACCAGGCCATGATTTCTCGATGGGAGGTATCCATTGCGAAAGCGACGCGTACGGTCTCGCCCAGTTGTCTCGCGCGCCAGAACCATCGATCGCCTTCATCGGAGGTGATTACGTCTTACAACCGCCAGCTGGGCTCAGCGACTGCGCATGATCCAGAACCGGGAACGGCTCTTCCTGCGACGAGTCGGACGAGCAGAAGTGATCAGATTTGATTGTCCAGGTGAATAAGTAGAAACGCCCTGAGTTTGTGCATTTGCCATATGGCTTTCGCCCGCTAGGCCACATTCTTAGCGCCTAGTCAATCGTGGCGACTATTCACGGCGTACGACCGTGAGTTTCATGATTATTGCCGCGTTGCCGCTTCCGCTTCTTAAAGATCATGGAGGACTCGCATGGCTGTTGCTCATGAGCCCGCTCCTGGGCCGAAGCGTCGCTACAACCGCTTCGTCAATAACCCCGTCCTCGAGGACTACTCGCTTCGCTACGCACCGAAGTCGTTTCGTCGCTGGTCAGAATATGCCGTTGCGACTGCCGCGCTCGGTGGCATCGCTTATCTTGCTGATTTCGCGATCGGCGGCTCGATCGCTATCTCGTCGGGCTTCACGAACGCCTTCTGGGCTATCTTAACCGCAGCCGTCATCATCTTTCTGACGGGCGTTCCAATCGCCTATTATTCGGCGCGTTACAATATCGACATGGATTTGCTGACGCGCGGCGCCGGCTTCGGGTACTTGGGTTCGACGATAACGTCGGTAATCTACGCCTCGTTTACCTTTATCTTTTTTGCGCTCGAAGGCTCGATCATGGCGCAAGCGTTCAACCTCTACTTCGGATTGCCGGTGGCAATCGGGTATCTCGTGGGCGCATTGATCATCATTCCGCTCGTTGTCTTCGGGATCACGCTCCTTTCGAAGTTGCAAATCTGGACGCAGCCGGTTTGGCTCGTCTTGATGTTCGCGCCGTTTTTCGCCGTCCTCGTCAAAGAACCGAGTTCATGGGCGTATTGGCTCGGCTTCGGTGGGAGCTCGCCGAGCCACAACCACTTCGATCCCCTCCTGTTCGGATCGGCAACCGGTGTCGCGCTGTCGCTGATCGCTCAGATCGGCGAGCAGGTGGACTATCTGCGTTTCATGCCGGACAAATCCGAAAGCGGCAAGAGCGGCGACAATCGTTGGAAGTGGTGGCTTGCGGTGATGGCCGCGGGACCGGGCTGGGTCCTCCTTGGCGCGCTCAAGCAGTGGGGCGGATCGTTCTTCACCGCACTCGCCTTTTAAACACGGCGTGCCGATGGCAAACGCAAACGAGCCGATCCAAATGTACGTTCAAGGCTTTCACGCCATCTTCGCAAGTCCGGCGGCGTACCTGGCGCTGGCGACGTTTTTCGTGATCCTCTCACAGATCAAAATCAACGTCACGAATGCCTATTCGGGCTCGCTATCATGGTCGAACTTCTTCGCGCGCTTTCTGCATGTCCACCCGGGTCGCGTCGTTTGGCTGTTGCTCAACGTCGGTATCGCGCTGACGCTGATGGAGCTGGGCGTCTTCTCGACGCTCCTCTGGGTGCTCGGTTTTTACTCGAATGTCGCGATTGCGTGGATCGGTGCCGTCGTTGCGGATCTCGTCATCAACAAGCCCCTGGGCTTGAGTCCGAATTACATCGAATTCAAGCGAGCGCACCTCTATAACTTCAATCCGGTCGGCTTCGGCTCGATGTTGATCGCCTCTGCCATCTCGGTCGCTGCGTTCTTCGGGCTTTTCGGACCGACGGCGCAGGCGTTCTCGACTTTGATCGCGCTCGGTATCGCGATGGTCCTCTCTCCGATCATCGCCTTTGCGACGAAAGGGAAGTACTATATCGCTCGAAAGGACTCGAGTCCGATGTTACCGGGGGGCGAACTCGTTACGTGTTCGCAATGCGAGTTCGCGTTCGAGCGTCTCGATATGGCATACTGCACCTTCAACGTTGGAGCGATCTGCTCGCTCTGCTGCAGTCTCGACTCGGCGTGTCACGACAACTGCAAGGTGGTCGCAGCGCAAGGCGCAACGATCTCGATCGTCGGAGTCGGAGAAACTGCATGAAGCCACGCCGCCTACTCCCGACACTTGCGCTCTAGGAGAAGTACGATGCCAATGTACGAATTTGAGTGTGTTGCATGCGGCCCATTCGAGCTTCGACGCTCGATCGGTGCTTGGGAGAACGTCGCCTGTGCGCGATGTGGCGTCCACGCGAGGCGTATCTTTACGGCGCCGCTGCTCGATCGCGTTGCCGCGCCGCTTCGTGGTGCATTAGCCCGAGAGGAGCGTAGCGCGCACCATCCGGAGGTCATTCGACGGCCCGTACGGTGATTCGCGCACCGGCGTCTCGCAAATAACGTGCCGCCGGCCCCGTCCGCTCTCGCTCTCGCTCTCGCTCTCGCTCTCGCTCTCGCTCTCGCACCACGGAGGTCTTCATGCCGGACGTCGTTTTTACGGTCGATCAATCGAAATCCATGCGCGACCAAGCCGCACCGGGTCATAACCGGTGGCACCCCGATATTCCGGCGGTGTCGTCCGTAAAGGCCGGAAGCGAGTTCCGGATCGAGTGTCGCGAATGGACTGACGGTCAGATCGGCAACAACGACTCGGCGAACGACGTGCGCGATGTCGACCTGACCTACGCGCACATGCTCAGCGGGCCGGTCGCAGTGGAGGGCGCTGAGCCCGGGGATTTGCTCGTCGTCGAGATCCTCGATCTCGGCCCGTGCCAGCCGCCGAACGACAGCGGCCCGGCACCCGGCCAGGGTTGGGGATACACCGGCCTCTTCGCAAAAACAAACGGGGGCGGCTTCCTCACGGACGAGTATCCCGATGCCGCAAAGGCGATCTGGGACTTTCATGGCGTCTACGCAACCTCGCGACATATTCCCGGAGTGCGTTTCGCCGGCATAACGCATCCCGGGCTCTTCGGTACGGCGCCGTCTGCCGATCTGCTCGCGACGTGGAACGCTCGTGAGCGCAAGCTGATCTCGACGGACCCGGAGCGCGTCCCAGCGCTCGCGTTGCCGCCCGAGATCGGCAACGCGCTGGCTGGAAGCCTCAGCGGCGCCGATTTGGAGCGAGTTGCTCGGGAAGGCGCACGTACGGTTCCTGCGCGGGAGAACGGGGGGAACCATGATATCAAGAACTTTACGCGCGGCGCACGTGTGTACTATCCCGTGTGGACCAAAGGCGCGAATCTCTCCGGAGGCGACCTGCACTTCTCGCAGGGAGACGGCGAGATCACGTTTTGCGGCGCGATCGAGATGGGCGGCTACATCGACATGGGCGTCGATCTCATCAAGGACGGAATGAATAAATATGGCGTGTCAACCAACCCCATATTTTTCCCCGGGCCGGTAGAACCAAAATACGCGACCTATCTGTCGTTCGTGGGGATCTCGGTCGAACACGGTGTGAATCATTATCTCGACGCGACGATCGCGTACCGCCGCGCCTGCCATAACGCGATCGAGTATCTCAAGAAGTTCGGATATACCGGCGAGCAAGCATATCTGCTTCTCGGGGCCGCACCGATCGAAGGGCGCATTAGCGGTATCGTCGATATCCCGAACGCGTGCTGCACGTTGTACTTGCCGACCGAGATCTTCGATTTCGATATTCGTCCCAATAAGGACGGGCCGGTGTTCGAAGCGCGGGGTGCCTCGGCGACCACCAGCTGACGGGCCCGATCGTCACGATCTCGAGGAAGGCGCGCCTATCTCGCCTTGGGATTGCCCGGCACTCGTATGGCAACGGACGCGTGCGGCGGCCGCGTGAAGCGCTTCGCGGACCGTCCATGCGTCGTCGCCGTAGAGGCGAACGATGAGACCTTCGGCGAGCGGCCGACCGATACCGAAGCGAATTCCACTTCTCGCGTGCAGGAAGCTCTCGATATCGCCGAGTCGGTGAGCTGAAAGTTGCCCGAGGTAGATCAGCACCCCGAGCGCTCGGGCCGGCATGACCTCTGGGTCCAGCCGCGCGCGATCGACCGTGACGAGACGCCCGGCGCGGCGAATCGTCACGTCGCTCGCGTACGACACGAATTGCGGCTCCGCGGCAACGATCGCATCGACGATCGTTACGCGGGCGCCGACCCCGAGCTCGATCGTCGTGTTCGCTTCGTGCCGACTTCCGGAGAAGAGCGTGACGGGTTCGGCCAGCAATTCGAGCGTCGCGGCGCTCGCGACGTTCCAGGTTCGATGTGAAGTCGAAACCGCTGCGCCACCGTAGGCGCGCGTTGCGCTTTGTTCGGTCACGATGAGGTGTGCTTGCGTTCCGACGTTGCCGCTTATGACCGTCCCGTCGCCGGCCAAGAGCCCGGGCCCAAGCGATGATGTAACGACGCGTACGGCACCGCGGTCGTCAAACGCGCGACTGCACCGCAACGTCCCGTCGTAACGAACGCACGCGAGCCGCGTTCGTTCGCCGCGCCGCTCCGCGAGGAGCGTTAGCGTCCCCGTCACGTCGGCGAGGAGACGTCGAGTAACGCGGCACGGCTGATGAAGCGAACGATCTCGGCAATTCCCTCGCCGCCGCGCGCGTTGCAGAAGACGAACGGTCGGGTCCCCCGCGCCGTCGTTGCGTCGCGCCGCATTCGTTCGAGGTCGGCTCCAACGTATGGAGCGAGATCGATCTTGTTGATGACGAGAAGATCGGCACGTGAGACACCGGGGCCACCCTTGGCCGGAATCTTATCACCGCCCGCAACGTCGATGACGAAGAGCGTAACGTCCGCGAGATCGGGGCTGAACGTCGCCGCGAGATTATCGCCGCCGCTCTCGATAAAGAGTAATTGCAACGCTGGAAAGCGACGCTCTAATTCGCCGACTGCGACGAGGTTCATCGATGCATCTTCTCGGATCGCCGTATGCGGACAGCCGCCGGTCTCGACGCCGACGATTCGTTCTGCGGGCAGGCAGCCGCTGCGCGTGAGGATGTACGCGTCCTCTTTCGTATAGATGTCGTTGGTGATCGCCGCGATCTCATAGTGCGGATGAAAGGCGCGGGCGAGCGCTCGACGATCGCCGTCTTTCCGGCGCCGACGGGGCCCCCGATACCGACCCGCACCGCGCTCACGAGGCGAACATCCGACCGCGAAGCCCCGCATGTCGCATGGCATCGACTTCGCAGGCGTAGGCCTGCGAGTGCAAACCCGCCACGCTCTCGATGATGTGTGCTCGTTCGAATGCGCTCGCCATGCACGGCCGAAGCGACCACCGCACCCGGAGTATGGCGCGCTGCCCGAGCGGGACGGCACGCGCGGCGACGGCTGCGAGCGCGCCGGTCGTCGTGGTCGCGTACAGCACGAAGGCGTCTCGCGCTGTGACGTCGAGCGCCGTGAACGCCAGCGCGTATCCGAGCGCCGGGTGGCCGAACGCTGCCTCGCTCGTTATCGACGCCGCATACGGATCGACCGTACTGCCGAGTCCGAGCGCCGAGAAAGCGTCGCAGAGCGCGAGCGCCATTCGGCCGTGCGCGGCTCTGAGCGCGGCCGCGAACGTCGCGGCGGCAAGGGCACGGTCGAGATCGGCGATGGTTTCTCGGCCATGCATGGCGAGGAGCAGTGCCGCGCCGTCGAGCGTCGCGAGGCCGTCGTGGAGATAGGACCGGAGCCAGATCGTGAGCGTCGCTTCGTCCCGAACGCGGCCTTCGTCGATTGCCGTTTCCAGGCCGAAGGAATGCGCGAACGCACCGCTTGGGAACGCGCCGTCTGAGACGACGAACAGCGTCGGTAGACCAGTGACCATGTGGCGCGTTCGCGTGACGGAATGGTTCCGCAAGCGTGCGCACCTCACGTGAGAAGGCCGCACCCCGTTCGACGAAGAGGGCCTCGACGAGCGGGTGGTAGCGCACGACGAGCATCTCGCTCGCAATCTGTACCGGTAGGTGACGGTTCCCGAGCTCGTGCGCGATCGATAGGGCCTCCGGGATCGATCGCGGCCGCAGGACGAGCACGTCGTCCGCTACGACCCGTATGGCGATGACCACATCGACCGTCGCGGCGATGACGTCCCCGTCGCGGAGTCGGCGTTCGCCGTCGAGCCGGATACCGATGGGACCGAGTTGCGTCTCGAATCGGACGATGCGCCGCGCGAGATCGTCGCTTTCGATGTCGATGTGTACGAGCTTGCGTTCGCCGACACCATATTCATCGAGGTTTCCGAGTGGTTGCACGATGACGTGCAGCCGCTGCCCGCGCAGCGTATCGGCATCCGACATCAGAAGAGCGCGTAGCGCTGGGCGAGCGGGAGCTCCGAAAGCGGATCGCACCGCAGCAACTCGCCGTCGGCACGCACGTCGTAGGTGCGCGGGTCGACGGTGATCGCCGGCATCGCCGCATTGCGAACCATGTCTCGCTTGCCGATCGACCGGGTGCCGAAGACGGGAAGAAATCGTCGCTCCGTCGATGCGGCCACGGCCAGACCGCGCGCGAGCGAGAGTTGCGAGACGAACGTTACCGCCGAATGCTGCGGACCGCCCGAACGCCGCCCACATCGGCCGCATCGCAACGGGTTGCGGCGTTGGAATCGAGGCGCCCGGATCGCCCATCGCGGCCCAGGCTATCGAACCACCCTTGATCACGAGTTCCGGCCGCACGCCGAAAAATGCCGGCTTCCAGAGCACGAGATCCGCCATCTTTCCCGGCTCGACCGAGCCGACATGCGTTGAGATGCCATGCGCGACCGCGGGATTGAGCGTGTACTTGGCAATGTACCGCTTCACGCGATTGTTGTCGCTCCCTTCGCGTTCACCCGGGAGGGAGCCGCGCTGAACTTTCATCTTGTGCGCTGTCTGCCAGGTGCGCATCACGACTTCTCCGACGCGTCCCATCGCTTGCGAGTCCGAGGAGATCATCGAGAGCGCACCGAGATCGTGTAAGATGTCCTCCGCCGCGATCGTTTCGCTGCGAATGCGCGAATCCGCAAACGCGACATCTTCAGGGATCGACGGATCGAGATGGTGGCACACCATCAACATGTCCATGTGTTCGGCCAGCGTGTTGACCGTATACGGTCGCGTTGGCGTCGTCGACGACGGAAGAACATACGGTTCCGAAGCGATCCGTAGGATATCGGGCGCGTGACCGCCGCCGGCGCCTTCCGTGTGATAGGTGTGGATCGTGCGGCCGGCGATCGCGCGGATCGTTTCCTCGACGAAACCCATCTCGTTGAGCGTGTCGGTATGGATCGCGACTTGGACGTCGTGATCGTCGGCGACGCGCAGGCAAGCGTCGATCGCTGCGGGCGTCGAGCCCCAATCCTCATGGAGTTTGAGCCCGAGCGCGCCTGCGGCGATCTGCTCGACGAGCGCGGCGGATCCGCTTGCGTTCCCTTTCCCGAGCAGGCCGACATTGACGGGCAGCGCATCCGTCGCCGCGAACATTCGAGCGATATGCCACGGACCGGGCGTGCAGGTCGTCGCGTTGGTACCCGACGCTGGACCCGTCCCGCCACCGATCATCGTCGTCGTACCGCGCCCGAGCGCGACGTCCACCTGCTGCGGACAGATGAAATGAACGTGCGCGTCGACCGCGCCTGCCGTGAGAATGAGCCCTTCGCCCGCGATCGCTTCCGTCGCCGCGCCGACGATCATTCCGGGCGATACGCGATCCATGATCCATGGATTGCCCGCCTTCCCAATCGCCGCGATCTGCCCGTCACGGAGGCCGACGTCGGCTTTATAAATTCCGCTCGCGTCGACGATCGTCGCGTTCGTAATGACGGTATCGAGGACGCCGTCGGCCGATGTCGCGAGCGGATGCTGGCCCATGCCGTCGCGAATGACCTTACCACCGCCGAACGTGATCTCGTCGCCGTAGGTCGTCAGGTCGTATTCGATCTCCACGATGAGCGCGGTATCGGCGAGGCGGATGCGGTCGCCCGTCGTCGGTCCGTAGAGCCGCGCGTACGTCGCGCGGTCGATCTTCATCAGCGGTCTAGCGGTCCCATGACGAGGCCGCGTAGCCCATAGACGCGTCGCTCGCCGCCGATCGCCACGAGCCCGACGGGGCGCGCGATTCCTGGTTCGAAACGGATCGCCGTCCCGGCGGCGATATCGAGGCACATCCCATACGCGACGTTCCGTTCGAACGAGAGCGCGGTGTTGACCTCGAAGAAATGAGCGTGCGAGCCGACCTGCACCGGTCGGTCGCCCTCATTCATCACCGTCACCGACGCTCGGAATCGACCCGCGCGCAACTCTATCTCACCCGGTGCGCACATGATCTCGCCCGGTTGCATGATGGTTAGACGATCGGCTCGTGGAGCGTCACGAGTTTCGTCCCATCGGGAAATGTCGCCTCGACCTGCACGTCCTCGATCATCTCCGCGACCCCTTCCATCACGTCCGCGCTCGAGAGAACCTCTCGGCCGCGTTGCATGAGGTCCGCCACCGAGGCGCCGTCGCGAGCACCCTCGAGCACGAAGCACGTCAGGATCGCGATCGCCTCCGGGTAATTGAGTCGGAGACCGCGGTTGCGACGCCGCTGAGCGAGGTCGCCGGCGACGACGACGAGGAGTTTATCGCGCTCGAGATCGGTCAGGACCATTGTACGTACTTCGAAGCGCACGTGCGAGCATCCCTCGTCGTCGGGTCGGCCGCGCGCACTTCGAGCAGACGCATACGCTGCCGTCCGCATCAGCTTCACGTTGGTCACATACGCCCTCGGAAAAGCTTCGATCGCCGCGACTTGCTCGCGTGTTTGTTCGCGATCGGGTATTAACGCGCAAGCTTTGAAGGCTTGCAGAAAGCGATCGACGTGAACCACGATGAAGCGGCGCGTCAGGGCCTCGAGCACTATCGCGGTGTCGACCAGCCGTTGAGCTGAACGAGCCCGAGAACGAGCGCGGTTGCGAAGATCAGCCAGGCCGCGACGAATCCGACGAAGAGTGCAGCTGCCGACGATTCCGAGCGCAAACGAACGATGAGCCACAGCGCGTACGCGAGCGTGACGAGGTTCCCGATGAGTTCGATTGCATGACCGCCGACGGCGTGCGTGTAGAACGGGAAGGCCAGACATATGGTGACAAGCGTTGCAATCGCGCCCTTCGAACGAGCGAGCGCGAAGGCAGCGCCCATTGCGGCGAAAAGGCCGATCCATACGAGGCCGATCACGGGCCCCCGTGGCGCAAAGGCCGGCCAGTGCTGCGATGCCGGCTGATTTAGCCCGAATATCGCAAGCGCTCCGTTCGTAATCGCCGCAATGGCGACCGTGATCGCAATCGATGCGGCGACCCTGCCTCGACGGACGATAGGAGCTGCGGTCGCACGGTCCATGCAATCAGGGATTCGCAGCCTCCACGCGACGCCCCGCTTCGCAGCAATTCAACCTGCGTGTCGATCGCGTGGGTGGTTCGATGAGAGAACGACGCTTTTCCCCGGAGATGCCCAGGGTACGAGCCGAGCTCCGTAGCCGTGCCAGCTGATCCAAGCGTTAATCTCCGACACGGCTCCGGAGGTTCGCTGCGGGACGGGACGACGTCGTTTACTTTTAAGGATCTCTACGTTCGGCCGGATTCGCGGCGTTTGGTCGTTACGCCGTAAGCGTTCTCAACCGTCGTTTCGCAAGCAAAATCAGTTTAGCACGGCTTCGGGCCCGCAGAAGATGTTTACTTCATAGGTTTCTCGGGCGAACAGCAAGCATATGATCGACGCGCTTGATGTGCGACGACCTCGCCGCAGCCGATAGCCTTCGCGTAACGTTGATGGCTACGAGCATTTGGCGGTCGATGTGCTCGCGCGGTGACTACTTCTACAACGGACTGTACCAGAGTGCAAGGAATCGCAAAAAATGTTGAACGACACTGGGATTACACAGGTAGATGCAATCGAGGCGCGACGTGGTGCCGCCGTCGTGTTAGAAGTGCTGCGGAGTGAAGGCGTGCGTTACATCTTCGGCAACCCTGGCACGACGGAGCTGCCGCTCATAGACGCGCTCGCGGCTGTGCCGGAGATCTCGTACATCCTAGGATTACAAGAGGCTTCCGTTGTTGCCATGGCTCACGGCTACGCGCAGGCCTCGGGCCGGCCGGGCTTCGTCAATCTCCATACAGCAGGCGGCCTCGGCCATGCAATGGGCGCGCTGATCAATGCGCAGGTTTCGAATACGCCGCTCGTCGTCACGGCGGGCCAGCAGGACACGCGCCACGGTCACATCGACCCGCTGCTTTCTGGCAACCTCGTCGGCATCGCCGGGCCGGTCATGAAGTGGGCGCACGAGGTGCTTCATCCCGACCAGATTCCGGTGATGCTGCGCCGCGCCTTGCATGACAGCACCGCTGCACCTTCCGGTCCCGTCTTTTTGTCCTTGCCGATCGACGTGATGGAGCGCACAACAGCGGTGAGTTCCGGCGAGGTGTCTCGCATCGATCGCACTCCGGTGGCCGGTTCGATCGATGAACTCGGCGACGCGCTAGCCGCCGTCCGTCCCGGGCGGCTCGCGATTATCGCAGGCGACGAGATCCTCACATCGGGCGCCTGGGACGAGGTCGTGGCGTTGGCTGAAGCCTTTGGTGCGCCGGTGTTTGGCTCGTCCTGGCCCGCCGGCATTCCGTTCCCGACAGCTCACCCGCTCTGGGCCGGCAATTTGCCCACCAAAGCCTCAGAGATCCGAACGCAACTCGTACCATTTGACGCGCTCTTCGCGCTCGGTGGCCATTCCATGATCACATACTTGTATTCCGAGGGGCTGCCTGTGCCACCGGCGTGCCGACTGTTCTAACTATCGGCGAATGTGCGCGATCTCGGCCGCACCCACGCAACGGCGCTCTCCTGCGCGGGCGACATCCGGGCCTCACTCAAAGTGCTGCTGCCGACGCTCGATCGCAAGCTCGCGGAAAACCGAGACGCGTTCACATCGTTGCGCGTGATGGCAGGCCACGCTCGCGCGGCGCGACGCGACGGACTGAAGGTTCAGGCTGCGGCGGAATTCGACGCCCCCGTAACAACGCCACTCACAGCCGCCGCGGAAGTCGTGCGCGCAATCGGTCCCCGGATCGCGATTGTCGACGAGGCGGCAGTTACGATGCACCACGTGCGGTCTTTCCTCGACTCATCGTTTCCAAGGCAATATTTCTTTATGCGCTCTGCGATACTCGGTTGGGGCATGCCGGCTGCAGTCGGCACATCACTGGGACTCGACCGCGAGCCGGTCGTGTGTCTCGTAGGCGATGGCTCCTCGCTCTACTCACCCCAGGCGTTGTGGACTGCGGCGCGAGAGCGGTTGCCGGTAACCTTTGTTGTGATGAACAACCGCGAGTATAACATCCTCAAGAACTATATGAGAGGGCAGTCGCATTACATCAGCGCGCGCTCAAACCGTTTCATCGGCATGGACATAACCGACCCGGCAATCGACTTCATTGCGCTAGCGGCCTCGATGGGCGTGCCGGCACGACGAGTAGGTCGTGCCGCCGATATTGCGAGCGCCGTCGAAGCCGGCATCGCCTCGGGCCTACCCAATCTCATCGACATACCGATCGCTGCGATCTAGCTGTTGAGACTATACAGGTTGTTGACCGTTCTTGCGCCAGCGTAAGTTGGGTGAGCGATAGTTGAGAGCGCTGTCCTGCCGCTCCTCGTTGTCATAGCGCAGCCACGCCGGTAGAGCGAGATAGCGTTCGTCGCTCGTACGATAGGCGATCGCATACGCCCACTCGCGCAGTATCGTCTCGATAAACCGTTCGGCCTCGCCGTTCCATTGCGGCGTGGACGGCGGCGTGAGGATGTGGCGTGCGCCGATCTCGATGAGAGCAGCTTGGCAAGCGTTCGACGTGAAGACCTTGCCGTTGTCGGTCATGACGCGCTCGATTCGCGCGCCGCTTCGGGCGTTCACGCTGAGCTCCGCGCTCAAGGGCGCCGGGTTGGCCAAAAGCGGGTAGCTCGGCTTATAAAAGCGGCAGGCATCTCGGGCGTCCAACGGCGACGGGCGACACCACGTACATCGCAACACACGAAGGCTGGCTCTATCTCGCGGTCGTCGAGAGCTTCTTCGGAACGATGAAGACGGAACTCGCGATCCCGTTTGGGAATCGCGCGATGCAGCTCGCGCAGCTATCTTCGATTACATCGAAGTCTGGTATAACCGAAAGCGCCGTCATTCCACGTTCGGCTACGTCAGCCCAGAACAGTACGAGTCGCAGCTGCCGAACGCAGCATAGTCACCTGTCCGGGAAACCGGAGCAAGCTCAATTCGCGTTCGAGCCGGCCAATCAATCGTGACCGGCGCTGCAAACGGCATCGGCGCAGCACTGCGAAGCGGCTCGCCAAAGACGGCTTCGGGCGGCGGCAGGTTTGAGACCGACTTGTGTCGCCATCCGGGCCAGCACGGCCGGGTCCGATAAACCCTGGATGTCGCGACGCGGGGTGTAGGGGTTCTCCAGCCTAGCCACCTCGTCGTCGGTCAACGTGATAGCGAGCGCAGCAATCGCGTCGTCGATGTGGCTGGTCTTGAGCGCTCCCAAGATCGGTGCGGCGACGACCGGATTGCGCCGCAGCGAGGCGAGCGCGATCTGCGCACGGCTGGCGCCTCGATCCGCCGCCACCGTCCCTGGCGCCGCGACAATAATATGGTCGCTCGCCGCATTCGCGTTGTAGAAGATGCCGGCGGCCGGCTCGGCCAGAGCGTGTTGCCAGGCAATTAAATACGGCACCGGATAAAGCGCCGAATGCACGTCGCCAGTACTGGCTTAAGCTGGCGGTCCGCTCAAACCGGTTCCGTAGCGTATCGTTCCATCAGTGATTTCACGCCTTCCGCCGTGAGGCCAGAGCCGGTAGCGAGCGCCTCTATGTCGCGAAAGTATTGGACGTAAAAGTCAGGGGTAAATGTTGTGATGAACTCCGCCTCTTCGTCGAATGGATTTGCAAATGTATGCGGCTCACCGATCGGCACCATCACAAATGTGCCGGTAGGGACCTCGTAGGTATCGCTCCCCACGGTGAAAACTAGCGTACCCCGTGTCACGAAAAAGCCCTCGTCATGTTGGCGATGGCGGTGCTGCTGTGGTCCAGGCGTCTTCGCCGGTAATGTCGATCGCGCGACGCCGAGGCGGTGGCCGGTACGCGATCCGTCCTCGATGATCTGCAGCGATGTGTTAGCAATGTGAATAAGTTCTCCGTCGCCGAGCGCGACGATGTGGACAGCACTCATGTGAGAGCTCCTGACCCGCGAGTCGCAGGCCAACTTCATGGTAGCGGCTGTGTTTTCCGATGGGCGCCGCAAGGTAAATTTTCCGGATACCGCCCGTGTCGCGCAGGACTTCACATCTGTTCCGCGACATCGTCTTTGTCGGAACCGGCGCCGAAGGCGCGCATTCGCGACCGTTAGGGCATCTCTGATTACTCCTAACTTATGATACATTTGTAAACGATGAGAGACAAGTACATCTCCTTCGGATCCGCTGACTTCAAGCGTCATGCGAAGATAACACGGCGTGCGGCGTTCCTTAGCAAGATGGAACGCGTCGTCCCTTGGGAGGGATTGAAAGCAATCATTGAGCCGCACTATCCCAAAGGTGACGTGGGCCGGCGCCCGATTCGACTGGATCTCATGATCCGAATTAACTTGCTCCAGCAATGGTACGATCTGAGCGATCCCGGCGTGGAAGAGGCACTGTACGACGTCGTGTCCATGCAGCGGTTTGCCGGGATCGATCTCGGAACCGCTCCGGCACCCGACGAGACGACGATTTGCAAGTTTCGCCATTTGCTCGAAAAGCACGACCTCGGCAAGCGGATGTTTTAAGAGATAAACGCGCATCTGGAGCGCAATGGCGTGAAGATCGGCACGGGAACGATTGTTGATGCCACGATCATCAACGCGCCGAGCTCGACGAAAAACCAGAAGAAGGAACGCGATCCGGAAATGCACTCGACGTGTAAGGGCAACCAATGGTATTTCGGCATGAAAGCGCACATTGGCGTGGACAGTACGAGCAAAATCGTGCACACGCTGGAGACGACAGCGGCGAACGTTCACGACAGCAAGATGTTCGCGCAGCTTCTTCACGGGAACGAAACGCGGGTCTGGGGTGATGCGGCTTACACCGGCCACACGGAGTCGATGCGAGCGAAGGCTCCCTGTGCCCAGGATTTCACGAGCAAGCGAGGATATCGCAATCGCTCGCTCTCCGAAGCCGAGATGGCAGCGAACAAACACAAGTCATCGACTCGATCGCGGGTTGAGCACGTCTTTGGGATCCTCAAAGGGATGTTCGGCTTTCGCAAAGTCCGGTATCGAGGTCTCGCGAAGAACACGAACCGTCTTTACGTTTGCTTCGGACTCGTAAACCTGTTCGTTCAAAAGAAGCGAATGTTAACGGGTCTCGACGCTTTAGCATGCCCAAACGCCTGGAATGACGGCCGAAACCACAGAATCGCGCAAACCGTAAGTCGATAGCCGCTAAAGTCGTCCACATCCGGCGGTCAATCCGCTTAATCGTTAATTAGCTGCGCAGATCAGACTTGCCTTAGATCGTTTACTCAGGAAAGCCGGGTCGTTAAAGTCGGATCGCCGAAGATCCGGACCCAAGACCTCAACGATTGTTTGAACGCATCACGGCTACGAAAGCTTCGATAACTCTTCGCGCACGATCGTCATGCCGTTTCCGGCATGCGGATAACCGATGTGGACCGCGAGGAGCGTCGCGAGCGCCTCGAGCTGCACAGCCTTGCAGCCGTGCTCGACCGCCCAGCGGGTATGTGTGCGCAGTTGTGCTTCAGCGCCGCCGAGGGTGATGAGGGCTGCGACGACAACGAGACTGCGGTCGCGCAGACTCAACTCGTCGTCCGCCCAGGCTCCCCCGCCGGCGAGGATCGCCTCCTCGCCGAACCGTTCGCCGACCGCGCCGACGAACCATGAGGCAACCTCTTCCCGCGGCATATGGAACTGGCTCGCGTAGACGTCGAGTCCCCGCTGGTACCGCGGGTCGACAGCGTCCCCCATCACGTTAGGAGGCTGCGCCGTCAGCATAGAAGACGCGGGCTGCAAAGCTTATCCACTCTGGATGCTCCCACGTTGACCAGCGTGCGCGGGCATCTTTGTCGATGATCATTGCGGCGTCGTCAGCGGAGGTGCCGGCGGCCCGCAAGCGCGTGGCTTCGCCGCGGACATACTCGAGATAGGCGCGGACGTCGCGGATCAGGCTTGTATCGCTCACTTCGCCATGACCCGGAACCACGATGTCCGGCTCGAGGTCGAGAAATTCGCCGAGGATCTCGATCCAGCGGCTGCCATCGGCGTCGACGTCGTGCGGCGGAACGTAAGGAAGGATTGGAAACATGCGCGTTTCCAACAAGTCGCCGGTGAAGAGCACGCGGCCGTCGACGAGCACGGTCTGATCCGACAAGGTATGCCCGGCTCCCCACGTGCGCAGGACGGCCCGATGCCCGCCCAGGTCGATTTCCGCTTCGCTCTCGGCGTACGTGCGGTCGGGTTCGACGATCACGACATCGGCAAGCTCGGCCGCGACCGCCGGCCCCATGCCTTTGAACATTCCGAGATATCCCGGTCCTTTGCGCTGGAGTTCGTCGCGCTGCCCGGCGTTGTACATGATTGTCGCAGCGCCCTTGAAGGCTTGCGCGCCGAAGCCATGCTCGGGATGGAAGTGCGTGATGGTCAGATATAACGGCCGGCCGGCTGCCAGGCGCTTCGCTCGTTCGAGAACATAGGCGCCATTGCGCGGGCCGAGCCCCGAATCGATCACTAGCACCGCTCTCGTGCCAACGACGATGCCGACATTGGGAACAAGTTCGACTCGGTTGTCCGGAATGACGAAAACGCCGTCGGCAATCTCGACCGGTTCGCCGCGGACGATCGGCGGCGGACCCTTGGTAAGGTCGGGTATCCCGGCCGGGGCGCCGCCTCCGGCACTCGACTGCGGCTGTGTCGGTAACTCTGCGCTGCACATAAACTTAACCGTCCGATCTTATCACTGCTCAGTTCACGGAAACCATAGCACAGAGCACTGCTCAGATCAAGCCGAGATGATAGTATCAATACGTGCGACCGCGGAACTATCACCATGGCGATCTTCCTAGCGCGCTGCTCGACGCCGCCGAGGGGCTCATTCGGGAACGAGCGCTCGACGGCTGGTCTGTGCGAGAAGTTTCCGTACAGGTCGGCGTCAGCTCGAGCGCCGTGTATCATCACTTCGAGTCGCGCGACGCTCTCGTACGTGCGCTGTCGGACCGTGTGATCGCGCGAGTCGGAGCGCACCTAGCAAGCGCAGTTGCTAGCGCAACCGGCGGCCCGCAGCAAGGTCTCATCGAGTTCGGTCGCGGCTACATTCGGTGGGCGCTCGATGATCCGGCGGTCGCGCGCCTGGTGTTCGCCGCCGGCCGGATTGAGCCGCGATTCGCGATTGCGCCCCACCCGCATGACGTGCTCGTGGCAGAGCTGAATCGGCTGGTCGATGCCGGCTTCCTGACCGAAGCGTCGCGCGCCGGAGCCGACTTCGTGGTATGGGCGGCGGTGCACGGACTCGCCACCCTGCTCCTTGACGGTCTCATTCAATTCGACAGTGACCACGACATGGATCGCGAGGTTGAGCGTCTGGTGCTAGCCGTTCTCAATGGCCTTGCTCACGAAACCGCTCCGGATCCGGCGTGGCCAACCGCACGCTCGGCCCACACCAAGAGATCGAAAGGCGCAACTGCGGAGCGTTGACCCGTCGCTTCGAGCGCGGTGCGCTTGTCATTCGCGTATCGCGTTCAAATCGTCGCCCTGTTTCGGTTCGCAGTAGCGCCAATTAATTGGCGGCAGTACGTGAAGCACGAGTGGAAGGTTATCTCACAGCCTGCGCCTCGTTGGTGTCAAGGTTATAATCCTTGGACCCATTGCGATCAAAAGCGGAATCTGGAGAAAAGATCGACTCAACGGAAAATCGTAAAAAGGCGACTGCTTACGAAACCGCCTTTTGCGAAATTCGCAGCCATGATGCAACGGCCGAGCGCGGCTCGGCAACGCCGGATTTATCGGCGAGTTTCTCCGGACTACTCTTGAAGAGTCGTGTCCGAAAGCACGTTCCGTATTCTCGCCCGAAAGATCCTAAACTGGGCACTGCCTTCAATGCTCCCTAATGCGCAGCTCTACCTTATTTCGAACATGGTGATAAGGCTAAGAATGCCCCGCGTATTGGTCGTGCCGCCGAAGTTGTAGATGTCGATCGTACTTGATCCTCGCGATAGCCCTTCACCCGCGCTGCCACCGCGTCGACACCCCAACCCATTAAAAGACGCCTCTGATCTCTCAACGCTCTGAGGCCGGACGCTTCCGCGTCACTCTCGACGAGCAGCGTCACGCTGAGCGATCCGTTCTCGCGTTCGAGCTGAGCGTACCGCACAAACAGCAGCGTTCCGTCCTCGAGTTGGAAAACCGCCGCTGGCGCTTGCAGTGACGCGTTTTCGGCTACCGCCGCGCCAGCGGGAGCCGTCAACGCCTGATTTTTGGAAGCGCCCGGTGGCATGTGACGGATCGGGCCGAGCGCGGGCCTTACGTGTTTCGGCTGATTAGTGAGCACGCGGTACAGATCATCGTAGCCGGTCGGCAGGACGAAATACGTATCGTCCCTGAGGAACGCGGGAATCCATTCGAGGTCCGCTCGGTCGAAAACGATTGGGATAACGCCGTGCTCGAAGCCCTGGGCCTCGAGCACGCGACGGCTCAGCATCCCGCTCTCGAACGTCACGCCCTTGCCGACGCCTCTGCGCTCGAGCAGAAGAAATCGTTCGTCGTACGCCCTGCTGCAGACAACGAGCACAACGTCCGAGGTCGTCATCTTCGCGGCCATCCAGCGCGACCAACCCCCGGCGGGACTCGACTCGAACAGGTCGAGGTCGCAAGGCACACCCTCGGAGATTAGCCGCCTGGCAAACCCGACAACCTCGTCGTCGTGAGGACCTCGGACGTAGCTGATGACGGTGTTGCGCGCGATGGGCTGCGACTCCACGTTCCCCCGGTTAACCACCGCGGAGACGAAGTCCGGGCACGGTGAGTACCACGTGAGCGTCCTCCGCTTGGATCCGGCTCGCACGTCGAGAAGGTGGTTTCGGGAATGCGGCTTCGGGAAGGCTAGCGGATGCGGCGATCGCCGACTAGTATGTTCCGGCGGCGGACCGGTCTAACAGGTTGCGGAAAAAGCAATGCCGCTGGTGTCGATCTGGCGGGCTTTTTTCGCTATAATTGTAACAGGTTTCCTCGATATCTTGAGGTAGCGGCTGATGCGGTCCGAAGATGTACAAAATACGGCGATGTGGAGTTACCTGTCGCCCGAGGCGCGCGTTCCGGCGGATCATCCGCTGCGCTCGCTGCGAGA
>JAABUQ010001394.1_pt1 | contig 52346 bp, 40 predicted proteins | sample 5560001 | NCBI WGS metagenome assembly JAABUQ01 (sample SAMN10711888, study PRJNA513371) | rock metagenome | isolation source: Antarctica rocks | place: Antarctica: Victoria Land, Finger Mt nord | collected 2015-12-18
CGGCGGATGCTGGCCGACCCCCACGACGTCGACGACGCCTTCCAGGCCACCTTCCTGGTCCTGGTCCGCCGGGCCGGCTCGATCCGCGACCGCGAACTCGTCGCCGCCTGGCTGCATGGCGTGGCGCTCCGGATCGGCCGGAGGGCCCGGCGCGACGCCGCCCGCCGGCTCGCCCGCGAGCGCCGCGGGGTCAGGCCCGAAGCCCAGGAGGCCGACGCCGGCGCCGAGCGGTCCGAGCTCCTGGCCCAGATCGACGAGGAGATCGGCCGCCTCTCGGAGAACCACCGCCGGCCGGTCGTGCTCTGCGACGTCGAAGGCTTGAGCCGCGAGGAAGCCGCCGCCCGGCTGGGCTGGAGCGTCAACATGGTCCGGGGGCGGCTCGACCGGGCCCGGGGGCACCTCCGCGACCGCCTGGCCCGACGCGGCCTGGCCCCCTCCGGGGCGGGGATGGCCCTGGCCCTGCCCGCCTCGATCCCCAAGCCAACCTTGGTGGCGGCCACCGCCCGCGCCGCCCTCGCCTTCTCGATCAGCCCGACCGGGGCCGCCGGGCTGGCGACGGCCTCGGCCCTGTCCCTTTCCCGAGGAGTGACCCGGATGATGATGTTCTCGCGCTGGAAGTTCGCCGCCTCGGCCGCCCTGTCGGCAAGCGTGGTGGCGGCGGGGTCGGGGATGCTCGCCGCCCAAGGGCCGGGCCCGGGCGCGGCCTCGCCCGCCGTCGCGCCCGGCGAGCCACGGCCGGCCCCGGACCCCAACGACCCGCCGTCCCTCGAACCGCTGTCCCTGGACGTCCCGAAGCCGGTCGAAGCGTTCCAGCCCCGGCCGGCGGCCGACCTGGCGAAAGCCCGGGTCGAGGCGGCGAAAACCCGATATGAAGCCCAGAGAGCCTTCTTTGAAGAAGACCGGATCACGGTCGACCGCCTCATCAATGCCTCCCGTGGCTTGATGGAGGCCGAACGCGACGCCGCCGAATCGAAGGCCGCCAAGATCGCGGTGGTCCAGGCTCACCACGCCCGGCTCAAGGCGCTCCTCAAGCGCGAGCAGAACGAAATCGAAGTCGGCCGGACGACTTCGGCCGATGTGGAGGAAGTCAGGTCCGGGCTCCTGGAGGCGGAATTCGCCCTGGCTCGGCAGATCGAGGCCCCCGAGCCGAAGCCGGCCGCCCCCCCGGTCCCGCCGGTCGCCGCCGACGACCCCGGCGATCGGGCGGCCCGGGCCGAGCCGACCGACCTCGCGACGCTGGGCATGGAGCGGATCATGGGGGCCCGGCGCCGGCTGGCGACGCAGCAGGGATTCTACGAGGAAGGCCGGGTCACGACCGACCGCGTGTTTACCGCGTCGCAGGCGCTGATGGCCGCCGAACTGGACGTCGCCGGGGACAAGCCCAGCCGCCGGGCCGCGATCCGGGCCCATCTCGAACGGCTCCGGGCGATCGAACGAAAGGAAGAGGACGAACTGAGGGTCGGGCGAGCCACCGAGGCCGACGTCGAGCTGGCCCGGACCCAGCGCCTCGACGCCGAGTTCCTCCTGGCCAAGGAAGCCGCCGCCCCCGCGGCCGGCCCCGCCCAGGCGTCCGCGCCGAAGCCGAGGGCCCCGACCGGGCTGGAAAAGGAGCGGGTCGAGGTCGCCCGCCGGCTCCAGGCCAATGCCATGGTAATGGTCCAAGGCAACCAAGCCACCGTCGCCGACGGCCTGGCCGCCTCGAAGACCTTGATGGAGGCCGAGCGCGACGCCGCCGAATCGAAGGAAGGCCGGCTGGCCGCCATCCGGGGCCTCGTCGACGTCGCACGCAAGATGCTGGCCACCTATGAAGAATTGGCACGGCGCGACGAGAAGACCGCGCTCGATGTCGATCAGGCCCGGATGGGCCTCCTGGACGCCGAAATCTCCCTGGCCCGCGAGGCCGGCGAGGAAGGCGTCACCGTCGAGCCGGCGCCTGGGGGCAAACAGCCGACGACCAAACCGGCCGCGGGGGCGAAGGCCGGGCCGAGGTCGCCGCTGGGCGAGGCCGTCGCGGCGTTCAACGCCGTCTGGTCCAAGGCCCCCCACGGCCAGGGGCAACCCCCCTTGACCGAGGACGAGGTGGTCGCCGCCATCCGCCGCGCCGAGGGGCCGATGAACATCAAGGTCGCCGACGCCGACTGGGCCGAGTTCAAGCAGGTCGCCGAGACCCGGCGGGTCCAACCGGGCGCGGTATTTCAGGTCGTGATGAAGGACGACCCGGGGGGCGAATACATTTACGATGGCGAATTCATCCAGATGATCTTCGCCCCCCGGACCGACGGCCGAGTCACCGTCGTCATCCCGGTCCGCTCGCGATTGGAGCGGTCGTCGACCCTCGAAGGGGCGATCTCGGAGAAGGAAGCGTATCTTCGCGATCATCCCCGGGCCACGCCGTCCGATCGCCTGGAGGCCGAACGGGGAATCCAAGAGTTGAAAGCGAGGATCGAGGCGAGGGACCGGAGGCGGAAGGCGAACCCGTCCTGATCGCCTTCGGGCCGGATCGGGAGTTGTCGGCTTTTTCCCGGCTTTGGATGCGAAGAGGCCGCTTGCCGGTGCCGCCAGGTTTCGCGATCGTGTCTGGATGGAGGAAGCCCCGATGCACGCCCTCCTGCCCCGCCAGCGGGCCGACTGACCGGCCGCCCTGGCAAGCCCGGGGGCTCAACCCCTCCGGAAGAAAACCTCGCGGGCGAACCGGCCGGGGGTCACGCGGTGGGGCTTGGGGACGGCGCCGAGCCGGGCGAGGTCGGCGCGGTAGGCGGGCAGGTCGTGCCAGGGGAGGCCGGGGCGGAGGTGGTGTTCGAGGTGGTGGTCGTAGTGGAGGAGCCACCGGCTCAGGGCCGGGGGCAGGGCGAGTTGCCAGGTGTCGAGGAACCGGCCGGCGGGCAGGTCGAGGTGCTCGGTCACGATCCGGAGGTTCTGGAGCAAGGCCGTCACCCCGAGGGGCAGGAGGAAGGCCCGCTCGCGGACCGCGTGGGGCAGGCAGGCCAGGACGACCGCCAGGGTCGCGAGCATGGCCGCCGTCTCGGCCGCGTACCGGGCCAGGGCCGGGCCTCGGAGCGTCCGGGCGGCGTGGCGGTGGATCAGCGCGACATAGGCGATCGACCCGAAGCCGAGCATCCACCGCGAGTTGAGCGGGGCGTTGGGGTCGTCGTCGCGGTTGGTCGAGCGGTGATGCGCCAGGTGGAACGCCCGGTAGGCCGACAGCGGCGTCAGCAACGGCCAGCCCGCCAGGGCCCCGAGGGCGTCGTTGAGCCGGCGACGCCTCGACAGCAAGCGATGGCTCGCCTCGTGGACCAGGCCCGTCAGCGCGAACAGGCTGACCCCCGAGGCGACCGCCGCGACGGCCCGGACGCCCCGCCACTCCGAGCCGACCAGCGCGAAGCCCGCCACCAGGACCACGCCCAGGTGGGCCGCGATCGTCCGGCGGGGGCGGGCCGGGGTTTGACGAGGCTCGGGCATGGTCCGGCGTCCTCCGTCACGTCGGAAGGTGATCCCGGGATTTCGGCCCGGCCCAGGATGGTTCATGGGTGGTGGGTGGGAGGATCTCGGAGGTCCGGCCCGGGCCATCGGCCATCGCCAATCCGCTCGGGCAAGATCGCCCCGATCCGGTTTCCCGTCAAGAGCAGGGCCTCCAGGTATCCCGGGTCGGGGCTTTTCTCGGGGATTTCCCGGAAAGCCGACTAGCGACCCTTCGAAAAAAAAGATGGTTTAGGGCGAGGGACGTGAAATTTTCACGTCCGGGCGGGAATGCGAGGTATCACTGATGGAGACGCCGGGGTCGGACTTGGGGGCGGGCGTCGGGCCCCCGGAAGTCGAGTTGAACGGGTCGTTCCTCGCCCGCTTCGACGGGCGGGGGTCGGCGGCGAGGCGGAGCTACCAGGCCACGGGGCCGATCGTGTTGGCGCCGGAGAACCTGGAGCTGATCTTGGACCAGAGCAGCACGCTGTTGCCGTTCCACTTCTTGAGGACGGGCGATCGGCTGGGCCGGGCCGTCGTCAAGCTCCTGCGGAGCGACGGGGCGGCGGGGACGGGCTTCCTGGTCTCGCCCGGCATCCTGCTGACGAACCACCACGTCTTGCCCGACGCCGATGCCGCCGGCGGCGCCATCGCGCTGGCCAACTACGAGGCGGCGTCGCCGGGCGTCCTGCCGGGGCGGCCGGCGTCGGTCCCGCTCGACCCCGACGCGCTGTTCTTCACCAACGCCGAGCTGGATTTCACCTTCTGCGCCGTCCGCGGGCTCGACTTCCTGGGCTCGATCCCGCTGGATCGCAACAGCCGGAACATCGGCGACGCGGAGACCGTCAACATCATCCAGCATCCCCGGGGTCGGCCCAAGGAGGTGGCCCTGCGCGACAACCGGGTCATCAAGTTCGACGCCGTGGTCGTCCATTACGCGTGCTCGACGGAGCCGGGCTCCTCGGGCAGCCCGGTCTTCAACAACCAGTGGGAGATCGTGGCGCTGCACCATGCCTCGGTGGTGACCGACTGCCCCGAGGCGTTGCCGTGCGACGACCCGCAGGGGCCGGGGCCGGCGCCGACGCGCTACCTCAACGAGGGGGTCCGGATCTCGGCGATCGCGCTGTGGCTGGAGACGGCCGAGGCCAACGCCCCGGCGGTCCGCGACCTGGCGTGTCAACTCCGGGGGATCTTCGCCGGGATCGACCCCCAGGTCGGCTTCTTCGGCGCCCTGGGCCGCCCGGCGCACGGCCGCCCGGCCCCCGAGGTCGTCGCCGAAAGCTACCGGGGCGACACCGACGACCTCGACCTGGCCTTCTGGAACGTCCAGGGGCTGGGGGGGGCCTTCCGCGACCAGATCAACGAGGTCGGGCGGGTCGTCGCCGACATGGGGATGGACCTGTGGTGCCTGGCCCACGTCGACGACATCTGCCTGACGGCGCTCCGCGAGCACCTCGACGTCCACTACCGGCTCGACTACGATTTCTTCCAGGAGCCGGCCGGCGCGTTCCCGTCGCTGGCGCTCCTGTACCGCCAGAGCAAGGCCCTGGTCGTCGAGCGTCGGCCCTGGGGCGTCGACCTGCCCGACGGGTCCGATCTGCCGCCGCTGGTGACGGTCCGGGCCGCGACCCGGCGCTCCGGGACGGTCGCCTTCCAGCTCGCCCTGGTGGGCCGCCCGACCTCGGCCGAGGCCCCGGCGGTCTCGTACGCCGAGGCCGTCCGCCTGGCGATCCGCCGGGGTCAGGGGGAGCCCGACTGGATCATCGTCGGCGAGACCTCGGTCCTGCTCGCCCCCGAGAAGCTCCACGTCCTGGCCGACTGCGACCGCGACCTGCTCGCCGCCGCCGCCGAGCGCGACGGCGCCGTGGCCCTGCTGACCGGCCCGCATTCGAAGGTGGCCCAGGTGTTCGTGTCGCCCAACCTCCGCCCGGCCTTCGGCGTGCCCGAGACCCTGACCGTCACCCGGGACCGCGAGCTGCCCCCCCTGCTCCGGGCCCTCGGCGGCCACCAGCCGATCGCCCTGAGGCTCGCCCTCGACGGCGAGCCCCGCCCCGTCACGCCCCGCTCGCCCTCGCCCCTCGCGTTCGAGGTCCCCCCCTCCGGGACCGCCGGGCCCGCCGACGACGAGCTGGAACGCCGAATCCGCGACATGCTCACCCCCATCCTCGCCCGCCTCCTCTCGGAGGTCCGCCCGTCATGAGTCAGGTCGGAGGCCCCGGGGTCGAAGGACTGGAGGACTGGAGGACTCGGGACGTTGGCTCCACCGCGATCTTCGCCGCGCAAGCCTTTCCCCCTTCTCCCTTTGGGAGAGGGGCCGGGGGTGAGGGTCGCGGCATGACCGGTGGTCCGCGAGACGGACGATTTCGGGCATCGCTCGACCGGCGAAGCCCCGCACCCCCGGCCCCTCTCCCGAAGGGAGAAGGGAGTCAGAACGCGCCTTCGCGACCGAAACCGAGAGGCTGTCCGGGATGGGAAATGGTTCATGGTCGATGGGTTATGGCCGAAGACCGGGAAAACAGACAAGATCACGTCCGGGGGATTCCTGGCTTTTTCTCACCCATCAACCATCAACCATTTTTCATAACCCCTCGCGGCTCCTGGAAAATGGTTCCGGATAGCCTCTGAGTCCCGAGTCCCCAGTCCCCAGTCCGCCGCGATCACTTCGCCTCGGTGGCTCGCCAGAGGGCGACGCGGCGGAGGGCGGCTTCGGCGGCCTGGTATTCGTCGTCGCCGTCGGCCTCGAAGTGGTGGCCGACGGCCCGGAGGCCGTCGACGGGGATGACGCAGGAGAACCGGACCCGGCCTTCGGTCTCGGCCTCGATGGTGTAGCGGGCGACGCCCGAGGCCCGGAGCCGCCTGCGGATCTCGCCCCAATCGCGAGGCGAAGCGGCCGGGGAAGTGGCGGGGGCGGGGACCGGATCGGGCGGGGTGTCGGGGATCGCGGCGGAGGCCAGGCGGGCGACGGGGTCGGACTTGGCCGGCGGCGGGCCGGAGTCGGGGGGCAGGTCGAGCGGCGGCGCGAGGCCGGCGGGGGCCGGGGCGCCCCGGTCGGCCACCAGCGGCGGGGTCGAGGCCGGCGGGGCGGTCGCGGGCCGGGCGGGCATCGGCGGCGTCTCGGGCGCGGGGCCGTCGGGGAGCCGGACCAGGGCCGAGGCGGGGCTCGACGGGGACTCGGGGGGGAACCGCGACTCGGGCGGGGCGGCGGCGGCGACGGCCGACCCGACGCCGGCCTTCTTCCGGTCCGAGGCGACCCGGTCGAGGTCGACCCGGAGCGGCGGCCCCTTGGCGGTGGGGAACTGCCTGGGCGGCCGGGCCGCGGGCGACCCCGGCGCGGGACCGCCGTCGACGATGATGCTGGGCCCCGCGCCGACGGCCCGCTGGAGCCAGGCCAGCCCCGGGCCGTTGATCGCGGCGCCGCCGGCGAACGCGGCGGCGACCAGCACGAGGGCGAACAGGACGTGGCGGATCATCGGCGCCGGCCTCCTTTGCCGCCCCGCCCCGGACCGGCCCCGGGAAAATCGCCCGGTGCCCCGCAAGAGAACGCCCTGGCCGGCGAATCCCCTTTCCGGGGGGCCCGGGCATTGGACCGGAGTTGGCGCCCCCTGGCAAGGCCAATCGATCGCCCCCGGCCGGGCGAGCGGCGAGGGCCGGGGGTCGCGGTTCCCTAACGGGCCGGCGGCGTGATAGGCTGGACGTCATGCTCGGAGTGATCTGGTCGATCGTCACGCTGCCGATCCGCGTCCTGGCGTGGGTGGCCGACTTCTTCAGCCGGCTGACCGGCCTGGGGCTCGGGTTCGCGCTGATGGTCGTGGGCGTCGCCCTGGGCGCCGGCCCGTCGCTGGCCCTGGGCCTCCCCCTGTTCGTCATCGGCCTGCTCCTGACCCTCCGGAGCCTGGGTTGACCGGCGGTCCGGTCCGGAATGGGTGATGGCTGATGGGTCATGGCTGATGGCCCAAGCCAGGGAAGCAGCGATCACCCATCACCCATTTGCCCTGAGCCATTGCCGGGCCGGTCCGGCGGAGCGGATTCGCCCGATGGCGCCGATCTACCTCGACCACAACGCGACGACGCCGCTCGACCCCGAGGTTTGGGAGGCGATGCGGCCCCACTGGCTGGCCGGCGGCAACCCCGACAGCCGCCACGCCGCCGGCCGGGGGGCGCGCCGAGCCCTGGAGCGGGCCCGGGAAACGGTCGCGGCGCTCCTCAACGCCCACCCCGACGAGGTCGTCTTCACCTCGGGCGGGACCGAGGCCAATAACCTGGCCGTCTTCGGGCTCGCCGGGGCCGGGCCGGGGCACCTGGTTTCCAGCCCGATCGAGCATCCGGCGGTGGCCGAGGCCGTGGCGAGCCTGGCCGGGGCCGGCTTCGCCGTGGATCGCCCCGCCGTCGACGCCCAGGGGCGGGCCGACGCCGCCCTCATGGCCGACGCGGCCCGCCCGGGGACGCGGCTGGCGGCCCTAATGCTGGCCAACAACGAGACCGGCGCGATCCAGCCGGTCGCCTCGATGGCGGCCCGGCTCGTCGAACGTGGCGTGCCGGTGCACACCGACGCCGTCCAGGCCGTGGGCCGCGTCCCGGTCGACTTCCGGGGGCTGGGCGTCGCCACCCTGGCCGCCAGCGGCCACAAGTTCCACGGGCCGGCCGGCGCCGGGCTGCTCCTGGTCGCCCGGGGGGTCAAGCTCGCCCCCCGGCTCTTCGGCGGCGGCCAGCAACAGGGGCGACGCCCGGGGACCCCGGCGGTGGCGGCGGCCGTCGGCCTGGCCGTCGCCCTGGGGCGGTGGGACGCCGAGGCCGGGGCCCGGATGGCCCGCTGGTCGCGGCTCCGCGACCGCCTGGAGTCGGCGATGGTCGCCGCCCTGGGGCCCGATCGGGTCGCCCGGAACGGCCCGATCGACCCGGCCGATCGCTTGCCGCAGACCCTCAACGTCGGCTTCCCGGGCCTCGACGGCGACGCCCTCCTGATGCAGCTCGACCTGGCCGGCGTGGCCGCCTCGCTCGGCTCGGCCTGCGCCAGCGGGGCGTCGGAGCCCTCGCCCACGTTGGTGGCCATGAACGTCCCCGCCGACCGCCTCCGCTCGTCGGTCCGGTTCAGCCTGGGGGCGACCACCACCGAAGCCGACGTCGACGAGGCGGCCCGCCGGGTCATCGCCGTGGTCGAGCGGGTCGCCCTCGCCGGAGATCCGGCCGGCCCGCCTTGAGGGCCGCCCGGGAGTGGGGCCCGGCCTCGGCCCCCTTGCCGACGCCGCCGTTGAGCAGCCGCCCCAGCGCCGAGCCCCGGACCAGGACCCCGTAGCTCGCCAGGCCCAGGGCCATCGTCAAGGCCCACGTCGCGGCGAACTTGGCGGCCGTCGGGACCGGCAGCGGGTACAGGTCCGCCTGGATCAGCCCGACGATCGGGAGGTGGACGAGGTAGAGCCAGAACGAGCTTTCCGCGAGGTAGCGGGCGACGGGCGACGGCCGGCCGAGATGGCGGCGATACAGGCCGATGAGCCCGAAGACCGACAGCCACGACGCCAGGGCCCCCGAAGCCGCCAGGGCCCAGGCCCCGGGCCAGCCGATCTCGCCGGCCCAGTCGAGCGGCAAGAGCACGGCCCGGACGCCGAACGCCGCCAGCGACCCGGCCAAATACCAGGGGGCCCGCGCGGCGAGGCCGTCCAGGAGCAGCCCTCGGACGCGATGGGCCCCGAACCCGAACGCGAAGAACGCCGCGAAATGGAGCAGGCGGATCGGGTCGATGAGGAAGCTGTTGTGCCGGTCCAGGGCCAGGTCGACCCCGTTGACGGCCCGGCCGATCGCCATCAGCAAGGTCGTCGGGACCGCCAGGGCCAGCGGGGCCCACCAGGCGGCGAGCCATCGACCGTCGGGACGGGGCCCCGGGCTCCGAGCCGGCTCGAGCTCCCACGACGCCCAGAACGCCCCGAGCATCGGGATCAGGTATTCCAGGAACCAGAGGTGCGCCGGCCCGTACACCTCGGGGTCGACCCCCGGTTCCAGGAACCTCACCCGCCAGACTTCGCGGAGGCTACACCGGCCCATCGTCAGCCAGCCGAGGCACCAGGCGAAGAAGCAGAGGGGCAGGATCGTCGGCACCGCCATCAGCATCGGCACGACGATCCGCCGGGCTCGCCCCCGGAGGAACGCCGACGGGCCCCGGGCTTCCATGACCAGGGCGGCGAAGAAGCCGCTGATGGCGAAGAACAGCGGCACCGAGACCCCCATCGCCCACCAGCAGAACAGGTCGAAGCCGGGGTGGTCCGACCGCTCGCGGACCCCCCAGAGCAGCCGGGGGATGTCGAGCCGGGTGTACGCCAGGGCCGAATGCAGGGTCACGACCAGGAGGATCGCGGTCCCCCGGAGGGCGTCGAATTCGGGATACCTCGGCCTCGCCTTCGGAGGACGCGCGACCTCCACGATCATCGAGGCGGGATCGCGACGGGCGCGACCGCCTTCGGGTCGGCGGGAAGCTCTCTCGCTCAACGGCCCTGCTCCGTGATCCGCCCGCGCCCGGGGCCGGTCCCGCGTCCCCGGGCCCCGTCGCCCCAGGACGGGGGTGGTCCGCGTTGCTCCGTCCTCGGATGTTGGCCCGAGGGGGGGAGCGTACCAATCAACATCGGGACCGGGCGCGGGCATCTTGACGGGAAATCGGCCCCGCCCGCGAAATCCCCGATCAGCCCCGAGGGTCGAGCCGGCCCGGCAGCTCGCGGCGGATGACTTCGAGGAGGGCCCGGGCGTTCTTGCGGTTGGCCTCCTCGGTGAAGTGGCCGTCGGGGAGGAAGTTCCGGCGGTCGGTGGGCGAGCAAACGGTGTGGGTGGCGAGGTGGGGAATCCGGCCGGCGCCCAGGACCGGCTCCAGGGCCCGGCCGAGGTGGTCGCCATACCCCTGGTCTTCGAGGAGCAGGACGACCGGGACCTTGCCGTCGCGCCGGGCCCCGGCGGCGAAGGCCGCGACGATGGCGCGGAGCGAGGCCATCGCCGGCGACGACTCGACGAAGCCCTTGGGGCCGTGGGTTCGCGCGGCCCGCGCGGCCTCCCAACGCTGGGCCACGGCCCGGCGGACCATCCGGACCAGGGTCGAGGAGTCGGACAGGTCGTGGCGGAACAGGAAGTCATTGTAGAAGTCGTCGGTGGCCCGGAGCTGGGCCAGGTATCGCCCCCAGAGGGCGGGGTCGGCGAGCGCGGCCCGGGTGTCGTCGAGGGTCCGGACCATCGGCCATCGGGCCTCCAGGCCCGAGGCCCCGGCCTCGTGGCGCGGGTAGGTGAACGGGGCGGGGTTCTCGAACCGCCAGGTCATCCCGTTGTTGGTCGCCACCCCCTTGACGCTCGACGCGAGCACGCCGAGGACCATGACGTCGGACTGGCCCCCGCGGTCGAGGCCGGCGATCGCGTGGGAGTGATTCGCCGGCGCCGCGGGGCCGCCGAAGAGGCGGAGGCCGACCCGGGGCTCGACCTCGGCCAGTTGCTTGGCGACGTCGCTGGAGAACGACATCCCGTAGAACGAGGCCAGGATGCCGCCCGGCGGGGCCACCGCTCCGGGGTTGCTCCGGGCCTGCTCGTCGACCCAGCCGGCCATCGCCAAAAGACTGGTCGACTCGTCCGAGGGGCCGACCTCGCGGCGGATCTTGCCCTCGATCGAGGTCCCGTAGTTGAAGTAAGTGACCAGCGGGTTGGTCGCCTTGACCCGGGGGTCGCGCGGGAGCCGGAAGGTCCGGTCGACGGCGACGTCCATCAAGGCCAGCGCCGCCAGCATCCAGGCGGCCACGATCGCCGCGTCGCGGAGGCCGCCGCCGGGCCGGTCCGGGGCCGGTTCCGGGTCCGGGCCCGCGCCCGCCGGCTCAGAACTGGAAGTAGATGAACTGGGCGGTTTCATTGGAGGTGCCCATGATGAGGATGAAGGCGACCACGGCGTAGAACGCCCCCCGGACCGGCCGGGGCCAGCCCCGGTAGAAGGTCCGCGAGCCGGCGGCGTATTCCAGGATCTCGAACCCGATCAGGACCAGCAAGCCCGCCTGCGCCGACAGCGTCGGCCGCTTGATGATCGTCGCGAGGTTGCCGAAGTCGGCCACCAGCGTCCCGGTGAACCGGACCACCTGCCCCAGCGACGACGCCCGGAACAACAGCCATCCGTAGCAGGTCAGGGCGAAGAACAGGCCCAGCGACGCCACGAACCGGGCCGCGTCGGGCAACCGCCGCCCCCGGACGATCGGCGAGGCCGGGTCGGGGTCCGGCACCGGCCGGCCGGGCGTGATCGCCCGGTACGCGCAGAGGATCGCGCCGTGGTAGATCCCCCAGAGCACGAAGTTCCAGGCCGAGCCGTGCCAGAGCCCGCCCAGGGCCATCGTGATCATCAGGTTCCGATACGTCCGCCCTTCCCCGTTGCGGTTCCCCCCCAAGGGGATGTACAGGTAATCGCGGAGCCACGACGACAGGCTGATGTGCCATCGCTGCCAGAACTCGCCGGGACTCCGGGAGAAATACGGGAGGTTGAAGTTGTACAGCAAGTCGATCCCCAGGACCTTGCCGACCCCCCGGGCGATGTCGGTATATCCCGAGAAGTCGCAATAGATCTGGAAGGTGAACAGGAGCGTGGCCAGGACCACGTCGAGCCAGGTCGCCGCCCCGGTCGAGGCGTAGACCGAGTTCACCGTCGGCGCCAGCCCGTCGGCGATCGCCACCTTCTTCATCAGGCCGAACAGGATCAGGAATAGCCCCCGGGTCGTCTGGTCGACGTCGAGCCGGCGCGGCGTCAGGAGCTTGGGCATCATGTGCCCGGCCCGCTCGATCGGCCCGGCGACCAGGACCGGGAAGAACATCACGAACAGCGCGTAATCTTCGAGCCGGCCGATCGCCCCGGTCCGCCCCTTGTACACGTCGATCGTGTAGCTGAGCGACTGGAACGTATAGAACGAGATCCCCGCCGGCAAGAGGATCTGGAGGTGCCACGCCGTCGCCGACGACCCGACGGCGGCCAGGAGCCGGTCGGCGCTATCGATGAAGAAGTTGAAATACTTGAAGAAGCCGAGGAAGACGAGGTTCGAAGCCACCGTCAGGACCAGCCCGATCCGCCGTCGGTGCCCCTCGGGGAGCCGGGCCAGGGGCGGATAGATCAGGTTGGCGACCGCGACGGCCGCGAGCGTCCCGCCCAGGACCGACCAGCCGAGCCAGTCGGGCGCCAGGAGCCGGGCGACGTCGACCTCCAGCCGGCCCATCGGCGTCGCCAAGGCCCAGACGCCCGCCGGCCCCGACCCCGAGGAGGCGGCCCCGGCGACGGCCGGGGCCAGCCCGACCGCGTCCCATCGGGGGACCACGAAGGCCAGGGCGGCCAGGACCAGGCAGCCCGACACCTTGGCGCGGTCGACCGCCGGGATCTTGCCCGGGCCCAGGATCAGCCCGCAGCAGTAGTCGAGGCCCGTCGAGAGCACGACCAGGTACAGGAACCGGACGTCCCACCATCCGTAAAAGATGTAGCTGGCTAGCAGCAACATCCGGTTCTGGGCCCGGACGTCCTTCAAGAGCCGGTACAGGACGTAGACGATCGCGAAGAAGACGAAGAACTCGGCCGAGTTGAAAAGCACTGGATCATCGCCCCCCGGCACGCCCCCGAAACCGATCCCCGCGGCCTTCCTCGGAGGCGAACATCATCGGCGAAGCCGCCGGCCGCCGCAAGCATAGCCCTCGAAACGCAACGCGCCAGCCCGGGCCTCCCACGCGTCGATCGGTCCGTCAATTCGCGGGATGCCAGATCGCAAGGATCTCAGATTTCAGGACGGCAAGACGAGGGGAATCTGGACTCCTGAAATCTGGGAGGCTTGGGTTTCGCGATCCGTCCCCCGACCCAACTTGAGGAACCGATCAGCCCGGGTCTCCCGCGGGGGAGGCTGGCCAAGGCCCCGGTCGGCCGGCTACGATGAGGCCTCGCCGTTCCCCAAGCGAGCCAGACCAGGCCGTCGCGACGTCCGGGACCAGGAGGGGCCGCGCATGGCCGACGATCCGCCGCCCCGCCTCTTGTTGATCGTCACCGGCAGCACGCTGCGGGCCGAGGAGCTCGACCGCCCGCTGGCGTATTACCTCCAGCAGCAGGTCGAACGGGCCGCGGTCGGGCTGGACGTCCCGTTCCGGGCCGTGGTCGTCGCCGACATCCGCTGGATGAACGACGAGCCGCTCCAGGCCCTGCCCACCATCTCCGTGGGAGGCCCGGGCGTCAACGAGCTGGCGCACAACTGGTTCGAGGAGGTGCCGTTCTCGCTCGCCGTCGAGGACCGGTATTGCATCCAGATGGACCCCGACCTGTCCGATCCCCGCGCCAGCATCTGGGGGATGGACAACGCCACCACCCAGATCGCCGTCTCGGTCTTCGTCGAGCGGTTCTTGCCGCGGTTCCTGGAGACCGCCGCCAGCTACACGCCCGACGAGCCCGACGACTCCGACGATTGAACGGGCCCGCCGGGGTCCCGGTCGCGACCTCGATCAGGACGGACGACGACGGCGCCCCGGATCGCGATCGCGCGGCGACGGGGCGGGATGATCCTGATAGGTGAGCATCGATTGGAACGAGTGCAAGGCATCCTGGCACACTTCCGGCCGCCCGATCGCCGGCAACCGGGCCTCGACCAGGACGCCGATCGGCCCCAGGAACAACCCCAGGACCAGCCCTTCGCCGGGGCGCCGCTTCTTCTGATGGGCGATCACGCCGCCGATCGCGGCGCAGCCGGCGAGCGAGCAGAGGGACAAGGCAAACAAGGCAGGCAAGTCCATCGTGATCGACCCCGGATGATTTAAGCCGCGGCCCGCGAGGCCGACGATCCTTGGTGTCATTTCGACGTAGATTTTAGGAAACTTCGCGAAGTTTGCAAATCCCCCAGGCGTCGATTTTTTACCTCGGGTTGGAATTCGCCGGGTTCGGTCCTCGACGCGCGGCCCGGCCGAGTCATCTTGACGGGTCGGGGGAATTGTGTGATTGAGGACGCCCGGGAAAAAGATGATGTAGGACGACCGGACGCGGCGGACCGAGGTCTTCGGCGTCGGTCCGCCCTCGCGAGGATCGCGGGGGTGAACCCGGGGTGGTCCCGCCCCGGGGAGGCGCGGGCTCGTGGGTACGCCCCCCGCGTGGGGGGGTGGCGGACCTTTGCGCCGCTCGACCAAGGATGGGGGGCGGTGTCGCCCATGTTCCACCGACGTTTGCACGCGGTCCCGACCGCCGGGCCGCCGATCGCGGCCCTCCTCCTGGCGCTGACGCTGGGCCATCCCGGCCTCGCCGAGACCCCCGTCCTTCGGATCAACCCGGCCCCGGCCCTGGCCCGCCTGGCGGTCGTCGAGCGGGTCCTGGCGCAGGACCAGGGGGATTGGCAGGTCGATTATTGCCTCCGATACAACGGCCCGACCCGATTGGTCCTGCCCCCGGCCGAGGTCGGCGCGCGGGTCGAGGGGTGGCTGTCGAACTCCAAGGTCGTCGTCCACGCCAACCCCCGGCGGGCCGAGGCCGCGGTCGCCGGCGAGTCCGGGCCCACGGCGTTCGCCGAGGTGATCGCCTCGCCCGACGAGTCGCGGCGGTGTCGCGAGCGGGTGGTCCTCCGGCTCTGGTCGGGCCCGGCCTCCGGCGTCTCGGCGTCGCCGCGGGGGGCCGACCCCGAGCCGTTGGGGACGGTGAGCGTCGAGCCCGGCGGCCTGCTCCGGGTCCGGCTCCGCCTGGAGCATCAGCATTGCCTCTACGGCGACTACGACCCCTTGCTCGGCCGCCGCGAGCTGGAGCTGAAGCTCGGCGCCGCCACCTTCCGCGACGCCCTGCCCCTGGACCGCGAGCAATACCAGGCCCGCCCCCGCGACACCTGGCCCGAGCCCCCCGACGACCACAAGGACACCCGCCACTTCGTGTCCGGGCCCGACAGCCTCCACCTCGACGCCGACGTCCCGGGCAACAACTATTACCGCTTCCCCGAGCGCAAGGTCCGCTATTCGAGCCGGATGCGGCTCCGGTTCTGGTACCTGATCGCCCCGGGCACCGAGGGGGAATTCAAGGCCCGGATCGCCCAGTACCGCGAGAGCCCCAACGCCTGGAAGGTCCTCTCCGACGGCGGGTCCGAGCTGACGTTCAAGGCCGTCGGCCGCTGGACGGTGGTCGAGAAGATCATCAAGACCGAGGCCGAGGCCACGACCCTGGCCCTCGACTTCCGGATCACCCCCTCCGACGTCGGCGAGGTCTGGATCGACGACGTCAGCCTCGAACCGCTCGACGCCGGGCCGGGCGGGCCCTGAAAGGCCGATCGCGCGGGGAATGGGTGATGGTTCATGGGTGATGGGTGAGGAAGTCCGAGGCTTCGGCCGGTGGGCCCGTCACCCATCACCCATCACCCATCACCCATTCCCGGACACGAATCGGCCCCTCACCGCGACGGGCCGGCGGAGCTCTCGACGGCCCAGTAGACCAGGTCGGTCACGGGCGGCTCGACGCCGAGCCGCTTGAGCTTGGAGGCGGCCTGCCCCCGGTGGTAGGTTTCGTGGTTGGCGACGTGCCGGAGCGCCGCCCAGAGCGGGACGGCATACGCCTCGCCCCGGATGTTCCGGTAGGCGAACGGCGCCGCCAACTCCTCGGGCGTCCGCTCGCGGACCAGGCGGTCGAGGGCATCGTGGGCGGCGCCCAGGAGCCGGGCGGCGTCGTCGGGGGTCGGCAATTCGGACTCGGGGACGAAGCCGTCGGCCGGCCGGCCCAGGAACCGGCGGGTCCAAAGGTCGGTGGCGCCGGCGAGGTGGGCGACCGTCGCCCGGAGCGAGTCCCAGCCCGGGACGACCTCGGCCGCGTACCGATCGGGCGCGACGGCCCGGCAGGCGTCGAGCATCCGGGCGTCGGCCCACCGGCAATAGGCGAACAGCGAGGCGAGGTCGTCGTTCATGGTGCGTGTTTCCAATGACCAGGTGGGGGCTTGGTCCGGTTCAGGGCTTCGAGGGCATCTTGAGCAAGCCTCGGGCTTGCATCCAGTCCTCGACGCGCCCCGGCCAGGTGGCGACGGGGCGGGGGCCGGGGTTGATCCCGTAGCCGTGGCCGCCGGCGGCGTAGACGTGCAGTTCGGCGGGGACCCCGGCGCGCTTCAAGGCGAGGTAAAGCTGGACGCTGCTCTCGACGGTAATCGGGTCGTCTCCGGCGTGGGCGAAGAAGGTTGGCGGCGTCTGGGCGTTGGCCCGGATCTCGGGGGCGAGCTGGTCGGTCCCCTTCCGGAGCAGATAAGCCGGATAGATCAGGACGGCGAAGTCGGGCCGGCAACTGGCCCGGTCGGCCGGGTCGATCGGGGGATACGCCCGCTGGTCGGGGTTGGTCATGGCCCAGGCGGCGAGGTGGCCGCCGGCGGAAAAGCCGAGGATGCCGACCCGACCCCGGTCGAGGCCCAGCTCGTCGGCCCGGCTCCGGACCAGGCTCACGGCGTGCTGGGCGTCCATGAGGGCCTGGGGCGGGGGCTGGTCGCGGGGCGTCCCCTCGCGGCGGGGGACCCGGTACTTCAGGACGACGCCGGTCACGCCGATCGAGTTGAGCCAGCGGGCGACCTGCTCCCCCTCGTGGTCGATGGCGAGGATGCTGTAGCCCCCGCCCGGGCAGATGACGACCGAGGCGCCGGTGGCCTTGGCGGGATCGGGTCGGAACACGGTCAGGGTCGGCTTGGACACGTTGGAAAGGATCAGGACGTCTTTCTTCTCGGTCTTCTCCTCGTCGATCTTGCCGGCCTCGCCGGGGGCCTCGCCCGGCCAAAGGTCGATGACCCGAGGCGCGGGCGGGTCGTCGGCCCGGCCGGCGGTCGCCGGGCCGAGGGCGAGGCAGATTCCGAGGCCGATCGCGTGAATGTTCATGGCTCGATGATCCCTGGTCCGGGCGAGGGCGGGCGCGACGTCGTGATCATCCCAGTGTACCGAGACGTCGCGCCGAGCGGCCAAGACGCGAAGCGTTCTTTGTCGAAAATAATCTCGCTGCTTGACGTGGGCTCGGCCGCTGCATGTAGTGAGCATCTCACGCGACCAGATCGCTCAAATTGCGACCCCGCCTTGAAAAGCTTCATGGCGAAACTCTCCGTCACGCTGCTCGCCGCGATTTGCGGTTGTACCCGTCCCACGCCCGTCCCGTCCGTTGGTCCCTCTCAAGGACCCGCGCCGATCCATCAAGTTGAAGACCTGGGCGCGATCCTGATCGATGACCGACCGCTCGAAGCGTCGTTCATCCTTGCCAACCCGGGGAATCGCCCGCTCCAGATCACGAGCAGTTCGCCCCCGCGTCCTTGCTCTTCTTCGATCGGGCCGACGCCCGAGAACCTCGGGCCCGGCGCAACCACGCGGATTCCGGTTCGGGTCAAGACGAAAGGCTTCATGGGCCCGTTTCGCGCCGATTTTTTCGAGACGAGCGACTCACCCGACCGGCCCCAGATCAACTTGACCTTGGTGGCGAACCTTGTCGAGGCCGTTTCCATCGCCGAATCGGGGCCGGTCGAGGTCGCGACCCCGGGGCGACCTTCGACCAAGCGGTTCCGGTTGACCTTGCGGCGGGCGAAATCGGGGTCATCGGATGTCCCGCGCATCGAGACAAGTCCGGGGCTCGTCGCCTCGTTCGAGGGCCCCACCTCGGAACAAGAGGGGCCGGGCGGTTCCCAGGAATCTGCGCGGGACCTGAGCGCGCGGCTCCCGGCTCTCGAACAACTGGGCCCGCAAGTCGCGGAGATCGTGCTGAACTGGCCCGGCGGCCGGCGATGGACCCACGACATCCAGTGGGACGTCATCCCGAGCTGGCGCGTCGTGCCCAAGAGCATCGTCTTGACGCCGGACGAGTCGCGCCGCGTCACCGTGGCCGCCCGATCGACCGATCGGCCCTTCCGGATTCTCACGGTCGCCGGCGCGACCTTGGACGGTCATCGGATCGTGGCGGGCGCCGATTCGGCGGGGCAATCGGTCGAGGTGCGTCTCGACCCGTCGCGGGCCCGGTCCGCCGCGTCCCGGGTCGACTTCATGACGGACGATCCGCGCAATCCCCTCGTTTCCTTGAATGTGATCGTCCCGCGCTGATCGGAGGAGGCAAGATGAGCACTTTCCGCCCAGGACTCCGATACCCCCGGCCGGGCTTCACGCTCATCGAGTTGCTCGTCGTCATCGGGGTCGTCGCGCTGCTCGTGGCATTGCTCCTGCCAGCCGTCCAATCCGCCCGCGAAGCTGCCCGACGGGCTCATTGCGCGAGCAATTTGAAGCAATTGGGCCTGGCGCTCCAGCTTTATCACGACCAGAATTCGGCGTTCCCGGTCCAGTCCACCTCCAGGGTGTCGACGGGCTATCTGGCCTTCTTCTCGGCCCAGACCCGGCTCTTGCCCTACCTGGAACAGGCCGCGCTCTACCACTCGGTGAACTTCGCGGTGGGCACGGTCCCGCTGGAAACTCCGGGGATGCACGGCCCCCTGGACGGCCACGAGGCCGCGCTCGCGGCCAACTCCACGGCCTACTCGACCCCGCTCGCCGTCTTCGTCTGCCCCGACGATCCGGGACCTCCGGGCACCGCCGGGTGTAGCTATCGGGGCAACACCGGGGTCGGTCCCGCCGCTCACACGTGGGCCGAGTCGCCCGACAGCGGCAACGGCCTGTTCCCCGAAGGCGAGTTCGTGTCGCTGGCCTCGGTCTCCGACGGGCTGTCGCACACCGCCGCCTTCAGCGAGCGGGTCCGGGGTTCGGGCCGACGCGGGCCGCCCGATCCCGGCCGCGACTTCTTCCTGCTGAGCACGGGCGCCGAGACGGCCGATCAGTTGCTCATGGCTTGTCGCGTCGCCGCCCGCTCGGGCAACGGGGGTTTCACGGCGGGCGGGGCCTGGTGGTTCTGGACCGGGCGCGAGCGGACCCTCTACAACCATGCCCAGGCGCCGAACGGGCCGATCCCGGACGCCCTCTTTCCCAACATGATCACGTCGCTCGGCATGGCCACGGCGCGGAGCCTCCATCCCGGCGGCGTCAACCTCGCGATGGGGGACGGTTCCGTCCGTTTCGTCGCCGAGTCCATCGCGCCGGCCGTCTGGCGGGGCCTGGGAAGTCGCAACGGTGGCGAGGTGTCGGAGTGAACCATCACCCATCCTACTCTTTTGAATCGAGGTCTTGCATGGTTTCGACGAGAATCCTCCGGGCGATGCAAATCGTCTCGATCGCCGCGGTGGTCGCGGCCCCGATGGTCCCATCCAATGAGCACGCCGGTCCTCGCGCGCGGTGGCTCGACGGCACGATTCTCGGTCAGATCCGCGGCTCCGATCCGACGAACATCGTCGCGGCGAGCCAGTCTTGCGACGGTTACAATACTCAGCTGCTCCTGAAAAACCCCGGGCCCCTCCCGTTCCAAAATTTTGTCGCGGGCGACACCTGCAACGGCCAGAACCTGAGGCAAAACTGCATCGACTGCAGGATTCCCAACTTCGTCGGACCGCCGGCGCCGGTTGCGAATCAAGCACTGATTCCAGGCCAGCCTTTCAATCCCCCGGGCTTTGCCGCCAATCCTCGGGTGGTCGTCTGCGGCCTCCTTTTCGCTGGCCTATGCTCCGACCGCAATGGTTACTTCGAGTGCGAAGATCAGATCGGTAATCAGGTGGGGAGCTGCGCCGTGGGGATCGTTTATCCCGACCAGCCGGTGCCGGTGAAAGGGGTCGATCCCACGCAAGGCGCCAACGTCGCCTCGACTCCCAGGTCCAACTGAAGGGAACGGCCAGTCGCCGATCACCGCGGTTTCCCCGTCACCCTCTTCCGGGTGACGGGGAGGCGAACCGCTTGGGGAAGATGCCCTGGGAGATTCAATGATGTGGATAGGTTCGTTGGCGCTCGCCATGCTCCTCGCTGGCCCCAATTTGCCCATCGCCGAGGATGGTCGGGTCGAGCGCGAGCAGTTGGTCGACCTGCTCCAATCCCTCCACTCCGAGATCCGCGATTTCGAGTATCGCTTCGAGGGCGAGCATCGCCGCCTCCAGGAGATGGATTACTCCACCCTGCCCGAGCCGATCCGGGCCGCGACCCGCCAGAATCCGACCTTGAACCAGAGCTTGGACTTCCAGGGGACCATCGCCTTCCGCCGGGATGAGGCGGCCCACCTCGCCGTCTACGAGCGGCCACTCGACGCGACCCAGCCGACCGAGCGGGTGATTTCCTGCCTGCTCGGGGGCGTGTTATCACGCCGGACCATGATCCCGGACCGGGGCGGGCAGGTCGGGGGCGACGAGGCGAATCGCGGCTCGATCGTCGGGATGTTTCGAGGTAACTCGCCTTTTAAAATTTATGATGATGTTTTTATGTTATATCGACTGGCGGACAAGTCGAAATCCAAGCTCGACTATCAGTTCGTCGGCTGGGATAAGGTCGCCGGGCAGAAGTGTCTGGTGTTCGAACTCTTCGGGGTTGACCGCGAAACGGGCGAACGCCTCTCGGCCGAGCGCTACTGGATCGACGTGAGTCGGGGTGGATGGTCCCTGCGGACCGAGAAGTACAATGGTCCGAACCTGATGGCCCGGGCCATCGACATCGAATTGTCCCGATTCCCTTCGAAAGACGGCCGCGAATACTGGTTCCCGATCCGAGGACGGTTCCAAATCTTCCGCAATGGGCTTGGCTTCTCGAAATCGCCCGTGCTGGAGCAAACCTTTCGGATGCTGGCGGGCACACTCCGCATCAACCAAGACCCGCGGGACGAGCGATTCAAGCTCGACTGGGGCCTGGATGACGCGGCCAAGGCGCAAGCCAAGGCCGTGATCCCCAAGCCCGCCCCTCCGGACCGGGATCGACGCGGCATCGAGGAGTCGATCAAGGTGGCGCTCAAGAAGGCGGATGAGCAGTCGGCCGAACTCGTCGCCACTTCGCCGTCACGTTCCCCCTGGATTTTCCAACATGGGCTCCCAATTGGGATCGCCGCGACCGGGCTCGCCGTATTCCTCACCGCCGGATATCTCAGGAAAAAGCATTCGTGACGAAGTTGATCCGCCATCTTGGCCGCTTCCTGATCCTGGCGTCATCGCTGTTGACGTCGCGTGCGGTCGCGGCGCCGGCCGGTCCGATGGCTTGGCCCCCAAGGGGAGCCTATCCGTGCGGCGCGTCGGCGCTGTTCGCGCTGTGTGACCTGGAGGGGGTCGGGGCCGGGATCGACGAGATCGACGCGATGCTCGGCGAGTCACCCCCGTCGGGACACACGATGGCCCGGCTCGCGGAGGTGTCATCACGCCTGGGCCTCGAATTGCGGGGCCTCCGCCTCGGGGCGGGGGACTGGCCCTTGGAGGGACCGGCCCTGGCGCACATCGATCGGGGCGGCGTGGGACATTACGTGGTCATCCGCCCGGTCTCGACATCCCCAGGGTTCGTCCAGATCATCGACCCACCGCGCGACCCGCGATTGATCGAGTTCGATCGTCTCGTCAAGTCGCCCTGGTGGACCGGGATAGCACTGACCCAGCCTCCTCGGCGGCATGGATTGGTCGGTTGTTCCTATTTAACTGCCCTGGTGGTGGCCGCCCTCGCCGTCTTGGGGGAGCGATCTCCTGGATTCGGGATCAAGGCGCCGGGACCTCGTCCCACCGGCCAAGCTTGAGGGACCAGCCGTGGCCTTCGACGCAGGCGGCGGCGACGTAGCCGGGCTCGGTGGGCAGGGCGACGAGGGACCATCGGGCGGCCTCGGCGGGGGCGTGCGGGGTGGCCAGCAAGGCGGCCGGGCGATCGGGGGCGAGGGCGACCTCGAAGCCGTCGAGCGGCAGGGCCAGGCCCTGGCCCAGGGCCTTGATGTAGGCCTCCTTCCGGCTCCAGCCGTGGAAGAAGGCGAGGGCCCGGGCCTCGGGAGGCAACGCCCGGAGCGCGGCGACCTCGCCGGGGGCGAAGAACCGGCCGGCGATCGCCTCGCCGCCGAATTCGGGGCGGACCCACTCGATGTCGACCCCGAGTTCGCGCCCCCTCGCCAGCGCGTAGACGACCAGCGAGCCGGAGTGGGCCAGGTTGAACCGGAGCGTCGGGTCGACGCCCGAGCCCGGGTCGAGCCCGGGCTTGCCGTGGGCGTTGGCGACGAACCGGAGCGACCCCGGGGCCCGGTCGAGGTAGCGGCCCAGGATCGTCCGGAGCAGCCCCCGGCCGACGGCGAACCGCCGGCGGTCCTCCGCCGAGGCGAACCGATCGGCCCGCCGCCGCTCGTCGTCGTCGAGGAGGCCGCGCATCGCCCCCACCGCGTCGTCGGGGGCGTCGCGCGAGGCGGTCCAGACGTGGACCTCGTCGGGGGCGAGCGGGAGCATGGGGCCGAGGCGGTCTCTTCTCCAGGATTTCGAGGGGAGGTCCCGGATCTTACCCGGCTCAGCCGTTCCCGTCGAGCTTCTCCTCTTCGGTGACCTTCCCCGTCTTGTCGAGGGTAACCTGGAGGCTCTTGCCGTCGGGCTTGTCGATGATCACCTCGTAGGTGGTCTTTTCCTCCTTGAGGATCTCCACGGCCCTGACGAGCTTCGCCTTCGGGTACTTGGCCTTCACGGCCCCGGAAACCTCGGCGGGCAGCTTCTCGGGCTTGATCTGCTGCTCGATCTGGACGAATGCCCCCTCGGAGTCGAGGACCGCGTCGACGTCCATCCCCTTCGAGCTCGATTCGATCTCGTAGATCGTCTTCCCGCCCTCCTCGTTCTTCTCGATGAGCTTGATCTTGGCCGAGGGGAACTTCTCCTTGAAGGCCTTCATGACCGGCTTCGGCGTCATGGCGGGGGTGATCTTCTCGTTGCCCCCCGAATCGGCGAGCGAAAGCGCGACGCCGACGATCGCCAGCATCCAGATCCGGCCGAAATTCCGCATCTCAGTTCCTCCGTCAGGGGTCGTCGTCGGGAAATTGATCGATCCACGCCGCATTCCGGTCGGGCGATTCGCGGCCGGCGCGCCGGCCCTGGAACTAGAACTGGTCGGACCCGACCACTTCTCCCCCCTCGCGGGTCGCGAGGGCGCTGAAGGCCTTGGGGTCGACCGTCTCCTTGATGAAGCGGACCGAGCCGTCCCCCATGAGGAAGTTGCACCCGCCGGGATGGAGGCTCCAGAAGTAGTGGGTCTTCGAGTTCTTATGATTGGGCGTGTTCACCCATCTTTCGTTCTCCCACGGGCCGGTGTTGGCCATGACCATCACGTTGCTCGTGGCGCAGTCGCGGATGCCCCAGTTCGGCTTGGTGCAGATGGTGACCGACGGGATCGCGCCGACCCAGGTCGCGTCGCAGACGTTCCGCGACCGTTCGCCGATCAGCAAGGTCTGGCTCGCGCCGTCGGTGATGTCCCCGAGGCCGACGGCGCTGTTCCGATAGAGGACGCCGTCGTTGTCGCCGGGGACGTCCTCGACCTCGCCCCGGCCCGCCGAGGCGATGTACTGGCCCGGGGCGAGGTCGGAGGCGATCGACGGCCCCTTCTCGCTATTCCGCAGGAGGACCGGCCCGTCGCTGATCGAGCTCGGGCAGAGGTAGACCGAGAGGACGGTCCCCCTCGCGGTCAGGGAGCCGGCGTCGGTGATCTGCCGGTTGAAGTTGATCGCGTTGTAGAGGGACTGCTGCTCCATCTGGCCGAGGATCATCGCCCCCCAACCCCAGCCGGGCCCGAGTTCGGGGTAATTCAGCACATCCGGGGCGACCTCGGAGACGTAGGCCGAGGGGAACTTCCCGTGCGTGTCGTGATAGTTGTGCATCGCCAGGCCCATCTGCTTGAAATTGCCGATGCACTGGGAGCGGCGGGCGGCCTCGCGGGCCGACTGCACGGCTGGCAGCAGCAGCGCGATCAGCACGGCGATGATCGTGATCACGACGAGGAGCTCGATCAGCGTGAATCCGGCGACGCCTCGGCCCGCGGCCCGGTTTCTCATCGGAGTCTCCCCGTCGTTCGGCGGCGCCACCCCCGCCAGGATGACCGGCCAGGGATCGCCTTGAAGAGTGAAGGCGTTGATTCTAACGCCCCCACCTAAAATCCCCGTGAAGCCATCATAAAATATTTTTTATTCTTGTCGTACCCTTCTCCAGCCCGTCGAGATCGATCCCCTAGCGTCCGCCAGGCCCACACTGACCGAGATTCCCCGGGTGACCAGATAGGCCCTTCCTCGTTGAGTAACGGAAACAATCCTCAAACGGGCGGGGACGATCCGGCCAAGTCCCCACCTGATCCGATCGAATGTCAGATCGGAGATTTCAGATTCCAAAAGTATGACGACCGCCTGGGGCTGATGGCTGATGGCTGATGGCTGATGGCTGATGGCTGATGGCTGATGGCTGATGGCTGATGGCTGATGGCTGATGGCTGATGGCTGATGGCTGATGGCTGATGGCTGATGGCTGATGGGGCGGGATCTCGGTCGATCCGGGCCGTCAACCATCAGCCATCAGCCATTGCCTTGCTGGGGTGCCGGTCAGTCGCGGGCTGGTCGGAGTTCCCAGGCTTCGCCGAAGAAGTCGGCGGCGGCGACCTTGCCGGGCTTGCGGGCGTCGGGGGGCGTGGTGACGTCGATGATGGCCCAGTCGGGGAGCTTGGGCACCTGGCGGGCGTTGTTCAGGTAGTCATATTCGCGGTAGGTGAAGCCGCTGTTGAGGACGACGTATTTCGCGGGGTTGAGCGGGTTCGGGTAGATCAGGATCGGCGCGTGGGTGTCGGCCGGGAACGACCGGCCGCCGGCGACGAGCTTGTCGCCTTCCCAGCGGATCGGGAGCTTGTCGGCGATCCGCTTGAGGACGGCGTTGCTGGCGGGGTCGCCCCAGAGGACGAGGTTGGCCGAGGCGATGTCGGCGTCGGTGATCGCCGAGTCGTTCTTGACCCGGGCGTCGCCCCGGAACTGCTTCCGCCAGTGCTCGACGGCGCGGGCCGACTCGGCGTCGACCCACCGGCCGACCCGGGGCGACTTCGGCTTGCCGGTCGGGCGGACGAAGACGAACGCATCCATGAAGGCGTCGTCGATCGGCCCCTGGAGGTCGTGCCGCTTGCGGAGGTGCTCGGCGTCGACGGCCGTCGGGTGGGTCGGGGCCAGGATCGGCTCCATCGCCGAGGGGGACGACGCGCCGGGCGGCAAGGGCTTGCGCTCCCAGATGTCGCCGGACTTGATGAGTTCGACGTGCCACGAGCGGTCGGAGCGGGGCCGGGGCACGGGGATCTCGACCGAGTCGATCTTCAGGAGCGGGGTCTGCGCCGGGTCGAGCGGGCACCAGCCGGGGGGCATCTCGAGCGTCAGCGCGGTGACGTTCTGGGTCACGACCTCCAGCGCCGAATCGCCGACGAGCCGGGCCCGGACCGACGCCCGGGCCCAGTGCTCGCCGAGGGCGTCGATGGTGACCCAGCTCATCTTGTTATATTTGAGCGTGTACGTGACGAAGTCGACGCTCCGGAAGATCCGCTTGCGGCCGGCGGTGGCGATGCTGTTGAGCCGGCGCTCGACCTCGCGGTGGGCGTCGGGCTGATAGGAGTGCTTGGTGGCCGGGCCGATGATGTGGACCAGGCGGACTTCCTCGGCGCGGAGGGCCTCGTCCATCACGTCGGCGGCCTGCTTCTGCGGGTCGAGCTCGCCGCTGTAGGCCACGGTCGGGCACTGGAGCAGGTTCGCGGCGTAGTCGGGGCAGTCGTACCAGTGCCAGAGGGCCTTCTCATACCAGGTCGGGGCCAGGGCCTCGTCCTGGAACACCTTGAGGAACCGGGCGGTCTCGGAGAACCCGGCGCCGGGGTTGGCCGCGAACCACCGGTCCGAGTAATGGACCGCGAAGTGCCAGGCCGCCGCGCCGCCCATCGAGAAGCCCCGGACGCTGATCCGATCCTCGTCGACCTTGTACTGGCGCCTGGCGGCGTTCAGGGCCTCCAGGACGTCGACCTCGCCGGCGAACTTGAAGGCGTTGCAGAACCGGCCGTAGGGGAACAAGACGATGGTGTCGGCGGGGGCGAACTCGCCCCCCTTGGTCTGGCGCTCGTCGAGGAAATTGACCTCGGTGAGGTACTCTTGCCGGCCGTGGAACCAGATGTCGAGCCGGTAGCGATGCGGGGTGAGCGTCGTGTACGTCGGGGGGATCAGGAGGCCGTAAGGCTGGACCGAGCCGTCGATCTTCGAGACATAGCCGCGGACGACCAGGCCGAACTGGCCGGTCCAGGGGCTCGACCCCCCGAGCAGGGCCTCGGCCCGCTTCCGGCCCTCCTCGAGCTGATGCTTGGCCTTGGCGATCTCCTTCGCTTCGAGGAACTCCCGGTGCGTCAGGGCCTCGCGGACGGCCTTGTGGAAGATCTGGACGTCGGGCAGCAGGGCGTCGACCTTGGGGTCCTTCTTGCCCCGGAGCTGGTCGATGGCCCCCTGGAGGGCGGCGAGCCCGTCCTCCAGCGCCTTGCGGTCGCCCGGGGAAACTTCGATGCCAGGTTTCGGGATCGGGCGGACCGACTCCGGGCGGTTGTCCGCCGGCCCGTCGGCGCGGGCGGGGGTCGCCAGGGCGAGCCAGGCCAGGGAGACGACGAGGCGCGGTCGCATGGGGTGTGATCCTGGTGGTGTCGGGCGAAGCGGCCAGGGCCCACCCCGGGCCTCGCGACCACCGGCGGCCCCATCCCCCACAGTTTAGGGGGCGACCCGGCCCCCGAAAAGGCCGAGGGCCGATCCGGGGCCCGGCCGGGTCGCCGGGCCGGCCCTCGATCGCGCGATTTCGGCTGCCACCAGCTTCGCGGTACGGTGAACAGATGATGGCTTCTCGGACTTCGGACCTCGGACTTCGGCTAGCGAGGGACGAGCCCTACTCCCCCCACTCCCGGCGGACCCTGGCGACGACCAACCCGGCCACCCCCGCGATGCCGCAGAGGGTGAGCGACGAGGGCTCGGGGACCGCGGTGAACGACGCCCCGTTCAATCGGATGATCCGGTCCGATTGCGTGATCAGCAGCGTGTTGTTCGTCGGATCGACGGTCACGAAGTCGCCACGAGAGCCGCCCGTCGCGATCAGCGTCTGGGCCAGGGTGTTCAAGTTGATCTCGAAGACCTGGCCCGCGTTCGTGTTGGCGAAGATGAGGCCGCTGAAGATCGGGCCCGTGCCCACGGCCGTGCCGTCGAGGCCCCCGGGAATCGAGCCGGAATCGAAGACCTCCGCCCTCGTGGTCGTGCTGAACCCGAGGATGTGGCCGTTGGCCCCGGCGCCATACAAGATCGACCCATCGGGCGAGAGCGTCAGGCCGTCGACGTCGACGTTCAAGAATCGAGTTTTCGTCATGGCGGACGGGTCGACCTCGTAGATCACCCCATTCCCGAGCGTCGAGACGAAGAGCCTCCCGTTGAATGGGTCGGCGACCAGGCCGGTGGCCAAGGGCATCCCGCCGACGATGACCTGGGCGAGCGTCCCGTCCTGATTGAGCCGGACGAGGTCCCCCGTGGCCTGGCGCGTCATGAAGATGCCGCCGCCGAGCTGGGCCATGTCGTTCGGATTCTTCGCCCCGTAATTCGCGGCGATCCGCCCGGCCGAGGCGACTTGCCCATCGGTGTCGCTGGCGAAGCGATAGACGGAGCCGGAGTTATAGTCGCTGACGAGGACGCCCCCGTCCGCGGTGAAGGCGGTCCCGAGCGGGCCGATCCCCGAGTTCGGGAACCCGGAGATGAATGTCGTGAGGCTCAGGTCCTGGCCCACCCCGAGCGGCGTGAGCGTCAGGCTGGCCTGGGCCTGGCTTGCTAGTGCGAGGATCAAGGCAAATGTGCCGATTCGGATCATCGTGGCAACTCCGTATGGCGGGGAAAACCGGACTCGCGAGGACAAATGACGTCATGAGAGGGGCTTATAGTCACATGAGATTGTCGATGCGACTCATGGCATGGTGGGCCATGACGAGGCTTTGCCGGCGGGGGAACATCGAGGGCGGCGGGCATCGCGAGGCTTGGGGCCGGAGGCGCGATCCGGATTGGGGGCGAAATCCTTAGGGGAGGTCTCCCGATGCTTCGCGGGGGGGACGGGTGCGGGACGTCCCAACCTGGCGGTGTCGGCGCGGGGGTGGGCCCCGACGCCGGCCGTCGGTCCCTGGCGTCGGCTCAATTCCGGCTGGCCACCTTCTCGGCGTCGGCGAGCCCCAGGAGCATCTCCTTGAACCAGTCGGACGGGCCGATCGTGGCGCCCTTCGCGGCCCCGCCGCCCTGGCGGATCGCCCCGGCGACGGCGTCATCCTTGCTCAGCTCGTCATACCGAGAGGTGAGGGTGTCGGCCTGACGCCGGAGCTCGGTGACCTCGGCCCGGAAGGCCTCGACGAGCCGGCCCCGGTCGGCCGCCAGCCGATTGCGCTCCGGCGGGCCGGGCATCTGGCCGTGGAGGACCTCGATCTCCCGCTTGCACTGGTTGTGGTCGGCCCTCCTGGCGAGCCAACGCTGCCTGATCTCCCGGAAATTGGCGACGATCAGGTTGTTGCCCCGGTGGGGCGTGGCGTCGAGCACGATCCGGAGGTTCTCCACGTCGAGGGCGGCCTCATTGCGCAGGGCGGCCAACCGGGCGATCTGGATCTCCATCTGGCGGATCATCGCCAGGCGGGCGATGGCGGCGCCGGCCGCGACGGCAGCCGCGTTGATCTTCGCGAGCTGCCCTTTGGCTTGGTCCTCGCCGTCGAGGAGCAGCCACTTGCCGCCGGAGGGTCGCAGCCCCTTCTCGCCGAGGAGGTCCTCGGGAGAAGGGGCTGGGGCCTCTTCCCTGGAAATCCCGCGGCTTTCGGCCAGGGAAGCGGCCCGCGTCGCCGGTCCCGGTCCCGGTCCGGCGTCGGGGGGCGGCGAAACCGCTCTGGGTCGGGCTTTCGGGGCGAGGGCCGGGGCTTGGACGATGATCGGGGCCCGGGCCGGGGCGGGTCGGGCCGTCGGCGGTTCGGGCTTCACTTCTGGGGTCCGGGCCGAGCTTGCCGTCGGGGGCGAGGGTCGGCCCTGGCCGGCCTGGAAATACGCCAGGACGCCGCCGAGCATCGCGAGGTGGATCGACAAGAAGGCCCCTTGCAGGAGCCGGCGTTTCCCGCGCGATCGGCGGGGATTGGGGCGTGGCCGGAGCGGCTCATCGGCGACAACGATATTCATGGGTTCCCTTTCGAGGAGTCCGGGCCGATCGCGGAATCGGGCCCGGGCGAAGCCGCCGGCCCCTTCGCCGGCGGCTTCGCCGCGGGGGGGGAGAGGGTTCAGCGGGCCTGCATGACCCGGTAGACGAGGTCGGCCACCTCGACGGTGTTGCCCATCTGGGGGTTCTCCTTGCGGAGCCAGGCGGCGATGGCGTCCTGGGCTTGGCGATCGCGGAGGTTGCCGATGTTGAGCTTTCCGTCGAGCGCCAGGCAGATGGCGTGGCCGGCGGCCCGGCGATCGGCCCGGGTCGAGGCGACGAACAGGTCTTCCAGGGCCGATTGGACCAGCTCGTCGCGGGCCGAGCGGGCGACCTCCACGATGATCGTCTCGGCGAAATCCTTCGGCTCGCCGCCGGCGATGGCATTCGCGAGCGCCGCGCCGAGGATCTTCACGACCGCATTCTGGAACTGCTCGTCGGTCGGGCCCGTCGAGGCCGGCGCCGAGGCGACGGCTCGTGCGGTCCGGAAGTCGCCGTCGGCCTGGCTGGCCCAGCGATAGCCGGTCGCGGGCCTCCAATTCCCCTCGGCGGCGGCGGCGATCGCGTGGGGATAGGCCGCCGAGTGTGGCCGGCCCGGCGACCACTCGACGCGGAGGTCATTCACGGCGTCGGTCTTCCACTTGTAGCCCGGGGCGGGGTCCCAGCTCCCTTCCTTGGTCGCGGCGATGACGTTGGGAGCCCCCGAGTGGCCGCGCCCGGGAACCCAGCGAACCCGGAAATCACCGGCCGTGGTGGTCACCCAGTCGTAGCCAGGTTCCGGCACGGCGTTGCCGTCCGGCTTGTTGATGACGTGCGGATAGGAAGAGGCTTGCGCCAGGGCCAGGGAGCCGGTGGCGGTCGTCAGCGGCGCCACGGCCAGGAGGGCGAGGATCAGGGTGCATCTCATGGGAGGCTTCTCCAGGGGGTCGACCCATCGTCGGTCGCGAAGCGGCCCGGGCGTCAAGTCCCGGCGTCACCGCCTCACAGTCCTGAAAACTGGAGAACCGGCCCAGGCCGGACAACCTTTCGGAAGATTCTTCGCTCGCCCCCTGCCCATGCCTCCCGACCCGGAAATCCGCCCGGAGGTTGTCCGCCCGATGCTCCCCGGTGCGTTCGTGTCTGGGGCTCCGGTCGAGCGACCATCCGGTCCCAGAGCCGGGCTTTTTCTTGCTTCCGGCACACATTTGGACTTCCATCATACTACAGAAAGGCGCTATTGTCATGGACGAGCACGCGATGAATCGGCCACGACTGCGAAACAGCCTGTCGATTCACACCATGCTGGAGCGAGACCGGAACGACCCGGTCGCGTGGAAGGCTTTTTTCGAGCGGTACTGGGAGGTCGCCCGCAAATGGGCCGCGATCCGGACCGGCGACGAGATCCTGGCCGAGGACGTCGCCAGCCTGGTCATCCTCAAGATGTTTCAGACGATCACGAACCCGCTCAACGAACTCGTCAAGCTTCAGGGCGGGAGCCTCAAGCCTTACCTGGCGACGGTCATGGGGTCCGTGATCGCCGATTACTACCGGGCCCTGAACCGGCCGGGAACCGACCCGACCGCGACCGACGGTGAGGCCCCGCCCTCGGCGGAGCGGCCACGCCCGAGGGCGGTCGACCTGTCCGCCGAGGACCTCGCCAGCCTGGGCACCAGGGACGCCATCGAGGACCTGGAAAGGCGTTGGGACGACGAGGAACGACTGGAACGGGTCATGGCCAGTCATTTCGACCGGTATCGGGTCGCGATCCAGGAATTGAAGGCTGATCCCCAGTTCAGCGAGGATACCTTCCGGGTTTTCCTGGCCATCCGCCACGAAGGCCGCGACCCGGTGGCCGAGGACGACGAGCGCGGCTATGAGACGGGTACGGCTTCCCGGACGGTCCGGCGGATCGAAAACCGCCTGCTCAGGCGGATCTGGGGCCGGGATGGAGACCCGGGCGAGCCGGGCGAACGAGAACTCTTGCGCGAAATGGTGAAGACTCATGGAGATCCATCCCTCTGAAGCCGAGCTGGCCTCCTACCTGGACGACGGCCTGGCCGAGCCCGACGCCCGCCGGGTCGCGGGGCACCTGGCGGTCTGTCCGGGTTGCACCGCGACCTTCCGGGCGTTGGAGCAGGCCGACCGCGACGCCGGCCCGGCCCGGCCGCCGGCGATTCTCATCCAGAAGCTCCTGGCGCAACTGAACGCCCGCCCGCTCGCCGAGGGGGAGTTTCCCCGGATCGATGGCTACGAGATCGTCCGCGAACTGGGCCGAGGGGGGATGGGGGTCGTCTATCTCGCCCGGCATCGGAGGTTCGGCGTCGTCGCCCTCAAGACGATCCGCTCCGGAGCCCAGGCCGGCGCCGAGGAAGTGGCACGATTTCGAGCCGAGGCCGAGCACGCCAAGGCCGCCTCCGACCAGTTCGCGGGAGAACGGCCGGCCGTCGCCGAGGTTTACGAGATCGCCGAATCCGACGGGTTCCTGTACATCAGCATGGAGTACGCCGGCGGCGGGGCGGCCCATAAATGGCTCGCCGACCTCCGGAAGCAGCCGAAGCAGGTCGCCCGCCTGATGATCCCGGTGGCCCTGGCCCTCGACGCGATGCACCGCGATGGCGTCTTTCATCGGGACGTGAAGCCGGCCAACATCCTCCTTCCCTTCCGGGCCAACGCCGTCATCCCCGCATCCGGCGATCCCCCGCTGGAGGATCTCGACTCCTGGATCGCCGATTTCGGCCTGGCCAAGCGGATCAACGACGCTGTCCGGCCCGGCCCGACCAAGATTGGCGACCTTCGCGGGACCCCGGCCTATCTCGCCCCCGAGCAGGTGGAAGACGGGCGGACGGCCAACGCTCGGACCGACATTTATTCGTTTGGCGTGACCCTCTACGAGATGATCACCGAGGAGCCCCCGTTCCGGGCCCGCAACGAGAAGCAACTCCTCAACCGGATCAGCATCGGCTTCCCTCCCCGGCCGAGCAGCCCGAGCAAGGACGCCCGCGACCTGGAGACGATCTGCCAGAAATGCCTGGAAAAGGACCCGAGGCGGAGATACCAGACCGCCGGGGAACTGGCGGAGGACCTGGAGCGTTATTGGAACAACGACCCGATCCGCGCACGGTCGCCGAGCCGCCCGAGGCGGGCGATCCGGGCCGGGTGGAGGAACCCGGAGATCGTCCTGCCGATCGCGTTCCTCGTGCTCCTGGTCGGCTTCCTGGGCGCCTCGCTCACGGTGGCCCTGCGGGAGTCGGCGTTGCAGGCCGAGATGCGGGCCCGGGCGGAGGACCAGGCCAGGGCCCAGGCCGGGTTCGCCCGGGTCGCCGCGCGGGCCGAGCAGGCCGTCCGCAAGGCCGCCCACGCCGACATCGTCGCCGCGGCCCGGACCGCCGCGCGGCGGGGCGATTGGCCGGCCGCGCTGGTAGCCTATCGCCGGGCCATCGACGAGGACATGCCCGACCGCCTCGGGCTCCGGGCCGAGCGGCTTTTCGGGTTCTTCGCCGTCAACAACGAGCAGATGCTCGTCTCCGAGCTGGCGGCGCTGGGGTGCCGGGCCGACCTCGGGCGGCTGGCCGCCCACGTCGCGCTGGTCCGGGGGGCTTACCTCCTGTGCAACTCGGGCCGACAGGAGGAGGGCCGGTCGGAAATCCGCCGCGCCCTGGCGTCGCGGGCCGACCTGTTGACCGAGGCCGACGCCGGGCTGGCCGAAGCCCTCCTGGAAGCCCGGCCGGGGCCGATGGCCGAGGCCCCGCGCCGGGTCGTGGCGCTCGACCCGCTCCACTACACGGCCCAGGCCTGCCTGGTCGTCGCGCTCCTGGGTTCGGGCCAGCCCGAGGCGGCCTTGCTCCAGGGCGACCGGATGGCCGAGCTGTTTCCCGGCTCGCCCGTCCCGCCGTTCATCAGGGCCACCGTCGCCCTACTCCGGGGCGACGAGCCGGGCATCCGGGCCGGCCTGGACGCGACGGCCGCGCGGGTGGGGGACGACCTGGCCGGCCTGAGGGACTTCTACCGGATCACCTCCCGGGCCCTCGACATCCTGGCGAAAGCGGAGGACGGCCCCGCCATGCTCGGCCCGCTGACGTGGTTTCGCCTGGCGCTCCTGGTCTCCCAGATGGCGAGCAAGGCGGTCGCCGCCGCCAAGCCCCTGGGCTTCGCCATCCCCTCGATCAGCGGGATGTTCCACTGGTACGGCGAACTGGCCTGGGGCCTGCGCGCCGCCCGCCGCGATCCGAAGGCGGGGCCGGACATCCTCGCCCGGCTCGCCAAGGCCAGCCCCGAAGCCTTGATCCAGTCCATGATCGTGGCTCAACGGCTGGTCGCCGCGTGCGGCCAACTCAACGCCGACCGGCTCGCCGAGTCCCGGGCCGAGTTGGTCCAGGTCGCCGAGCTGGCCTATCGGGCGGCCGACGCCCCGAGCCTGCTGCTCCGCTCGCCGATCCGGTATCAGGCCCGGTTTCTCGGGCTGATCGCCGACATCAGCCTGTTGAAGCTCAACCCCGGCGCCGAGCGCGACCGGGTCCGCCGGGTCCGCGACAACCTCCATCGGCTGGTGGCCGACGGGCGCCAGTGGCCAGAGTCGCGGCGGCAATGCGTCGGGTTCCTCGTCGACATGCTGGCCGCCACGCCCGGCCCCGGACTGGCCGCCGATTGGAAACTCGACAACCAGGAGGGGGCGGAAGCCTCACTCCAGCGGAATCGCTGGCTCGAACAGATCGGCCGGACCCTGCTCGCCGACCTCCGGGACGACACCGGCGACGACCGCGCCGCCCCCGGTCCGGCCGGGAAGCTCGACCGCTGGGCCGCGTCGCTCGCCAAGCCCCGGTAGGAGGTCCCCTCAGCGGTCGGGGGCCCACCGCCAGACCAGGCTGGAATCCTCGCCGAAGAGGGGGACCAGGATGGCGGATCGCTCGCCCCGGTCGTCCTCCAGCCACCAGTCGGGGGATTCGATCAGGTCGAGGAAGGCCGCCTCGTGCTCGGCGACGAAGGCCTCCCAGGCGTCGGGGTCGGTCCCCATCAGGGCGTCGGCGGCGATGGAATAGGCCGCGTATTCCCCGATCCGGCGGCGGATCTCGGGGTGGTCGGTCGCGTCCGAGGGGCGGAAGGTCCCGAAAAGGTTGGGGAAATCGGCGTCGACCGGCTCGACCTCGCCGAGCCAGGCGTCCCCGAAGAACAGGCGATCGGGCATGGCGACTCAACCCCCCCTGGGTTCGCGGCGTCCGGACGACTACAATACGACAGGATGACCCGGCGGGGCGGGCGTGGCCAGGGGGCGGTCGCGGGACGGGGGGCGATCGGTGGATCGATTGAGCGTCCTTTGTTTCGGCGGGACGTATGGCCTGGCCCTGGCCTGCGACCTGGCCCGGTTCGTGGTCCGGGGGGCGGCCCGGTGGTACGCCACGCTCGCCCTGACGGCGCTGGCGTGGGCAGTCCAGACGGCGTACCTGGGCAACCTGGCGATCCGGACCGGGCGGCTGCCGGTGTCGACGATCTTCGAGTCGATGCTCGTGCTGGCCTGGGTCCTGGCGGCGGTGGCGTTGTACCTGATCGTCCGGTCGCCGAAGCCGGTGGCGGTCGGGGTGTTCGTCCTGCCGGTGGTCCTGGCCTTGGTGGCGGTGGCGGGCTTCTGGGCCCCCCGCGAGCGGTGGGTCGACGCCGGCTGGGGCGAGGCCTCGCGATTCTGGGGGACGGCCCACGGGTTGCTGTACCTGGTCGGCGCGGTGGGGTCGTGCGTGGCGTTCGCGGCGGGCCTGATGTACCTGGCCCAGTCGCATCGGCTCAAGCACAAGCGACCGAGCCGGTTCGGCTTCGCCCTGCCGAGCTTGGAGCAGTCCGAGCGGCTCAACCGGGTCGGGATCACCGCGGCGTTCCCGTTCCTGACGGCGGGCCTGCTGGTCGGGGTGATGATGGAGGCGGCGTTGCGGAAGGCCGGGCGCGTCGGGGTGGGCTGGACCGACCCCAAGGTGGTGGGCGGCGTGGTGATGTGGCTGGTCTTCGCCGCCCTGCTCCACGCCCGGTTCCGGCCCGAGATGCGGGGGCGGCGGGTGATGCTGTTCACGGTGATCGCCTTCGTTTGCCTGGCCTTGACCACCGTCGGCGTCGACCTGTTGCGGATCACGTCGCACGGGGTCCCCCGCCACGACGACCACCGGGCCGCCCCCGGGAGGCCGTCGTGAAGCTCCTGGCGCTGGGCGTCGACCACCGACGCGCCCCGACCACCGTCCGCGAGGCCCTGGCGTTCGAGGGGGCGAGGCGGGACGCCGGGCTCGACGCCCTGACGGCGGCCTTCCCCGGCTCCGAGTTCGTCGTCCTGTCGACCTGCAACCGGGTCGAGCTGTACGCCGCCGGGGCCTCCGCCGCCGTCGCCCCGACCACCGGCGCCCTGATCGACTGGCTGGCCCACTTCCACGCCGCGACGCCGGATCACTTCGCGGCCCACCTGGTCGACCACCACGACGCGGAAGCGGTCTCGCACCTGTTCAAGGTCGCCGCCAGCCTGGAAAGCCTGGTCCTGGGCGAAGGGCAGATCCTCGGCCAGGTCCGCGACGCCTACAAGGCGGCGGTCGCCCGCAAGGCCGTCGGGCCGATCCTCCACGCGGTCTTCCCCCACGCCTTGAAGGTCGGCAAGCTCGTCCGCGAGCGGACCGGCATGGACCAGGGGAAGTTGTCCGTCGCCAGCGTGGCCGTGGACGTCGCCCGCGACGTCTTCGACACCTTCGCCGACAAGACCGTCCTGGTCGTCGGCGCCGGCAAGATGGGCGACCTGACGCTCCAGCACCTCGCGGCCCTGAAGCCCGGCTCGATCCTGGTCACCAACCGCAACCCCGACCGCGCCGAGGCCGCCGCCGCCCGCTGGGGGGGCCGGGCCGTCCCGTTCGACCGCCTGGGCCTGGCCCTGGTCGAGGCCGACGTCGTCGTCAGCACCACCGCCGCCGCCGAGCCGATCGTCTCCCTGGAGGCCTACGCCCGGGTCCAGAAGGCCCGCAAGAACCGGCTGGCCCTGATCCTCGACATCGCCGTCCCGCGCGACTTCGACCCCCGGATCGGCGACCTCGAACAGGTCATGCTCTACAACGTCGACGACCTCCGGGCCCAGGCCGATCGGAACCGCCAAGGGCGGCGGAAGGGGGTCGACCCCGCCCTGGCGATCATCGAGGAGGAGACCGCCCGCTGCCTGGCCGCCCTCCGCCACCGGGCCCACGCCGGGACCCTCCTCAAGCAACTGGGCGACTACGCCGACGCCGCCCGCCTCCGCGAGCTCGACGCCCTGATCCACCGCCAGCCCGACTTGACCCCGGGCCAGCGCGACGACATCGCCCACGCCATGCTCCGGCTCCAGAACCAGTTCCTCCACCACCCCCGGTCCGCCCTCCGGACCGCCGTCGCCGCCGAGGCCGCCGAACACCCCCACCCCCTCCTCCACGCCGTCCGGGCCCTGTTCGGCCTCGCCGACGCATGATCCCGCAAAAGCAGAACCCTCGGAGATGCACAAGCATTTCTCCCCTGTTCGCGTTCACGGGCCTAAGATGACGGCTGTTCAGGCGAGAGCCAGGTGCGGCCGCGTGAAACCTGGCTCGCCACCTCACGACGAGAGGCAACCCCATAAACGCGTTGGCGTGTCGGACCGACGCTCGCTGGATACCGTTGTTATCCTTCGGCACTTTGCTCGCTCTTCACACGCTGGCTGATCTCGCGTAAGGTTGTTCAGTATCAGGACAACCACCGAGGGGCGGCGAAATGCCTCAAGTGTTTCGGATAATGCGGAGAGACGGTGATGGATTTCCCACTGTCCAGCAATCGTCAAGCGCTCTAGGCGTGCGGCCGAACGTAGATGTCTCCCTCGATGCCCAAGGCGATGTCATCGTAAATGGGGAAGGCATGTCCGTTAACCCCGGTTGGCGTGAGGCCTCGATATTGCGCATCCCGAAGAGATTGAGGAATATAAAGCAGGGGGCCGCGGGATCTAACAACCAATTCTGCTTTCGCTCCGGAGCAGGGCCGTTTCAGCAGGGGGCATTTGCCGCCGGCCTGACTTTGGAGCCAGATTCAGCAACGCACGGGAACATTGTCCCAGTTCAGGCCGTGCCCCTCGCTCAATACGAAACAGACATCGCGGCGACCCGCCCCGATTGGCAGGTGGACGAGACGTAAATGCCAGCGAAACCTCTCATTCTGAGCCCCAACTACCTTACCGTGGCCCGCGGCATTCGCGAGATGCATCGACTCATCGCCGCCGGAGAAGAGGATTCCTCAGCGGCAGAGGCGCTTCGGGATGCGACAGACCGCCCTTGGCAGGCACTCACTGAAGTTGAACGCAAGCGGGCCTGCGAACTGTCGGAAGACCTATATTCGATCACAGAAGGGCCACCCCCCGCCCGGGATATGAACTCTCAGGCTGCTGCGCGACTGAGTGATGCAATTGAGGCCCGTCAGAGGGGAGAATGGGACAGAGCCTTAGAGTTGCTGCGTAGATGGGGAGCATACATTGCCCCCGCGCTCATCAGTTACCTTCGCGGCTCGATATGGATCGAAGCAGGAGACCCTCACACTGCGGCTCTTTTCTATGAGCATGCATCAAGTCTCCAGCCAGACAACGGCAACTATCTGGCAATCTTCCTGCACACCTTAAATGTCGTTGACCCGTCTGCCGCGAGACAACGGGCTGAGGACATCCTGCGAGAGCCGGACAGGTTCTCAGCCGTGGCCGTTGTTCGGGCCGCCGATGTGGTATTCAAGGCGGCACGTGCGCTGCCGGAGGTGGACGCGGCACAACTCTTTCGGCAGTTGATCCCGGTCCTGGGAGGTGCGCTGGCGAGAATCGAAGCAGGAGATGAGAGCGGCATTGATCGCGCTTCCTACGCAATGGCGGCTGCCCTACTTGGTTTCTCTCACGAATTTCTTGGCGAAACGCAACCTGCTTTGGATTTCTACTCCCGTGGTCTTGCCGCACAGCCGGACAACGACGGGTTATTGGTCGCAAGAGGCATTCTCTTGTACGGATCAAGCCCAAGGGCAATCCAAGATCTGGAATCGGCGGCTCGGCAAGGCTCGCCAGTGATCTGGCCATACTTCTTCTTATCCCATCACTACTTGGTCAACGGCGATTTTAACCGGTGCCGCATACTATGCGAACGAGCGATGGAAATGGCTGGGTCAGGGGCAGTGAAGAGCGAGTTGGCCGAGTGGCTGGCGATTTCTCAATCAGAACTCGGCTTTCCTGTGGAAATGGTCCGTGCGTCGTTTGAAAACTCGATTCACCTCGATCCTTCTAATGAGCGCGCACGGCGAAACTTGGCAGCCTTCGAGACAGCAAGTCGACCTGTGCCAGTGAGAGTCTACGAGACCCGTTCCGCTGTCGCGGTGCGTGTTTCGGGGCTGGCCGAGCGGCGTTATGCAATGGCAGCGTAAGAACGGTGGCCAGTTCGCACTTGGTTGCCAGGCAGGCTGTTCGTCGATTCGTCCCCACGCTATCACGCTTCGGTCTGATTGACCGACGCATCCGACGGCACGACCGAAACCTTCCCAGACCCATCGTGATCTCTCCTCCCGTCCCCAACCATCACCGCCCCGCGGTGCGGACCTCGAAGCGGTCGCGGGTCCGGACGTAGTCGTTGCCGGCCATCCGGCCGATGGCGGCGAGCTTGTCGGCGTCGACGCGCATCCGGTCGTCGACGAGGTCGTCGCGGACGTAGATGTGGTGGACCTCGCCGATGACGAGGCTGGCGACGCCGATCGGGATGACGTGGGTGGTCCGGCACTCGAAGGCGACCGACGCCTCGCCCACGCGGGGGGGCTTGACGACCCGGCTGGGGACCGGGGTCAGGCCGGCGTGGTCGAACTCCGATTCGCCGTAGGCGATCGACTCGCCGCTCTTGGCCATCCCGACGGCATACGACTCGTCGGCGACGTTGACCACGAACTCGCCGAGGCCGCCGTCGGCGACGAACCGGGCGTTCCGGAGCGTATCCTTGATCGCCCCGTCCGCCTTCGGTCCGCCCACCGTGAAGACCAGGCTCAACGGCGAGTGGCTCGCCACCGTGAAATACGAGAACGGGGCCACGTTCGGCAACCCATCGACCGAGACCGTCGAGACCACCGCGATCGGCCGCGGGACCACGCAGCCGATCACCAGCTTGTAGCACAAGCCCGCCGCCAGCGCCCGCGGGTCGATCTCCATCCGATGCTCGCTCTCAGAAGACGGGTGGCCGGTGGGAAACGTCGAGGATAACGATAGCCTAGGTGGTCGCGCGGTCAAGGGGCTGGACCTGTTCGGGAGAAACCAAGCCAATCGCTCCCGATCCGTGACGATCTCACCGAGGATCATCCCTATTATCGCCTCGGGGACGGTGGCGTTAGTCGCCTTTTTCGGGCCGAAGGCCGGATTGTCTGCCTCCCTCTCCCGGAAGGAGAGGGGAGGAATGCTTGCGCTTGCGATTTCAAGGCCTGGGCCGCGGCAAGCTCCAGATCCGGATCTTGCCTTCGCTGCCGACGGTGACCAGGGTCCGGCCGTCGGGAACGAAGCGGGCGGCGATCACGCCGATGTCGGGCTGGCCGAAGGAGCCGAGGGTTGCTCCGGTGGAAGCGTCCCAGACCCGGGCGACGGCCCCGTGGAGGGTCCCGCCGACGACCTTGGCGCCGTCGGGGGAGACGGCGACGGCGACGACGGCGTCGGGAAGTCCGGTGAAGGTTTGTTTCAGCTCGCCGGTGGCCGCGTCCCAGAGCTTGACCTCGCCAGCGACCTCCTTCCAGCCGATCCGCCGCGACCGGATCTCGCGGCCTTCGACGAAGTAATCGCCGGTGACGAGGGTCTTGCCGTTGGGGGCGAAGGCGAGGGCCATGATCGTCCCCCGGTGGCCGCGTAGGGTGGCGACGACTTCCCCGGTCGCGGCGTCCCAGAGCGTGACCCGGCGGTCGTCACCGGCGGTGGCCAGGGTCTTGCCGTCGGGCGAGAACGCCAGGGCGCCGGCGGAAAGGCCGCGGTGGGCCCGGATCAAGGCTCCCGTCGCGGCGTCCCAAAGCTTGACCTCGTCCTGGTCGCCCCCGGCCGGGGTGTTGAAGACGCCGGAGGTGGCCAGGGTCTTGCCGTCGGGGGAGAACGCGGCGGCCTTGATCCGCTTGGCGTGGGCGGTCGGGATGACGGCGACCGATCGGCCCGACCTCGCGTCCCAGATCGTGACCGAGTGGCCGCTGTCCTCGCCGGCCGCCAGGCCGCCGAAGGGCGAGAGGGCCAGGCCGCGCTTCAGGCCGGCGAGGCCCGGGAAGGCGGGCTGGGGCCGGGCCGAGCCGGCGGCCCAGGGCTGGACGCCGACCCGATCGGGGGCGTTCTTGCCCAGGGCGAGGAGGGTCGAGCCGTCGCGGTCGAAGTCGAAGGCGTCGACCCCGTACTGGCCGTCGCCCAGCGTCATCAAGGGGCGCGACTCGACGACCTCGGCGGGGCCGGGCCGGTCGTGGGTGATGCCCGGCTCGGTGACGTCGAGGAGACTCGCCGCTAGCGCCTTGGCCTCGTCGCGGGTGAGCGGGCCGGTGGCGAACTCGCGGATGTCGGGCTCGGCGCCGATCATCGAGGCGTCGAGGACCTTGCCGTCGAGGACGACCGCCAGGCGGCGGCGGGGGAACCGGCGGGCGAGGTCGGCGAAAACCTCGGCGCCCTCGGCGGTGAAGGTCACCCAGACGGCGAAGCCGGAGCCCCAGCCGAGGGCCACGACGTCGGCGACGTCGGCGTCATCGAGCGGGACGTCGGCCTCCAGCCGGGGCGGGGCCTGGGCCAGCTTGGCGCCGGTGGGGCGGAAGGCGTCGATATCGCCGGGCCCGGCCGGGGCGCCGGCGACCAGGCGGAACTGGAGCCGGGACCTCGCCCGCGCCTCGGCGTCCCTCCGGGGCTTGGGGGCGGGCCTGGCCACGGGCTCGAAGCCGGCCCCGGGCTTGAGGACGACGTTGGGGAATTCGGCCCAGGCGATCGGCCGCCGTTGCAGCTCGAACCGCGCGACGTCGGCGATCGGGAGCCGGAATGACGCCTGGAATCGCCGGGAATTGCCGTTCGAGCCGCTGCCCCCCTGGGCGACCTGGTGGGCCCGGCCGAAGCGGTCGATCGCCGCGACCCGGAATTGATCGTCGGAGGGGGTCGTGTCGGTGACCACGATCGAGGTCAGGCCGTCGCCTTCCTGTCCTGGGCCCGGGCGAAGACGGTCGTCACTTCCTCGGCCCCGACGATCCGGGTCGACGCCCCGCCGGCCCCCCCTTCGGCGGCGGCCTCGGCCTTCCAGGGGCCGTGGGCGATCCCGAACCGCACGGTGCCGGCGGCGAGGTCGGCGGGGCGGACGATCGTGAACCGATGGACGCTCCCGAGGCCGTCCTCGGCCGTCCCGTAGGTGTTGCCGCCGCCGCCCCGCCCCCCCGGGGCGAAGGCCCAATAAGAATACACGTCATCGAGCCCGGCCGGCGCCCGGACGGCCACCCGGTTGGTCGCGAAGCCCGGGCCGGGTTCGCCGCTCTGGTGCGACGCGCCGGCCGGCGGCTTCGCCAGCGGCGAGCCGTCGGGGGCCCACCATCGCCCTTCGACCTTGAGCGACCCGTCGACGTCCCACCAGTCCCCCGGCCCGGCGGGCTCGGCGGCCAGGCCGATCAGCTCGACGGTCCCGACGCCGGGCAGCGTCTTCCGCCAGGGGCCGTCGGGCCGGGGCGACGGCCCCTGCCCCCCGGCCCGGCCCAGGGACAGGGTGACCAGGACCACGGAGGCGGCCCCGAGCCAGGCCCGGCGTCGACGGCTCGACTTGTCTCGACCCTCGATCATGGCGATCTTTCGTTGGCTCGGGGAAAGGGGCCGCGGCGGTCGAGGAAAGGACCACCGACGGGCAAGTCTGCCTTCCCTCGTTCTCCGGGAGAGGGGCCGGAAGGACCGCCCTCCGGGCCGCCCGTCGGCCATTGTATCAGGGATCACATCGGCACGGTGGCGGGGGCGGGGAGGTCGAAGACGCCGAGGAACATGTCCTGGCCGCCGGTGGCCAGGGTCCGGCCGTCGGGGGAGAAGGCGAGGGAGTCGATGTAGCCTTCGTGCCCTTCGAGGGGGGCGAGTTCGCGGCCGGTGGCGAGGTCCCAGCGCTTGACCACCCGGTCGCCGCCGGCGGCGGCGAGGGTCTTGCCGTCGGGGGCGAAGGCCACGGTGGCGAAGCTGGCCAGGCCGAGCACCCGGGGCGGCCGGTCGCCGAGGGGCAGGTCCCAGAGGACGACCGAGCCCTTGCCGCCCAGGACCGCCGAGCCGATCCCGGCGGCCAGGGACTTGCCGTCGGGGGCGAAGGCCAGGCCGTAGATCCGCCGGGCCGCCCCTTCCAGGGTGGTGAGGCGGAGGCCGGTGGCGACCCCCCAAAGCTTGACCGTGCCGTCGAACGACCCCGAGGCCAGGGTCAGGCCGTCGGGCGAGAACGCCAGGCCCCGGACGTCGAGGACGTGGCCGGACAGGGTCGCCCGCTCGCGGCCGGAGTCGACGTCCCAGAGCCGGATCGAGCCGTCGGCCCCGCCCGAGGCCAGGGTCAGGCCGTCGGGCGAGAACGCCAGCGAACAGACCGGGCAGGCCTGGCCGCCCAGGGTCGCCCGGAGGGCGCCGGTGGCCGGGTCCCAGAGCGAAACGGCGCGGTCGACGCCGGCCGAGGCCAGGGTCTTGCCGTCGGGGGCGAAGGCCACGCACCGGATCGCCGGGCCGGGCGCCTCGATGAGGTTCCGGGGCCGGCCCTGGGCCAGGTCGCGCAGCTCCAGCGACCCGTCGAGCCGGCCCACCGCCAGCGTCAGGCCGCCGGGGGCGAAGGCCACGGCCTTGATCTGCCCCTCCTGCCTCTGGAATCGCGCCCGGGCCGGGGCGGGTTCCGGCGTCCTCGCGATCCAGGCCACCAGGCCGGCGATCCCGGCCACGAGGACCAGGCCCCCCCAGGTCCAGGCGGACGCTCGGACCGGCGCGACCTCGGCGCGATCATCGTCCGGGACGTGGGCGGCGAACTCATGGCGATTCATGACGAAACACCTTCCTGGAGTTTGGTCGACCGATTGATCGGGCGAGGGCGCGACATCAACCTCGGACTCCGCGACCTTCGGGGCATCCGGCCGCCGCGGTCGCTCCCGGACTCTCCACGAAACTCTTCGTCGTCGCCCACCCTTTCTTACGGACGGGCCGCCCATTCGTGCGAGCGGCGTCCTCCGCGAATCCCGGGGAATATTACCGGGAGGCCGAGAAGCTTTCGCGAAGGGCCGCGGCCTTCCCGGGGGGCGACCCGGCCCGGCCCGGCGCAGGGTCGGCGGGACGCCCGGTTTCGGACAGGAACGGGGCGGGCCCAGGCCCCTCGGGGATCGTTTCGCGGGCCTCCCCGGCGTGGGCGGTGTTCCCGGAGCGGCGGGCGACGGGGCGTCGCCCCGGAATTTTTTGCAAACGCGCCGGAATCTGCTCTAATGACCCGTGCCGACGCCCGATCGGACGCGCCCGGCCCTCCCCGGGTTCGGTCCGCGTCCCGGTTTCCCGCCCGACCCTCCCGCCGGCCGTTTCCGCCCCACCCTCTTGTTGTCCATGAGGTCTGCCTCGATGAGTCGAAATCCCGGATTCGCCGGATCGCCACGGTGGGCGTCCCGCCTCGCGCCGCCCCTGCTGCTGGCGGCCCTGGTCGCCTTGCCGAGCCTCGCGGCGCAGGACCCGGCCGAGAAGAAGGCGGCCGACCCGGCCGAGAAGAAACCGGCCACCCCGGCCGAGAAGAAGGCCGCCCGGAAGGCGCGGGTGAGGAAGGAAGACGGCTCGTCGCGGTGGGAGCAGATGGACTATGGCCGGTTCCTGACCGCCTCGGTCCACGTCCCGACGCCGGGCCAGGCCAACAACGCCAACAAGGGGATCGTGATCCGCCTGGGCTCGGACAAGGACCGCCCGGCGGCCTTCTGCTTCGACACCGACCTGCTCCGGGCCGCCGGCGGCTGGACCGGCGGCTTCCTCCACCTGTACGGGACCCCGTTCGACGGCTCGCACGGCTCCTGGCCGGCGGCCCGGGGCACGACGATCTTCGGGACCTACCCCGGGCCCGGCTGGTCCCGCGGCGAGGAGTTCCACGACCCCCGGCCCGAACCCTTCGGCCCGATCCCCGCCGACTGGGCCAAGTACAAGGGCCTGTACCGGAGCGGCGACCGCGTCGTCCTGTCCTACACCGTGGGCGACGTCCCGGTCCTGGAGATGCCCTGGATCGAGGGGGAGAAGGAGGAGAAGCCGGTCATCACCCGGACCTTCAACGTCGGCCCGACCCGCAAGCCGCTGATGCTGGTGGTCTCCGACGTCGAGGCGACCGACGACCAGAAGACCCGGGACGCCAAGGCCGTCGACCACGATGTCTTGACCTTCCAGAGCAAGAAGGAAGGCCCGGTCGCGAACCAGTTCGTGACGGTCGTCGGCGCCCCCAAGGGCTCGATGTTCCGGGTTTCCCCGCTGGCCGGCGGGTCGCGATGCGTGCTGGTCCTGGCGCCGTCGGCCTTGCCGATCGAGTTCCGCGTGTTCCTCGGCGGGGCGGCCGACGCCAACCCGGCCAAGTTCGGGGCGATCGTCAAGCAGGCCAAGGAGCCGCTCAACCTGGCCCGCCACACCAAGGGCGGCCCGTCCCAGTGGCCCAAGACCGTCGAGACCAAGGGGAAGCTCGGCGCCGGGGATGGCCCCTACGTCGTCGACACCCTGACCGCCCCCCCCGAGGAGAACCCGTACAAGTCGTGGATTCGCTTCGGCGGGATGGACTTCTTCGCCGACGGGACCCGCGCCGCCCTGACCACCTGGAGCGGCGACGTCTGGGTCGTCTCCGGGATCGACGACAAGCTGGAGAAGCTGACCTGGAAGCGGTTCGCCGCCGGGTTGTTCCAGCCGCTGGGCCTGAAGATCGTCGACGACCAGGTTTATACCCTGGGCCGCGATGGGATCACGAAGCTGGTCGACCTCGACGGCGACGGCGAGGCCGACCGCTACGAGGCGTTCAACCACGACATGGCCGCCACCACCGGCTTCCACGAGTTCGCCTTCGACCTCCAGACCGACCCCGAGGGGAACTTCTACTTCTCCAAGGCCGCCCCCGTCAAGGGCGGCGGGCGCGGCTTCGACCACGTCGCGGCCAACAGCGGGACCGTCATGAAGGTCTACAAGGACGGCAAAACCTTCATCAACTACGCCACTGGCCTCCGGGCCCCCAACGGGATCGGCGTCGGCCCCGACGGTCAGGTCACCAGCGGCGACAACGAAGGCACCTGGATGCCCAAGTGTCGGCTCAACTGGATCAAGCCCGGCGGCTTCTACGGCGTGGTCGACACCGCCCACCGCCAGGACAAGCCGACCATGTACGACGAGCCGATCTGCTGGTTCCCCAAGGACGTCGACAACTCCGGCGGCGGCCAGACCTGGGTCACCAGCACCAAGTGGGGCCCGTTCGCCGGGCGGCTCCTGCACACCTCCTACGGGACCTGCTCGCTGTTCCTCGCCCTGGTCGACCCGCGAGGCGAGCACGTCCAGGGGGGCGTGGTCCGGTTCCCGGTCAACTTCCTCAGCGGGATCATGCGGCCCCGGTTCAACCCCAGGGACGGCCAGCTCTACGTCGCCGGCCTCCGGGGCTGGCAGACCAGCGCCGCGCAGGACGCCTGCTTCCAGAGGGTCCGCTACACCGGCAAGCCGGCCAACATGGCCACCGGCCTGGTCGTCAAGAAGGACGCCCTGGAGCTGACCTTCACCGACCCCCTCGACCCCGAGGACGCCGCCGACGCCGACAGCTACCAGGTCGAGCAGTGGAACTACCTCTGGTGCTCCGAGTACGGCTCCGACGACTACTCGGCCAAGACCCCCGACTTCGAGGCCAAGGTCCGCGAGCTGAACAAGCTCCGCGAGGACCCGGACAAGAACGGACCCCGGATCGAGGAAATCACCAAGTCGTTCCGGAAGGGCCGCGACGAGGTCAAGATCGAGTCCGCCCAACTCTCCCCCGACGGCAAAACCGTCACCCTGGCCATCCCCGGCCTCAAGCCCGTCATGCAGATGCGGATTCGCGGCAAGCTCAAGGCCGCCGACGGCAAGAAGATCCCCCTGGAAGTCTACAACACCATCAACTTCGTCCCCGGGGCCTGAGTCCAACGATCAAGGCGCCCCTTTCCTCCTCCCCTCTCCTTCCGAGGAAAGGGGCCGGGGGTGAGGGGCGCCGCATCCGAAGCCGCGACGATCGATCGTGCCGCCGATGACTTTTATTCCAACTCGCCGAGGCCGGAATAAGCCGACTTCTGTCCCGATCCCGATGCCTCCGCTTCGCCCCGGACCAGGGCTTGATAATACCACCATCTATTCGAGGATTGCGACTGGACCACCGACAGGCCCCCGATCGGCTGCCAGCCGTCGCGCATCCGCTCGTTCACTTGATCCTGGATCTTCTCCGCCGAACCCGCCTCGCAGACCAGATATTCCATCGCGATGCCTCCCGCTGAATCTGTTGGGAAACGCCCCGCGCCTCGTCCTTCCGTCGTGTCGTTCGCCCGATCGCCCGGGGTATTGAGCCGGACCGGACCGCCGGCGGCCGATTTCCGATAAAAGTCCAAAGGAGTTCGTCGCCCCCATGCGAGGTCCCATCGTCGCCGCTTTCGGATTCCCGGCCCTGGCCGCGGTGCTCTTGACCACCGCCACCGGCTTCCCTTCGACGGCCCGGCTCCGGGCCGTCGCCGCCGCTCCGTTGTCGACGCCCCCACCGGGCGACGACGACGACGAGCGGCCCAAAGGGCCCCGGCTCGCCCCGGGCAAGGAGCTGGGCCTGGCCCTGACCCTGTCGCGCGGCGAGGTCCGCGACACCCGCCCGGCGCGGCTGGTCACGCTCGGGGTCCCGGCCGGCGCGCCCCCCTCGCCGTTCCTGGCCCCCGGGCCGTTCCGGGCGACCTGGGAAGGCGACCTCGCCAGCCCGTTCAAGAGCGATTGCGCGTTCGCCGCCTCGGGCCGGGGGACGATCCGGGTCGAGCTCAACGGCAAGGTCGCCCTCGAAGGCGCCGGCGACGACCTGGCCCGGCTCGCCGGCAAGACGGCCAAGCTCCGCAAGGGGGCTAATAAACTGGTCGTCACCTATGACAGCCCCCCGTCGGGCGACGCCTTCATCCGCCTGTCCTGGTCGTCCGAGGACTTCCCCCGCGAGCCCCTGCCCCCCGTCGCCCTGGCCCGCGACGCCCGGATCGAGGCCCTCCGGGTCGGCGCCCAGCTCCGCGACGGCCGCGAGTTGCTGGCCAACCTCCGCTGCCTCCGCTGCCACGCCCCGGCCGCGCCCGTCGACGGACCCGGGAGCATGCCCGAGCTGGCCACCGACGCCCCCGACCTGTCCGACGCCGGCGCCCGCCTCGACCGCGACTGGATGGCCCGATGGATCGCCGACCCCCGGTCCCTCCGCCCCTCCGCCACCATGCCCCGGCTCCCCCACGCCCAGGGCGGAGCCGCCCGCGACATCGCCGCCTACCTCGCGACCCTCGGCGCCCCGGCGGCCGGTGCCGCCGAAACCCCCGATCCGCCCGAGACCGTCGCCGCCGGCGGCCGGCTGTTCGCCCACCTGGGCTGCGTCGGCTGCCACACCTTGCCCGACCGCGACGCCGCCGCCGCCGACCCCAACCGCGTCCCGCTCCGAGACGTCGGCTCGAAGTGGAAGCCCCGGGCCCTGGTCGCCTTCCTCCAGAAGCCCGACCGCCATTACGCCTGGATCAAGATGCCCAACTTCCACCTGTCGGCCGACGAGGCCGCCCGGCTCGCCGCCTATGTCGCGTCGCCTTCGGTCCGGGATCGGCCCCTGCCCCCCGGCGGCCCCCCCGCCGACCCCGCCAAGGGCAAGGCCCTGTTCGCCTCCGCCGGCTGCGCGAGCTGCCACAACTTGCCGGGAGCCGAGCCCGCCCGCTCGGCCCCCTTCGCCGCGATCCCCCCCGACCGATGGTCGGGCGGCTGCCTCGCCCCGGCCGACGCCCCGGGCCGCGAGGCCCCCAATTTCGGCCTCGCCCCCGCCCGGGCCGAGGCCCTGCGAGCCCTGGCGACGGCCGGCCTCGACTCCCTGACCCGCGACCCCGCCCCCGAGTTCGCCGAGCGTCAGGTCCGCGCCCTCCGCTGCATCGCCTGCCACAAGCGCGACGGTTATGAAGACGCCTGGTCCGACCTCAAGGTGGAGACCGACAAACTCCTCGCCGGCGGCCCGGCCGAGGAGAAGGACCCCGACGGCCTCCCCTACCCCGCCGACCAGGTCCGCCCGTCGCTCACCTGGATCGGCGACAAGCTCAAGCCCGAGTGGGCCGCCGCCTTCATCGCCGGCAAGGTCGCTTACAAACCCCGCCCTTACCTCCGCGCCCGGATGCCCGCCTTCGCCGTCCGCGCCGACGGCCTGGCGCGCGGCCTGGCCCTGGAGCACGGCCAGGCCACCACCAGCCCCGCCGACGCCCCGTCCGACCCCGCGCTGATCCCGGTGGCCCAGCAACTGGTCAAGAACACCGGCCTGAACTGCGTGAGCTGCCACAACATCGGCAAGGTCCCCGCCGTCGGGGTCTTCGAGGCCCCCGGGGTCAATTTCATGCACGTCCGTGAGCGCCTCCGCCCCGACTACTTCGACCGCTGGGTCCACGCCCCGATCCGCGTCGAGCCCGACACCAAGATGCCCACCTACTTCAACGGCGAGGCGTCCGTCCTGCCCACCATCCTCGAAGGCAAGGCCGACAAGCAGATCCCCGCCCTCTGGAACTACATCCTCCAGGGCAAGGCCATCGAACCCCCTGGCAACTGACTGACCAACGCCCGCCCGGGAAAAACGAACCCAACCGCGCCCGTCGAGGGGACGCCACCCTCGACGAGCGAAACGAACCCAACGCCCCGGGCTGACGTCGAGGGGTCGCCCTGGGCGGAACGAACCCAACCGCGACGGTTGGTGAACCAGGCTCCACCATCGGGCCGGCCTCCCGGCGAAACGAACCCAACGCCCGTCGCGCCTCGATCGCCCCGCGGAACGAACCCAACCGGCCAGGCCGGGCGACCCTCGGGGCCGAGTCGCACGCGCCCGGCGAAACGAACCCAATGTGCCCGGCCCTTTGCTCCCGGCGTGGTGCCGGACCCGCGTGGCGAAACGAACCGAATGATGGCCGATGGCGCTCGGTAAGGCGGGACAGGCTCGGGAATTTCAAGGGGCGACCAATCGAGAAGGAGCCGGAAACCGGCGTCGGGTCGCCTCACGAAGGCAAAACCCACCCGGATCTACGTCCTACATGATCTTTCATGAGGATCGCGTTAATCACACTTTTCCGCCGGGGAAACCAGAATTCCCATCAGCGGCTGGAGTCTTCGAAAACTCCGAGGGTCGACCGAGCGGCATGATGAACCTGCCGCGCGCATGCCAAACGGACGCCCGATCTAACCCGGAGGGTCGGGAGGCGGTGGTGTGATCCGCGCCTTGAGGGCGGAAAGCAAGTCGCTCAAGTCGGGAGGGATCGCATCGTGGGCAACCTGCCAGTCGGCCACCGTCTTGGCGAGGTCGGCGTCGAATTCCGCCTTGCTCGGCCGGTAGCTCCGGGGCGCGATGGTCCGATTGAAAATCCTGTTGCCGATCTCCCGGACGATCTCCTTGCCCGCGAATTCGACCCGCCACCCCCCGTCGGCGATCAGACGGGCCGATCGGGCGTGCATCCGGAGGAGCAGCCGATGAATGTGGGGTTCGGTCATGGTCGCCGATTTGCGCGGTAGCTCGCGAAACCAATCGCTGTGGCGGATGTGGTCGAACGCGGTCGCCTCGTCCTTGACGGGAGGGGTTGTCGGGTCGTTGACGAAGTGATCGCGGAAACGGTCGCGGATCAGGGCGACCACATCGCGGCAGGCCGCCCACCAGCAACGCCGGGTCGCCTCGGCGACGAGGAAGGCATCAATCTCCGCGACCGTCCGCCGGTGCGTGTTATATCGGCAACCCTCCAGGGCCGCCGTGTGGAGCAAGTAGTTCTCGATCTCGTGAACCGGCAATATGAAAGTGCGGAAGGCGCGGCCCGGGACGAGCCAATCGACCCGATTCGATCGGTGATAGTCGCGATCGATCAACCCGAAGACGTTCCGAAATCCGGCATCCTCCGCGTCCCTGATGATCGCCCGGACCCCGTCATGCCCCCCGCCGATCAGGAACTTCACGGCGGGGTCGTCCCAGAGGGCGTCGAGGTAGGCCCTCGTCAGTGGGTCTTCGACCCACAGGTTGATCGGGCCGTTGTACAACGCTTCGCGGCCGACGTCGCTCGGCATGGTCAATCAAGCCCCCGCCTCCACCTCGCGATCCCGGGACCAAGCCCAGGCGCGAGGGTCGCCGTCGGGGACCAGGAAATGCCTCTCATAAGACTTCGCGGCATCGTAGATTGCGGGCGAATGCGTCGCCACGACGAATTGCGCGCGGGGTTGGAGCCGCATCAAGCTCCGGAGGATCGGCGCATGCCATTGGGGGTCGAGGTGCAATTCGGGCTCGTCGATGAATACGATCCCCTCGCTGTCGTTGTTGAGCACCAAGGCCGACAGGAAGAGGAAAAGTTCGAGTTGCCCCGCGCTCAGGTCGTCAAGGGGCACGGGCGGGCGGCCTTCCCGATCATGATAAATCTCGAAGGCACCCGGGCCTGAGTCATCGTCGGGCTCGGCGAGGCCGACGGAGAAGGTTTCGGATTGGTCCGGACAGAACTTCCTCCAGGCTTCGTTGAGGTTGGCGATCCACGCGGAATAGCCCGGGAACAACGACCGCTTGACTCCCGGGAAATTTTCGATGGCTGCCGCGTTGGCCAGCGACTGCTTCACGTTTCGCAGTCGATTCGGGTCCGTCTTGGCCGGCCGACGCCCCGGCTTGCCCACCGTCACGTCGACTGCCCCGACGAAGGTCGGTGCTCGCCAGGATGAAAAATACCAGAATGGGCGTTCGGGGGAAGGCGCGTTAGCCGGCTCTGTTGATGTCACAAGAATAGCAACGTCATCATCCGGCCTGCCTGGGCGGAACTCGGCTCGAATTTCGTAGTCCTCCGCCCCTCGGCGTATGGCCCGCTTGCCTTGCCGGCCCACGGCCAACTTGTGTCCTCCCGCCGCGATCAGCGCGGCCTCCAGCACGGCGGTCTTGCCGCTACCGTTGGGGCCGGCGAGGACGATGAGGTTGCTGGGCAGGCCATCGGGGCCGCGAAAGTCCAGGTCGAGGCGTTCAATCCCCCGGAAGTCGCGGATCGACAAGGACACCAAGGCGATTGGCGGCGGGCCGGGATGGGCGGAGGACATGGGCATCCCTCCGAGGACGGCTCGGCTCCTCGCGGGAATGGCTCGCGAGGGTGGTACGCCGGACGACCATCGAGCGCACGCCCGAGGCCACCTTCCACCCTAACACGCCGGACTGGATTGGCCAATGTTCCGAGATCCCGGTCGATCGATGCTATCTGGCAAAATCACCCCGACCGCCACGGCCGTCCGGGCTTCCGCGCGGCTTCCCCTGGCGCGGAACGAACCCAACCGACCGGGACCGGCGTCGAGGGGCCGGCCCGCGCGGAACGAACCCAACCGCGCCGACCTGGCCGAGCCCCGGGCGGAACGAACCCAATCGGCCAGGCCGGTCGACCCCCGGGGCCGAGCCGCACGCGCCCGGCGGAACGAACCCAACGGCGGTCCGGGGCAATGGTCGGGCCGGGGGCATGCTCGGCAATCTCCGGGGAGAGACGTCGGTTCCGGGCCGGAGTCCGGCGGGGTGCCGCCCTCGACGGCCGCTCCCGCCGGCGTCCACCCTGGTAAATCATCTTGGCTCATGATCCTGGAATGGTGGACGGCAGTTGCGGGCCACTCTCGGGCCTGCTGTAATCACGGCGGGTCGTGACTCGCACCGAGGGGCACCGACGATGGACTTCCCGCTGACCGACTTGATGGAC
>JAABUQ010001395.1_pt1 | contig 52332 bp, 38 predicted proteins | sample 5560001 | NCBI WGS metagenome assembly JAABUQ01 (sample SAMN10711888, study PRJNA513371) | rock metagenome | isolation source: Antarctica rocks | place: Antarctica: Victoria Land, Finger Mt nord | collected 2015-12-18
TTCCCTCCACCACTCCCTCATCAATCTCTTCCTTCACTTCTCCACCCTTCTCTCCCCTTCTCTCCCTTCCCTCCACTTCCACTCCCCCCACCAAACCCCCTCCATCAACCCCCCACAACACCCCAACCACCAACCTCTTATCATAAAGCCATGCAGATGTGACTAGAGCCGGAGATAAAAGAAACATCAGACTAGAAAGGCACGCTAGAACTATCTCAGCATTGGGCGGGCGACGCGAAAGACCTCCTACCAAGCGTCCGGCGGGGTGCTAGAGTCTGGGTAAGGGATGGAGTAAGCTGTAAATTTTCTGGGCACGCTGGAGGAGGGGCGTGGGTGGTGGAGTGGGCGAGGGGTTATGGCCGAAGCGGGGGATGAGGGGGAGAGGGCGCCAAGGACGGTGAGAGGGAAGAGAGATACGGGGGATACCAGGGAGACTGGTCCGTTGGGTGGGGGAGGGAGGGAGATTAATAGACATAGTGCAATCGTGAGAGTCAGAGTCAAGTGTCATGTTGCGTTTCTAATCGACGTCTCCATACTTGTTGATGAAGTGACGATGGGCTTGATGGCATGTTGATGGTGGAGAATAAAGCTGAGGAGGACGGTGAGGTGGGTTTCTGGAAAGGCTGCCAACGCGGAATGAGCAGCCACTGGTGTGCAGGGCAATGGGACAAAGATAGTCAGACGAGATCTGAGCGAATGGTTCGTCTATAAGTCATATCATCATTGTGGTCGTTCCTAAGGTAAAAGCCCCTTGCCCCCTCCTCTTCCCATCTCAGCTGTCCATTCGGAAAATAAAAGTAGTCAAGCAAGAAAAAATAAGAAAGCCATCATGAAATCATAGGCCCCTAGCCCCTCCTCCTCCGCCTCCTCCTCTCCCGCCCACCGCCCCCTTCTCCCTCCTCAGCGCTCGAACTCTCCTCCCCCATCAATTTACTCAGCAACTTCCCACCCTTCCCCTTGCCCGACAGAAACTCCTCGATCTTGTCCGCCAGTAGATCCTCCCCCTTCTCTGGTTTCTTACGCCCGTGCTTGTCGAACCGTTTTGGTAGCTCGATCGTCTGGTCGCTTGGCGCTGGCGAGGGAGAGCGGGAAAGCGAGCGTGCGCGGCGACGGCGGTGGCGGTGGCGGCGTTGGTGGGGGCGGTCGCTGTTGACGAGGGTGGGGGTTTGGCTGTCGTCGGAGAAGGACTCAGGCGGGGTGTTGGCGTTGGTTTTGGGGGAAGTGCCGGAGCGTTGGCGGCGTTTGCGGGTTTTGGCTGGGGAGGAGGGACCGGAGGATGCGGGGTCGGAGAGATCGAATTGAACGGATTTTGGAGGAGGTTGGGACGAGGATCGTTGCTGTGGGGAGGGGGCGCGGGGGTAGTTTATACCTGAGCGTAGGAAGGATGAGTCAGCTATGGGAATCTAATATTTGGGGGAGGGAACAGTTGATAAGGGGCGAGGGGAGGGTAAGGACCCACCCTCTACATCTACGGGCATGTAGCGCTTTGCAGCGCGGGACGGAGTGGGAGTGAGTGGGATGGTGGAAAGCGCGGCACTCACATTCTCGTCAGCCCTCCTTGCCCGGCCTCCCGGTCCATAAGGATCCGGGGGAGGCGAGTAAGGGTGCTGGCCGGCGTTGGGCGGTGGAGGTGTGTAGCCCGTTGGCTGGTGGTACCCGTACTCTGGGGAGATCTGCGGTCCTGTGCCTGGTGGCGGAGGATATTGCTCGTGCCCGTAGGCAGGAGGCTGGGGCGTGTAGCCTGGGCCGGGCGGAGGCGGGTAGTATTGTCCAGGTGCATAGCCTGCTTCGGCTCCATGAGCATTGGGTGGTGCGCTGATGGGCGAAAACTGTTGCTGAGCTTGAGGTGGGTAGGACTCATCGTATGCTGCTTGCTCGCGAAGCTCCTCTTGGCCTGTTGTCATTTTATTAGCCGGCACTCGCGCACAGAAGTCGAAAATACTTACGTTTGCGCTCCCTCTTTTCTTCCTTGCGACGTTGCTTTTTCTTGTCATGCGCACTGAGTGCTGCTGCCCCAGCTCCTGCACCAGCTATGTCCCTATTGCGGCTGCGACTAGGGCTTTCGCTCTTCTTCCGTCGATGTCTCCGCTTTCGGCCACTGTCGGAGCCAGAGGAGCTGCTTGCTCGTCTACGATCTCTGCTTCTGCTCCTCTCACGCTCTCTCTGGGCGCCGTATGCGGCACCAGCCGCGGCAGCTGGGAGAATCGCATCTGGTGGATAGTAGCCTTGTTGGCTTTGCGGACGGTTGTAGTAATCTTGTCCACCAGCACTGTAGATAGGTTGATCGCCATATTCGATCTGGGCTGCTCCAACTTCGCGGGAGCCATCATATGGCACAGACCGTGAACGTGAGCGACCCTTCTTCTTTTCTGCCTTGCGTTCCTTGTGTGCTGCCCGCGCGAGTTTTTGATCTTCCGCTTCGTTCTTGTTTGCTTGGCTTCGCTCATAGAGACCTGCAATTGCCGCAGTACCAAGACCGGCAGCGGCGATGGGGAGCCCTTGTCGCACTCTACTCTTGGATCGTTCCCTACCCTTCGCACCCCTCGACTTGCTGCGTGCCCGCTCTACAAGACCTGCAACGGCAGCACCAGCCAGACCGGCTTGGGCAATCTTTTTATTCCTATGCTGTGGGTTGCGAGCATCGTTCTCAGGTATCTCGGTAGGGTCAACGGAGCCTTTGCGAACTCTTGATCGACTTCGTTGATCTTGTTGCTGGTTCTGCTTATTCTTGCGGTTCGCATAGCCGACAGCAGCGGCAACAGCAGCAGCGCCGAGACCCAGGCCTGCAAGTTGTCGGACACGAGACTTGGAACGGCTTCGAGACCGCTCCTTCTCTTTCTTTCGATGTCGTCGACGGCCTGATGTTCGATAAGTATCACGGGAGTCGGATCGAGACCGAGAACGAGAGTATGACCGACGACGGCGGCTTCTATCACGATGGGCGCTTCGAGCACGAGAGATCCCCTCGGCGGCCACTGCACCCAGCCCAGCAGCGCCAATGTCCCTTGCAAGGCGACCACCACCACTACTCGTTTCTTCGCCCTGCTTGCCACGGTGGTGACGGAGCAACTCTGCCGCTCCAAGGCCAGCGATGGCACCTTCAGCAAGATGTTTGCGGTGCTCGGGGCTGACGCTCCTGCTACCGTATCCGGCATCGCGGGTCTCGCGTCGGACATAGACCATGCTATCATCGCTGCTGTAATCTCGTTCACGTCCTCGGCGACGACCCACTTGCGAGACAGACTCCCCAGGGCTGACCTCCCGATGACGTCGGTTCATCCGTTCTTCGTAAAAGTCATCGTCGCGGTCTCCTCCTTTGACCTCGCGAGTCCTACGTTCGTAATAGTAGTCGTCTTCCTCTCTTGGCTCGGGCTTGGGGTTCTCGGTACGCTTGGTACGGTCTGTGCGCTTGCTGACAATGGATCGGTTGTCTTCAACGACCTCGGAGCGCTGGATAAGTTGAAAGTCCGCCTCTTCTTTTGGTGGCTGCGGTGCAGGGACCACTATTGGCGCACGTGGTGCTTCCTGAATAATGATCTGTTGAGGCTCTTGGCGAATAATGATGGGCTGTGGTGGATCGGGCCGTGGAAAGTATTCGGTCGACCTGGAGTAGCGCTCGAGTTCGTATGGGTCACGGTGGGGTACCAGTCTATCAATGTCTCGCTCAAAGCGGTACTCAGCATAGCGACGCGGAGGCTCAGGTTCCCTCTCTCGCTCAACCCGCTCGATCCGAATTTCTCTTCGTTCAGGCAGACGCTCAGGCAGCGGCTCGGGTTCTGGGGTGCGCTCACGTCTGGTGATGCGGGTTTCTGCGAAGGTACGATCTCGTTCGGAGCGACGTTCGCCTCCATGATCAGAGGAGTAGACGATGGTGCGCCGGTCATCTCTCTCCTCTTCTTCGCGGGCAGGCACACGATAGCGCTTTACAGTGGTATAGCCTTTTGCCCCACCTTCACGGCGGTATGTCGAAGAGCGATCGTCGTACTCGCGCTCGCGGTCACGTTCTCGAATGATGACGGACATCTCGAAAAGTCGATACTAGGTGACGACCTGGAAGCGATGAAATGCGGAAGAAGAGTTGAGAAGATGGTGAAACGACGAGGCTGGTGGCAGGTGTACTTTTCACTTCTCAGTGGACAAGGCTGGCGGCCTGATCCACTAGCCGCTGATCCACTTCCAGCTGCGGCGCCGAATGACCAGCGCAGCGAAAGCTTGATTCTTGATTCTTGATGCAAGCAAGTCAGGCACAGTGGCATCCGATGATGCTGGCGAACACGTTGATGTGAGTGAGGCAAGGATACTACTTCGTGTAGGGAGTGAAAGCCAGGTCAAAAGTATTCGATGGAAATGGGTGAAACGACAACGATGTGTGAAGGCGGCTACTGAAATAGCGGCCCGGTAGCGCGCCCTTCACTGCAGTGGCCATATCAATATCAGAAGGCCACAGGGAGACTGCATGTACGGACTACTTTAGCTATGTACTTGACCATCATATACCATCTGCTGGATAACCAAAGTGAGGCGTTCAATGATGCAGATAGCGACTACTCAAGTAGCATTGACTACTTCGTGTTGGTGGTTTTTGAGTGGTCTGTAAGCCAATGCAAAATTCTCGAAACCTGAACAGGAGTTTCATACAGTAATGGACCCTTGATGGCTTGTATGTACATCTATGTACAGTAGGCCAGCTCCTACGGCTGTGGCATATTCGCTGTCCCGTGGCTGAAAGCCTGGTATACCGATCAGACGCCGCTGTGCAGTCAGGTACAAAGGAGATTCGTGATCATATAGGCATTAGATTAGAGACCTTTGACCCTCTATATGGAGTGCTTAGGGCGCAAGCCTGGCTCTAGGTGATACAAGTCCACCAGACCTGCTCAATGGTACATTGCTCCCAGGAGCATAAGGGCGGCGCGGTGTAGAAATGATCATTGAACCCGTTGGGTCTAGGCCTTCGCCGGGATGCACAAGCACACTGCCTCCAATGGACGCCGAGCGAGTGCGGGAGCTGATGGGAAGCGAGTATCGGATGACGCCGCGAACAATGAGCTCAAAGTCATGGAGGATGACCTTCTCCCATCTTGCCGTCCCACCTTCTTCAGTCTTGTTGCCCGGCTTAGCCAGGCGAACTTCGCCCATAGATGAGAGTGAACGATGCCTGATGGGTGAAGGCTCGAAGATAAGTGGGGAATCGAACTCGAAGATACGACCCAACAGCATCGTCTGTGCGTCAGTCTCGGGATCTTCGATTGGATCGGTACCTTCATCGACGCCGTCTGCAGTATGGTAATCGTGAGAACCTCTGCGATGATTGATCCTGTGGATAGTATCTTCGGCGATACTCTTCGAACGGATTGTCGGACCCCTGCTTATTTGCATTTCTCCATCCCTCCATAACGCGCTGGTCCCCACATGTTTACTCTTGGCGAAGATGTTGACATCTAAGTCACTGACCTGAACGGCTATTATGTTTGGATTAACCGCACGAACATGCAGATCTAGCATGATTTCCTGCTCCGAAGCTAACACGTTGCGAATGTCCTTGATATGCACCTCGAAGAGTGGCTTGGAGCACAAGATTAAGGCGACGACAATAGCGGCGATGAGAAGGGCTAAAAGTCCTCCCAACGAGGTGTATGCGGTAACCCGACGGCACACACGGTACTCGTTCTGTTCCGCAGCATAGCCATTCCTCAATGTTCCTGGTATAGGCCTCCGACGGTTCTTGCCAGTTCGAATGGAACCAACCAATGGCGCGCGTTCGTCGTCAGCCCCTTCCCCTTCCATGTCATACAACAAAGGCTCATTAGTCTTTCTGGGAGTGCCAGACACCCGTATGTGCGGGCTTCGAGGGTTTGTTGGATGAGAAGACAAGCGGGCGACATTGCCAGTCGGCGTTCGCACTTGCTTATTAGCACTATTGAAAGGAGAGTTGTTGTCGAAAAGTGACGTGTGACGACCTCCACCGCGTCCATACCGGCCTATATGGTGGTGATGTGGTCCATTCCCTGCTTGTCCGTTACTCGAGCGGCGCACCGTGCCCTGGTCAACATCACCTTGCAAGTTGATTGAGTGGTAGGAGTTGTTGGCGAATTTCATGCTCTTTTTGCCTGCTATGCTATGATGACCGTCTTGCCGTATTCTGCCATGCTGATCCAATTGGCTCACGGTCGAGGTTGCACTTGGTGTCCTCGAATGGAACCGGTGAGGCCGTGCCGACAAGGGAGGCTCTGGAGGATTTGATTCGTACACGAACGTCTCTTCCGAATCCGAAGAATTCGTTTGGTCCATGGCATTTGCAACCTTTTGTTCGAAGATATCTGCTTTGGAGGAGGCTATACGCCCTCGAAAAGTTGTTAGCACAGCGCTGGTCGGCCTGATGGCCACATTATCAACAGAACCAGAGTGCATGTTATCACCAGTGCTGTATTTCTCCCAGTCACTGCTTGGATGTGTGGCGGACCGCAGAGGGCCGCGCTCCAAGCCGCGAGCAAGGGAAAACTCAGGGGAACGGGGAGATAGAGAAACTAGATTTTCAGGAGATGGTGCGCGGGAGTAAATGTGATGATGATGAAAACGTCTAGATTGAAACCCACCAGTGCCCGAATTGATAGACGGCGCTTTTCGCACGACCTTTTTCTTCTCTTTCTTTGGCCTAATTGTTTCATTGCTAGGCTTGAGGCGCAGACTACCGCCAGTATCTGTTCTCCCTGTGAGGCTACGTTCGCCAGCCCCACCTCCAAGAGCCACTTGAGGAATTGTGCTGACCGTCTCGGTCTCGACGATCATGTTCTTTGCAGAGCCTTCTTGGATTTTGGCTTTGGTAGGAAGAATCTGTGTGAAAGACTTCTTAGAATGTATTTGAGGTTTTCCTGTAATTGCTGGTGGCGCTGATTTAGGGATATCTTTCGCCATGTCTGTGGTCGACTTTGTTGCCATTTGGGAGACAATGTTCTCGTTGCTGCTCTCGATATGGAGTTTCTGGGCCTTCGCTGAAGCATGCTCCATGGGGTTCTCTTGGACTGTCCCAGGCCGGTCGCCCGAAATTTGCTTTCCATGCTGTGAACGTCCAGTACCTATTGCAGGCGTCGCCGGCAGGCTACTCTCTTGCACAGTCTCGAGCGTGGGGCCTGCAGCGCTGATTCCCCTCACAGGTGTCCGCATACCGGAAGGAATCGTGTCCTTATCTCCATCGGTGCCTAGCTCTGTGCTTGATTTTAATGTGGGCGTCGCTCGTTCGAGGACAATGCTGGGAGTTGTAGGTGCCGACTCGAATCTCTTCTGAGGCGCCAATGATGCTTTGCGTGGTGGAGACTTCAGCGGTGGTAGGATACCACTGGCTTGTGCGGTCAAATTCGACCCTTTGGCAGGCTTCTGTTGTTGTTTGTTCGTGTCACCCCTTGTATCCTGTGTTCCTGACAGCTGCAGCTGCGGTGTACCAGCGACCGACAGCGCCCGTTGAATTGCAGCTGCGGATAGAACGGTTGGAATATGTGAGTTTGTTGTGCTTGGGCCACGATTAGGACTAAAATCCTGGCTGTTCTTGCGGGATCTGGTCAACCTCGAATTGGCAGAAACTGCTGTTTTGGCTTGGGGTCGGACGGGGGATGGTTCACGAGAAGATTCTGGGGAGTTCGTGGTCGATGAGGCGGCGGAGAGATCGGGAGTGGTGGATGCTCGCTGCAGGGAGCCGGGCAATGTGGAGGTTCGATTTAGCTGCCCTTCATTGTCGTTGCGACTGTTTTGACCCGAGTCTTTATGTTCGGCCTCGGCGGACGTCAAGTCCATGACTGGATGCCTCTCAGAGGATGCCATCACGTCAGAATTCGAAGCCTGGCCCGCCAAGCCATCCGGAAATGGTCAATCGGTAGCTGCTCCGCCTGATCGATGACCGAGCATTTGCCGGCCACTGTCATTGAGAAGGCAAGCTTCGTTTTGATGTCCAGCGAATGGCTTGGTGCATGGCGAACAGCGGATATGCGGATAGGCGAGTTCGTGGTGATGTGGCTCAAGCTGACGGGCACAAGTGGAAGCACGTGGCGCAAGCGTTGAGCTGGAAGCAGAAGGACTTCTACTGGACGGGCGAGGACAACCGTGGTTTGCGGGACGCCGGATGCTTTGTTGGCGTGGTAAAGCACTTCTAGTACATGAACGCCATCTTGAGGTGGTATCAGAAGTTCAGCGGCTTAGGCAAGAATTCAGAACGCGTCACGTGCGCTTGTTTACGACAGGAACGCGTGGAGCGAATCAGATGCACATTCGGAGGCAACAATTATTCTTTCGTTCAACATCACATCAACCATCAATCCCAATAATTTGCACACCGTCTCCACAGCTCTTTCGCAAGCAACAGGCGCTGATACTGTACCAATTTAATATTGTTAGAGCCCGTCGATGCTTTGCGCCTAGTACGACCAAATCAGTACTACATACTGTCACCGCCTAGATCTTATCAACTTTCGCTGCATCTGAAACCTTCATCACAGGTTCAGCAAGTCTTCTGCGCCAGCGCAGCGTGGCGCTGCGTCAGCTGGGAAAGATCAAAAGAGGCGGATGGCGTGAGAAGTGTTCTGAAACTGTGCGCATTCCTCATATTGGCATTCCTGATTCGCAGTCGCCGACGTCATTGTGTACAAACAGATATCGATCATCGAATAGTACGAATACCATAATAACGGTGTCGTCACCTACCAGCGTCAGTGGTCCTAACTATAAAGGCGCTTCATCGGATTCGCCAACAAATTCACTGGATTGCTCGGTGCATGTGCCAGAAGTCAGCTTGAGTCATGGGTTCAGCTTACTCTCCACGCCGTGATGCTGGGGGTACCATGCATCTTCTGTCACCAACACATATACATCAGGTTGATGCAGCTTCCACGTTCAAGATACGGCGCTCACTGTCTCGATCGCCCTCTAAGGCTTCCGCATTTCGCCTAGTCACATCCAAATCAACATCACCGTCTCCAAGTTCTCCGCTTTCGCCATCATGTCTCTCCCCTCCGAGTCGCTCGGCATCTACCTCTTTTATTCTACAGACAGCGAGCGTCACAACTCCATCTCCGCTCGCAGTTCCGTACCGCACTAGCACAACAAGACCGCGCGCGACTGCGCGCAAACTCAGTCCCAAGCGCGCCTCGCCGCAGCGGGCAAGCCGCCAGAGAAGCCCTGGAAAGAGAACACTTAGTGAATGTAGTGATCAAGGAAATTCCGTCCCGCGATCTTCGGCTGGGTCCAGCAGCGATGATGTAGAGAATCGAACTGCGAAGGATACGAGCCCAACGAAGCCATTCCCGAACAGCGTATCGAATGGAAGTTACTTTCGCGAAGATGAGAATTCTCTGTCGCCGTTCCGTGCCATCCCTCGAAACGTGAGCTTGAATGGCCCACCAGCAAAATCAAGCCCCCTGAAGCGAAGTGACGGAAGCATGAACCTGGATCAGGCGAGCGTGGGCAGCCCTTCAGCAAAAAGACGGAGTCTACATGGTGCTTCTTTTGGCGCAGATTTCGACATTTTCGATTACGAAGCTGCTCTCCAGGGTGGCAAGGAGATCCAGAAGTCTGAAACGAATTCCAGCTCAGATAGAATGGCTAACCAAGAGCCTGCAAGCTCATTTTCTCCCCTCCCAAAGCGTACGTCCTCTTTACGGAGGACAACTCTGCAGCAACGACATGAAAAACCGGCATTTGCCAGGGCAAGGCTCAACATGGATCATGCCCAGGATGCTGTCACGCCAGGCCAGACCACAACAAAGAGCAAGTTCAGGCAGTCTTTGGGCAACATGATGCCTTCCAGGAATCGCGAGAGCCCTTTCTCGTTCCAAGGCAACCTTCCAAGTGCATCGGCGCATCCAATGTCTCAACAGAATTCTCAGTCATCCGGGCAAGGCGATCAAATTAGGCCTCATAGACATCCACTTTCGCGCACTCTCACTCAGTCTTCCTCCAACTCGAGCCTGGCGGAAGATTCTCCGACACACCTCCCTGTTCGTCATCTTGGACCTCGAAGACCTCTGATAGAGTTCTCCAAGTCTCTCCCTGTTGTTGGCCAGAAAGCACCTACCGATGAAATTACTATCAGCATTCAGGGTAGCCAAGCTTCATGGAACGAACTTACGGTAGCGACACCAGAGAACTACAGACTAGCTCGACCCCATCCGGCAGCCTTTGCATCCACTGGTCTGATCTCGAAACGGCATAAGAACGTCGACGACGCGCAACCCAATTTCAATGCTAGCAAATCTCTCATGCCCGATACGCCTTGCAAGCGTCATAGCCTCATGGGAGCCCCAACATCCACAGCGGCGCCTTCTGCCAAAGGCGATGAGAAGGATCGGCGAGTAAGGCATTCTTTTGGAACACCATCGACCCCGTTCAGTCCGCATGCTAGTAAACCAGAGCCTGGTTCATTTGGCAAAGGTGTCAGCGTTTTCGGCAGCAACATCCTCAGGGGCAACCAGCAGCGACGAGGTAGTTTTCTCAGTGTTGAAGGCGACGAGAATTCGCAGTCTCCAGTCGGCAAGGGCGACAGCCAGTCCAGCACAGACTTTGAATTACCACCAACACCGACGAAGCAAACGCTTGCATCAGGGTCTTTGCAGCAGGCAAACTTTGGACGGAGCCCATTTGGGCATTTCTCCCCAGCCAACCGTGGCGCCGCATCAGCGCTGCCTAACATTGGCTCCTCTTTGTCAGATCAAGCTTGTAAGTCATTTTTTGTAGGATTACCATCGGTATTAGTGGACGAAGACAGTGACAACACGGTGGACCTTTCGCCGTCTGTTGCCCTGAGATTCAGAAACTCGTTTTCGATGCCATCTTCTTTCACTCGTTCTCGACGGCTTTCGGGGAATTTCAAATCCCCGACGCCGCTGAATCGAGCTTCTTATACTCTCCCCTTCCTTTCCTCCAGGAGAACAGGAGCTAAACGAAGTCCCCTCTCTCCAGCAAGTCCAATCAATGACCTCTTTGAGCGTCTCTCACCACACACGCCTCGTGACTTTGTCAATCCTCCAGATCCGAGCCGCTTGTCGATTTCAGCCTACGGGGACGGTGGTACACGTCCCATGGAAGGAGTCACAAGCAGCGCCGTCATGGTTCCTCCTGCTACACCGACAATGATGAGGGAGTCTTTCCCACATTTTAGTCTCTCACACGCGAGTACGACCCCACTGAAGAATTCTCACCCGGCCGACAGCGACCAAACCTTGATCAGCCGCTTCGACAAAGTGGAGATTGTGGGTACTGGGGAATTTTCTCAGGTATACCGATGTTCCAAAGTACCGGAAGCGAAAGGATACTCCTCTTTGCCGAATAGTCGAGCATCGCCAAAGACACCACTACCAGATCGAGTTTGGGCAGTCAAGAAATCTCGCAAGGCGTTCATCGGTCTACGCGATCGAGAACGCAAGCTTCAGGAGGTACGTATCTTACGTAGTATGCCGCTGTCCGACCATGTATTGCAGTTCTTCGATAGCTGGGAAGAGAAAGGTTATCTGTACATTCAGACCGAATTCTGTGAGGAGGGCACTTTGGATGTTTTTCTTGTCCAAGAAGGACGAAAAGGCCGACTTGATGATTTCAGGATCTGGAAGATCATGTCAGAACTTGCTCTGGTATGTTTATGACTCCTGCACAAGTTTCGAGTTGCTAATGCGCACGACAGGGTCTCAAGCATATCCATGACTCCGGTTTTATTCATTTGGACCTTAAGCCAGCAAATGTTTTGATCACTTTTGAGGGGACTTTGAAGATTGGTGATTTTGGAATGGCTTCCCCGTGGCCGGCAAAGCCAGGTATTGAAGGCGAGGGGGACCGCGAGTATATTGGACCAGAGGTACTCAAGGGGCAGTACGACAAACCAGCAGACATTTTCGCCTTAGGCTTGATCATCCTCGAGATCGCAGGGAATGTCCAGCTTCCTGACAATGGGCTTTCCTGGCAACGACTAAGAAATGGCGACATCAGCGATGTACCAAGCTTGACCTTCAGCTCAGAAGCGAGCAGCCTCGGTCGAGACCAACCTGTGAGCACCCAGACTGACAACAGTTCTTTCGACGATTTCTACCCATCAGATTCGAGTAGCGATTTCGGCGACATGGCCGTCCAGCATCGGCCATCTACACAACAGAAGCCCTCAACGAGCACTCGGTACCAGCGTGAGGGCGAACTCGCGGATCCACCAAACTTCATGATCGATGGTCACGACCGGGATGCGCTGGACAACGTCGTCCGCTGGCTCATTTCTCCGGATCCATCTCTTCGTCCCATCGCAGACCAGATATTGACGGCGAAAGGCGTGCAGTGGGCTGCTAGGCGGGCGCGAGCTGGCGCCACAGTTTACGAAGGTCTTTGGGGCCCTGCAGATGAGGTGCTTGCAGACGATGCGGAGATGATCGATGTTTGAGATCTTTTTCTGAAAGCAGCATTATTAGTGAGTAGGATGGAGTGAGTCGTCCGAGCCCATTGGGTTGGGGACCGAGTTGGGCACCACCGGACTGAAGCATGACGGCGAATTGGGCGTTTTATGGATACGACGGTGTCATAAGTCCTTGGCTACCAGGCCTGGATGGATCGACACTGAAAAGTAGCTGGGACTTTCGCATTTTTCGGGATTTCAGCATTTTCTCTTTACGGACGACGATACGATATTACCTACCTGGGCCCCAGCTCCGGCTTCAGCATGACGGATGTACGACCTTGCAACTTCTATTTCCCTGGCAATCCTTCTCCTGCATCTGCTCGATAGACGACACATCTCAAAGTCGACATCCGCAGCACCCCACGCACGTTGACCGGCCGTGGCAAAAACATTCGCTTCGACCTTTATCCTTCTTATACGCCAACTCTTGTCTTTCATGGCCCTGTTCAGGGTCCCCAGGATCGCTTCCTGGTTGTCTCCTTGGGACATTGGGAGATTCAGAGGCGGTACTTGCGGCTGCTTTGGCATATTTCGCTTCACGATGCATATATTTATCAACATAGAGAGGGAGCTACTGCTTGTAAGACCCCCTACCAATATTGAGCGTAGCCGTGGCTGTAAGCTAGAATAAAAATCACTGTTCGCCCTTACGGCAACGGACAATAAAAGCATACTGCCATGGTAATTCTGTTGCTGGTGTCACTATTGTCTGATCGAATCAGGCCCAGAATGTGCCCCTAGATGAGAAAGATGCCATATCGCAACAATTTGAATGGCGAGACTCATCTCATGAGTGTTGGATCTGTTGGCCAAGCACTCTGTCATGGATATCATAGCGTCGCGTACAACGAGTGGACAAGATTAATGCAGGCTGCACAAATTGCATGCATAAAATTGGAAATTATCCAACTTCACCCACCACCACCACAGGCTTCAATTTCCAATACTCAACTTAGCTCGTAGAAGCAGAACGACCGCGAGTTTCTGACGTCCACGCATTCTACCAAAACCTCCCAATAAAGATGGTCCGCAAGCTCAAACATCACGAGCAGAAGTCTTTCCCCCAGAGATCTTCCACACCTCGACCTAGCTAACAACCCCTCAGACTACTCCGCAAAGTCGATTTCACAACTTACAAATCCGACAACAACCACCGCGCCGCTTCAATCCTCCGTAGGTCTTCCTATACCTTCCAAATCCCCATCCATATCGGCCCATTTCATCCCAACCAAACTGCCCCGGCACGAGCCCAACACGCTTCAATTACCCTTTGCCCTTCTCCAAGACCCGGTAGCTGACCCTCTTTTTCCTCCAGGCCGCTACAACGTCACCAACCCCACCGACTACGCCGCCTACAACACCCTCGTCGGCACCCTCCGCCGCCTCGCGCACCTCCTCTCCGCCCTCCCGCCCCTCTCGCCCTTCCGCGCCCACCACGAGAAGCTCCTCCTCGAAAAACTCTACGACCTCGGCCTCCTCTCCAACACTACCAAACTCTCCGAGGTAGAGCGCAAGCTCTCGGTATCGAGCTTTTGTAGGAGGAGATTAGGCGTCGTGATGACGCGGCTGCGCATGGCGGAGAACGTGTCTGCGGCGAATAGGCTGGTGGAGCAGGGGCATGTGAGGGTGGGGACGGAGATGGTGACGGATCCGGGGTATTTGGTGGGGAGGGCGAGGGAGGATTATGTTACGTGGGGAGAGGGGAGTAGGGTGAAGAGGGGGATTCTGAGGTATAGAGATAAGATGGATGATTTCGATGTGCTGTAGGATTGGATGGAGGAGGATAGAGGCGGAGGGGTGATGGATGGTTGACGGCTGGGAATCATGGAAGGACTGGGACAGCTATGGTTTTGGAATTTGACATAGCGTGGCAGCATCGCGAATCTCGAGCTGCTGTTTGCATCGTAGCTATGGCTTTTTGAGGCGGGGAGAATGTGTGATTGAGGCAATAACCGACACGCCGATGAAAAAAGGCTAGGCATCTAGCCATGATCCGCCTCAGCGAGCATTGAACAACAAGAGACCCTACGTATCCAGCTTTCTCGAGCTTCGGCGCTCAACGTCTCAAGTCCGTCATGTCCAATCCCTGATCGCCACGCCAAATGGTAACCCAAACAACCCCAAAAACCGCCGAAGAAGAAACCACCTAACCACCATGCTCACATATGGGTGTATCATGCCGCCCTATCCCCTCCCAAGCCAACGCAAAGGACCTCCAGCCTTCCATAACCCAACATCTTCCCCCCTCTCAACATCTCCCCCCCTCTCACCCGCCCCCTCAACTCCCCCCCACCGACAACAAAACCGTAACCGCCAACCCCGTCGCAACATGCACATACACATACCGAAACTTCCCCGAAAACCCGCTACGACTATGCCCCTCCATCATGCGCGCGAAATCCAGCACCACCGCCCACGGCACCGGACCGACACTGGAGTGGAAATCCAGCCGCACGCTGCCGTAGCCGATGACGAAGGACGGCCATTCGGGGAGGTGCGTCCAGGGGCCACCGGGGGAGAGGTTGACATGGATGGTGGTGTAGAAGTGGGTGAAGAAGGCGCAGGCGGGGGGGTTGGGGAGGAAGGGGGAGAGGGCGTCGAGGTATTGGTGCCATTGGGGGCCAAAGCGGGAGTGGGTGATTAGGACGCGGGGGGTGAGCGGAGGGGAGGAGGTGAAGAGGGAGGGGGATGGTGAGGGCTTGGAGGGTGGTGGTGGAAGGAGGGAGGCGGTGGTAAGGGGGAAGAGGAGGTGGAGCGTTATGAGGAGGGGGCGAGCGAGATGCATGGCCAGACGTGGTCGGACTTTATGGACTGGGATGATGTTGATCGAGGACATGAACTTGGGAAGCGTTTCGGGAGCGTTGAGGATGGGTTTTCGTACCGGAGGACGACGCTGTAGATGCTTCATACCCCGGGGGGGTTGCTCTGCAAACACTGTCAGTGTCGGCTGTCGCCATTGAGCATGGACACAGGGAACCCGCGTATTGACAGTTGACCAATGGGATCGAGTGATGAACACCGGACGAAAGCCAATGTTCGTGCTGTATTGGTGAGATAGGGACGTGCGCCTACTGCAGGACGCGCTTGCCGCGACATCAGAGCGTAAAAGAACGAGCACTTGATGATACCTCCGCATCTGTTGCTCTGCAGTCATCCAACCTTATGTGGTTCATGTTGCCTGGTTTAGAACAGCAGAGCCGCTGCGCGTTATGTGAAAGCAGATAGAAGGGGTGGGGGACGAGAGGAGGGTCAATGACAGCGATCAACAGGGAAGATTTAGATCTGAAAAGAACAGAAAGAACATTTGAAACTCATGATTGGGGATGACACAAACACTCAAAATAGATGTAGACGTTGTCGTACCTATTTGCACTTCCGGTTGCGCCTTTCCCAGGACTCACAATATTTACAATGCGCCGTCTGTCCTCAGCTTCTCATTTCCCCACGGCTCCGACGTCAGGCACGTCAAACCCTGCAGAGGTTCACATGTCTTCCTCCCGCTCATCGGACCAGGACTCGGCAGCTTGACGCCCTTCGCGCCACTGTAGCCCCGTGCCGCCTGGCTCTGAACATTGCCCCCAGCTGCTTGATCTCTAGGTGCTCCTTTCGTGCTACCAATGCCTGCTTGTGAATCTCCCACAATACCTGCTGTTCCTCCTGCTGCACCTGTTTTTTCTGCGCTTGCTTGTAGGGCTTTCAGTAGCGTGATCATTGACTCTGGCGTCAAGTCTTCGTAGTAATCGTCGTTGATCTGAACCATGGGCGCATTGACACATGCACCTAAGCATTCCACTTCTGAGAATGTGAACAGCCCGTCTTCTGTAGTACTCCCGGGGTGTATGCCAAGATGCGACTCGATAGCTTCCATGATCTTATCGGAACCGCAGCCGCCAAGCTGGCAAGGTGTCTACACGAGCCCGAAGTCAGCACATCCGATACGAATTCAGACATCCCCGTTTCGGCAAGATTCATGGACGTCATCGCTCCCTACCGTCGTACAAGCCTGGACATGAAACCGCCCCACCGGATCCCGATTATACATCGTATAAAACGTCGCCACCTCGTACACCCGCATCGGCGGCATCTCTAGGATCCTCCCAACTTCGTTCATGACACTAATACTCGTAAAGCCGTGTTGACGTTGGCCCAAGTCGAGGAGGGGCATCACAGCGGCTTTCTTATATTGCGATGGGTATCGTTTGAGGATTTCTTGGATGAGCTTCTGGTTGATTTCGTTGAATGAAAATGGGATGGAGAGGTTGTTGTTCGGTGAGTCTCGATGCTACGGAATGATAAGCAACTAGGATCGGATGATGTAGAGAGCCCAGGACATACGACTTGGAGGGCTTCGCTGGCCACTCGACGGGTCGAGGTTAATGTCCGACATTGAGGTAGGCGCCTGATTCTCGAAGGCTGCGCTATGCGCCGGCTCAGGCAAGGTATGATTTTCGAAGCCATGGCCCTTGACAGGAAGCTTGGAAGATTGAAAGACCAAGAACCAACGACGATGGATGTACGCTAAAGCCTGTTTGGGCTAGCGTTCTTCCTGCTCTTCGACCTCATCTACCCACCACTCGGTAGACTTCCACAAAGGATATCAGATAACGCAAATCTTGCTATTGCAACGAATATCGTAGTGAGGTTTTGATCTCCATTTGTCGGTATTCCAGATGTATCCAATGCCTTCACCGGCTGGCAAGACCTGTGAGAACGCGACATAGAACGCCTTATTATCAAATCTAGATCTGTTGATGATGATGAGGGCCGCAGGACGGAATTCACCGTCTCTCTGTGCCTCTCGGTGTCGACATCACGGTTTCACGATTTCATGGCTTCCAATTCCTGACCTTCCCTTGGTGGACGCAGGACACATGGGATCTGATCCGAGCCAATTTGGTTCTGTTTTACAAAAGGGATTTTATGCTTCAATGAAGAGAATGCCTATAGAGTATGCTCGAGACCTTGTCCAAAGTTAATTTGCTTCTGCATGAACAATCTTCAATCCAAAGCGTCCGCCTCACAGGCGTGCCTGACCTTTTGTATGACGTTCATATATGGCCTTCTGAAAAACTGCGTTTAACTTCACCGAGTCCGGATCGCCTGGCGGCAAAATCTGCGATGCGTACAGTCCACAGAGGCCCGCTTGGCGATCGATCCACTATATATGGCACGTCAGTACACGCTCATCGTTGCCACAGCGAAGTATCATGACAAGACGACGCCCAACATGGGACCAACATACCCAGGTAAGATTCGGAAGACCTCCCCAAGTCAATGTTCCTTTCCTTGCCCATTCCTCCAGATCCTCCATGATCAACAAGCCCGCAAGACCAAAATCTTTCTTCACACCTAGCGGTACACCGCCCAGCATGTTATTCAGCGCCGGGTCTTTGAAAAAATGAGTTAACGAGTCGCGGCTCTCCTCAGTGAGCTGTGGCCGAAAAAGCTCATCCACAGTCGATGACTTCAGGAGTTTCCCATCATCAACGAGCAGACTTACAAGGACCTTCATATACTCTGGAGGTGAAGCATAAGCTCCTTCACCACCGAACGCTCCATCGAGCGGGTCATCCCAGGTTTTCCCTTCCTTATGCACAGCCTTCCCACTACCCTCAGGATCACGCATACTCATATCTGGCATTCTTTTCCGAAGATTTTCTCGCTTCTCCAAGTGGAACGTCATGTCCTTGATGCCGAGGGTCCCCCATATATTGGCTTTCATGTAGTCTTCGAGATGCATACCGCCGTTGACCCGCTCCACCATGACGCCTGCCCAGTCCAGACCGACAGAGTAACTCCATTTGCTTCCCGGCTCGTACAAGAGCGGGAAGGTGTACTTCTCTGGGACTGTCTTTCCTTGGCTGCAACCTTGCTTCTGCCATGCGCGCCATTTTATGAGCGTTGGGTCGAAGACATCATACGCCAGACCAGATGAATGCGTCATAAGATATCTGTTTAGCCATTCAGCCGCACGTCAATACTTTATCTTGTCTTTGCAGCTTCTTTCCCACCTTAAGGTCACCTTCGTCTTGGCCTTCACCAGTATCGGGTTTCCATCCTCGTCAAACCCAGTCAGAATCTCAACATCTTTGAATTCATGAAGTACGTTCGAAACATCGTCGTCCAAATCCAACAATCCCTTCTCAACACATTGCATCACCGCAATAGACGTCATCAGCTTCGTACCTAAATGAATTTCAAAGTCAACACTCCTCTACAAAACGAAGCCGTGAAGCCATATAGCAGGTCGCTCAGAGTGAGTACTACAAAGGAAATATCTCAAGCTTCTCGAAACCCTCAGCAAGAGGGCAGAAGATACTCAGACAATCAACTTACAAGAAGCTATCCAACAGACCGCATCATTTTCCAGCGCCTCGGCCGCTTCCCCATCTTGCAGCGAACGGCGGCCGAACACTGCGTCGTACTTGAATTTCCCTAACGATGTCAATGGGAGAAACGATATCCAAAGAGAATTGTCACTTCCAGACCTTCTCTGTCAGCGGCGTGCAGGATCGCGCCGGGGATGATGCGGTCGGCGCATGCTTTCTCTATTGTTTCTTCCATTCTTGTTGGGATGAGTGGTGTGGGTTTATAGAACAAGGTATGTTCAGGAACCAGAGAATACTCGAGATCTAGTACCTTATCATATATATATAGTAATCATCGTGCTCCACATTAAGATATTCGGTCAGAAATCAGCAGATATCCGAGCGTCGGCTGACACTAGGGAGGTTACGCAGCCTCAATTGAATCAGTGATACAATTGGTTTTGCGGGGGCTATACCCAATCAAGTAATATCCTTCGCAATCTGATAATTACCGTATTTGATTAATTTTTCTTCCCTCCTATTATAATATTAATTATATTTATCTTATTATATCTTAATTAACTTAATTGATCGACAACAATCAAAACATATCTACGACTATTGCTCTTGTCGTTGTTATTGTTATTATCTTGAGTTAATATCTTGTTAACGATTCTTGACATTTATATATTAAAGCAGTAAAGTATAGAGCGTTCGAATTCGATTTGAATCAAATTTTTTCTACATCAACAATTCGGGGTAACCCTCTAGGGGCCCTATTAGCGGCCCGGGGCTCCCGAGGTTGTTATGTCGATATCTTAGCCCTGGAGCTACATTAGTAGGTTCAGTTGGCCTCGAGCTAACTTCGAGCACTACCAAAAATTTGAGGAATACGCCAAGCGTTATCTAGATATTACTTGTGTTGCCAAGATTCGTCGAGCGCAATCTGCGAGCACTATCTATTACGCGCAATTAATTACGCGCAATCAATTGCGCAATTGTAGAAGATGCTTTTGTCTACATATTACCCTCGCGTAGAAATCTTACAGATTGTTCGATTCTACTATATAAATTACTATAGTATAAGCGAGTAACAAGCGAAGATCTAATTGAAGTGTTGCGAGAGTTCGTGCGTATTTCGAACATTAAAATTATACTTTTTGTCAAGTCTTTTTTGATTTTTCAAATGTAAGCTTTTCGTCGTTCCTCGAGCGTTCTTGGGGCTGACCTCGAGCTACTCGAGTTATCTTAGCATCTTGAAATTGAGAAGTCAATTCCTCGAATTGTTGATATAAACAACTTTGTTGTATAATGCGATTTATCAAGAAGAAAATTCGATTACTTGTTAACTACTTCGCAATCAATATTATTAAATAAAGCAATTATGCGAAATTGTTTTTTAAACTCGCTTTTTGTCTTCTTCTATATAAATTATTCTATTCTTGTTAATTATTTGAATTGATAGAACAATTTGACTATTCTCTCTTCTATCTCTCTCGCATTCTTAACAATCTTCTTAAATATTTAAAAATTTGTTACAACAATATTCTACAATAGTATTCAACATTTATCTATATATATCTTAGAAGATACATTAAAGCAATAAAAAGAGTAGAAAAAATTAGAGACAAAAGTACTATATAAGAGTTTATCGATAAAATCTTTTAGAGATTTTGCAAACTAGATATAAGATAGAAATTCTATTACTCTAACTATAAAAAAGTATACAAAATAGTATAGCTAGCTATTACTTGTTTAAACAATTTAATAGAATTAATTTACAATTTTTGCAAAGACAAGATAAACAATATTGCAATATTGCAAAAGTTAAGATTGCAAAATCGATTAAAAAATCTACTTAAAAGTTGAAAAAAGCTTCAATTATATAACAATAAAATCTATATTTATTAGTTATATATTATATCTCTCTATTTAGATTATATAAATAAAAGATAGATATTTTTTAACAAACAAATATTAAGAGCTTGTATTATTGTCGAAAACTTCTTTAATTTAATTTAAAATTTATAAATATTTAATACTTTTAAAACATAGATAAAAATAAGTTTACAATTTGTTAAAAATCTTTATTTAGCAACAATTCTTCTAAATAATTGCTATATATATCTATAAAACAATTAGATAGAATTTTGCTTTGCAATACAATTTTTTAGTCTTTCGAAATATTTGCAAGTTAATAAGATTTTCAACAATCTCAAAAGCTTTATATTATAAGAATACTAGATTTTTTTCTTTATATTTATATATATATTTAGCTTTAATTAAGTTTTCTAATGCTAATCTTTATTGCTTATTGCTCTAAATCTTGCTATTATTATTTAAATATTAAAATAAGAAGAAGAATCTTTAATTAAACTTCTAGAAACAATTTTTGTCTTCTCTTTTTTCCTTTGTTTTTCCTTATTATTATTGTATTAAATCTTCGCAATTGTATATATATATATATATATCTTTAACAATTAAAAGGCTCTTGTTAATTTAATAAAGTATTGTAATTATAAATAATATTGTCGATATAAATACTTTTTGATCTAAATTTTATATATTTGTCTCTAGAATTTTTTAAAGATATTATTAACGCAAATACAATTAAACATTATTTTATTATTTTATTTATTTAGAGAACAAATTTTAAAATATTAATAAGATAGATACAATTTATATTTGTTTATATTGCAACTTACGTATTATATTTCTTTATTAGATATCTAAGATTCTTAAAAGAGATCATATTGTATATAGAAGTCTAGTAATCAAATATCTTATTATTGCTTTTCTTTTCAAATAAGATTTGCTAAGATTTGAAAAAGAAATTTCGATAATAGTACTTTTTTCTCAAATATTTAGATATTTTTTGCAGAAATATTATATTTTTGTATCTAATACGTCTTCGCATTACTTATTATTGTTCTCTCTCTACTACTTTTTATCGACAATTTGGGATAATTTTCTAGAAGCTTTATTAGCGACTCGAGACTCTTAAGATTGTTGTGTCAATATCTTAGTTCTAAAGCTACATTAGTAGATTTAGTTAATCTCGAGTTAATCTTAAGCACTACTAAGAATTTGGGAAATACGTTTAGCGTTATCTAAATATTACTCGTGTTGTTAAGACTTGTTAAACGCAATCTACAAGTAGAATTTATTACGCATAATTAATTATGCGCAATCAATTACGCGCAATTAATTACGTGCAATCAATTGCGCAATTGTAGAAGATGCTTCTATCTATATATTATTCTCGCGTAAAAATCTTACAAATTGTTCGATTTTGCTATATAAATTATTATAGTATAAGCAAGTAACAAGCGAAGATCTAATTAAAATGCTACAAAAGTTTGTACATATCTCGAACATCAAAATTATACTTTTTGTTAAATTTTTCTTAATTTTTTAAATGCAAGCTTGTCGTCTCTCGAGCGTTCTTAGGGTTGATCTTAAGTTACTCGAGCTATCTTAGCATCTTAAAATTGAGAAATTAATTTCCCAAATTGTTAATGCTATTTGTTTTCTTTAATTGTGCATAATACTTGCGTTTATTAATCGAAAGATTATTAGTTATTGCTTGTTGTATCTAGTAATTTAATTTATTATCTTAATTTGTTAGATAATCTATATCTTTCGCGTAGTAATATAGATCTTCAAAGACGTACTTAAAGTAAGAACGCATTCTATTTTCGTAATACTCTCGAAAGAAAACAAAAAAATTGTCTTTAATTTTAGCTTTTCTATCTAATATAACTTCTTTATTTTAACAAGATTTTTTTAAAATATATTGTTTATCTTTTTTAACAAAGATTGTTGTTACGAGCCTAGCTCGGAACAGCGTGATATATAGTCTACGACGCAACATGTAGCACGAAGCACGACTACCTACAGGCTCGATAACTTGACAGGCGAGCAGTGCTTAACATGCTCGACAGCGAGCTAAATGAGTAGTGCTCGACATGCTTGACAGCGAGCTGAGCGAGCAAAGAAGAATCTCTTTAGTATATAGATTTCCAAACACGACTCTCTTATGAATTGTGTTCAATTTATCTTAAGTCTTTACTTATTGTTACGACTATTAAGCTGCAATTCCTTGTTATTAAGTGACTGCTTGTTTGACCTAAAGACGCTTACAAATCTTTTTAATAGCATAATTCTTTCTAATATTTTTTACGAAAGTAGCAGCGTAACACTTTGAACACTTTAAGAATGTTTATATTAGGTCAACGCGCCTCTATTTTAAGCACTAGCTTAACAACATTACGTCGATTCTCTATTGATAAAGACGACAAAATAAGAATCAATAAGTCTAACGTCTATCATGAAGATTGAATCGACCTAAAGGACTAACTTATGCAAATGAATATTTATTTCATCTTTTATTTTGTTCTAGCGAACAAGAAGACAATTTTCGCATTCACATTTCTTAAAGAAAGAGCTTAGCATTAACTCAAGTTAAACTTACGCAAATATTTAAAAAATTATAACGAAAATTCTCGTGCGATGTTTACGAACTTCGACAACTTTAAAAGAGAGCTTCGAAGATTCTTCGAAACATTTAATAAGAAATAAATCGCAAAAAGAATAATTTAACATCTAATTTAACGAATCTTTGCAGCAGAATACGTAGCAAGATTTCAAAAATATGTCAATCTTATTAAGTAAAACGATGTCGCACTTATAATAATGTTTCGACGAAGTCTTAAGAACAATCTTAAGAACAAAATTATGCGTGATGACAAATTTATTAACAATATGTTTAATTTTATCGAAGTAGTCATCGATTTCGACGACAAGTTGTACGAAAGAGCTATGAAAAAACGATATGATTAATCTCACGAAAGAGTAGAAATCTTCTTTGAATTAATGATCAAATATTATTTGAGAGAATTTCGTTTTAATTAAAAGTACAATAACTTAGATTATCGTAAGTCTGCATTTATGAAACTAAATTTTATTTAACAACGCAAAAAAAAAATTCTAAAGAAAAGCAAAATAACAAATTCTAAAAAACGTGCTATTTATGTGACAAATCGAATCACTTCGCAAGAGATTGTCGATCACGAAACTTAATAAATCGTCGATAGATCAATGTTATGTTAAGAGAGATACTTGATAGTTAGAACAACATTAGAAAGCAAATCGACACAGAGGCGAACATTCTTAAGACTAAATTAAATGACAATTATTATTTAATAAAGAACTTAAATTAGTTATAGAAAATTCTAGATAAAATATTATCAAGCAAGGCACTTACATTTACGCAGAAAGTTAATTAAGCACTTTAGAAAACTATTAAAACTCATAGCTTAATTATCGACTTAAATGAAGAGTACGACTAAAAGAACTTTCGCGAATGCATAAAAGACATCACGAATCATCTTAAGACTTTAGTTAGCTCATCGAAGATCGTAAACGAATGCAAGAAGAAGTTAAAAAATAATGCTACTATAAAAAAAGACATACTTGACATTATTATGAAACAATTGAATTTTACGACATACGCAAATCTTAATTGAATAGCTTGTTATAACAACTTATGCTAAACTCATCTAAAAGAAAAGAATGAAGTTAATTGATTTTTTAGAAAGTCAAAATTAGCAATTTAGCAACAAAAGAAAGCTTAGCGCAAATAGACGTTTAAAGTAGAAGTCACAACATAAAAGCAAAGAAAAGTTCAAATTTCTTAATAAAGAGCATATTAACGAAATGCAATATGTTAGCTCAACAATAACAACTAAACTTAATAGCGTACGCAAAATGTTTTATCACATTAATTAAAATCAACGATTATTAACTTATAGCAATAATTAATTTTAATGCGATAGATAATTTTATAATTAGAGCTCTTATAGAGAGGAAAGAGTATTTTATTTAAAAGAAGTCTAACGCTTACAATCTAATAATTATAGATGAAAATTTATTACTTGCAAAGAATGAAAGAGTAAATAAAGAAACAAAATTACTATCAATAACTATTTAGCAACATCACGAGAAACTAATCTTTAATATAGTGAAAATGATTACTCATAATATTGTTTTAGAAATGTCTTGATTAAAGTAGCACAACTTAGAAGTTAATTAAAATATACAAATATTTAGATTTGCGTAATGTAATTACGCAATTCACATTCAATCTACGCATCGATAACGTTCAATAATAGATAAAAGATTAAGTCGAAACTTGATCGCAAGTAGCGAGTTTGCATTTTTGCAAAAAAACAATTTAATAGAGTTTAACTTAATAGACATTAATAAAGATTAACTAAATCATAAAGTTAAAGTAAGTGAAGAAAACTACGAATCTTCTAAGAGTTCTAAATTATTTAGTATAGCGAGAAAATCGCTAAAGCACATATTACGAATATACAACAATTAAGAGCATCTATTTTAGAAAAAGAAAATGATCAAGATTTCATCTAAACATTAATTGTAAAATTACGAAATTAGACTTAAATTAGGCAAGCAACTTACGTTTGAATTTATATATGCTTTATTCAAAAAGAAGCTAAAAACACTTCGCGAATATTTGGCAAAAATCGAAAAGAAAGAATTTATTAAAAAATCTCAATTATAGGCAGAATATTTAATCCTCTTTGTATTTAAGAAGAACAAAATTCTTCATCTATGTGTTAATTATCGAAAGCTAAACAATATTACGATAAAAAATCGATACTTATTATTTAACATTAGCGAGCTTTAGAATTGATTATTCGAAGTAAAGTACTTTATTAAATTAAACTTACAAGAAACGTACAATTAGATTAAAATAAAGATAAAGAAAGAGTAAAAGACAACTTTTTGCACACGATATAAATTATACGAATACATAATAATGTCATTTGAACTTATTAATGTTTTGACAACATGTTAAGAAATAATTAATAATGCATTACGACAATATTTGAATCGATTTGTCATAGCATACTTGAACGACATCATAATTTACTTAAATATTTTGAAAAAACATGTAAATTATGTTTTCAAAGTATTGAAATGTCTAAATAAAAGAAACTTACATCTTAAATCAAAGAAATGCGAATTTCATTAAGAGAAAGTTAACTTCTTTAAATTTGTCGTTAGACGATATGAAATACGCATGAATCTTAAGAAGCTACAAGTAGTTAAAGAATGAAAATCATCTATTAACGTTAAAAAAGTTTAATCTTTTTTAAATTTCATGAACTACAATAAGAAGTTCATTAAGAACTACTTTGTTAATGCAATATTAATGACAAATTTAACGAAGAAGAATACGTCATAAATATAAGAATTAATAAAAGAGAAATCATTTTAGAATCTTAAATTAAAATGCTTAAAGAAATTAGTACTAAAAATGTACGATTCACGATTGTTAAGCAAAATTAAAATTGACGCATTAGATTTAACTATTGATACATGCTTCAATTAAGAGCATAAAGACATGTAACATCTAGTAACATATCTTTTAAAAAAACTCTTATTAATTAAACAAAATTATAATATTTACGACAAGAAGCTATTTGCTATTGTAGCATTTCTAAAGTTATGAAGAGTATATATTAAAGAATTATTAAAACTTACTAAGTATTTACATATTATCGCATGCAAAAAGAAATTCATAGCAGAACAACTAGAATACATTGTATTAAATTAACTTATATAATATTATAATATACTTAAAGAATTAACTAGTAACAGAGACAAACTCTTCACGTCTAACTATTAAAAGACGCTTTTACTAATGTTAAAAACGAGACTTAAAATGTTTATTATCTATTATTTGATTACGAATGATTAAATAGAACGAACAAATTAGAGTCTAAAGCAATATTTAAGACATTACGTCAACAATACTTATAATAATTGAATATTACTTTTATTTATGACACAATTAACACTAAATGCAAAGATTTTAAATATCACTAAAATAACTTTATTCTTCGTCAATTATAACAAGAAACTTAATCTCTTCAAGAAAGAACGAAAGCATTTGTTAGCACAATTAATTATCGAAAGAATAGCAACACTAAAAAAGATACACGACAACATCTTAAAAATGCAGAAAAGATCAATCAAATATTAAAACAAAAAACGAAAAATAACATCTTAACTAAAAAAGAAAGATAAGATATATCTTCTTATAAAAAATCTTAAGATAAGAAAGTTAAATAAGAAATTAAATCATGTTAAAGTTGAATTATTTTTTGTTAAAAAGACAAAGAGATTAGTCAATTATAAACTTGACTTACTTAAGAACTTCAAAGTATTTTTAATATTTTATATCTTATTATTAGAATTAGTCGATCTTAATACGTCTACATAGAAAACATTTCATTACAAAGCTCAAAAAAAAAGTAGATACAAAGTGAAAAAGATTCTAAAGCAGCAAGGTCAAAACTATCTAATTAAGTGAAAAAAATATTCTATCTTAGAAAACACATAGAAATTCAAGAAAAATCTCGATGACTATTATGATCTTATCTAGAAATTTCATCGAAATTCGAAAAATCATTTAGCATAACAAGAGATAATTAGAAGGTAAAAGATGACTTAACAAAAACATTTACAACAAAACAGTTAAAGAATTTAAAAACATTCGACTTCTTTATTCTTAATAATAGGCATTGTGTTTTTCGTTTCGTCTTCGCATTAATTTTCTTTAAGATTTTCTTATTTCGTAACAATTAAGTTATGACGATTGTTAATAGAGCTTCATCTTTAGCGATCTTAATAAAAAGATCTTTCCTATTGTGATTAAGAAAAAATCACGACATGTTTACGCATGATTTGCTCGCACAAACACATTTTAAATACTTCAAATAAGACGAGAAGTCTTTCATGACGAGATGTATGCCTATTGGAGGAGAACGATTCCGATATTGGAAACCCTATCGTTCTCCACCAAGGTTATGAAGTCATTGTCCAGAACGAAGTCCATGTGGGATTTTGTTCGAAAAGTCAATAAAGAAGTATTATCTTCTGACAGGGAAGCCTCTCTCTAAGGACGTTCACTGTTACCAGTGTTTTTATTTCGGCACGAGATTAACACCTAATCCTAATCCTAACCCCTAACCCCTAACCCTAACCTAAGGGTTGGAGGCCAGGGTTAAGCTACATGAACCCTAGAGGTTGATTAGATAAGATAAAACGGAACGGATTTTGGATCAAAATCCGTCGGAACGGATACTTCGGTATCCGGCCGGATAGGCAACTATCCGAGCCCGGACGGAACGGATGTGTCGATCATCCGGCCGGAACTGGTATGTTCCGTGGCAGGTAACGTGTTTCCGCTCGCCGTACTTACTAACCTATATACACTGACCTGATGAGTTGCGATTACCTACCAAAGCAACGAAAGGTATCTTACCAAAGGTATCTAGTCTTGTTTTGTTAGGTTTAAGGTAGCGTTTTCTAATTACTGACAGATGCAAAATTAATTAGAGAGAGAGCAGCGTTTGCAAACAATATTTATTAGTGTATTATAGCGTTCGATTTCAAATGCAACACGAAGGCAACTTTGTTGCTAACAAGACATAATAGAAAGAACGTTTGACTTTTAAGACGAAAATCTTTAAGAAGAAGAATAATGTTACAAGTCTAGCTCAAAATAACGTGATATATAGTTTACGACGCAACATGTAGCACGAAGCACAACTATTTATAGACTTGATGACTTGACAAGCGAGCAATGCTTAACATGCTTGACAGCGAGCTAAGTAAGTAGTGCTCGACATGTTCGACAACGAGCTAAGCGAGCAATGTTTGACATGCTTGACAACGAGCTAAGCGAACAAAGAAGAATCTCTTTAGTATATAGATTCTTGAACACGACTTTTTTATGAATCGTGTTTAATTTATTTTAAGTCTTTACTTATTGTTACGACTATTAAGTTGCAATTCCTTGTTATCAAGTAATTGCTTGCCTGATCTAAAGACGCCTACAAACCTCTTTAATAGCATAACTCTCTCTAATATCTCTTACGGAAGTAGCAGCGTAACATTTGTTGTCTTAATATATTTTTTATTAATTACGTTTGTTCTTTAAAGTACTTGCTTAATATTTGTTGTAAAATACTTAAATTAAAGTTATCTATTATATTTACGCATATTTGTTTAAATTTCTTTAAAATCTTTTTATTTCTTGTAAACTTTATAATAACAATAGACTTTTAAAACTATTTTGCAATCTTGCTTCTTTTAAGTTTAATAAACTTTAATAATATAAATCTATTTAAAGATAATTTAAAAAATATAATAGATAAAAGATTATTATTGTTTTCTAAAGCAAAGACTTTTATTGCGTAATATTAATTGTTATTATTTAAATTTCTTGTTATTATTGTATTGTTATTAGAAGAAGAGCTTGCTTTTGTTATAAGATTTGTAGTAGTTTTTAATTTCTTTGCATTGTTATTTGTATTCTCTTCTATATTAGAGAGTATATTATTTAAGCTATTATCTTTAGAATTGTTTTAATTCTTAGAGCTATTATTATTACTAATAAAGAAGATAACAAAGAAGAAGAAGAAGAAGAAGAAGAATTTGTAATTCAATTTATTCTTTAATTGTTAATTAAAATAATTTCTTCTCTTTTTGTACTTTGTGTTTGTCTCTAGCTTCTTTTTTTGTAAAAAGCTCTTTTTATTTTTGCTCTTCTAATATGCTTGAACAATTAATATTTATCTATTAATAGTTTAAGTATAATTGTTGTCTCAAGTTGCATACTTTAATTTATATAAAATTTTAATACTAACTTTTCTTTTAATTATTAAGTTATTTATATATCGATTAATCTTAATATATTTGCAATCTATTATTGCTTCGAATTTGTCTCTAATTTTGCTTTAGAATTGTCGCATAGACTTAATATTATATTTCGAGAATCTAGCTATATAAATATTAATAATAAACTAAGATTAAGATCAATATTGCTCTTTGTATTTGTCTCTCTCTTTTTTAAATTATATATACTATTAATTTGTTATATATCATTGTTTTGTTTTCTTCTTTTTGCAAACAATTGTTAAAAAAATTGCAAATTAAATATTAAGATCTTCTTTTATTTACAAGATAATTATTATATATTTTTTAAATTATTGCAAGAATTGTAAAGACAAATATAATTGTTGCAATACTTGTTGTTGCGAACAAGTTCAAGAATTTAAATCAAGAATAATTAATTAATTACTAAGCATATTGCAATATATTAAAAGAATAGCAACGAGAAGATGCAATTAAGCTATAAAATCTATGTCTAAACAAGCAATTAATGCAATTAAATTAAGAGACGATGCAATTATATTATTGTTACAAAAATTAAATCAATAATTAAAATTGAATCGAATCGTTAAGAATGTCAAGAATACTAAAAATAGTATAAATTTAATTTAAATTTAGATTTTTTATTAATTACTAGATAATGCTTAGTAGTAATGCATTTATAAAAAGAAATTTCTAACATATTTATTAATTAATTTAAATAGATTAACTACTTCTATTAAATTATTAATGTAATGCTAGCTTCCAATAATTAACGAACACGTTATTAATGTTAAGTTATTATAGTGACAACTTAGCATCGTGCAAAGTTTTCTTTTTAAGAATTCTCTTCTAAAATTCTTACGAATTAATGTTTTTTTAAATTGCAATTCTATATACTATGTAGTCTTATCTTTAGTGCGTCGATGTAACGACATTTTGTTACACATTTGTATACAATTTTACAATATTAATTTGTCGCAATCTTTATAGGCGATCGTTCGACAAAATAATTAATTTAACACGCAATACAAGACAAAATTTAAAGACGAACAAAGAATAGACGACGTTTTAGCGTCTCTAAAGCAACGAAAATGCGAATAATTAACTTGTCTTCAACAATATTACGAAAATTTACATCACATTACAAGAAGAAATCTTGTAGAATAACGACGCTACATAGTTGTCGCAATTCGACGAAAACATTAATTACAAAAAGCTTTTAGTTAAAAAGAAAATAAAGAAGCGTAAACTTTAGACGAAGCGAGAGCTTCGCATTGCTTAAACAAGAAATAAACTTCTTTTAAAGTTGCTTTGTAAAAACGAAATTAAAGCAACAATTTCGCGTCGTTTACGCGAAGACTACTTTAATAACGAAATTAGCAAATTAGCATTAAAGCAATAGCGCTTTGTTCGTTTTATAAGATCGACTTAATTAAATCTTTACTACAAAAAGAACTTTAAAGAATAAAAAAATTAAACTTAAAATGCAAAAAACTTCTTCGAAGCTAATAAAAATTAATTCTTAACAAAGAATTTAAAGATTTGTTAAATTTAATAATATCTTTGCGATACATTAACAACGCGATAAAAAAACTATAAAAACAAGTAAACAAACAAGATAAAGAAGTAAAACTAGAAACAATTCGTACAATATCTAGTTAATCTTATTAAGAACTCAAAAAATTGTCGTCTTGTTCTTTCTCGCAAATATAAGAAGATTAAGCAAAGTTAATTTTAAAACATTAACGACTTCGTGATCTATATTAAGACATTAGAGACAAATCTTGACAAATATATTAAACGTTAATAACGTAATTATTTCTTGCATTGTCTAAGAAAAGATCTTCGAAAAAAATCAACAACGTAACTAAAATTCTTAAGACAAGAAGCGTTCTTATTGCGCTAACATAACGTATAAAGAGCGCTCTACTCTTTCGATTCAATATTAAGAACAAAATTAAAAATTAAAAATTATTTTCGAAATTATTTAATAACTTTAAAGAGAGTTCGTATAATCGTAAATTAAAAAAGACTACGTTAACAATTAAGATTTGCAACATCTTAACAACGAGAAGTTGTTAAAAAAATACGACGAAATTTTCTTTGCGTAATTTTGACAAAGTTAACTCGAATATGCGAGAGAAGCGCACTTGTTACAATTGTAACAAAAAAAAACATATTTAAAAAACATATTCTAAATTTGTTAAAGACAACTTGCAAGTTAATGTAATTAACAACTTTTAAAAAAGCTTCAAAATAGACGTTTTAAAAGCGTCGTTATTACGTTCTTTTATCGAAGAGATTTTTAACAATTCGAAAAACTAAATGAGTTCGCAAGAATTGTAGTCGGAATTGCAAATTAAAAACACAAAACAAAGATTCTTTTTATAAAGCTATTAATATTTGTTGACAAAAAATGACACAAACGAGTTTTTTTTTAATAAAGACGTTTATATTAATTGCATTAACAAACGTCTTGCGAAGATATAATACTTGAAAAAAATTAAACGACTCGCAATTAAAACGAAAGCTTTTACAATTTAGAAAATTTAATTTGTGAAATTCTACGTCGCAAACATCAAGATTCGCAATAATAAAAAACGAAAATATATATTAAAACGAGTTTTCTATGCATATAATAAAATTGTATACAACATTATTGTCAATTTTCTTTAAATAATAAAAGCTAATTTTTATGTCAATTAATATACGTTAATTTGACGCTATTAAATTACGAAAAATATTATTCTCGTTAAGTTTTTGAAGAATTTTTTAAAACTTAAGAAATAAGTTTTAATATTTGCTCTAATTTGTTGCGAATTTAACGTTAATAAAACGTTAATAATGCGCATTATATTTAAGAACGTTTAAAACTATAACAATATTTTTGATTTAAAAAATACATTTATTTTTTCTAAACACAAAGAGAAAAATTATAAAATCGATTTGCTTTTTAGAAAGAAATTGTCTTATAACTTGTTATACATTTTATTCAAACAAAAATTAATTATTTTACGTAATTATCTTTTGAAAAACTTGATTCTAAATAGAATTTGTAAATCGATTAGCTAAATTAAAATATTAATGCTATTTATGTTAAAAAGCGATAAAAGTCTAAGATTATGCGTTGATTATCGCAATCTTAATGCAATTACAATTAAAAATCGATGTTTTCTTTCTTTTATAGAGAAAACGCTAAATCGCTTGATAAGGGTCGCGTATTTCACAAAACTAAATTTAAAAAACGCTTATTATTAAATTTGAATTCGTTAAAACAATAAGTAAAAGACGATTTTTCGAATACAATATAAACATTTCGAATACATAATAATGTCGTTTAAGCTAGCGAACGTATTAAGTATTTTCTAAACTTTAATTAACAAAGTCTTAAAAAATTTAATAAATTATTTTCTTGTGATTTATCTTAATAACATTTTAATTTACTTTAAGATACAAGAGAGACATTAAAATTACGTACGTTAAATACTTAATAAACTACGCTTCTACAAGCTTTACGCAAAACTATTTAAATGCTTTTTTATAACAATTTTGATTAAATTTCTAAAATACATTATAAGCAATTATAATGTGTTAATAAATTTACGACAAATCAACTCTATTAAAACATAATTTTAGCTTATTACTTTATGTGAACTTTAAATGTTTCTAGATTTCGCAAATTTTTATCAACAATTTGTAAAATATTATGCAAAAATTACTTAAACTTTGACGAAACTTCTAAAGAGTAACAAACAAAACAAACAAAATAATCTTTTTATATTTAACAAGAATGTTATTTTAGTTTTTCGAAAGTTTATTACGATCTTTACGCAAACGTCTATGTTAATTTACTTTACTTCAAAAAATTACATTTATATTAAAATAAACGTTTCGAGATTCGCAATTGCAACAACTCTATTGTAATTAGTTTATTTTATAAAAGAAACTAATTAAATAATGTAACATTCGATAACATTCTATTTAAGAAAAATAATTTTCGCAAAGACTTAATACAAGACTTACAATTAAAAGTTGTTTGTTATCGTTATTAACTTCAAGCAATATTAATATTATTTAAAGAATAGTTATTACTTAATTATTATATTAACGAATCATAATAATTTACAATATTTTATAAAGACAACAACGCTAAATTGTCGTCAATCTAAATAGGCACTTTTATTAACGAAATACAACTTCGAGATCAAATATCGCACAAGAAAAATAAACTTAATTAACGAATTCTCTTGACGCTTTAATTACGAGAGCGAATTAAATAATAAAATTTATCTATTTACGCTTTAGAATAAATTGAAGAACATTACTATTGTTACTATTAAAATAACATCAATACTTATAAGAGACGTTTGCTAGACGTTACTATTACGTAATAAAAACAAACTTAAGATTTAAGTATCAAAGATTAAAAAAAAATAACATCGAATTTCTTAATAAAAATGCTTTAGATAAAGAAAATACGATTAATAAATTAAAAAAAAAAGTTGTAAACACAATTTAAAGCGCGATGACTTAACAATTGTATCGCAACAATGTTCGCATTGCATACAATAACAAAAAAAACTTAAAAACTCTTTTATTTTTATTGTTGTTTAAAAGAAAAAAGCTACAAAAAAAGAACTTTATAGCGTTTAAAATTAAAAAGCAATTAAGATCGCAAATCTTAAGTCAAACTTACTTAATTTACAAAAAAATAGTGTTTTTCTTTTATGTTATTCTAATTCTTGACAAAATATTACTAAAGAGCGAGCTATTACGTTTGCATTATAATAACGCTTTAATAAAATACTTTAAAATCAAAAAGATATACATTTTTATAAGTAAAAAATTCTATTAACTAAAGATAATCGCAAATATTAATATATATATTAAAGATTGCAACATTTGTTAACGAAATAAGTTTTTGCGTTATTATTTTTATAAGAAGTTGACGTTACTTTCTATTTTTGTTCGATTATAAATCAAGATTTCGATAAATTTTATAACGAAGTTGTTTGCTAATCGTTGCGAGAATAATGTATTTGACGCAATTCTAATAGTAATCGATCGATATTTCAAAATGTCTTTATACATTCTTGTTAAATCTATATAATTGACGAAAAATCTAGTTAATATTTTGTTCGAAAAGATGTTGTTTGTTTATCTTGAAATTCGTAAAATTATTTTCGATTGTAATTTACTCTTTACTAGTAATTATTAATTTGCAATATGTTATCGTATACGCATTAAACGAAAGCTAAATATTGCTTTTTATTCTTAAATTAATAAGCAAATTGAAAGATAAAACTAGACGTTAAAATACTATTTGTGTTACTATTGCAATTATAAACAAGACAATTGAAATTTGTTGCTAGCTTTAACTTAATATACTTACAATAATGCATCATATACGTCAATTAAAATATTATTCTTTAAGTTGATATTTAAATTTGTTACAAATTTTCGATTCAATTAGAACGACAAAAATTGTTTAGACGTTTTTGTTATTCGAAAGCGAATTTAGTCTTTATAAAATAAACGCAATCGATTAATAAATCGTCTATAAATTGCGCAACAAACGCAAATTCAAAATTACAATAAAAAGACTATTTCGAAAAGATATTAAGTCGATAACAAAGTTATATTCTTTATCAAAAATCTTTTAGATATTCGTTCGAAAAAAAAGCTATTTTATAAGTTTACAAGATTGTTCGAGATTAAAGACATAATTAATTCGCAAACATATCGTTTGCGTCTTTTCGTCAAATAACGTATTTATTTTGTCTTTTATATTTTATTATTAAAATTATATTATTGTAATTCAAACATTGTTGTCTCGAAAAACATAATATTAATTAACAAAATTTAGAAGTAAAAAATAAAAAATATTTTTTAATTATAAATCAAGATATAACAAGTCGTAATATTTTGTTCGATAAAAAGAGTTTTTATTATGTAAAAATAATTAAATATTAAGAAATTATTTTGCGAATGCAAGACAAAGCTTAAGAAGTACGATAAACGTAAATCTTTCAAAAATTAATTGCGAAAATAAAAAAATAAAAACTTTATATTCGCAAAAAAGATTTTAACAATAAAAAGTAAAATTTAATGCTATTATACACATTTAAGGCATAGCAATAACACAAATAATACGTATAAATAATAATATAATTCTCTTAATAAATTAATTAAACATCAAGAGTTATAAAAATGCGACATTAAGTATATTTAAATTTAATTGCTTTTATTATTTAATTTTCGTCAATAAAGAGTTTTTGCATGCGTGTTATTTAATATAAGTTTTAACATTTTATTTACAATTAATTATGCGTATTTTTCTTAATTAATTTTTTAATTGTTGTTGCTTAATTGTCTTTAATAATGCACAAATGTTGCAAAAGTAAATTATTAATAACAAAATAAGAAATGCAATCTTTTAAAACGCGATTAATTTTATTGTCTTAAACATAATAAAAGCATATCTTAAACAATAATCTTTTAAGCATAAATTCTATATAAAGATCGCAAAGATATAATGTTCGCGAGAAAATATAAATAAGATTCGATCTTCTAATTGTTAACTTTTATGTTATTAAGCAAAAAAATTGCTTATTTTAAATGCTCTTGTTTAATAACAAGTAATTTGATATATTTAAATTAAGCATATAAGTTGTCGAAACAACTATAATATATAAAAGAAGTTTTATTTAAGCATTTACGTCGCTCTTCTCTAAAAAAATCTAATTAATAAGAACGAGATAAATAATGTTGTTCTTAATAAAATTATTAGATTACGCAAGATTTACGAACTCTTAAGTTTGTCGTTTGCAATAATATTGTCAAACATAAATTTATTGTTTTTGTTTAACTTCTTTAAAGAAAGAGCATCGAGATTTGTTTTATAGCGCATTACGTCGAACATTTTTTGTTAAATATCGCATAAATAATCTAGCTTAATACTAATACTAATTAGAAGATTTTCGTAAATCGAATGCGAAATCGATTTGTTTTTTCGCTATTATGCGTATATAATAGTAAGGCAACGTCGTATTTGCAAAGCGAACGCAATCTAATTAACTTTAGCATTGTTTTTATCGAAGATACGCATGCTAAACTTTAACAAAATATTAAATCGCTTAATATATTAAGTAATGATAAAAACACATTAATGAGTTAAATTAAATATAAAAGTATATAGGCAATTTACGATCTTGCGCTTTGAAGTGTAGTATTTATAACAAATATTTTTTCGCTTAATATATTGCATATTATTAGATTGCGAAGTAAACAAAAATTAAAAACGTATTTAGTAATTGACATTTTTGTCGATGCGAACAAGGCATCACAAACAATAGAGATAAAAGAGAGAGAAATGTTGCGTTTGCGTGCGAACAAAAAGAGCAAAAAGAATTATTTTGATTAATATTATTATTTTTATTAATTTTACTTATAGCAAGATCTTGTTAAAGCATCGCTTACGTAATTGATTCGCTACTATAATAACAAAAATTTAATAAAAACTTATAATTACTTCTATCGAAAAGAGATTACGATACGCTAGAATAATTGAAAAAAACTTACATTAAATACAAGATTTATGCATAGTATTGTCGTTAGCATTAGAACAATTTAAAGAACGTCGCATTTATTTATTAACTATAAATCGAAAAGTAATATAAGAAGAAGAAAATTATAATAATGTTGTTAATAAACATTATTTGCGAATCAATCGCGTTAACTTAATTAAATCGAACAAAGAAAATCGAAATAATTTATTTAAATAATAAGCTAAACTTAAAGTTTATAAGATTTAAATAAATTGCAATACATTATTATCAAATATATGTTGCGATAACGACGCAACAACATAGCGATTAAAAACGTATTTGCGCTTTGAAACAAAAAAACAAAAGATCTTTTCGTTCGTCGACCTAAAGTTAACACACGATAAGACGCTTGAAACGAGTAGCATAGTCTTTCGCAATAGTATACGAGAAGAGTTATTGTCGCTTCTTAATTCTTCCTCAAATATCTAAGAAAAATAAAGAAAGAAACTAGAAAATCTCTTTTATAGACGTCTTTAAGCTTTGATAAGAGAATACATAAACTAGAAAATGCGTCGCACATAAAGACATAAAATACTATTTATTATCTAATTAAATTTTAGAAAGTTCTAAAGAGAACTTGATAAAAGATTGACGTAATCACGCAAGTAAAATGTCGTTATAACATATTAATCTTGAGAATTAGAATTTAAAAGAGAAAGACAATTGTAATGTTAATTCTTAATAACTAATAAACACGTTACTAGTGTTAAGTTATCGTAGTAACGACTTGACATCGTGCAAAGTTTTCTTTCTAAGAATTTTCTCCTAAAATTCTTACGAATTAATGTCTCTTTAAATTCCAATTCTACATACTATGTAGTCTCGCCTTTAGTGCGTCGATGTAACAACGTTTTATTACACGTTTGTACATAGTCTTACAATTAATTAATTGTTACTAAAAATAATAAAATTTACTAAAAATAGTAGTCTTGACGATTCGATTCGATTTAAAGATTAAAATTGAATCGAATTGTTAATTTCAATTTTAGAAATCGAATTGCCAAGACTTTCAATTTGATTTGAATTGAATCGCCAAAATTCAATTCGATTTCTTGAATCGAACTCGATTTCTCGAATCGACGCGATCAATCTACTTTACTAGTATTCCTAGTCTTAACTAACAAACATTCATAGATATTACTAAGATATCATGAGTAAATTGACGAACAACTACATATCTTCTCGCAATCGCGAATCTCAAAATCTAACTAGAATTGCACTTGCAATTGTTCATGCACTTACAATTAAATATGCGTAGTCTTGAAGATTAGACGTGAGTTAATAGAACAATAAGATGCAAAAGAAAGTTCAAATTTCGAGGTTTTAAAGATGATGTTAGTTGTTTCATGAAGATTCAGAAAACTTGACGCACGAAAATCAACTTTCTCCCTCTATCTATATATATACATCTTTAACAAAAGCGAAGCTCAATCTAAGAACATTAAGCTATGTAGACTAAAGATATAGATCTATTTCTAACACAAATTTAAGAAGTTTACAAGAAATATTAAAGTCTCTATACAATGTTCAAGTTTATTCAAGCTCTTGAAGCAATGCTTGGCAATATCTTGGCATAATTTCAAGATTATGTTATATTGACTCTAGCATAGTTGAATCTAGACTAATTGTTGATTTGATTTTCGATTTTAATTATTTTGAAATCGAATTGAATCGAATTGAATCGATTTTCAATTCAAAAATTAAAATCGAATCGAATCGTCAAGAATGTCAAGAATACTAAAAATAGTATAAATTTAATTTAAATTTAGATTTTTTATTAATTACTAGATAATGCTTAGTAGTAATGCATTTATAAAAAGAAATTTCTAATATATTTATTAATTAATTTAAATAGATTAACTATTTCTATTAAGTTATTAATTAATTGTTACTAAAAATAATAAAATTTACTAAAAATAGTAGTCTTAACGATTCGATTCGATTTTTCGATTTGATTTTCGATTCAAAGATTGAAATCGAATCGAATTGTCGATTTCAACTTTAGAAATCGAACTCGTTTTCTCGAACCGACGCGATCAGTCTAGTTGAATCATACTAAAATTTGCTCAAATTCGAGTGCTAACTATCTTGTTATACATACTTCCTCCTAGACTCGTTTTACATTTTAATTATGTGATAGAAGTAGATGTATATATGCTGAGGGGGGGAGAAGTCGATTTTCGAGCGCCAGGTTTTCTGGATCTTCATGAAATCGCTAATATCCAAGAGACCGAGGCATCGCGCTTAACCCCACTTCACAAACCAGATAAGTACATGCAAATGCTACCTAATTCATTCCCAAGCCATGCGTACTACCTTAGATTCAATGATTGACAGCTGAGACTTAGGCAGCCATCACCCGCGTATATTATTCGCTTCTGGAACATCAAGCGCGGAATCTGGGTTATGATCACGAGCAATCTGACATTGGAGAGTGTGTGCTATCACTTGAAGAAGGAATAGCCTGGTCAGCGCTTGTAACGGAGATATTGAGAGGATTGACATGCGCCTTCATCTTGACTCTCTAGAGCTGCGAACATGGTGTAGGGAATTCGGTAGCGACCCCACTCCGCGCTTGTCGTTACCGCGGGGTGACGTGGGGCATGACATGTGCTCAAACGGATTGTAGGAATTATTTATCGTAAGCCCAATTGGCATTACCATCTCGAAAGCTGCTTCCAGCGCTACATTCAGTGCAGAGGCCAAAGCGCAATCACAAACCCAACCCAACAGTCCATCCTCCCCCATCACCCACGCACAATGGCCCTCCCCCCTTCCTCCCTCACCTCAATCCCCACCAGCTACGCCACCGTCTCCCTCGGCACGCCCACACATCCCCTCTTCCAGAAACTCGACGCCATCGCCGCCGCCGGCTTCCAAGGCATCGAGCTCGGTTTCCCCGACCTCCTCTCCTTCGCCTCCAAGCTCCACGGTAAAGATATCGGGAACGAGGAATATCCCGCGCTATGCGAGGCTGCGAGGGAGGTGAAGCAGATGTGCGCGACGCGCGGGCTGCAGGTTGTGATGATGCAGCCGTTTGCGAATTTCGAGGGGTGGGCGCCCGGGTCGGGGGAGAGGGAGGATGCGTTTCGAAGGGCGGAGGGGTGGATGGGGATTATGGAGGCGGTGGGGTGCGATATGTTGCAGGTGCGCTCAGACCTTTTCCGGCTTGATGGTGTTCGCAATTGCTGATGAGGTTTCGTGGGGGATTAGGTTGGTTCCTCGGACTCGCCCAACATCGCCGGCGAGATCGAGACTCTGGCGTCGGATCTTCGCGAGCTGGCGGATCGGCTGGCTGAGCACGGGTTCCGCCTTGCGTATGAGAATTGGTGCTGGGCTACACGGGCGCCGGATTGGAAGGATGTTTGGGGGCTGGTGCAGAAAGTCGATCGGCCGAATGTAGGGCTCTGTCTTGATACCTTCCAGACCGCAGGCGGCGAGTGGGGAGATCCAACTACAGAATCCGGGATCATAGAATCTGGAGTCAGCCGCGAAGCGCTGGAGAAGCGTTTCCAAAGTAGTCTGAAGGAGCTGGGCAGGTCGATACCACCGGAGAAGATCTATATCTTGCAGATTTCAGACGCGTATAAGCCGAAGAAGCCGCTCGATCCTGATCCGGACGAAAGTGGATTGAGGCCAAGAGGGAGATGGAGCTCGTGTTTGCGGCCGGCGCCATTCAATGGCGGATATCTGCCAGTAGTTGACGTGGCGAAAGCGGTTCTGAAGACTGGGTTTCGCGGATGGTTCTCCATGGAGATCTTCGATGGCGGGCCTGAAGGGACGAATCAGGATTGGCACGATATGCCTGGATATGCGAAGAACGCCATGGAGTCTCACAAGCGACTGTTGAGAGAGGTTGCGGATTGATTGCAATGGCTGCAGGATCAGAGTGATCTGGAAAGAGCAGGTCGTTAATGCAATAGAATACACATACTCTAGCGATCCGGACGTCAATGCGTACCGATCAGGGGCGCAGTTTTCCTAGGCTGCTCAATATAGAGCTAGCTGAATCAAGGACCCATTGCCCGCACTGTCGGGGAATGCTTTGACGGAACAGCGATGGACTGAACTATCAAAGATTGGGCGATTGACAAAGCGGCAAAATGTCAAGGGATATTAGTGACAAAATTGAATGACCCTAGGAATGAATAGAGTAAGAAGAGGATTCCAGTGACGATTGCTGGGCAAATTCGCACTCACTGGTGCTAGCGCATGGAATTGCCGGTTGCATAAGTAATGTATAACAACCTGGTATACTTCAGAGTCAATCCCCTATTCTCTCTTAACCTCCTCTTGTCGAGCGTTCTGATCGAGCAACGATAGCTGTGAGCCGTGACTCGTTGAGAATTTCATCGTCACTTTGTCGCAGTGCCAAGACGACAAACACCCCTTGTATGGCCCTCGTGTCATATGAAATCAGTCCACTGTACATTCGAAAAGTATTTATCCGTACACGAGGCTCATCCAACGATCACCTGCTGCTTTGGGAATCAGCCGCTGTGATTTTGTAGATTCTTAATATCCGTGCGTATTGTGCTAAGAGCCACTCCTTCTGACCTTCCCTCAAATACGGTATATTTGCAACAGTCTTCAAGGGCTGCTGGTGAGGCTCTATCAGCTTCCATCCTCCCACGTTGACGGCTGATCGACGATGTTCTTCGGTGACCTTCTGGTTATTGACGTACGGATATTCGATGGCAGGACCGCCCTCGAGCCCTAGGTGCATTCTTGTTCCCAGGATCAAGGGCACTGTACCACAAATATCGTCTGCAAGGTCTTGAAGTTTGTGGATCGCCACTCGCTTGAGGTCCTGCCAGGTGCCGCCGAAAGATAAGTCTAAGGCGGCAATGCAGTCAAGGAGAATTGACAAAACAATAATGCATTTGGTACGAAAGAAGTTCCAGACTCCCACCATATGAATATCGTAGTAGATGTCCATTCGACCCCGATACGAAAACATCGATTTAGGTAGACCTAGGGGAGTTTTGAAGTGATCAGCGGCAACCCAATGCCAATCGTCGCCTACGGACTGCGCCCAGGATTCAAGGAGAGCGTTAACCTCAAGGGCGTAATCGAACACCTTGTGGATGTCGTCCTCGCAACAGGAAGTCCCAAGCAGACGTCCAGCGTCACTGCGAAGACGAGCTATCCCCACGCAAATTGGAGTGAGCCGCATTGCAGTATTTTGAGTCACCCCAGCTGCAAGGTCTTCACATATTGTCACATTGGTACTTGGGGGCGTCGAGTCATTGATGACATGATCTAACTGAATTAAAGGGTAAGCTGGCCGCACGAACCACTGGCCACACATGATGACTTACCACTTGCGTATATACGGCATATAGAAGCCTGATAGAGGTGTATGATCTGGTGTTGATTTCTTTTCCGCGATGCTTGATGAGAGCGACTGCGCCCGCATCATGGACGCCTAACAATTCCGCGGATTCGAAGGTGGACGTAAGACGCTGTGTAATGACATTAGTGATCATTGCAGTGATGGAGAAATGATTTAACGAGAAGCAGAGGATCGCTTCGTTCCTATTGGATGCCTGAGGATAACATAGGCATGGATGCTTTCATTTTTCGGGGCTAATATGTGAGAGACTCGGTGGCTTGCTCACCTCAAACAGGCTCAAGAGTAGAACCGCCACAAGTGTTTCGTCCTTGAGTGAATCCGTGGGATCTTCAATGGCCCTGCCCGCCGCGAGTAGCGCTTTGGAAAAGGATTTCTGTCCCAGAAGGATGAAATCTTGAGTGCTCCGGCTCATCCCAAACATGGCTAGGGATACTGTCGTGACCGCCAGATCCAGAAGAGAACCCGGTCGAGCTGCATAGTATAGAGGCGATAGAGCTTGCATAAAGCCCAGGCATGTGTCTGGGTGTTGGTTGATGAATACGACATTAGAGAAAAATACGCATGTGGCAGTATGTTCAGGAGTATTGAACATGAGTTCGGTGGGCAGAGATGGAGACCTCCAAGCGTTTGATGTTATAGGGATGACTTGTGTATTGTTCGTAGGCTCCGGACTGGTGTTACTCGAGGATTTCGATAGTAATGAAGTATATTTCTGGTGTTTCCTTCCCTGCACTTTGTCGCGAGCAATCTTGTTCTGGTCACGAAGGATAAGATCGAGCGGTCTCTGGTAGCCGGGGCATGTGAGCTTAGTCTTGGTGCATGCCGAACATGCAGGTCGAGCTTCATCGCACTATTCGAAGGAGATTAACGCTTACTGCACAGATCAGGCATGCTGCTGCGATTTGGATGGTGGGCATGGCGCCAACAGAGGCAAAGATGCAGGCGGCCCACCTTGATCTTCCTCCTCTTGCAATTTTGACAGCCCGTACTCGGTTTTCCTGTGTAGACCATGATCAACCAATTGATGTCTCGCTACCAGTACAGGACGTGAACTATATAGATAACTGATAGCGCAAAGTCGCCCAACACTCGGAGAAGAAAAGCTCATTGATATGCTATGGATGATCATATAGATTGTTCAACAATGTCGTTGCCTAATACTTTTCGTTATGCAAATATGGTAGCGTATCTGCGTACACAATGAACCAACAAAACCGCTGACTGGTGCGACGAGACCTCCTCTTCAGACGCGTACTCCATAAGAGAGGTACTGAAGAGGCAATAATTGTCCTTGTCAATTCAGCCGGCTCTGTATACCTTGAGGTGGCACGTAGCGCTGGACGGAAGTTGATAGCCTCTGCTGACTGCGTCGACATAAGTCTCATTGACTGATTGGTGACCTCGACTTCAAGCTCCTGCAAGCTCTTGTTTCAAAGTTTTCCCATCATGCCTCGTAGGATCCGACCAAAGGCATCCGCTAGCTTGATGGAGTAGAAGCTTGCGAGAACCTAAGATGACGCCAAGCCAACTGTTGATTGGATTGTCGAACCCAACGTCTCGTACGAAGCAAGTCGGGAGGATGGAAGAACACACGCTGTGACTCGACGATAGACAATCCGCTTATCTCTACCTTCTCTAGGAATGCATTGCATCCTTGGCAGGGCACAGTTGACAGTGCACACGCGTCAGCTGCGGCACAAAGTTCTGCCATGCCAAGCTCTCAGCTAAGGTAAAGTAGTTACGTGCGTCTGACAGCCCACGGCCTACCAACGTCAAACCATGCTGCCTCAACGTGGTCAAGAGTCAAGACGCATCGTTGGATGCGTCTTGACAATCCGTCCCGGGTAACGTCTTCCTCTTGTTTAGTCTCATGTGCTCTATTTAAAGTACGATGCGCGGCTGTTACCTTGTGTCAAGGCTCGGCCGTTGGCCGTTCGGCTCTTCCGTAAGCAATTCCCCCGAGGCCACCTCGTGCCATCCCTGAGCATGTAGCATACCCTTCTTATGTGGGCTGTGCAACAACAGTCTTCCATGAGTCGTCCTAGACTCTTTCGGCAATGCTTGCGAAACCAGCACTTCCTTCAATCCAAGATGAGTACATAAGTAATCGTCCACCCTATCCACCATATCATTTCTTCCTTCGCATCAGTGAAACCTCAAGGCTCTCAACATACAGCACGTTCCTCACTCTCACCACTTCGTAGGTTTAAAAGCATACCCGCTGGCAATCTCAAAGGACTTCATTGTGTTTCACACCTCCTCAGCCTCGTCTTACATTTAGGCATCCAAATAATCCGAGCACACCCTCAATTGAATTATCGGCACAGGCTCAAACCTTTATCGTCCAGCATTTCTTTAAATCCCTCGAATCCTCACCATCACCCGCCTTCTTCACCTCCACTTTTGCAAGCTTCGGCACCAACTTTACTTTCACCCCACAGCTCCCCAACCCCACTCGCAATACTATTGACGCCTCTCCCTCATATCACACCCAACAGTCGCTACTATGCCCGCTCAACATGACTGTCTTCAAGTCTCCCCGCAATGCCCTGTCGAGGCCACCATCTACGGCTACTACCCCTCGATGGGCGCCAACGCCTTCTTCTGCGCCCTGTTTGGCCTCTGCCTCATCGCAAACCTAATACTCGGCATCAGATACCGCACCTGGACGTACATGATCGCTCTTGGCTTCGGTTGCCTAGGCGAAGCCCTCGGCTACGTTGGGCGCATCATGCTCCACAACAACCCATGGAGTAACACCGGCTTCAACATCCAAATCTGCTGCATCATCATCGCGCCCGCCTTTATCACCGCGGGCATCTATCTCACCCTCAAGTACCTCGTCTTGACGATTGGTTCTGATTACTCAAGGATTAGGGCGAAATATTATACCTGGATATTCATCTTGTGCGACCTGCTCTCGCTCATCCTCCAAGGTGCTGGTGGCGGTATCGCAGCTACCGCCAACACGGCCAGCAGCCAATCGCTCGGCAACAATCTCGTGATGGCCGGTATAGCCTGGCAAGTCGCCACGCTCTTAGTGTTCGGCGCCCTCGTCTTCGATTATTGCTTCCGCGCTTATACCCATCGCTCCACCTGGACCCAAGCCACCGTCAACCTCGTCTCATCAACCACGTTCCAGCTTTTCACCACGGCGCTCTTCGTCGCCTTCCTGACCATCTTCACACGTTGTGTCTTTCGCATTGCGGAAATGGCCGGCGGCTGGAGGAATTCGATCATGCAGAATGAGCCAGAATTCATCGCGCTGGATGGCGTCATGGTGAGCATTGCGGTGTTGTGCTTGACGGTATTTCATCCTGGGGTCTTCTTCACTCCGATGCAGACTCACAAGAAGAACAAGAAGAATGGAGGGCCATTGTATGCGCGCGAAAAGACGGATGACTTGGAGAGTCCGCCTGCGAGTGATCTGAGGAATTAACATAGGAGAGATGCAATTGTAGAATGAGGTGGACGCTCTGGAGAAGCGGTCTCTAATGTTTTGCTTGCGCGCGAAGCGTTCGGATGAGTCTTGTCAATAAATAGATAGAGGACTAGGCAAGATAGAGGGAGGATAGCTATATCATATCAATGGCATTATACTTCTACCACGCACTGGAAATCACTGGTACACCTTTCCTCGGCACAGCTCGAAGAGCGATGTGATCACTCGACGATGGATTGCACGCCCAGTGAAAACCCATGGCTAAGGAGACAAACTGTCAACGCATTTGCGTTGATCGACCAAATAGCCCAACATGCAATGGGACAGCGATTCGACACCCAGGGTACATATCTGTGACTTGTGTGTTCTGGAAAGTTGACAATCCTCTCGAGCATGTGTCTAGTATTGATATCAGGTCTCTCACGAAGTACAATGTCACATGCTTATTGCACAGTCCATCACTTACACCTGAAGACCACCCGCGCACCTCTAAGACTATATACATCATCCATCTAACACCTCGTCTTCCATTATCTTATTCTATGCGCACCCGCATCTTATTTGTTACTGCAACAATATATCAAGATATATTTATTTATATTATTGGTCATCTGAAAGTATATCTTATGAATCATGTATGTTACTAACAATATTCTCTATAATGGCAGACACAGTAGCATCTGGCAAAGGCAGACAGGTTGTCGGAGCAGAATTCTTGAGAAAAGAGAGTGACTCAATTATCCATTACACTCTGCACTTCAGCATCATCAAAACCAGAGACTGCAAGAAGCCCCATGTGGCCTGGACCTTCGCTCTCGGCTAAGCCCTGAAGATCCGCTCCAATGAATTATCCTCAAAGTTCACCCCTCACAGTCTTCTCCCAGTCTTTCAAGACAGACTCCGCAATCTTCTCCGCCATTCCATAAAAGATGCTCATCACATGCGACGAGACCTGCGTGGGAACAATAGAGCCGTCAATAACTCTCAGGCCCCTGACACCATACACCTTTGCCTCGTTGTCAACCACACCACCAAGCTCCTTGCTCATCATAGAAGCAGTCCCAACCGCGTGATAATTCGCCCGGTACTTTCCCATCACGTAGTCCCTCCAGGTATAGATGTCTGCGTCTTTAGGCACCCGGTCGTATCCCGGCTCCCTTTCCTCCACCCAATATTGGCTCATCTTCCCAGCACTGGATAGGTTCCGCGCAAGCTTTGTGGCAGCGGCTTGCCCGAGAAGGTCGAGCTCGTTGGCAAAGTACCGGGGGTTGTTGTCGATAGAGCGCAGATACGGATCAGCGTTTTGGATGTGGATATAGCCACGTGAGAATGGGAGCAGGTTCCAAAGATCGAAATTCATGGATCCGTAGGTGTCGAAGAAGAGCTCCGAGTATGCGACGTTGGAATTGGTGATCAGGTTGACGGAGTTGTTGTACTGTACCATCAACGCAGTGACGTTGTGGAAGCCGCCGCGCGAAACAACTTCCTTGGCCCATGTTTCGAGCAGTGTCTCGTTACTCAACATTGCGTGTGCCGTCGGAGCGAAGTCTCCGAAAGTCTCGTTGAATGTTGCAAAGTATGCAGCTTGGCCCTGACCTTTGCCAGCGTCGTTTGCGCGGTTACGGATTCCGGTAGTGGTCTGGTCTTGCTGGTTGATACCAACAGGCAGTTCGACGATTTGCGTCACATTAGCGTTATCGAGGACGTTCTTCAGACCAATGCCAGAGTACTCAAGAATCAATGGTGAAACAGAAGAGCCTGCTGCAAGGAGAACCTCATAATTGGCGAACACTGTGTGAATGCGACTTCGATGGCGGCCAAATTCGACGCCACGGGCCGTTGGTGGCTTAGTAGAATTGGTGTCAATAAGCACCTTTCCAACCCATTGACCTACCAGAATGTTGAGATTTTCTCGGTTGATTGTGTCGGGAAGAAGCCATGATCGGCCTGCATCACTTCGTTTCTGTACTTCAGTGACGCTGTTGGGAAACATAGATACGCCGTGGGGGTCGCCGCAGGATAAGTCTTTCTGGATAGGAACACCCCTTTCTTTTACGGTATCCATGAGCGCCATCATCATTGGAGAATACTCGACCCCGGTGTCGCGCGAGCCTACCTGCACCGGCCCTGTGGTTCCGTGACAGGACGAATCGAAGTACTGCCCAGCAGCTTCTTCGGTCTCGTTCGGTGGCCGAACAGTCTCGGCTTTATTCATGTATGGTACTAAGGCGTCCCAATTCCAGCCGGTGTTTTTAAAGACTGTTTCCCAAGCATCAACCTGGGCTCTAGCAGGGCGAGCTGTTTCTGAAGTCAGCCAGGAATGTACCTGATTGAAGTGTATGGAGAGAACAGCGACCATTGTTGCCGCTCAGACATAGAGAAATTCGAGCATCCACCACACTCAAAGGCTACTGTTGTGCAAGACCAATTTGGTGCAGTAAGAGAAAATTGCAGACCATGACATGATATGATGTATCACCCCAAGGGGTACTTACTCCAAGTTCCACCATTGAGTAGAGTCGAACCACCAAGCCCATGTCCGGAATGGACAACCTGACTCCGATTGTCAATAGCTTGGATCCCGGTGGCAAATTTGTGATCGATAGCCGTCTCGAAGACACGGCCGTAATGCGTCAAGTCAGAAACATCGGCGCTTCGATCGGACTCCCAGAAACCACTCTCGATAACCAGAACACTGATGTCTGGGTGCTCGGTGAGACGAGCCGCAGCCGTCAAGCCTGTAAGGCCACCTCCAACAATAATGTAGTCGTAGGTACCAAGATCAACATCATCAGGGTTATGGATGACTTGATCATCCACCGAGTCGGCAATGGGAAGATGCAGTACAGATTGCGAGAAGCCATAATCTGGTAAAGCTTCCGCGACTCCCAGAATGACAACGAGAAACAAGGAGAAATGGGCTTTCATGATGAGACTGCAGGTTGAGATCAGAGTATTGCAGAAGTTCGAGACGAAAAACAACACAGTCGCGTACAGGGCACCTTTATATCACATTGGAAGAGAGTTTCGACTGTTCCCCACGTCTTCTGCATGAGCTTTCCAATACCTTGGGTACGAGATTATGCGCAGCAATGGCTTCATCCCATCATGATGCAAATGATATCACACTTCCTGTGCAGCCAACATGAGCTCAGACCTCGCAGATTCTCATCGAACAAATCATCTACTCAGGATTGACCCGCGAACAGGACTGACTGGCAATAGGAAGCGATGCAACATGGCTGCGCAGTCGGTCGAGAACAAATCGGAAAAGCACTTGAGCGAATCGCTCTGCATCGAGCATAAACCCTACACTTCGAAGGGAAGGAGCTTAGCCAATTCAATGTTGGTTGTCTCACACACTACTAGATCATAGGAAAGGGATGCCGCACGGCGTTGTTCGGTGGACTCGTGATGCATAAGCTCCTACCCGACTGGACAAAGAATGACAAACTGCAGCATGCGCACCTACCAATGTAGTACTGAAGATATCGTATGACATATTAAAGAAACTCTCAGTCGATTTGCAATGGTCAAGAACACAAGCTTCTTTTCTCCGGAGCCGTTGCTCCAATTTCAACATCTATGTGCTCCGTATACTTGATGGAACTCATTGTTGATTGCAACTAGCGCGGCAGTGCAAGTGAGATCTTTCAGTATAGCTAAAGCCGGTCCGCCCGAAGTATAAAACTGGTTGCACGATCGCTCAATATTAATATACTGCTATGAGTGCTGCATCTGCATCTGCATCGCTTGTAGAGGAAAGAGCGTTCGGAGTGCTTCTGCCGATACGCCTGTACATCGGCATTTGCATCGAAATTTGCATCGTTGACTGCATCGAGACTGCATCCAGTCGATGCAGTCAACTCTGAACGCCCCTATTAGCGCAACTTGAACCTGCATCCTGAAGCGGGGTGGTAATGGTAGGGTTATACTCCACTTCCTACAAGCGCTTAGAACGACATGATGATGGGAGAAGATCGTTCTTGTCGTAGCCGCTGTTGCAGTGAACATGACAAGGTTGCGACGCAATGGTTTGAAGGCAAACCAATTAGTCTACAAGGAAAGCGACTCCCCGCGTCACCAGGCGCAAAAGCCAAGGTATTGATTCAAAAGGTCACGTAAAGTAAAGTAAGGGGAAAGCAGGGGGATACAGAGAGTACTAGAAAATACAGCAAGAATGGAATTCTTTCTCATCCTTCGGATTGAAACATCGCGAGTATGACCAGGTAACCATGACTGGAGTCCCAGGAGGAAGATTGAGCGGCAGGAGGCCATGGGGCGAAAGGATACGGAGAAGAAGGAGGCTCGACGAAAGACCCACAATGCGAAGCAGAAGGAGGTGTCGCAGTTGTGGCAGGATAAGGAGTTCCTTGTAGCAGCAGGGTATGAGGTAGATTTGCCGATTAGGAGTAGTCAGTAAGGTATTCATTCGAAAGGCGTTGGAGGCAATAGATAACGTGCCTAATTTGCCATCGCAAAGCATAGCCGAATTGCCTGCGACATGGCATTGCGACTCCAAAATTTGGCGACAGCGAGGTGAAATGGATTGCGACAGCGAGGTTGCAGGCGTGCGGGGTGGCGGCTCGCCCCTGATTCGCAGCGGCCCGGTTAAATCTCGGTTCGGACTGCGGATCTTCGGCGCGTTCACTTTGTCTTCGAGGTCTTCCAAGCCCTATCGAGTGCATCGCACAGTGGTTTGTCGAATCAAAGCGGAACTTTCGTAAGGCAATGATGACATACCCCAATCGAAGTCCACATGGGCTACCAGAAGATACCCCACCAGGCCAGACAAGTAGCTATGGGCACTCTCCAATGTCCAGCCATGTGCGTGGACATCGCAACTCTAATCAACCTTTAAACACGTCGGTCCGTTCCAATACCTTGCCAAGCGGGACGTATCAAGATGAAATGATCAGTCAGGCTGAAGAGCAGCAATCAATCTACCGCGACCATAGCACTAGCGGCGTGAACGATTATGAGGTGGAAGATTATCACAATCCCAATCCTCGAAAGCGTATTAATCCGGAGCCACTTGACAATCCGAAAAAGCGGGCTTCTGTTGCCGTGAGTTTCCTGAGCGCGATCACTGCTCTTGTCTTATCTTCAACCCATAACATACAATGACTGACTGGTACCAGTGCAATGTCTGCCGTGGGCGCAAGTCGAAATGTGACGGCGCAAAGCCAAGATGCAGGTTATGTACTGAGCTTAACGCTGAGTGCATCTATCAAGAGCCAGGAATCAAGCTCGATGCGGGCGACAGAATGATCTTGGAGCGCCTAGACAGGATCGAGGGTTTCCTACAATCCAGCTGGAGTGGACCGGCAAGCACCACTGGATCAATAAGCCTACCTCCATCTCGTAGCGCCACGACCGCTGGTATCGATGGGTTACCAGACGAACGCATTGGTGGTTCTCACTCGGGGGGTTTCGCAGCAAAAACTGCAGTGATGCTTCCACCTACACGGCTGGAGGACAATGTTTCACTCATGCGCCCCATCACTCAATGGCCCAAAATCTCAGACCTCGTCTCCAAGCCGTACGACTTGCAAGCCATGCTGCAATTAGAGCTTGACCAGGAGCCACTGAGTTTGGATGCTTCGCTAAGTCTTGACCTGAAGAATAACGCAATGCTCGCCCAAACATACTTCGACAACACCAACATCTGGTACGCGTGTATTGATCCCTACGACTGGAACCGGATCTATGAGAAGGCGTCTCGTTCCGATTTTCGCGAGGGTTCGGAGAGCTGTTTAATTCTTCTTGTGCTCGCGCTGGGAGCAATCAGCCACTCCAAACCTCCATCTGTGGCAGCTCGAGATGCTGAGCGTCCTGGTATGCCGTACTTTTCGGCAGCATGGGGCTTACTCCCGACCTTGATCGTCAATCACGACATCATAGCTTCCCAGTGCGCCATCTTGGCTTCGGCATACCTATGCTATCTCACGCGACCCCTAGAAGCCTGGACCCTTCTCAGCACCACCATCCCCAAACTCCAGGTCCTCCTCAGCAAGTCCACGGCCACAGCATATCAACGAAGCCAGCTCAGCACCCGCATCTACTGGAACGCCCTCCTCCTCGAATCCTCCATCCTCACTTCCCTTGACCTCCCTCCCTCCACCCTAGCAACCCTCACCACCACAGTCCCCCTCCCCGCTCCCTTCCCCCCCTCCCCCAACCACCCCCCCTCCCACCAAGACGACCCCTGGCTCCTCTCCGCCCTCATCTCATTCACGCGCCTCTCCGACAAAATCGCCTACCAAACCGCCCTCCCCTCCGCAACCCAAGGCCCCATCGCCACCGCCCTTGACACCTCCCTCCACGACCTCTACGCCTCCCGCCCCCCCCCCCCCCCCCCCCCCAAACCCCCCCCCCCCGCCCCCCCCCCCCCCCCCCCCCCCCCCCCCCCCCCCCCCCCCCCCCCACCACGCCCCCCCCCCCCCCCA
>JAABUQ010001396.1_pt1 | contig 52306 bp, 42 predicted proteins | sample 5560001 | NCBI WGS metagenome assembly JAABUQ01 (sample SAMN10711888, study PRJNA513371) | rock metagenome | isolation source: Antarctica rocks | place: Antarctica: Victoria Land, Finger Mt nord | collected 2015-12-18
AATGGCCTGGCGCAGCGCGACCGGATCGCCCTCGGGCACGACCAGCCCGGCGTCCGCAATCACGCGCGGGATCTCGGCCGACGCGGAGCCGACCACGGCGATGCCGCACGCCATTGCCTCCATGAGCGCGCGTCCGAATTGCTCCTTCCAGTTGGGCCGCGTCAGCGAAGGCTGTACGAGCATGGCGAAAGAGCGCAGGCGGTCCGGTACCAGGGTCGACGGGACCCCCTGCTCCCAGAGGATGTTGTCTGCGAGTCCAAGCTCCGCTGCTCGCGCACGTGCCCTTGCTTCGACGGGTCCCGTACCGATGACGTGCAAGCGCCAGGGCCCGTCCAGGCCGGCCAGGGCGTCGAGCAGGACGAAGATGCCCTTTTCTTCGACCAGCCGGGCGATGAAGCCGATGATGGGCGGTTCGTCCGCGGGCAGAGGGACGCGCCGGGGCGCAAACAGATCCGGATCCACTCCGAACTGGGGGATAACGCTGGCCGAGCCGGCGTAGCCCTTGGCGCGCAACACGCTCAGCGCCTCCGCGCTGCCAGCAATCGCGAACGCGCTGCGACGGTAGACGCCGCGCTCGAACCAACGGAACGGCGGCGGGTAGCGGCGTGCGAGGTTCTGCCAGGTGAAAAAGAGCGAGCGCGCACGGACTCGTGCTGCCAGCCAGCTGCCGTGGGCGGTCGCCAGGTTGTACGGCTCCTCGTCCAGGTGAACCAGGTCGGGTCGGACTTCGCGCAGCACCCGGCCAAGCCCGGGCCAATAAAACAGGTGGTAGCTGCCGTTGAAGCGAATCGGCTCGACGCGCAGCTCGTACGCCTGCTGGCCGGCCGATGGTTCGAAAATCAGCGTGCGGCCGCCCGGCTCGCGCCAGGCTGGTGGCGTGACGGCGACCAGGCGGTCGACTTCAGGCCGGGCGGCGATCTCGTCGAGCTTGCGGCGGTAGGCTGCGAGGACCAGGATCTTCGAGACGATCAGGACGCGCAGACGATTTCCTTGTACACGCGCACCGTTTGCTCCGCGACCTGGTGCCACGTGAAGCGGCGGGCGCGCTCGAGGCCTCGGCGCGCCAGCTCGGCCCGACGCGCCTGACTTTCGAGCAACTCGGCGAGAGCTTCGCTGATGGCTCCCGTGTCGTACGGGTCGACCAGCAGCCCCGCATCACCGGCGACTTCGGGCAGCGCCGAGACGTTCGAGGTGACGACCGGCGTGCCGCAGGCCATGGCTTCCAGGACCGGGATGCCGAACCCCTCGTACAGCGACGGGAATGCGAACACCGTGGCCGCGCTGAACAGGGGCGCCTTGTCCTGTTCTCGGATCTGGCCGGTAAAGATGACATTGCCCTCCAGGCCCAGGCGCTGCACCGTAGCCCGCGGGTCGGGGTACAGCGGGTGTCCGAGATTCTGGTACCGACCCGCGATCACGAGCTGGTACTCGCGGCGTATCCGCGCGGGGAGCAGTCCGTAGGCTTCGATGAGTCGCGGCACGTTCTTGCGCATGTCGAAGCCGCCGAAGTACAGCACGAAGCGGGGCCCGATGCCATAGCGCTCCCGCACGCTCGCAAGCAGCCAGGCGTCGCGGACCGGGAACAGGCTCGCGTCCACGGCGTTGCCGATGACGTGAATGCGCTCGGGCGCCAGTCCGAGCAGTTTCACGATGTCGCGCTTGGAGCACTCAGAGACGGTGATGACCGCGTCTGCGCGCCGTGCGCCGGCGGAGACCAGACCGAAATACACGCGGCTGATCTTGCGCCACGCGTATTCAGGCAAGACGAACTGAATGACGTCGTGCACGGTGACGACCGTCGGCCAGGGTGACCAGACCGGGTTCGACCAGTACGGGCAGTGCAGCAAGTCGACGCGCTCGCGCGAGCCCGCCAGCACGATACCGACCTGCTCCCACCACACCTGCTCGACGTTTTCGCCCAGGCGGGCCAGCCGGCTCACCACCTCGACTTCTCGGAAGCGGTCCGACAGTTGCGGTGCGCGGACCGTATACGCCCGCCGGAAGCGCGGCGCCAGGAGCACGTACTGCTGGTCTTTTTCTTCCAGGGAGTCAAGCCCTTCCAGCAGATGCAGCAGGTGATTGCCCATGCCCGTCGCCGGTTTCTGAAGAAAGAGCGCGTTGATGCCAATTCTCATGCAGCCGCTACTTTCTCGTACACGTCCAGGAGCAGTCGCGCGGCACGTTCCCAGGTGTACTTCGCGGCCCGCTGGCGACCCTGCTCGACGAGCCGCGCACGCAGAGCCGTGTCCAGCAGCGCGAGCTCCAGCGCCGCGCTCAGTCCGTCGACATCCGTCGGATCGATCATCAGTGCTGCTCCCTCGGCAACCTCAGGCAGGCATGACGCTTGTGAAGCCACCACGGGCGTGCCGCAAGCCATGGCCTCGAGTATGGGCAACCCAAAGCCTTCATAGAGAGACGGGAACGCCAGCACTTCGGCTGCCGAGTAGATGGCTGGCAGCATCTCGTCTGGCACGAAGCCCGGCAACAGGATGTCAGCACGCATGGGCGACTCGGCATGATGGTCGACGATACCGTCGACAAGCCAGCCCTTGCCGCCGGCGAGCACCAGCTTCAGCTCTGCCGGAACGGCACCCCGCCGTTTGAGGGCCACAAAGGCGTCCATCAGACGATTCAAGTTCTTGCGCGGCTCGATCACGCCGATGGCAAGCACGAACGGCGCACTGCCGACGCCTAATCTCGTACGAGCCCGGAAGAGGACTTCCGGGTCAGTCACTGGCACGAAGCGGGCTTCGACGCCGCCGGGCACGACGGCGATACATGCTGGCTCCACCCCGAGGAGCACCACCAGGTCGTTGCGCGTATTTTCGGAGTCGGCGACGATGAAATCAGCCCGCTGCACAGAACGCGGCACCACCCCTTCCAGATACGCGCGCAAGCGATCGTCGGCGCATTCCGGGCGCATCAGGAACGCGAGGTCGTGCACGGTGAGAATGCCGCGCGCATGCCGCAGCGGCGGCAAGACGAAGTCGGGCGAGTGGTACAGGTCGACCGGGCCGCTCAGCCAATCCGCTGGCAGCGGCAGTTTGACGCGGTGCCAGGCGATCGTAAGCCAGCGCTCGCGGACACCGACCTCGTGGTGCGAGAAGTTGCGCGCCAGCGGAAACTCGGGCACTCGACCCCGGTTGGGGCGGGCATAGACCAGGCGATACTCGTTGTCGTGGTCGAGCTCGGCCAGAGCCAGAACCTGGTTGCGCACCAGGCGCCCCACTCCGGCTCGTTGATTGACCGCGGCCGAGTAGTCGATGGCTATCCGCATACCCAGGCCTGAATGCTACGGAATTACTTTCGCTTGCTCAGCGGGTACACGATCAGGCCCACCACGATCAGGCTCCAGTAGCTGATGCCGCGGTCGAGGAGGGCGATGCTGGCGGCGGTGTGTTCGTCCACGCCCGGCGCCAGGCCGGCCGCCGCCGCGAGCAACAGCACGCCCACGATCGCTCCTTCGGCGAAACCCAGCCCAGCTGGCGTGAGCGGCAGCGTCGTCATCAGCGCGGCGGCCAGGGCCACGAACACGATCACGCTCTGGGCGATGCCGCCAAGTCCGAGAGACAACGTCACCAGGTACAGGCGGGCGACCTCGCCCGTCCAGGCGACGGTGGTCAGCAGCACCAGCCCGGGAATGCCGCGGAACGAGCCCAGAGTCCCATGTTCAAATCGGGCATATTGCTCATGGAATCGGTGGGGTAGCACGCGCTCGACCAGCGGACGCAGGCGTCGCATGCCGATCAGTCCGACCACCACCAACACGACCAGCCCCAGCCCGATTTGCATGAGCACCAGGACTTCGGCGGGCACGGCCCGGCCGAACGACAGGCCGGTAGCCGCCAGCATCAACACGAACAACACGACCACATCGATGATGCGTTCGGCCAGAATGGTGCCCACGGTGGTCGAAAACGACACGCCCGCGTTCAGCTTGAGCAGGTACGCGCGGTACGCGTCGCCCAGCTTGGCTGGCACGATGCAGTTGGCGAACCAGCCCAGGAAGATGATCTCCGAGAGCACCGGAATGCCCAGGCGACCGCCGCCCTCTTCACGCGTGCTCAACTCGACGTTGTCGAGGAGTTTTCGCCAGCGCAGCGCTCGGACGGGGAACGTGGCGTAAAAGGCAACGAACGCCAGAGCCAGCAGCCATGGATTGGCCTGGCGCACTCGCTCGACGATCGCTCCGACGTCAATCTGGACGCGGGTGGCCAGAAAGGCCAGGATTGCAAAGCCCAGCCCGAATGACAGCAGCGTGCGCAGGTTGAAGAAGCGTTTGGCGAGCGCGGGCGCCTTGCCGGCGCTGTCAGTGCGTTCGTCCTGGGCACCGTCAATTCTGGGGGCGCCGTCGCGAGCTGGAGAGGGTTCAGCCGGGTGGATCGGCGTACCCGTTGTCACCCGGCGGCCACGGCCATCTCAGGCAGGCGCAGGCGGTCAGCCGCGAGCAGACCTAGACCAAGCAGCACGCCAACCTGGATATTGACGCTGTGCACGAACAGGCTATCGAACATGTTGTGGACGCAGAACACGACGAGTCCTCCAAAGGCTCCAGCCAGCACGGCTCGCCAGAAGTCGTTCCGCGTGCCTTCAGAGCCGACCAGCGCGCCGCCGAACTGGCGAAACGCGAGACCTAGCAGGAGCAGGAGCGTGCAGCCGCCGATGAGCCCGAGCTCGGCCAGCATGTTGACGTAATAATTGTGAGCGTGTCCGAGCGCCTCGCGCCAGGAGCTGACGAAATACTCGGGGTACGCCTGGCCATAGTTGCCTGCTCCGACGCCGAGCCACGGGTGATCGACAAACATGTACCACCCAGCCTGCCAGTGCGCCATGCGTTCGACGATGGCCCAGTTCTCGCTGGTGAGCTCCACGGTGCGTACGTCGAACACCCCAAAATACGCGACGCTTTGGGCCAGGCGATCCAGAATCGCTGGGGGTAGAACTCCTGAAACGGCAAGTGCCAGTGCGAACACGCCGGTCAGCGCGCATGGAATCAGAAGTCGGCGTGTGAAGCGACTCCAGGCCAACAACAAACACGCTGAGGCCACGACTCCCCCCAGCCATGCCCCGCGGGACTGGCTGAGGCCGATACCGGCCGCGATCATGGCCGCGGTACCCCAGGCGAACCGGCGGAATACCACCGGGTTTGCTCGGCTCAAGCCCATGAACATCGCCAAAGGCAGAATCATGGTCAGGTAACCAGCGAACGGGTTTGGCTGGTCGAAGTGTCCAAAAGCCCGCAGCGCACCCTGCAACTGGAACGTTCCAGGTCCGCTATTGGTGGCAAACTGGATCACCCCGTAGGCGGCTTCAGCGGCGCCTGCAAGCAGCATCGCTCCGATGATCCAGCGTGCCGAGCGCACCTCGCGGCTCAGGTCGAGGACGATGACCAGCGCGATCAACAGCTCCAACCACTTCAGCGCCTCTTTGACTGCCGCCGCTCGGTTCTGTGCATAGCCAATTGACAGGAGTGCCAGGACGATCATGGCCAGTGTCGCGGCCACGATGGCCCCGCCGCGCAGGTTCACCTCGTGGCGGCGGACTCCACGGGCCAGCCAGGTTGCCGTCAGCAGCGCGACGACGATCTCTGCGCCGCCGAAGGCAAGATCGGTTGACGAATCACCGCTCGAACCGCGGGCCAGGCCGCCGAATGGCACGGCGAACAGCAGCAGCGGCACCGCCGCGAGGGGCTGGATCAACGACACGATGCCCGCCGCGGTGGCCGCGGCGCCGAGCACGACGTCCTGGGGTTGCTCGGGCAATGCGACTGCCACGCCAGCCGCGATGGCAACCACTGTCCAGGTCGCCACCGCCGCGAGTGTTGGTACGCTGCGCGACGGAAAGGGGACCGCGCTCACCGCGCGGCGGTGACCTCGCGAAAGTAGTCGATGGTTCTCGAGAGACCCTCGGCCAGCGGTACCACCGGTTGCCAGCTGAGCTCAGCCCGCGCGCGGCCAATGTCGGGTCGGCGACGACTCGGATCGTCTGGCACCGGATCCACGTAGGTTATGCTCGACGCGCTTGACGGCAGCAGGTCGAGCACCATGGTGGCGTAGTCGAGGATGGTGTGCTCCTCGGGATTGCCCAGGTTGTAGACCCGCCCGGACGCATCCGGCCGGTTCGACTCCATCACGGCCAACAGCCCGCTTAGCAGATCCTCGACATAACACAGCGAGCGGGTGTACTGACCGTCTCCGTAGATCGTCAACGGCTTGTTCGAAAGCGCCTGGGTAATGAAGTTGGGCAGCATGCGGCCGTCTTCGGGATCCATGTTCGGACCGTACGTGTTGAAGATCCGAATCAAGCGCACGTCGACACCCAGGGACCGCACGTAGATCATGCTCAGCGCTTCGCCGAAGCGCTTGGCCTCGTCGTAGCAGCTGCGCGGTCCGGTGGACGAGACGTTGCCCCAGTAGTCTTCGCGCTGAGGATGCTCCAGCGGATTTCCATACACCTCCGAGGTGGATGCGAAGAGGACGCGGCCGCCGTGGACCCGCGCCAGCTCGAGCACATTCCGCAGGCCGACCGAGTTGACCAGCGCGGTCTCGAGCGGCAATGCCATGTAGCTGCGCGGCGTATGCGGATTGGGGCTGGCCGGGCTGGCCATGTGAAAGTAGCGATCAGCCGCAAGATCGCCTGGCAGAGGGGCCTCGGTGACGTCGCACTCGATCAGCTTGAAGCTGGGGTGTTTGAGTAACCCAGCGATGTTGCCCCGCATGCCCGTCGAAAAGTTGTCCAGGCAGGTAACCGACCATCCGTCGGCCAGCAGCCGCTCGGACAGGTGGGAGCCGATAAAGCCTGCTCCTCCAGTGACAAGAGCCTTCACGTGGAGTCGATTCTACCCTCAGTAGAAACGAGCGCGACCACAAGCCAGAACGCAAACGCCAGGTCGACCAGGAAATAACTGTTGTCGATCCAACCATGGACGAGCAGATCAGTCATGCTCCCACACGCGCCAGCGACGATCCATCGGGTACTCGACGTCCTCAGCCTGGCACGCGCCTGCTGCCCAAAGCGCACCACCAGCCACACGAAGGCGACCAATCCGAGCAGCCCGAGCTCGAGCCAGACGTGCAGCAGCCAGTTGTGCGGATGCGACAGGTTCGGTTCGGCGGCGGCGCCCTCGCGCAGATAGACCTGCTGGTACAGGTACGCGAAGTTGTCGAGGCCGATGCCCAGAACAACGTGGTCGCGGAGCATGTCCACGGACGATAGCCACAGGTCGAGTCGGAAGCCGCCAGTCTGTCGGAGCGGGTTCAAGCGTTCGGGCAGGATCCCGACAATCGCCAGGGTGCTGACCAGAACGAGAGCGACAGCTGCGACGGCGCCGAGACGCAGGCCCAGCCGGCGGCGGCCCAACCCGATGAGGACCACCAGCACGCCAGTCACGCCGCCGAGCCAGCCGCCGGTCGAGAACGTCAGCAGCAACGCCAGGCCGACCAGTCCAGCCGGAAGCCACAGCCAGCGCCAGCCGGCGAAGGCGCCCGCCACCAGGAACGGCCAGGCTCGCCCGAGCATCAGCGCCAGGTGGTTGGCAGATGGGTACCAGGCCTGGGCTCGCAGCACGCCTTCGGCTGGCGTGCCGCCGATACCCAGCGGTCCCTGGGCCACGGCGGCCAACGCCGTCAGGGTTGCGCCAGCAAGAAATCCAGCCAGAGCTAGCGACGGGCTGCCACGCAAGGTGTGCAGCAACCAGAAGAACAGCACTGGTTCGAAAATTAGCGCCCGCAGCTCGCGGATGCTGAGCACGGGGTATTCGGTGACGAGCAGTGACAGCAGCGCGGCGGCCAGGAACGCGGCCACCGGGAGGGCGTAGGTCGAGCGGGGCCAGCGCAGTAACAGCCTAGCGGGGCGGCCGAAAAGTCTTCTGCCACGGAGTCGCCCCTCCAGGCAATCTGTTTGAACGGAGTTCGGCGACCCTTTGGCGTGTGACATGCACTTTTCGGCCGAACTCCTAGCGCGGGCTGCGTTGACGAGCACTGCCAGCCAGGTGAGACTGAGGACCAGCCCGGGCGGAGTCACGGAAATCGGGCCAACCAGCTGCCGCGAGAAGAAGAAGACAGGCAGCGCGGCGCCGATCAGCACGGGGCCGGCTAGCGGACTCCACAGCAGGGCGCCGCCAAGTCCCACGAGCCCGAACAGCAGCAGGTCGAGCCGGTGCGGCGGCGCCGTAAAGATCAGGACCAGCCCTGCCGACGCGAGCGCCAATGCCTTCCAGTTCAGCCCGCCCGGCGCCAGCCACGTCGGGCTCGCAACGAGCGCCCCGCTGAGCGGTCCCGAGGGCGTCCGCCCGCCGCTATGCGGCTCGCGTGCGGTTTTCACAACCACCCCAACGTCTGTGTCGGCAAACCTGCCGCATTGTGGGGGGCGTGGCGCATGCGGCTTCGTTTTACACTGAGGCTGGTGGAGATCCGAACTGTTGGCGTCGTCGGCTGCGGCTTGATGGGGTCCGGGATTGCCGAGGTGTGCGCCCGGGCCGGGTACGCGACCCTCGTCCGTGAGCTGAACGACGATCTTCTCACCAGCGGCCGCCAGCGCATCGAAAGCTCGCTCGAAACAGCCGTCGAGCGCGGCAAGCTGGCAGCCTCCGAGCGGGCCGAGGCCCTTGGGCGCCTCAAAGGCACGACCCGCCTGGAAGACTTTTCGGTGTGCGACCTGGTCGTCGAGGCTGCTACGGAAAATCCCGAAATCAAGAAGCGCACGTTCGCCGAGCTCGATCGGATTTGCCCGCCGGACGCAATCCTGGCCAGCAACACGTCGTCTATCCCGATCATTCAGATGGCCACCGCCACGCGTCGCCCGGACAAGGTGCTCGGCATGCACTTCATGAATCCCGTGCCGGTCATGCGGCTCATCGAGTACGTACGGACCCTGACCACGTCCGAGGAAACGCTGGAGACCGCCCGCGGTTTCGGGGAGAGCCTGGGCAAGCGCATCATCGTCAGCAAGGATCGCGGCGGGTTCATCGTCAACTTCCTGTTGATCCCGTACCTTACCGACGCCGTCCGCATGTTCGAACAGGGCTTCGCGTCGAGAGAGGACATCGACGTCGGGATGATGCTCGGCACCAGCTACCCGATGGGCCCGTTCACCCTGCTCGACTACGTCGGCCTGGACACGGCGCTGTCTATCGCCGACATCCTGTTCGACGAGTTCAAGGAATCCCGCTTCGCCGCGCCGACGCTGCTGCGCCAGATGGTCGCGGCTGGCTATCTGGGGCGCAAGAGCGGCCGCGGTTTCTATAACTATGAAGCAGGTGAACACCCTCCCTCAGCCCGCTGACGATCTGCCTTCCGCCCGTGGCGTAGGCATCGTCGGCGTGCCGATGGACCTGGGCGCGGGACGGCGGGGCGTCGACATGGGACCGTTCGCGATCCGCTACGCCGGGCTGGTACGCGACCTGGAAGCGCTCGGACTGCGCGTAGCCGACTACAACAACATTGCCGTCGCTGGCCCAGAGAGCGGCGACGTCGGCAACCCACGCGCCAAGTACGAGCAGTTGATCGAGACCGCATGCATAGAGCTGAGAGCGCGCGTTGGCGAGATCGTGCGCACTGGCCACTTTCCGCTCGTTTTGGGCGGCGATCACTCGATCGCCATGGGTACTGTTGCTGGCCTACTCGACGCGTGGGGCGACGTGGGTGTTCTCTGGATCGACGCCCATGGCGACATCAATACACCTGAGACCACCCCCAGCGGGAACGTCCACGGCATGCCTGTGGCCGCGCTGCTCGGCAAGGCCGGCATTGGCGCCCGGCTGGGCTGGGATACCCGTCACATTCGACCCGAGCGGCTGGTGCTGTTCGGCACGCGTACCCTCGACCCAGGCGAGCGAGGCATCATCCGTGAGCTGGGGATTCGGATGTTCACGATGAGCGAGATCGACCAGCGGGGTGTCATGCCGGTGGTCCGCGACGCGCTGGAGGTACTCGACGGACCAGGCGGCATCCACGTGTCCTTCGACATCGACGCTGTCGATCCACTGGAAGCACCGGGCGTGGGCACCCCGTGGCCAGGCGGGCTCACCTACCGAGAGGCGCATCTGGCGATGGAGCTTCTGGCCGCTACAGGTCGGGTGTCGTCGATGGAGGTGGTCGAGGTCAACCCGATAGCCGACCACGAGAACCGCACCGCCCGCCTGGCGGCCGAGCTGATTCTCTCCGCCCTCGGACGCACGATCGCATAGCTGCCTGGAGCTTCTCGTTTTCAAGCGAAGCTCACCGCTGGCGAAGGTCGGCCGCTAGGGGAGGTCAGCCGCCACAAGGAGGTGAGCCGCTAGGAGGAGGTTACCGCGGCGGTGACGCGCGTCGTCTGGCGGCTTCCGCCACCAGCGCCGCCTGGGTCAACTCGCCGTCGCGTTCGTCGACGTCCCGCAGCAGCGCGGTGTTGCTCGCGGCGTCGCCGAGGCACCAATCCTGATGATCCAGCAGCGACTCTTCGTCCTCGGCCGCTCCACCACACCACTCGCAGGTCCAGGCCGGGAGGTCGGACTCCACTCACTGAGGATAGACGAACGCGTCATAGCCCACCTTGCCGCTCCAAAAGGCGTGTCAATCCTGCCCACGAGCACGCGCCGGACTCGCCCGCCGCCGCGCGGCTCCGTGCGCCCGTTATGGGCAATGGCATAGCGGGCACCGCCGTGGCAGAACGGCATGGCATCCGCCAGCACCACGGCGGCATGGAACGGGGCCCCCACGGCTTGAGGCTCTTGGACCGTCGTCCGCGACTGCGGCGGTGGCGAGCGGGCGAGCTCGACAAACTGTCTCCGGCGGGACGTCGAGCGGGCGAACTCGACAAACTGTCTCAGGCGGACGTCGAGGGGGCGAACTCGACAAACTGTCTCAGGCGGACGCTGGGCGGAGAAGCGCTTCGGCTAGGACTTCGGCTACGTGCTTGACCTCGAGCGGGAGGCCGGCGGCGTCGGCTGCGCCGCGGAGGTGCAGGATACAGCCGGGATTGTCGCTGCACAGGACCGTGGCGCCCGTCGTGCGAACGTTGTCGAGCTTGCGCGAAACGATGCCCCGCGAAACTTCGGGGTGATCGACTGAGGCACTGCCGCCGAAGCCGCAACACACCTCCATCTCGGGCAGATCCCGAAGTTGCACTCCGGCGCGCTTCAGTAGCCGTGGTCCCACAGCCTGGATACCAAGCACATTGGTGCTCTGACAGAAGCTGTGGTAGGTCACTGGCGGCCCGGCCGCGTCCGCCATCTGGGCCGGATCCGCGACTCGGTCGACGAACGTCAGCAAATCCAGCGTCCGAGCCGCTAGCCGCTCCGCGCGCTCCTTCCACACCGGCTCGTCTCGCAGAAGGCGTACAAAATCGTGCTCGACCGCGACGGCGCACGAGGCCGCGCCGGTCACCACGTAGTCAGCAGCCGTGGCTTCCAGAGCCTCGATCGTCTGCTTGGCCATCCGACGCGCCGTATCGCGGTCGCCCGAATCCAGCGCCGGCAGTCCGCAACAGTGCTGCCCAGCCGGTACGACGACGCGCGCACCGCACGCCCTCAGCACTCGCACCGCCGCGTCGATCTGCTCGGGCGCCAGCCGATCCGCCACGCACTGCAAAAAGTACGCGACCGTCCGTCCGCGCGCGCCACTCTGCGCCCACGGCCCGCTCGTCTCGGCTTCGAACGAGCGTCCAAGACACAGGTCGCGGGCTGGCTGCCGCGCCAATCCGGGCGTTGTACGCCAGGCAAGTGCAGCCGGCAACGGCAACCGTAAGAGCGGCTGCTGACCGCCTTTGAGGAGCGGACGCTGCACCAGAGCCGCCAGTCGAGCCGCCGCGTCGAACAGCGAAGCCCGCGCGAACAACTCGAACACCGCGCGCTTGTACCAGGGCAAACCCTGCGCGGTGACCACGCGCGCCCGAGCGTCGAGGATGAGCTGGGGCAGGGGTATGCCGACCGGACACACGGTCGCGCACGCATTGCAGCTCACGCACAGCGACTGCGGACCGGCACTCGCCTCGAGGCCGTGGTGAAACGACGTGTTCACCAGACCGATGGCACCTGAGTAGACGTAGCCGAACACTTGCCCGCCCACGACCTGGTACGGCGGGCAGACGTCGGCACACGCGGCGCACCGAATACACCGCAGCGCATCTCGCGCATCCGGATCGGACCACATCGCCGCGCGGCCGTTGTCGATCAAGACAATGTGCACTTCATGCTCGGGCTCAGGTCCGGTGATGAACGAGGTGTAGGTCGTGATCTCCTGCCCCGTGCCAGAGCGCGCCAGGAGCCGAACCTGAGCCACGGCGTCGGCGAACGTTGGCACGATCTTTTCCCAGCCGGCGATCACGATCAGCAGCCGCGGCAACGTACTGACCAGGTCGCCGTTGCCCTCGTTGGTCACCAGCATGACCGATCCTGTCTCGGCAATCAGGGCGTTAGCGCCGATCATTCCGGCGTCCGCGGACTGAAAGACGAGACGGAGCTCATCCCGAGCCAGACGTACCTGGGCAGCCACGTCGTCGTGCGGCACAGGTTGCCGGGTGACGGCTTCGAACAGCGTGGCTATTTGCTGACGACTCTTGTGGATCGCCGGCATGACCATGTGGCTGGGGGTTTCGTGGGCGAGCTGGATGATCCACTCGCCGAGATCGGTCTCGACCACGCGCAGCCCGGCGTCTTCCAGGTGGTGGTTGAGAAAGATCTCCTCGGCGACCATGCTCTTGCCCTTGGCGAGCAGGTGCACGCCGCCAGTCCGCAGGATCGTCAGAATCGTCGCGCGCGCCTGCTCGGCCGAGTCCACTTCATGCACCAGCGCGCCCTGCGAGCGTGCCGCCGCGACGAACTCGCGCCGGGCGGTAGGCGGGTCGGCGAGCACGTGATTCTTGGCTTCGATCAGCTGTTCTCGGGCCGTTTTCCAGCTGGAGGAACGCGTTTCGCCCACCAGGCGCTCGAAGGCGGCGTCGCGCGTGGTGCGCCACGCGCGCTGAAACGCCAGCAGGTTCCTGGGCAGACGCACGTCCGCCAGGGCCTCGCGGTAGCGTTGTTCGAAGGGTCGGATCACGGGTTGCCGATGACCACGATAACCAGCGCGCGGGGACCATGCACGCCAATGGTCAGCACGCGCTCGATGTCCGCGGTCCGACTCGGACCGGTCATGAGCAGCGGGTGCCGAGCACCGGCGCGCACCAGATCGCGGATGCGCTGCATCCCCTCAGCCAGGCTGGCGACGATGTCTCGCTCCGATACCAGCACCCACAGCCGCTCGGACAGAAAACAGGCGCCGCGGTCGACGGCTGGCTCGTGGAGTGCAACCGATCCGGTTTCGGCCACGGCGAATTCAGCCACCGCGACGACTTCCGCCGACGGTTCGCCGGACCCGATGGGCTGCGACCCGAGCGAGCTGGCCAGGCCAGGGAAACGCGCCCCAACGCTCGCGGTATGACGCACCTCGCCCGTCGCCACACGGAACAGACTCGGGGCGGTGGCCTGGGAGCCTGTACGCATAACCACCGCACCGACCAGCTCGGCCTTGGCCGTGAACCTGCTCCAAACGGAACTCGCGCTCGTGACCTCAGACATCAGCGCTCCAGATGTTAGGCGCCCAGGTGTTAGGCGCCCAGGCCCTGTTTTCGAGCAACCCGCTGCCGCCTAACATCAGCCGGGTCATGGCCGTGCTCCAGACGCGAATAGATTCGTCCAGCGCGGAGTTTCAGGCGAACCGCGACCACAATCTCGAGTTGATTGCTGATCTGCGCGCGCGTCTGGCGGCGTCCAGGCACGGTGACGAAGAAGCGGTTCGACGTCACCGAGGACGCGGAAAGCTGCTCGCGCGCGAGCGCATCGACCGGCTTCTGGATCCTGGCACGCCTTTTCTCGAGCTCTCGCCGCTGGCCGCAAGCGGCATGTATGGCGACGACGCGCCGGCCGCTGGCATTGTCACGGGCCTGGGGTCGGTCGAGGGCACAGATGTGGCCATTGTCGCCAACGACGCGACCGTCAAGGGCGGCACCTACTACCCGATGACGGTCAAGAAGCACCTGCGCCTGCAGGAGGTCGCCGCTCAGAACCGCCTGCCGTGTATCTACCTGGTAGATTCGGGGGGTGCGTTCCTGCCGCTGCAGGCGGACGTGTTTGCCGACCGCGAGCACTTCGGACGAATCTTCTTCAACCAGGCCAACATGTCTGCTCAGGGCATCGCCCAGGTGGCTGTGGTCATGGGCTCGTGCACCGCTGGCGGCGCGTACGTCCCGGCCATGAGCGACGAAACGGTCATCGTCAAAGGCACTGGCACGATCTTCATCGGCGGCCCGCCGCTGGTCAAAGCAGCGACCGGCGAAGAGGTGACCGCCGAAGACCTGGGCGGTGCGGACGTCCATACGCGCGTCTCGGGCGTGGCGGACCATTTTGCTGAAAACGATCTGCACGCACTGGCGATTACACGCCGGATCATGGCCAACGTGCCGGCGGCCAAGCGCGCGCCGTGGGACGTCTTGCCCATCCGCGAGCCGCTTTACGATCCCGCTGAGCTGTACGGCATCGTGCCGCCGGACCTTCGCAGACAGATTGACGTTCGAGAAGTCATCGCCCGCATCGTCGACGGCAGCGAGCTGGATGAGTTCAAAGCCGCCTACGGCACGTCGCTGGTGACCGGTTTTGCGCACATCCTCGGGTATCCCGTGGGGATCATCGCCAACAATGGGATTTTGTTCAGCGAAAGCAGCCTCAAAGGCGCACACTTTGTGGAGCTGTGTTGTTCGCGCAAGATTCCGCTGGTTTTTCTGCAGAACATCACCGGTTTCATGGTCGGTCGAGAGTACGAGAACAAGGGCCTGGCTCGCGACGGAGCGAAAATGGTCATGGCGGTTGCCAATGCTCAGGTGCCCAAGTTCACCGTCATCGTCGGCAGCAGCTTCGGGGCCGGCAACTACGGAATGTGCGGCCGGGCGTACGGTCCGCGCCAGCTGTGGATGTGGCCGAACGCGCGCATCAGCGTCATGGGTGGGCAGCAGGCGGCCAGTGTCCTGTTGCAGGTACGGCTCGACAACCTCCAGCGCCAGGGACGAGACCTGTCCCACGCCGAGCGTGAAGCCTTCGCCGCGCCTACCCTGGCGGCGTACGAAGTGGAAGGCAACCCGTACTACTCGACTGCCCGTTTGTGGGATGACGGGGTCATCGACCCGCTGGATACACGCCTGGTGCTTGGGCTCGGCATCTCAGCCGCGCTGAACGCGGACATTCCTGCAACCCCGTTCGGGGTGTTCAGGATGTGATCGAAAGCGTTCTCATCGCCAACCGAGGCGAGATCGCGGTGCGGATCATGCGTACGTGCCGCCGCCTGGGAATCCGCACCATAGCGGTGTATTCAGATGCCGACGCACAGGCTCTGCACGTCGCCGAAGCCGATGCGGCGTATCGGATCGGGCCACCGCCAGCGTCGGAAAGTTACCTGAACCAGACGGCCATCCTGGCAGCCGCCAGCGCTTCGAGAGCAGCGGCCATCCACCCTGGCTACGGCTTCCTGGCCGAAAACGCCGATTTCGCGCAGGCCTGCCTGGACGCTGGATGCGTATGGGTCGGCCCGCCACCAGCTGCCATGCGCGCCCTGGGCGACAAAGCCCGGGCGAAAGCGCTGGCCGAGCAGCACGGCGTGCCGCTTCTGCCCGGGTACCACGGACCAGACCAATCCACGCCAACGCTTCAACACCAGGCCGATCGGATCGGCTACCCAGTCCTGATCAAGGCCAGCGCTGGCGGCGGCGGCCGCGGCATGCGGGTCGTGCAGGCAGCGGCTACGTTTGCCGACGCCCTCGAAGCGGCCAAACGCGAGGCGCTCGGAAGCTTCGGCGATGACCGCGTGCTCATCGAACGCTACGTGCCACGACCCCGCCACGTCGAGGTGCAGATCTTCGGCGACCACCACGGCCACCTGATCCACCTGGGCGAACGCGAGTGCAGCATCCAGCGGCGGCATCAGAAATTGATCGAGGAGAGCCCTTCGCCAGCGGTCGACGCCGGCTTGCGGGCAGGCATGGCTGAGGCCGCCTTTCGGTTGGCGCGCGCGTCCGGCTACGCCAGCGCTGGCACGGTCGAATTTCTGCTCGACGAGCACGGCAGCTTCGCTTTTCTCGAAGTCAATGCCCGCCTGCAGGTCGAGCACCCGGTGACGGAGGCGGTGACGGGCCTGGACCTGGTCGAGCTCCAGCTTCGCGTCGCGGCAGGCGAGCCACTCCCAGCCGCCCAGGACGACCTGCGTTTCGCCGGGCATGCCATCGAGGCACGTATCGTCGCCGAAGATCCACTGGCGGGCTTTCTGCCATCCAGCGGCACGCTTCGCGAGTTCGACTGCCCGCCGTTCGTACGGCTCGACACCTGGGTCCAGCAGGAAACCCACGTCTCGCCGTACTACGATTCCCTGCTGGCCAAGGTCGTAGCCCACGCGTCCACTCGGGCTGAGGCAGCGCAACAGTTGGCCAACGCGCTGGAAGCCATGCACGTGGAAGGTGTCAAGCACAACGTGGACCTGCTCCTGGCCGTCGTGCAGCATCCCTCGTTCCGTAACGGCGAGCTGCATACGGGCTTCCTCGAGGAGCACCGGCTCATCGAAGATCTGGCCGAGGTCCCGCCACCGGTTCTGGCCGCCGTCAGCGCGCTGGACTACCTGGTCTCACCACGACTGGCGGATCCCTGGCGGGCACAGTCGGGCTGGCGCGTTGGCCGGGTTGACCAGCCGGCGACGTGGAGTCGGGCTGGCCGAGCGCACTCCGTTGAGGTGTCCGCCGAGCTGGGTGGCCATGGCGTCCACGTAACGACGACGGGTTCGGAGACGCTTCGGGTGCGTCTGCTCCCGTCTGGTGGAGGGCCGCGTCGACGACTGAGCGTCGATGGTCAGGCACTGACGGTCTTCGAAGACGGCCCCGGGCGGCGCATCGTGGAGTGGGACAATCGGAGCTTTCGTCTTACGCGCACGCGCCCCCTGAGCGTCGAGGAAGCCGCGGGTGAGAGCGTCGCGGGCGGCGCTTCTGGGCGACTGACCGCGACGATGCCGGGGCGCATCGTCAAAATCGGCGTGCAGGTAGGCCAGCGCGTCGCCCAGAATCAGGCGTTGGTCGTGCTCGAAGCGATGAAAATGGAACACGTCGTGGAAGCCCCGCACGCTGGGGTCGTGTCCGAGCTGTGCGTCGAGGTCGGCGAGCAGGTTGCCAGCGGGACGCAGTTGCTGGTGCTTGGGGCGGCCGATTTCCAACCGAAGGCGGAGTAGCGGCATGGAAGCCGTTCGTCCAAAGGAGGTTCGGATCGTCGAGGTTGGGCCGCGCGACGGGTTGCAGAACGAAGCCGCCCGCATAGCCACTGACACGAAGGTCCAGTTCGTCGACCTGCTGTCTGAGGCGGGTTTCGCCTGGATCGAGGCTTCCTCCTTCGTCCACCCGAAAGCCGTTCCGCAGATGGCCGACGCCGACGAGGTCTTCGCGGCCATTCGCAAGAAGCCGGGCGTCCGCTACGTGGCACTGGTCCCCAACGCCCGCGGGCTGGATCGTGCCCTGGCGGCTGGAGTGAAGGACATTGCGCTGTTCGTCGCTGCCACAGAGAGCTTCAGTCGCGCGAACATCAATCGCAGCATCGCCCAGTCGCTCGACGACGTCCGCGGCGTCGTCCATGGCGCGCGAGCTGGTGGTGCGCGCGTCCGCGCGTACATCTCGGTTGCTTTCGGGTGCCCGTACGAGGGCGCGGTGTCACCGGGCCAGGTGCGCAGCCTGGCCAGCTCGCTGTTTGAGCTCGGCGTCGACGAGGTCGTCCTGGGGGACACCATTGGCGTGGCCACGCCGGCGGACGTCGCCCGGTTGATGACGGTCCTGCTGGAGCTCGCGCCCGTGCAGCGCTGGGGACTGCACTTCCACGACACGCGCGGCATGGCGCTCGCCAACGTCGTCGCCAGCCTGGAGCTGGGGATCAGCAGCTTTGATAGCTCAGCCGGCGGCCTGGGCGGCTGCCCCTTCGCCGGCCCAGGCGCCGCCGGCAACCTGGCGACCGAAGACCTCGTCTACCTGCTCGACGGCATGGGCATTCAGCACGGCGTGAGCCTGGACAAAGTCCTAGAAGCCTCCAGCTTCATCGTCGCCGCCGTAGGCCACCCGCTGACCAGCAAGGTCTATCAAGCCGGCGGCCGCTTGAAGACGATCCCCGCGCCGCGCTAAGTACCGTCATCTGCGTCCCATGGGGTTCGTGGTGCCCGACTAGGCCCGAGCCAGGTACCCTGGCCCCATGGATGTAGGTTTCATCGGCCTGGGCAAGATGGGCCGACCGATGACGCAGCGACTGCTTGCCGCGGGTTACACGGTCCACGTTTTCAATCGCTCGCGGGGCGCGGTGGACGCGCTGGTGGCGGAAGGGGCCAAGGCGGCCGGTTCCGCGGCCGAGGTGGCGCAGCGAGCCGACGTGGTGATGACCGCGTTGCCAACGCCCGACTCGGTACAGTCGGTCTTCGCCGAAGTGACTGCTGCCGCGCGCTCCGGACAGATCTACATCGATCACTCCACGGTGAGCCCTGGACTGAATCGGACGTGTGCGGAGCAACTCAAGTCGCGCGGGGCGAATTTTCTGGATGCGCCGGTCTCCGGCGGACCAGCTGGCGCTCAGGCCGGCACGCTGACGGTCATGGTTGGCGGCGAGCAAGCTGTTTTCGACGCAGGCTTGCCCGTCCTTCAAGCCTTCGGCAAAAACATCCGCTTGTGCGGTCAGGTTGGCGCCGGCCAGGTGGTCAAGCTGATCAACCAGCTCCTGGTGGGCATTCACACCACCGCAATCGCCGAGGCGGCCGTCTTCGGTGCAGCCTTCGGCGCCGACCCGCAGATCGTCCTCGATCTGATCGGCACGTCGTTTGGCGGCTCGTTCATGATGACTCGCAACATGCCGCGGTTCATGTCGCGCGACTTCAGCGGAGCCACGCCGGTCAGCCTCATCCTTAAGGACCTGGGCCTCATTCATGACGAGGCCAAAGCCGGAGGTGTGCCACTGCTGCTCGGCGCCCTGGCCGAGCAACGGTTTTCGGAGGCACGTGCCAGGGGCATGGGCGACGAGGACATGGCGGCACTTGTGAAGCTGTGGGAAGAGCCGGCCGGCGTCAACGTCGGGGCAAGCAAGGCCTGAAGCCGGATGCCGCACTTCGCCGCCAACCTGTCGATGCTCTGGCCTGAGCTCGACGTCTACGACCGCTTCCGCGCCGCCGCCGCGGCGGGCTTCTCCGCCGTCGAGATTCTCTTCGTGCATGCCCTGGATCGAGACCGCCTGGCGGGCCTGTTGCGAGAGCACGCGCTCGAACTAGTGCTCTTCGATCCAGCGCCAGGCAACTGGGATGCCGGCGAGCGCGGCACGCTCAGCCTGCCAGGCCGCGAAGACGAGTTTCAGCGCAGCATTCTGGACGCGATCGAGTCGGCACGCATACTCGGCACCCCACGACTCAACGCCTTGGCCGGCATACTGCCTGCCGGAGCCAAGCGCGAAGACGCCGAAAAGACTGCCATCGACAATCTGCGCCGGGCGGCACCGGCAGCCGAGCAGGCTGGAGTCACGCTGCTCGTCGAAAACATCAATACCACCGACATGCCTGGCTACTTCGCGGATACAGTGGAGCGCGCCGCGGCGGTGGTCAAGGCAGTCGATCGACCCAACGTGCGGCTCCAGCTGGACCAGTACCACGTTGGCATGATGGGTGCCGATCCGCGCGCTGCGCTGCGAACGTATCGCGATCTGGTCGAGCACGTGCAAATTGCAGATGTACCCGGCCGCCACGAACCAGGCACCGGTAAACAGCCAATCCGTGAGTTTCTGGCGGATCTGGATGCGCTCGGCTACGCCGGCGCGGTGGGTCTCGAATATCGTCCCAGCGCAACCACCGAGGCCGCGCTGGCCTGGCTCCCGCGCGACCGGCGGGCTTAATCCCGTCGCGCGGCATCATCGTAGCCGCCCTTACGACTTGGGCATAGACGCCAGCGCCGAGAACGCGGGTCGCGGAGTGAAGTCGGCCCGGAGTACTCCGAAGCCCCACTTTTCGTCGGTCTGCGGCACCACCATCTGGAAGTTGAGGTTCCAGACGATGACTCCGCCGACCAGCGGCGTCTGACGCGCCATCTGGATAGCTTGCACCAGAAAGCGCGCCTGGGCGTCTTCTGAGATGAACGTCGAATATTCGTACCCGGGCACGGCAACGGTGCTCGAGTCGTAGCCGAACTCCGTCAGCCATACTTGCCTGTTCGCATCGCCAGCCTGGGTCAGCACGTCCCGATACTGGCCGAGCCTGGTAAAGGCAAAGAAGCTTGGGTCCGTGTTCCAAGCGCCTGAGAGGCTGCACTGAGGCGTGCTGGGCGTGCAGTCCGGCGGATTCGAGAAACCGCTCAGATGCGCAGCGAGCACGTCGAAGTAGTTTTTCACTTCGCCGTTGTTCAGTGCGTAGAGCGCTTGCAAGTAGGCGACGTCGTCCATCGTCACACCTGGCTGATTTGCACCGGTCGGGCTCAGCGCTCCGAGAAACACCTGAGCATTCGAGTCGCCGGACTTGGTGCCGGTGTAGCCTGCCTTCAAGAGCGGAAGGTACGTCGTCGGGTTGACGTTACCCGTACCTGCTTCGCGGTCTAGGTTTTCTTCGTTCCAGATTTCGTACGCCTTGACCTTGCCAACGTACCGACTGGCCATGGACTGCATGAAGGTCTGGAAGGTGCTCGGGTCCGTCGGCATCAGTCCACTCGCCGGAGACCGATAGAACACCGGTGCGTGCTGGACGCTGAGCATGATGTTGAGGCCAGCATCCAGGTCGGAATTGACGGCGGCGTCGACCTCACTCCAGTCGAACACCCCCTGCGTCTGTTCGACCGACAACCATTCAATTTGATGTTTGACCCAGCCGAATCCGGCGAGTTTGACGTTGCCGACAACAGCGCTTCTCGCCTGCGGGCTTACGTGTGTGGTGTGGACCTGAAAACCATAGGCGAAAGATCCAGTTGGAGTTGGGTTGCCCACCGGCGGAGCCACGGGCGGACCCCCGCCGCTGACCCCCGGCTGCTGCTGGTCAAATGCGCTCGTCAGATCGCTGCCCGGCAGATCGTTGGGACGTGCGATGCTGCCGGGTTTGCCGGGTGCGTACTGCTGGTAGTACCTGGAGGTCTGGACCTGGGCCGCCAGATCCGACGGCAGGTTCTGACCGGTGATGATCGACTTCAAGTAGTCCGCCAGGAGCAGGCCTTGCGTACAGCCGCAGCCTCTGTCGTAGTGCATGATCCCGCGCTGGAAACGCAAATAGATGAAATTCGCGTTGTTCGGATCGCGGGCCGGTTGACTGGTCGGCGCGCCCCACACGTCGAGGTTGAACAGGGGCAAAATCGATTCGGGAGCGTCAGGCGCATCCTGAGCGGTCACGGTGGTATTGAATGTCTGGGCGAAGTTGACCGGCTCACCCTGGAAGGTATCCGGCGCCTGGTCCTGCACGAACTGGACAATCCTGGTCGCGTACGCCGGATCGCTGGGTGTGGGAGTCTGCATGATGACGCTCGGGTCGGGGGCCGGGAACGTGCTGCCATTGATCCTGGTGTACGGGAGCAGTCCCGCGTCGAGCAGATTCAGCGTGTGGACGCTCCCGTCCTGCCACAGCTGCATCACTTCGCGTTGAAAGATCTGAACTGGAAAGCCGTCCAACCTGAATACGCGCGAGACCGGATAGCCGAAGGTGCGAACGGTGCCGCGGCGCTGGAAGAAGTCCCAAAATGCGTCGTTGTCGATACGGAAGTTGGTTTGCGAGAAAAAGCGCGGATCCGACGATTGCGCGCTTGCGCCAGGGGCGGCTGGGATGACCAGCACGAGCAAGAGCACGGCGACGCTGAGCAGGCGCGAAGCGCGCGTGAAGCTACGGATAGACAAGAATGCCTCCTCCAGGCCAGGGCAGTAGATGGACCAACCGGTGCGGCGACCTGCTTTGGCCGCGCTCCATCAACAACGAGTGAGTACGACAGCCTGTCACAGGCTGACCAGGGCGACGGGGTCCCGTATCCTCGTCTGGCCGCTCGGACCCGTCTCGCGGACGACGTTAGCAACGGCTTAACAAACCATTAGTTCAGCATTAGATTGTTGCACGGCATACTCGCACAGAAACCGGGGGAATGCCTGTGCCCGCCCACTATCCCTGCGTTCAACGCCGCTGTGCGTCGAGCACGGGTTAGCCGACCCGCTGAGGTACGTAACTGTGCACCTATTGCTTCGACGCTTGACCGGGCACAAGCCCGTTGTTTTCTCGATCGCGGCCGTGCTACTTCTGGCGGCCGTGCCCGTCGGGTCGGCCGTTCTCGTACGGCCAGAGGCGGCCAAAGCCCAGCAGGGCGGCCCGCCAGGTGGTGGCGGTCTGGTGGTGCGTACCGTACCGGTGGGCATTGGGCCGATCAGCACGGTCCTCGGCTACGCGGGCGCCGTGCAGTCCAATCAACAGGTCAACATCGTGGCGCGGACCTCAGGCATCATCCAGGACCTGCCGGTGGACGTCGGCAGCGTCGTGCACAAGGGCGATACGCTCGCGGTCCTGGATCAAGCGTCACTGCCAGCGCAATTGCTCCAGGCTCAAGCCGGACTGCTGTCGGCGCAGGCGAAGCAGGCCGTGGTCGAAGCCGGCGCCAGGCCCGAGGACGTCGCAGCCGCCGCGGCGCAGCTGAACCAGGCGCAGATCAAGCTCCAGTCGCTGCTGCAGGGTCGGCCTGAGGACATCGCTACCGCCCAGGCAGCGCTCGACTCGGCCAACGCCAAGTTGAGCCTGGTGTTGAAGGGCGCGACCGATGACACGCGCCAGGCGGCCCAGAGCGCCGTGGACGCGGATACCTCGGCGCTCACTGCCGCGCAGGCGGCGCTCGACAACTTCAACGGCACGAGCGCATCAGATCTCCAGGCAGCCCAGGGCGCCGTCGAGGGCGACAGGGCTGCTCTGACGGCGGCGCAGGCAGCGCTCGACAACCTGCGGGGTGCCAATGCCTCTGACCTGCAAGCGGCGCAGAGTGCGGTCGATACGGACAATTCGCAGATCGCCTCCGCGCAGGCCGCTCTGCAGAATCTGACCGGCACGACTGCCGCCGACTTGCAGTCCTTCCAGAGCAACGTCACGACCGATCAGGGCGTGGTCAGCGCTGCCCAGGCCGCGCTCGATCAGGCCAACGGGCCGCCTGACGCTCAGATCCAGGCAGCGCGCGCTCTCGTCGCGGCTGCTCAGGCGTCAGTCGATTCGGCCAATTCGGCCAGGATTACTCTCAATAACCCGACCCGCCCAGCTGCCGGGCTTGGAGGCAGCTCGAGTACAGGTGGTGGCGGCGGCGCGTGCGCTGTCGATGCTTCCGGCGGCCGCACGAACCCGACCAGCTGCGATGCGGCGAAGACGGCAGCGGACTCATCGCTTGCGTCTGCCGATCAACAGCTCGCCTCAGCCCAGGCTCAGCTCAGCCAGCTCCTGAACGGCGGAGCGCCCGCAACCAGGGTGCAGCTACAGAGCGCCCTGGTCACCGCTCAGGAAAAGCTGAAGACCGATCAACTGAAGCTCACCGCGGAGAAGAACGGCACGATCGCCTCACAGCAGATCGCGGCCCAGACCGCGCTGACCACGGCCACCGAAAAATTGCTGGCTGACCAGGCCAAGCTGGACTCGCTCAAGAACGGTACGTTCCAATCGCAGCAAGCTGGCGCGCTGAGCACGCTCGTGTCGGCCCAGCAAAAGCTGAAGGCCGACCAGGCCAAACTTGACTCCATCGTCAACGGGACCCAGGCTTCGCAGCTGGCACAGCTGCAAAGCGCGCTGGAAGCCGCTCAACAGAAGCTCACCAGCGACCAGGCCAAGCTCGACGTGATGAACGGCGGCCCGACCAACGAGGACGTGCGCCAGGCGCAGTCGGCAGTTGCGCAAGCTCAGCAGACGCTCAACAAAGCCGTGCAGCCGGGTGGCCAGACGGACCTCGGGCAGCAACAGGCAGTTGTCGATCAGATGATCGCTACCGTTCAAGGCAAGCAGAACGCTTACACCGGCGCCGATATGCAAGCCGCGGTTGCGGGCGTTGCGCAAGCGGAGGCAGGGGTGGCCCTGGCCCAGGCGAATCTGGATCAGACCAGGGTCGTGGCGCCCTTCGACGGCGTCATCTCCACCAGGACCTTGACGGCGGGTGCATTTGCCACCCCGTCGACGCCCATCCTGACCCTCGCAACGCCCGGCGTCGAGGTCCATGTCACCGTCGACGAGGCGAACCTCGCCCAGATCCAGCCGGCGTTGGACGTGAACCTGACCGTACCGGCGTACCCGGGTGAAACGTTCCCGGCCAAGGTAGTCACCGTTGCTCCCGCGGGCGACCCGCGCGCACACACCTTCGACGCCAAAATCGTGCCAGTCAATCAGGATCAGCGGCTCCTGCCTGGCATGTTCGTCCAGGTCCAGGTGATCGCTGCGCAGAAGTCCGACGCCATCCTCGTCCCGCGCGAAGCGGTCGTACCCCAGGGCATCCAATCGGTGGTGTTCGTCAACGACAACGGCAAGGCCAGTCAGCGTCAAGTACAGACTGGCATGTCGAACAACACGTCGATCGAAGTCCTCTCGGGCCTGGCCCCTGGTGAACAGGTCGTCGTCGTCGGCCAGAACGGGCTGCGGGACGGTGCGCCAATTCAGGTGGTCAACCCCGCGCCTGCTGGTGGGGCCCCACGCGGACAGGCGCAGCCGGGCCAGCCGGCACCCGCGCCTGCACCGGGCGGCTAGGACTTTGGCCGCAACAGGAAGCTAGAGGAGAACACACGCGATGTGGCTGACGCGACTGGCGGTCGTACGCCCCCTGACTGTGCTGATGGGCCTGCTTGGCCTGGTGATCATGGGCGGGGTGTCTTACACGTTCCTCAAAATCGACCGCCTGCCGCCGATCAGCATCCCGTTCGTCAGCGTCTCGATGGCCTATACGGGCGCCACCGCACAGGATGTGGAGCTGCTCATCACGCAGCCCATCGAGAATGCCGTCTCGGGCATGTCCGGTGTCTACAGCCTCACGTCGACGTCCAGCGAGGGCAACGCCAACGTCAACGTCCAGCTCATAGACGGTACGGACGCCACGCAAGCTTCGCTGGAGGTCGAGCGGCGCGTCAATGCCATTCGCAGCCGACTGCCTGCCGACGCCAGCGATCCGCGGGTCAACAAGGCCGACCCCAGCGCTCAACCGATCATGGGCGTGGCCCTCACCGGTGCCGACCCCGATCAGTTGTTTCAGGTTGCCAACGATCAATTCGTCCCGGCGCTGACGTCGGTCCCAGGCGTTGCCGCCATCAATCTCTCGGGCGGGCAGCAGATTGAAATTCAGGTAAAGGTCGACTACTCGAAGCTCGCGGCGTACGGCATCACCCTGGCGCAAGTAACGACCGCCATGACCGGCGCCAACGTCGACGCGCCGGTCGGCTCCATCAATCAGGGTGTCTCGACGTTGAACGTCCGATCGCTGGGCTCCTTCCAGACCATCGACGACCTCTCGAATCTTGTGGTCAGCCAGACCACCAGCGGCGGCCCGATTCTCCTGCGTGACCTGTCGACCGTGCAGCTCGGATACAAGCTGCGGACCCAACTGCTGCGGCTCAATGGAGCGGATGCCGTGGGTATGCAGATCGTGAAGCAATCCGACGCCAACGCGCTGCAGGTGGCCGACGACGTCCGCGTGGCTCTGGCGAAGCTCCAGAAGCTCCTGCCAGCCGGTGCTCAGGTCGTCATCACCAACGACAACTCGGTCTTTACGCGCGCCTCGCTCGACGCCATCCAGCACGACCTGCTTCTGTCCGTGCTGCTGGTTGGCGGCGTGATGATGCTGTTCCTGCACGCGTGGCGGCACACCGTCATTGTGCTGCTGGCCATCCCGACCAGCCTGGTCAGCACTTTCCTGGTGATGTACATGCTGGGCTTCAGTCTCAACATCATGAGCCTGATGGCCCTGGCGCTGATGATCGGCATTCTCGTAGATGACTCGATCGTCGTGCTCGAGAACATCCACCGCCACCTGCACCTCGGCGAGAATCCACACCAGGCAGCCCTCACTGGCCGCGGCGAGATCGGCATGGCGGCAATCGCTATCACGATGGCCGACGTGGTGGTCTATACGCCACTGGCGTTCATCAGCGGGATCCTGGGGCAGCTGTTCCGCCAGTACGGCCTCACCGTTGTTGCGGCCACGTTGTTCTCGCTGCTGATCTCGTTCACCCTGACGCCGATGCTTGCTTCGCGGTGGCTGCGATTGTCCGAGGCGCAGCAGGCGAGCAGGTCACCCGGGGCCCGTTTCGGGCGCTGGTGGGACGATCACTTCGAGGCCCTCGGCAGAATGGTCGGGCGCACCGTGCCCTACGCCATTGGTGGCCGCTGGCTGATCGTGCTGGTGTCGCTTGCCATGGTTGCTGGAGCCGTCTCGCTCGTTCCCCTCGGTTTTATCGGCAGCGAGTATGCGCCTCAAGAAGACGACAACATGTTCTCGGTGAACTTGAACTCGCCCCCTGGCACTTCGCTGGACGCCATAGACGCCGCTTCGAAGCAGATGGAAGCGGTACTGACGGCTATGCCCGAGGTGCAGTACGTCTTCAACCAGGTGTCCGGCGGTGGCGGTGGCGGCTTCGGTCGCGGCGGTGCACGCGCCAGCCTGGACGTCCAGGTCTACCCCAAGTCGCAGCGGAGCCGGAGCGTGTTCGAGATTCTCGACGCCGCGCGGGCCGCCGGAAAGCGCATTCCAGGCGTACAGGTCAGCGGAAACGTGCCGAGCCCCCTGGGCGGCGGCGGCGGCTTCGGAGGCGGCGGCACCGCCAGTGTCAGCGTGCAGCTGGCCGGCCCGGATCTCCCGACGCTAAATCAGGTAGGGGATCAGGTGATTGCGACGATGTCCACCATCCCCGGCATCGTCGACGTCCAGAACTCCAGTAACGCTGGCAATCCTGAGCTGCAGGTCAAGCTAGACCGCGGACGCATGGCGCAGCTCAACGTGAGCTCGCAGTCGGTTGCTACGGCGTTGCGGACCGCCGTCAGCGGCTCGGTCGTAACACCGTTCCGGCCGGTGGGTTCGACACAGCTGGACGTCACCCTTGTCGCCTCTGATGCGGACCGGTTCGACATCAACAAACTGGCGACGCTTCCCGTGGGTACGGGTGCGGCCGCTGGCGGCGGTACGGGCACGCCGAGCACGACCACGTCGACGACGCCGACGATCGTCACCCTCGGCCAGATCGCCACGCTCAGTTATGGCACCGGGCCAACCCAGATCCAGCGCGTGGATCGCAACCGGACCATGACCCTGACTGGAACCGCGCAGGGACGTCCGATCGGCGATGTTGCCAGGGACGTCACGAGCGCGATGAACACCCAGATTTCCTTGCCGGCCGGTTACAGCTACCAGCTTCGGGGTGGGGTGCAGCAGCTCAACAACGCCTTTGGCACCCTCGGCCAGGCGATGGTGCTGTCGGTCATTCTGGAGTACATGCTGCTGGTCGCGTTGTACGAGTCGTGGTTCTATCCGATCACCTTGATCCTGGGCGTCCCGCTGGGCATCGTCGGAGCGCTGCTGGGTCTGTGGGTCACCGGCAACACGCTCAACATCTTTTCGATTATTGGTCTGATCATGGCCGTCGGCCTCGTGGTCAAGACCGGCATCCTGCTGGTCGACTTCACCAACACGCTCAGAAAGCGAGGCATGGGTCGAACGGAGGCACTGGCAGAGGCGGCTAGCGTCCGCTTGCGGCCTATTTTGATGACCACGGCCACGATGATTTTCGGCATGTTGCCGTTGGCGCTGAAGCTCGAGCCGGGTGCGGAGTCGCGGGCACCCATGGCGGTGGTCGTCATTGGTGGTCTGCTGTCCTCGACGTTCCTGGCCATTTTCGTCACGCCGGCGCTGTATACCCTTCTCGACGACTTGCAGAGCCTGATTTTCCGGTCGCCGCGAAGTGTGGTGCCGGTGCCGAGCACCCGCGTAGCTTCACCGCTCAAGGCGGGTTCGTTCGAAGACTGACCAGGTCCGTCACGACCCACCCGCACATTGCGAGCCCTAGGGGGTTCGGCCGAAGAGTGCACTTCACACGCCAGAGGGTCGCCGAACTCCGTTCAAACAGATTGCCTGGAGGGGCGACATCCCCGGCAGAAGACTTTTCGGCCGCCCCTCTAGGCGTGCCTGACCCTGGGCCGCCGTCTACCCTGTCCTCATGTTCGCTCTGGTTGTTTCCCTGCGGGTCAAGCCCGATATGCGCGATAAGTTCCTGGCCGCGGCGGAGGACGACTCCACCTGCTCCGTCCGCGACGAGCCCGGCTGCCTGCGCTTCGACGTCCTGCGCGATAACGCGGACCCGGACCACTTTTTCTTCTACGAGGTCTACCGCGACGAGTCCGCGTTCCAGGCCCACGGCCAGGCACCCCATTTCGCAAGATGGCGCGCCGCCTCCGCCGAAGTCCTGGCCGAGCCCACCAGCGTCACCCGCACCACCACCCTCTTCCCGCGCGACTACAAGTGAGAGGATACGAGTTTAAGTCGTGGGCTACGGTGGCCTAGGAGTTCGTAACGAGTTTTTTCATGAAGTCGTGGGCTGCGGCCCCCTCCCCCAGGGCTACTCGCCCTGGACCTCGCGCCAGTAGGGGGCTCGCGAGGGCACTACCCTCTCCCGCCCCTGTCAGACGGGCGATCGCCTTTCCCAGAGGGAGACGGGGTTTTCGGCTTCCAGAGCGCGAGCGGGCGGTTGAGCAAGTTGTTGTCTAGGTCTGCAGGCGCGAGGTCCAGGGCATCAGGGCTGCCAGTCATGGCGCGGGCTCCTCGAGCTCGACCCGCCGGCCTTCCTCGGCCGCGACGTACGCTGCGTAGACCGTACGTATGGCGTCGAGTCCCAGCGCGCCGTCGGAAAGGGGCGGACGTCCTTCGGCAACGCAGGCCACGAAGTCCTGAATCATGTGCTGGTGCCCCTGAGCCCAGTCTTCGTCCGGCTGTGGCGGACTCCACCCGGCGCTCGTCTCCAGCTTCTCGGTCAGGTATTCGGACCCGAATACGGACGCATCTGGCGCGAAGGCTTCCACCAGACGCGTGTGCGACAGATTGCACTTGATGTGTGCATTAGACATCAGCACTTGCAACGAGCTCTCCATCCCGCCCAGCACCGCATCCGAAGCCCAGACGATGCCGCGCGCACCGTCGTCAAACGTGAGCACAGCCGATGCCCAGTTCTCGACGTCGACCCAACCCGTACCGATCCAGTGGCGCGCTTCGGCCTCGAAGCCTCGCGTTCTGGTCAGGTCGCCAACCTCGGCCACCACCGCCCGCGGCCGGATCGGACGTCCCCAACGCCGCAGACCTTCCTGGCGCTTCAGATGCAGCATTGCGCCGATCGGGTGCACGCCCAGCCGCAGCAGCGCGCCGCCGCCAGCGGTGCGCCACTGTTTCGAGTACGCCGAGTGCGATCCGCTGTGACACTCACCCCCGCGCATCTCCAGGATCGTTCCGCCGGCCGCCCTCGCCAGCCGGTTGGCCTTGGCAATAGAAGGCGCGTACACCCAGTTTTCGGCGTACATGAGCTGCACGCCTGCTGCGCGTGTCGCTTCGACCATAGCCGTCCCGTTGTCTACGGCTACCTGCAGCATGTGCCTGCGTGCGACGCTACTCGGCTCGACGTCTTCGGCCACCGAGCCGCCGTCGAACGCGGTCAAGGGCTTGGAGCAGATCACGTGCTTGCCCGCGGCGGCCGCCGCTTCGGTCATCGACCGGTGGAGATAGTTGGGCACACACAGATCGACGACGTCGACGTCGGATCGATCCAGGACCGCCTCGAGGTCCGTATACACGTCGGGGATAGCGTGCTTGCGAGCGTACGCCTCGCCACCCTCGCGTGTACGGCTGACCGCGGCCACCAGGCGCGCCTGGTAGCCTGTCACCCCCGAATAGGCGCGCGCCCGCGTCTCGGCGATAAATCCCGTGCCAACCACGGCGATGTTGACAGCCCGCGGAGCGGTCACTTCGGCTCAGTGTAGACCGTTGAGGAGATCCACCAGGACCTCGCGGTGACAGTGTGGGGCCGGCGGGATGCGCTCGTGGCACAGCAGGGTCAGCACGCCATGCTCGCGCTCCAGGTCCCGCAAGCGCTGGAGGACGTCGGGGCGCTGCTCGAGCATCTCGAGCCGGTAGCGTCGCTCGAACTCTGGCCACTGGAGTCCAGCGTGGGTATATGCGTGGAGCAGCTCGCGGCTCGGCCCAGCCTCTTTCATCCAGAGATCCGTGCGCTCCTTGCGCACGCCGCGCGGCCACTGGCGCATCACCAGCACCCGCAGGCCATCGCCTTCAGAACGCTCTTTGGCCGGGTAGATGCTCGCGTGGCGAATCATGCGCCTGCAAGTGTGCCGAATGTCGAGCGAGATGTGTCAAGATTGAGCGGGTGCCGACCAGTCTGACATCCGCCATCACGCGTGACGACGTGGAGGCAACGTACGCGGTCATCAAGCCCCACATCCGTCGGACCCCGATCGTTGAGCTGAGCGGGGCGGATTTCGGCCTCGGGCCGTGCGCGCTGGGGTTCAAGCTGGAGCAGCTGCAGCACGCAGGATCGTTCAAGACGCGCGGCGCCTTTGCCAACCTGCTCATGCGCGACGTTCCGTCGGCGGGCGTGGTTGCGGCCTCCGGCGGCAACCACGGCGCGGCGGTTGCCTACGCGGCCATGCGTCTCGGCGTGCCGGCCAGGATCTTCGTGCCCACGATTTCGTCGCCAGCTAAAATCGCGCGCATCCGCGACTACGGCGCCGACCTGGTGGTGGGCGGTGATCGCTATGCGGACGCGTTGGCCGCCAGTCAGGAGTGGGTCAATCGCTCGGGTGCGCTCGCCGTGCACGCCTACGATCAGCGGGAAACGCTGCTCGGCCAGGCAACCATTGGACTCGAGCTCGCCGAGCAGGCGCCCGCGCTCGACACCCTGCTCGTGGGCGTGGGTGGCGGTGGCCTGATCGGCGGCGTCGCCGCCTGGTACGCGGGAGCGCCGATCAGGATCGTCGGCGTCGAGCCTGAGGACGCGCCGACGCTGACAGCCGCGCTGCGGGCCGGACACCCCGTCGACGCGCCGGTGAGCGGAATCGCCGCGGATTCGCTTGGGGCGCGCCAGATCGGCAAGCACGCGTTTGCCATCGCTCGGCAATCGGTGCAGCGCGTTGTCCTGGTCAGCGACGCGGCCATACGCGACGCCCAGCGGGCTCTCTGGTCAACCCTGCGGCTGGTAGCCGAACCGGGTGGCGCCGCCGCGACCGCCGCCCTCCTATCGGGCGCCTACACACCCGCCGCCAACGAACGCGTTGGCATCCTGATCAGCGGCGCAAACACCACCGCCGTCGACTTCGACGAACACTAGCCGTCTGTAGCACCTTCGTTCTGAGCCGATGGCAGACGGCGCACACGACTTCGCACTTCTCGATTTCGGCGGCCAGCTTGAACCAGCCACCTCGCGCCAGGCGTAGCCTCGCCAGGTCAGCAACCTTCTTCCCCGCACACGGTCAAAGTCCACTGCATGTGGCGGGAAGTTGGTCACACGCCAGCACGCGTTGCATGTGCAGCCCGCGGTTCTTCTGGTACCAGATCCGCTGGTACTGACGGTTGTACTCGCGTCGAGCGTCTGGATCCTTTTATGCGGTAGCGGGGGAGGGAGTCGGACCCTCGACAAACGGCTTATGAGTCCGCTGCTCTACCACTGAGCTACCCCGCCGCGGTGGATGAATTCTAGCGAATCAGCGGGTCCAGCTTCAGAAGCGCAATGCGCCAGCGGTCAGGCCAGCGATGAAGCGTCGCTGGAGCAAGAGGAATAGGGCCAGAACCGGCACGTTGATGGCGAGCGCCGAGGCCATCATCTCACCCCAGTTCACGCCAACATCGGTCATGTTCAAGTACAGGAACACCTGCGCCGTGCGCATCAGCGCCGACGAAGTCATGATCGAGGCAATGACGAACTCGTTCCAGGCATTCAAGAACACCAGCAGCGCCACGGCGGCGAGCGCTGGCTGAGACAGCGGCAGCACAATCGACCACAGAATGCGCACACGCGACGCGCCATCCACGGCCGCCGCGTCCTCAATCTCACCGGGGATCGTCTGGAAGAAGCCACGCAGGACCCAGATTGCAAGGGGCAGCGAATGGACCCAGTAGATCAGAATCAACCCCTGGTAGCTATCGAGCAGTCTGAGCTTGGCCATGACGATATACGTCGGCACAAGATTGACCAGACCAGGAATCATCATCGGCGCGATGATCAGGAACAGCGCTACTTGACTGCCGCGGAAACTCATCCGTGCCAGCGCATAGGCAGCCATGGAGCCAGCGCCGAGCACGAGCACAACCGTGCTCAACGAGATCACCGTGCTGTTGAACAGAGCCAGCAGCAGGCCGTGGTCAATCGCCCGAACATAGTTGTACGCGGTGGCAGGCGCAGGCAGCAGCTGGGGCGGAAACATGAAGATCTGTCGTTCGGGCTTGAGTGAAGTCAGGAACGCCCACACGAACGGCAGGATCGCCACCAGGCTGACCCCAAGCATGCACGCGTACAGCGCCGCTCGACCCACATCCGGGCGGAAGTGGGCTACGGCGACACGCCCGACCGGTTGAACCAACGGACGCGTCGCCATCTAGGTGAACCGCTCCGTACGCAACATACGGATGTAGACACCGGTCAGCACGAGGTTAGCCGCAAAAATGATCATGGCGATGGCCGAAGCGGGTCCCATGCGGGTATAGGTGAATGCCTCGTTGTACATGCGCAGGCTCATCGCTTCGGTGGCCGTGCCCGGACCACCCCCTGTCAGCACAAGCATGGCCACGACCACGTTGAAGTCGATGATGGTTAACAGAACCAGCAAAATCAAGATGGTGGGACGCATGAGTGGCAGCGTCACCGAGAAAAAGGAGCGGGCTCGAGTGGCCCCGTCGATAGCCGCGGCTTCGTACAGTTCGGCGGGGATGCCTTGCAAGCCGGCCAGCAGGAGCACCATCGCATACGGCGCCGCCCGCCAGACGTCGACCGCGATGAGAGCCGCGAGTGCCAGGACCGGATCGCCGAGCCAGGCCACCCGAGGCAGGCCAAAGCCTTCGACCAGAACCGCGTTGATCAGGCCTAAGTCGGAGTTCAAGATCCAGCGAAAGATCAGATAGGTGACAACGTACGAGGTGATCCACGGCAGCAGCGCGATCGTGCGGAAAGCACTCCTGAAGCGAAGTTTCTGATTGCCAACCAGGGCCAGACCGAAACCGCCCAGGAACGTGAGCACCACAGAGCAACTGGTAAACGTGAACGAGACGCGCGCGCTGTTCCAGAAACTCGGGTCGGACAGTACCTGGCTGTAGTTGCGGAAGCCGACGAACGAGAGGAGCTCGACGAACTCCACCCGGTACAGGCTGACGACGATGCCGTAGAGCGTCGGCAGCAAGCTGAACGCGCCAATCGCCAGCAGCGCGGGCGCGATCATGAGGTAGGGCAACACATCCACTCGAGGGCGCCGAGTCGATGGCGCAGTCCCACTCCGGATCGAGGCGACCTGCATGGCTACGGTCTCAGACAGCCTCGATCAGTACTTCGGGACTTGATCGGCCGGAATATCGGCCAGGAGCCTGGTGTACGTGTCGCGTGCACTTGCCAGCGCCTGGACCACCGGAACCTTCTCGTTGATCATCGAGTGGTAGGTCTGGATGTAGATGTCCGAGGGACGCACAGGTGGGCTGAGCAGCGGCACTGACCAATCGCGGGCCGCCTGGTCGAACAGCTTCACGTACGCTCTGTCAGGGCGGTCGAAGAGAGCGTTTTTGGCCACGCTGGCGCGCTTCGGCTGTTGCCCCGCGACGTCGCCCATGATCAGGTCTGCATCGGCGCTCATCCAGAACTGGGTCACCTTCAGTGCGTCGTCCTTGAGCTTCGAGCGACTGGAAATGCCCATCGACCAGTGGTTGACGAATGCTGGTCCCCAGCGTTTGCCGTCCCAGGTGGGAAAGCGTGCCCACACGGCGTCGTCAGGCGGGAACTGCATTTTCTCGCGCCACGACGCATAGCGGTGCGTGCCGAACTGGTACGCGGCGCTGGCGCCGCTGACGAAGCGGTTGTCAGCGTCTTCGAGCGAGTAGGTAAGCGACGAAATCGGCTGAATCCGGTACTTACGCACCCAGTCCACCACCAGCTGAACGGACTCGACAAGCTCCGGACTCGTCCAATGGTCTGCACGCCAGTCCGGGGGCCCGAGGTCGTACCGGGCCAGACGATCCTGATTGAAGTGTTCAAACCAGGGGATGCCGGCTCCAGACCCGCGAGCCAGAAATTGATGCCAGCCCCACACTTTGACCGTCGACTCGTCGAATCCCGCGTCGGTCGGGTGTCGCCCCTGGCCATCGACCACGACCTTCTGCAGCGCTTCGGTGAACTGCTGCCACGAGCGGATCTCACTAACGCTCACCCCGACCTGGTCGAACAGGCTCTTGCGGTAGAGCATCAAGTCACCAAACAGAAGGAGGGGCGCGATGTACTTCTTGCCGTCGTAGGTCCCCGTGTCCCACCACGCCTTCGACAGATCGGTGCGGTCGGGTTCAGACCATTGCTCGAATGCCGGCGACAGGTTCTCGAGCGACCCGAGTCGGAGAGCCGGAGTGACGTTGGCAGGACTGAAGAGGCTGATGTCGGGCGCGGTGTCCGCGGACCAGGCGGCCATGTACTTCTCGCCGATGGTTTCCCAGGCGGTCTGCTCCCACTGAACCGTGATATTCGGATTCTGGGCTCGAAACTTTTCCTGGATTTGTTTCTGCGCCAGGTCCCGCGCAGTGTCGCCGAGCGACGTGAAGTGGCCCATGTAGCGAATCGTGGCCGAGGAGCCGCCACCCTGCTTCGCGCCAAGTGCCTGCTGCACCGACTGGCAGCCGGGGGCCGACGCGAGTACCGGCAGACCAAGGGCCCCCAGAACGACCGTGCCGCTCGTGCTCAGAAATCGTCGGCGGCTAAAGACATCCTTGAGCATGACCCCCCCGTCACGGCCGGCTCGCGACGCACTCCAGAGCGATCGGCCCAGCGAACTCTATCGTTGCTCGAGCCAGCGGTCAACCGAGGCTGCCACAGTCCGCAGGGTCGCGCTAAATCGCGTTAAATAGAAAGGCCGACGCGGGGGGAGGTTGCGTCGGCCTTTCAAAGAGACGGGTACGACCAGGGGAGTAGTCGTACCCGCTCTGCTTCGCGGGCGCCCGGGGGAGGTGCGGTCCGCGAGTGATCTCACTGTAGCCCGCGGCATTCGCCCGCGGGACGGTCATCGGTCCACTGACGAGTAGGGAATCCCCCTACGCACAAAGCTAGGGGCGGCCGAAAGTCTTTTGCATGGACACCGCCCCTCTCTAGTAGCGGTAGTCGAGAGCAGCGGTCACTGCTGACGGATGCACCTTTTCGGAGGTCGGTATCACCACGACGTACGGCCCGGCACGCCGCTCCACAAACGCGATCCCCCTCTGAGTCAGCGTGCGCTCCAGCTCAGGCTCGAGCTCGGTGGTGACCAGCACGAATGCTGGCCGGTCGGTCTGTTCGATCAGCGCGCGGTACTCAGGAAAGCGGTCTATTCCGCCAGCCTGCACGTCGTACCAGTCGTACGCCAGCAACGTCTGGTTGTTGGCCCGTGCGTCGAACATCACCGGCTGAGCCGCCCAGTGATTCATCCACACGTACTGGATGTTGTCCGAGCGAAGGCTCGCCAGCAGCGGTCCGCTGTCGGGAGGCAGCTTGTCCCAGTACGGCGATTGGAACGCCTCGACCGGGGCGATAGAGGCGATGCCGGCCAGGTTGAGCGCCAGGGGAATGACGCCAAGCAGTGCCGCCACCTGTCGTCGAATGCGCCACACGGCCGACACTGCTGCGCCGAATACGACCGCGAGTGCGTACCAAATCGGCGGGCTGTAACGGCCCGTGGCGTCGAACCCCCACGGATTCAAGGCTGGCCCGCCGAAGCCACTCAGCACGAACAGGGTGGGCATCAAGATCAGTAGCAGTAGAACGGTGTCCAGCGGGCGGAGCGCTGGCCGCCGGCGACCGAGCCCAGCCCATGCCAGCGCGCCGCACACGCACACCGCCATCAGTGCTCCCATCGCACTTGGGCTCTCCCCCCACGGGTGCCACAGCCCCGCTCCGCGCGGCAGGTCGTTGTTCCACCATGCGCCGAGCACTGCAGCCCGGTCGGCGGTCTGACCTTGCGTGCCGCTGAGCACGAAGCGGAACGTAGCCCCGTCGGTCTGCAGGTTGAATATCCAGATCGGCAGCGCGCCGACGACAAAGCCGGCCAGACCCCAGCCAGCCACTGTCGACCAGCGAGCCCCGCGGACGCGCGCCAGGAGCGTGAGCGCAGCGGCGCTCAGGTACCAGACCGCTAGAGGATGCATCCACAGAGCCAGCCCGCCGGCGATGCCGCACACCAGGCCCCAGCCTGTGTCGCGCTGGCCCCGACGCGGCCAGGCGAGCCGCACGGCGCACGTCAGGCAGATCGAGCCAAACAGGATGACCTCGGTATACGGCGCCCACGGCTTCAGCGACAGGACGAGCACGTACGCCGGCGGCAACGCGGCCAGGGCCGCCGCGAACCAGGCCGCGGCTCGGCCGCCTACCTCTCGCGCCAGCAACCACGTCGTGCCGATGAGCGCCACCGATCCAAGCAACGCCGGCAGCTTGGCGGACACGCGCGAGATCCCGATCAGCGTGTAGCTCGCGGCCATGGCGTAGGGTTCCCAGGCGGCAGCGTAGGTTTGGTTCTTGAGCATGATCGGACGTTCGCCGTCGACGATGCGAAGCGCCATCAGTGCGGACAGCGCATCGTCGCCCTCGAGCAGCCAGTCCGAACTGACGAGCAGGCTGAGCCTCAACGCCAGTGCGAGTGCGACAACCCCCAGGATCCCGACAAGTACCCGAGTGTTCCTCACGGACCGCCGAGCGCGTGCTCGAGCAGACGCGTTTCGAGGACTGCGCTGGCGTCCAAGTGACCGAAGTGCAGCGCCTGGCGGGCCACGTCGACGAGCGCCTCAGCCGGTGCCATGCCCACCAGCTCACTTTCGAGCACCGTTACGTGCCGAAGCGCGGCCTCCTGACGGACGCGCTCGAACACCACGGCCATCGGCGTGCGACGCATGTCGAGCAGATTCATCGACACCTGCACGATAGCCGGATCAGCGGTCCGAAAGCCTCGCGCCTGGACGCCTGGCAGCCCGCCGCTCGACTCGCGGATCGCGCCGGCGATTGCGCGTGCCGCGTTCAGGTCGTCGGTGGCGAGGGTGATGTTGTAGGCGATCAGGGCTGGTCGTGCTCCGACCGCCGTCGCACCGGCGGGTCCGACGCGGCTGGGTCCGAAATCGGGGGACAGACCCAAATCGGTAGCCAGATCGGCGCGGAGCCTTTCGAACTCGCCGCGCCGCACGTCAGGCAAGCGGCGTCGATTGGCCGATGTAGCCGCCTCGCCATACAGGTAGACCGGCACGTCGAGCTCGGCCGCGATGCGTCGGCCGACCCGCCGCGCAAGCTCGGTACACACGTGCATGCTGGTCGCGCCGAGTGGCACGAACGGTACGACGTCGGTAGCCCCGATGCGCGGGTGAACGCCGCGATGCACGTTCAGGTCGATGAGCTCGGCCGCCCGGGCGGTGGCGCGGAAGGCTGCCTCGGCTACCGGCCCGGGCGAGCCGGCGATGGTCAGCACCATACGGTTGTGCGTCCGGTCAGCGTGGCGGTCGAGAACCACCGCGCCCCGAACGCTGCTAGCGGCGCTCTGGATGGCATCCATGACCTGGGGCCGAGTGCCTTCGCTGAAATTCGGCACACACTCCACCAGAGCCGTCGACGCAGACCGCGGCGGCTCACCAGAAGAGGCACTTACCATCAGAGTGAACGGCATTGAACCACGTGAACGAGTCGCCCTCGATCCTCAATCTGACGCTCGGCGAGGTGCTCGAGCGCCTGGGCTCGTCGGACCCGGCGCCCGGTGGCGGGGCGGCGGCGGCCGTGGTCGGCGCGCTGGGTGCAGCCCTTGTGCAGATGACCGCGAACCTGACGATTGGTCGTCCAAAGCTCGCCGACGTGGAGGACCGGGCACGTGCCATCGAGACGCGCGCCCGAGCGCTGCGCCAGCGGCTCGCGGAACTGAGTGACGCGGACACGCGGGCGTTCGAGCAGGTGAGTGCCGCGTACAAGCTGCCGCGCCACGACGACGCCCACAAAGCCGCCCGATCAGCCGCGATCCAGTCGGCTCTCCAGTTGGCCGCGAGCGTGCCTCTCGAGACAGCCCGCCTCTGCTCCCACGTGCTCGATGTTGCCGAGGAGGCTGCGCCGATACTCAATGCAGCGGTGATCTCCGACGTGCTCGTCGGCGCCGTCCTGGCACAGGCGGCTCTGGAGAGCGCTGCGTTGAACGTCGAAGTAAATCTGGCGGCGATGACCGAGCCCAGCACGGTAGACCGCTATGCAGGCGACCTCGAGCGCGCCCGAAGTGGGACGGCCGAGCGTCTCGAGCGGGTCCTCGCAGTCGGCCGGTCACGCTTGAAGCGCTAAATTAGGTCCTTGAGGGTCAGCGCGGCCGTCTCGATCGCGTCCGCGGCTTCGAGCTGGTGGTGTCCCTCTCCCCGCGGCAGGTGCACCAGAAGCGCTGGTGGGCGCTGGGCGCAGAACCAGCGCAGCACCACGTCACTGTCCTCTGGCTGAGTGCGGGGCTCCTGCGGCTCGAGCAGATCGGCTGCGAACCGGCTGACGTCCTCGTCCTGGAGCAGGCTCCAGGCGTGGAAGATGCCGCGGTCGAGCAGAAAGCCTTCGATGCCGGCCGGACGGCGCCGCACTACGGCGTACCTGGTCTCACGCGGATCGGCAGGCAACAGCTCAGCTGTCGCATCGAACGCCAGCACCTCTTGCAACAGTCGGCTCGAGTGTCGGCGAGCGTAGGCTTCAGCTGCTTCGGAGTGGCCGCCGACGTTCAAGAAGCACCAGGCCGAACGCAGCCGCTCTTCGTACACGGCTCGATCGTCGCGCCGCAGCCTATCGAGGTCAAACAGGGTGCGGGCAAGAAGTCGCGCGTGCTCGGCAGTGGTCTCGTTGCGGAAGGGACCAACGAATTCGCCGTCGGCGCTGCCCGGCCCCAGGCTCGGTTCGAGCCGCCGCGGCGCGGCCACGCGTTTCGCAGGCAGTGCCGCGGCCACCGGCGGCAGGCGAATCCAGAGGCGGGGTGTCCGCTGACGGCGAACAGTGTTGTAGCGTGGCTGAAGGCGCCGAATTTCCCGATCCTCCAGCACCAGCGCATCGAGGTCCGTAGCGCACACCGTCGAATCGACGGCGTCCACCGAGCCGACGAGTCCCTCCAGCCGGCGCGTGACGCCGAGGGGTCGATGGACGTAGTCCGCCAGCCGCGAGCTGAGCCGGTTCGCCTTGCCGACGTACAACGCGCCCTGCCCCACGTCGCGGAGCACGTACACGCCGGGCTCGTCAGGCTGGGACCGCGCCGTTTCAGCGCGGCGGAGCGTCGCGGAACCCTTGGGTCCGCCGCCGCGTGCAGCCTGAGCCTCTGAGGCGACCAGCAGCGTTTCCAGGTGGGTGAAGCCGTGCTGGCTCGCCATTGCCAGGAGCGGAGCGGCGAGCAATCCGAGCACCCGCGCTTCTTCTTCCGGAAGCGTGATACGCAGCGTCCCGATCCCAAGGTGCGCGGCCATCAGGGCCAGCGTGGGTTTGCCGCTGAGCTCGAGTACACGCGTGGCGATCTCATTTGCGTCGACGAGCAACGGCTCCGCGAGCACCCGACCCAGCCGACGTGCCTCGGCGCTGACAAACGCCCAGGTGAGACGAGCGTCCTGAGCCAGGACCGGTCGTTTACCGAGAAACCGCACCAGGTCGTCGAGGATCGCGGCGAACGACGGCAGCCCGTCGAGGAATTCGGGCGCCACGCCGAGCCGGTCCGCGACATAGCGTGGCACGCGCTGGTCGGGGTTCAGCGTGGTCGAGAAACGCTCGACGATTGCTCCCGCGTGCACGTGGAACGCGCACAGCTGCACCACTCTGCCGCGCGCCGGATGGGGTCCGCTTGCCGCGAGCGCCAGGGTGGTCAGAGCCAGATCGTCGAGCTCGGCGCGCCTGGTCGGCAGCGCCCTGCCGACGACCGTCCAGTCACCGTCGGGTCGGCGTTCTAGCCGCGCGTCCCCGAGCAGAGGCGCGGCCAGGTGGGCGCGCAGGCCTGGTGGCGGAGCTCCGCCGTAGACGTGGGTCAGCAGCAGCTCCTCAGAGACTGGCCCGTGCGCCACGATGAAGGCATGGGCTCGATCTCTGAGAGCGAGGAAGCCGCGCGCTGGCTCAGACGGCATCGTGGCTGGGTCAGCCCGTGGCCAGCAGACTGCGCACCTGAGCCGCCAGCCACGGCTCGCTCCAGAGCGTGTCCAGGCTGCCCGGGACCAGGGGACCCAGGCGTTGCTGGCGCAGCACGCCCCGGCTGTCGACCAGAAACGTGGCCGGCAATGCTCGGACGCCGTACGCCCGGGTCACGTCGCCGTTGTGGTCCAGGACCACGTACAGGCTCAGCCCAAGCTCGCGCTGAAAGACGTCGACCTGGGCGGCATCCTCCTGCAGATCGACCGAGTACAGGACGAATGGCTGATCGCGGAGCTCGTTCGCGAGCTGCTGCAGGCCCGGCATCTCCGACTTGCACGGCTCGCACCAGGTTGCCCAGAAGTTGACGAGCACCACTTTGCGGCGCTCGGCCAGGAGATTCGAGGTGCCATCGCCGACGACAGGCAAGCTGATCTGGGGCGCAGCAGCGCCCAATCGGGCCGTGGTGGGCGCACCTTCGGCAGGCTGCAGCAGCGCAAGCCAGGCGCCCACTCCAGCGCCAGCCACCGCGAGCACCAGCCCGCCTATAGCCAGCGGCCGATTCAAGTGCACCACGGGTCCAGGATTTTAGCCGGCCAGAAGCGCCGTGGCCACGTGCTACCCTCGGGGGTCCAGTGTCCGAGACGTTTGATCTGGTTGCGGCCCTGCTTGGCGCAAGTACCGCCGAACGCGAACGGATGCTGCGCCAAGCGGATCACGCCGGCCTCGAATCAGCAGTGACTCAGCTTGGTCACCGCCCCGACGCCGCCGCTGCCGAAGTGCTCGCTCTCGTGAACCTGGTCGTGGGCGATCGCGGGCTGAAAAAAGCTGCCAGGCGCGAGCTGCATCGACTCCGCTCGATGGGTATCCCCATGCCGGAGCTAGATCAGCCAACCGTCGCCGACTCGGACACCGTCGGGCCCGGGCCGCCGCTGGAGGTCAGCGATGCCTGGGCGACGGATATCGACCCCGGCGGTTCGCGGGCCCTCTGGCTGCTCGGCGAGCGCCGCCTGGGGGGAGCGTGGTTCGCCGCGACGCTGCTGAACGAGCTGCGCGGTCTGGAAGAGCTGAGTCTCGTCGACACGACCCGCAAACGCTTTCTCAGAGAGTTCGAGGCCAACCGCGCCGGCGCTGGCACGTGGGTCAGCCTGCCGGGTGAGTACGCTCTGCGGCTCGTCCGCGAGGCCGCCGACATCAGCCGTGAGCAGGCGGCAGCCTTGCCAACCCGCTATGGAGCCATGCGCGACGTGTTTGGCGAAGCGCCTGGGCCACCGGAACGCGGGTTGATCTACGAGACCATCAGCCCTGTCGAAGCGAACTTCAACCCGGACTGGCTCGACGACTCGCAGCGGCTGCTGGGCGAGCCGGAGCTCGCGGGCTGGTACGTGCCGATGCCGGCCGAGCTGCGCGCGCGAGCCCTGGAGGTCGCGACTGGCTCGGAGGCAACCCTGCTCGTGCCAGGCCGCGCTCCCGAGCAGCAAGCGCAGCAGCTCCTGGTCGACGCGGCGCAGCAGGCGCTGACACCAGCAGTGCGTACCGCTCTGCGTCGGCGGCTCGAAGAGACCGGGTATATCTTCGTCGCCACCGATCGACTGGCGGCCGCGCGGCTGGCTGTGGCCGCCGCGCGAGCACTCGACGGAGGCGTTCTGGGCGAGCCGCCAGAGCGCCAGCCACTGGTGCGCGTGCTGCTCACCGCCGGCCTGGGGCTGCTTATCAGGTCCGAAACGGTCGGCGAGCGCAGTGCCGGGGAAGTGTTGCTAGAGCTTGTCGAACGCGCCTTCCAGCAGAGCGAGGCTCAGCCAACGGGCCCGGCCCAAACCCGGCTGAGCGGCCTGATCATCCCGAGGTGAGGCCCGTTTTCTTCAGTACAGGTTGAATCCGCGCAGGCGCTTGGCGCGGCTCGGGTGGCGCAGCTTCCGGAGCGCGGTGGCCTCGATCTGTCGAATGCGCTCGCGGGTGACGCCTATCTCTCGACCAATCGAGGTGAGGGTTTCGTCCGTGTCGTTGGTGAGTCCGAAGCGGCGCTCGATCACCCGTCTCTCGCGTGGCGTCAAGGTCTGCAGCGTGTCGTGGATCTGATCAGCCAGCAGGCGCTGCTCGGCCACCAGCTCGAGGCTGGTCTCGTTGTTGTCGGCGACGACGTCCGACAATCGGGTGTCCTGGTCCTCGCCGACGAACCCGTCGAGCGACAGGGGCTGCGGCAGCACCTGGTTCAACTCGCGGACGCGCTCTGCCGACATCTCGAGCACGGCGCCGACCTCCTCGTCCGTGGGCTCGCGTCCCAGCTCCTGGTGGAGCTGGCCAGAGATGCGGGCCATCCGATTGACCACGTCGTACAGGTGAACGGGGATACGAATGGTGCGCGCGTCGTCGGCAATCGCCCGCGAGACGGCCTGGCGGATCCACCACGTGGCGTAGGTGCTGAACTTGAAGCCCCGCCGCCAGTCGAACTTCTCCACCGCGCGCAGCAGTCCCAGGTTGCCCTCCTGGATCAGGTCGATGAGCGGCACGCCCCGATTCGAGTAACGCCGCGCGACGCTGACGACCAGGCGAAGGTTTGCGTCGGTGAGTGCCGCGCGAGCTACGCTGCCTTCGCGCGCCACATCCTCGAGCTCAAGACGCTGCTGTTCGGACAGGACGTCGTGCTGTAAGCGCTCAACGGCTTCGCGTCCGAGCTCGATGGCCTGCGACAGGCGGACCTCGTCTTTGCCGGTGAGCAGCGGTACCCGGCCAATCTCGCGCAGGTACAGCGGCAGGGCCTCACCAACGTTGTCGCCGGTCGCGGGCTCGACCTGGCCGGGGTCAGTACCGCCCGGTCCGCGTTTCGACCCGAGCCGGGAATCAGCCGTGCGTGCCACGCTCAAAGGTTAGGCCGGTGGCAAATCCCCTTCACGGTACCCCTGAACGGTCCAGCGGCCGAGTTCGACCGACACCCGATGTGGGGAAACGCCGCCGAGCTGCACTCACGTCTCCTTGACAGAAGTCTCGGCGACCTGCGCGAGCGGCTGGCCGTCCAACCTGAACGGCAGCCAACCGTCGAGGTGTCGCGCCCCGAGCCGCTCGTAGAAGTGTATGGATGGCTCGTTCCAGCTCAGCACCTGCCACTCCATCCGTCCGCAGCCGAGGCTGACGGCTTTCTGGGCGCACGCTCGAAACAGCGCCACGCCCGCTCCGTGGCCGCGCGCGTCAGGCAGTACGAAGATGTCCTCGAGGTACAGGCTTGGCGTTGCCAGAAACGTCGAGTAGGTGAAGAAATAGATGGCATAGCCCACGACCAGGCCGTCAAGCTCCACGAGCAGCGTGTGGAATCGTGGCGGATCGGCTATCGCGTCCGCCGCCAGGCGCTCCCGAGCCGCGGCGTCCGGCCGCGGAAGTTGCTCGTAGTCGGCCAGGCCGTCGATTAGCTCCAGCAGGCGCGGCCCGTCGGCCGCGCGAATCCCGCGCACGCGCACGCTCATACTGGTGCGTCGAGGTCGCGCATGACCAGCCCGGCCGGCGGTTTGGGGTGGAAGTAGGTCGATTTTTCAGGCATGCGGTCGGCCGTGTCGGCCACGCGCAGCACGCCGCTGACCGGGGTCGGATTCAGGAAAAAGGCGGCCGAGGCGCGTCCTTCGCGGACGGCTGCAACGGCAGCGTGCGGATCGCGAGTGTAGCTGAGGACGTCGGCTCTGGGCCTACCCGCCTGCTGGACGAGCGGATCGACGAGCAGCGCGTGCAGCAGGCTGACGTCGAGTGACTTCCAGGCTTCCGATCGTTCGGCGGGCAGGACGCCGTCTGGCACCTTGCCGCCACGAACCTGCAGGACCACGAAGACGTCCAGGTTTCCCAGTCCGTACAGTCCGAAACTCGGGGCTGCCCCACCACTACTCGCCAGGTGTTGCATGAGCGCGTCGACCTGTTCGGGCGGGGCGGCCTGCGAGACCGGGTAAGACTGGCTCTGGAAGAGCTCGGCCCAGCGCGTTCCGGCTTCTTCAAGCGAGAGCGCCGGGTCGAGATGACGCAAGAGGCGATGGGTGGCCAAGGCCAGCAGGCCAGGGTCTTGCGCCCAGGTCAGCGCCGCGAGCGTGGCACCGGCGCCCGGCACCGTGGAGTCTGCTTCGGCCCGAAAGGCCAGGCTGGTCTCATAGCGGTGATGGCCGTCGGCGACATACAGCGGGCCGCCGCGGTCGAACGAGTCGCCGATAGCCGCAACCGTCGAGGCAGCGTCGACGAGCCACACGCGATGCCGCTCGGCGTGCCAGGTGAACTCAAGGGTTGGCGGGAGCGATTCGGCGGCTCGCCAGGCCTGATCGAGCGCGGGCAGGCGGTTCCGGTGCAGCACCCAGATCGGGCTTGGATTCAGGTGCGTTGCTCGCAGCAATTCGAGCCGGTCCACTTTGGGTCCGGCCAGGGTGTGCTCATGGGGCAGCACGGCGCCACTCGACCAGGGTTCTACGCTGAGCGCTGCCAGCAGGTCACGACGCGAGAGCGTGCGCCCGGCGTGTGAAAACTGGGTCTCGGCGAGGTAGTAGGCTGGGCTCGGATCAGCCTTCAGCACACCGTCGCGGCGCCAGGCGGCGAGGCGATCAGCCGCGTCACGGTAGCGGCTGCGGGGCTGGCCGTCCACGTCGATCGGCAGCTCGACATAACTCGCGTTGTGAGGCGACAGTGCGCGGAGCTGGGCTTGTTCCGCCGGGCTGATGACGTCGTAGGGCGGGCTCACCAGCGCTGCCAGCGCCTGAGGTGGCGCGGCATACCGCAGGCCAGTGAACGGCAACACTCGAGGCACAGGCTGAGATCTCGTCACCAGTTAAGCAGTTCAGGCAACAATCGTGTCAAGTTTCCGAAAGTGGAGCGCAAAAGGGCTTCCGGTCCGGCGACTTGCCTGGATATACTGGCACCGATTTGACATCCCGGGAGGGGAATGTGCGTCTGATCCATAGTTCCCTCCGCATTCCATGTGGCAAAGCCCTCGGCTCGGCCAGCGCGGCTCTGGCGCTAGGCCTCAGCGTCGCCTGCGGGGGCGGCGGTGGGGGCGGTGCTGCCGCGCCTACTTCGACGCCTGCGCCGGTTGTCGCCACGGTTGCGGCCGCGCCAGTGGCCAGCCCCCAGCGCCCGTCGCTGGCCTCGCCGGCCGCGTCGCCGTCGGCCGCGGTTTCAACCGCGGCAACGTCGGCACCCACGCCGGACGTCGCGGGCGGCACGACCTACGAGGTCCAATCCGGTGACACGCTGCTGTCTGTTGCTCAGACGGAGTACGGCGACGTGACCCTGTGGCGTCGCATTTACGACGCCAACAAAGACACCATCGGCGCCGACCCAGACAAGCTCAAGCTCGGCATGTCGCTCAAGATTCCACCCAAGCAGTAGTTCTCCGACCGCGGCTGAGTCGGCCGCCCAAAAACACGTAGCGCCTTTGCGACGCCCCGAACCGGGCGGCGCCCGCAGCCGGCCCTAGCATGAACGTACGTCCCGCATGTTTTCCCGCTGCGTCGTTGCAATATGGTTGGCGATCCCATGCGTCGTGTGCGCTGGCTGCGGCGGCGCGCCCCGAGCCGCCACGACCGACCTCGCCTCCGTCCGCCAGCCAACCCCTGATCCAACCCTCGACGCGGTCGTACGCGACCTGCCGCGCATGCTCGCTGGCGTGGCCGCGCCTTCGCCAACTCCAACCCCAGCTCCAACCCCAACGCCAACCCCGCGGCCCGTGGCCGTGCCGACGAAGCCAAAAGCCAGGAGCCAACCGGTCCCGGATCCAACGTCGAAGCCGACCCCGCGTCTACCCGTCCCGTCTGCCACCAGAGCTCGTTCGTAGCCACTGCCTGCACCGCGTGTCTGCGCGGCTGGGAATCGGTGGCTCTAACCAGCGGTTGAAGCGAGCATGCGTATACTCCGGACGGGACGAACCACCGAATGAGCTCGATCGGCACTTCACCTGAGGACTGGGACGTCGTCATCGTCGGCGCCGGGCCAGCAGGCATGGCAGCCGCGCTGTACACGGGCCGCGCCAAGCTGAAAACGCTCCTGCTCGACCGGGCCGGGATGGGTGGCGGCCAGCTTATGAATACGGAGTTGATCGAAGACTATCCGGCCGTCAAGAGCATCACGGGCAGCGACATGGCCCGGGTGTTCGAAGAGCAAATCCGCGAGTTCGGGGTCGAGATCACGTACGGAGAAGTCGTGAGTGTCGAAAGCCGCGCCAATCGACGCGTGGTCAAGACCGACGACGGCGAGGAATACGTCGCCAAAACCGTCATCGTCTCGACAGGTGGCATGCCCCGCAAGCTGGGCGTGCCAGGCGAGATCGAATTCGCTGGTCGCGGCGTAAGCTACTGCGCCATTTGCGACGGTGCGTTCTTCAAGACCCAGGTGCTGGCGGTCATCGGTGGCGGCGACAGCGCCGTCGAGGAAGCGACGTTCCTGACCCGCTACGCCGAGCGGGTATATATCATCCACCGCCGCGGCGAGTGGCGTGCGCAGAAGCTACTCCGGGAACGCGCGCTGTCCAATCCGAAGATCGTGCCGATCTGGCACTCCGGTCTCGAGGAGATCGGAGGCAAAGACAAGGTCGAGTGGCTGCAGCTGCGCGACGTGAACACCGGCGAACCGCAGCGCATCGAGGTCGGCGGCGTCTTCATCTACGTCGGGTTTCTGCCCAACAGCGAGATCTTCGGACCCGAGTTTCCGAAGGACGCCCAGGGTTTTCTGATCACCGACGACAAGATGGAAACTCCCGTGCCGGGGCTGTACGTCGTGGGCGACGTCCGCAGCCAGTACGTGCGTCAGATCTCGAACGCCGTGGGCGACGCGACAACCGCCGCCGTCGCCGCGACGAGGTACATCGAAGAGATCGACGCAACCGGCAGCCCGTCCGAGGCCGAAGCAACCGAGCGCCTCTTGGTGGACACCTAGGAGTTCGGCCGAAAAGTGCATTTCACACGCCAAGGGGTCGCCCAACTCCGTTCAAACAGATTGCCTGGAGGGGCGACTCCGTGGCAGAAGACTTTTCGGCCGCCCCTCTAAGGACTTCGGCCGAAAAGTGCGCGGCCAGAACGCGGAGCCTCCAGGCGTAGGCTGATGGGCCGCCAGGTCGAATACGTGACCGTGGCGCGTCTCGAGGACGTGCCGCCGGGCGTTGTGCTCCAGGTCCGAGCAGGCGAGCGATGGTACGCGCTGGCCAACGTGGACGGCGTTCTGCACGCCGTGGACAACAACTGCCCCCACAACGGCGGCCCGTTGTCCAGAGGCAGGCTCCTTGGCTCTGAGCTGGAGTGCCCCTGGCACGGCTGGCGCTGGGACGTGACCAGCGGCCGCAACTCCTGGCCCGGCACACACTGGCGCGTGCCGCGGGTACCCGTGCATGTCGTCGGCGCCGGCGAGATCCAACTTCCCGACATCTAGGAGTTCGGTCGAACAGCGCCAATTTGAGTCTGTCTGGCGCGTGGTCACTGAACCTGATCAGATCAGCCGCTGGTGGACCGATTCGGCAGAGATCGAACTGCGCCCGGGCGGCGAGGGCACGCTCACCTGGACAAACTGGGCGACCAATCAGCCGGCGGCCATTCGCCTCCGCGTCGAGTCGATCGAGCGCCCGCATCTGTTCTCCTTCTGGTGGCTGCACCCGCACGACGCGGAGCCCCGCTCGGGCAACGCTGTGCTCGTCGTGTTCACCCTCAGCGCCGAAGGCGAACGTACGCGGCTGCGGGTGTCGGAAAGCGGCCTACGCGAGCTCGACTGGGCAGACGACCAGAAGGCCCAGTACGCCGATGAGCACTGCAAGGGATGGGACATTCGTCTTGGGCGCTTGGGCGACGCCGGAGGGATGGCCGAGTGCCTGATCGGTCTGGGCGCGGTGACCGCCGCGGCCGGCCGCGCCGGCGAAGCGGTGAAGCTGCTGGAGGCCGGCGAGGCGGCGCTGCAAGCCTCGGGGCGGCGCCTGTGGCCGTCCAACCAGGCGGACCACGCCCGCTGGTCCGCTCACGCTCGCCGCGCGCTGTCGCCGTCCGCATTCGCCCGAGCCTGCCGAGAGGGCCAGCAGTGGCCCCTCGCACAGGCCGTCGCTTGGGTCAGTGAGCGCGGTCCGGCCGGCGCAACCGTCCCCCTTCGCCAGCCGGAGGAAGTGGCGCGGCTGACGCGCCGCGAGGTGGAGGTGGCCCAGCTGGCGGCCCAGGGCTTGACCAACCGTCAGATCGCCGAGGTGCTGGTGATCACCGAGCGAACCGCGGCCAACCACCTCCAGCACAGCCTCGAGAAACTGGGGCTACACTCGCGGGTCCAGCTCGCGGCCGCGTGGCGCTGCACCTGACGTCCTGACGCGACGCGGACGTGGGCTACAGAATCTGAAAGGGCGAGCGTTTGATGAACCGGCCGACCAGTTGCCCATCCGCCATGACCGGCGTCCCGCGCAGCAGCACCGTCACCGGCACGCCGGTCACCTGGCGCCCTTCGCACAGGCTGTAATCGACGCGAATGATGCGAGCTGGCGCTGATGGTCATCGTCTTTTCAGGATCGAACACCACGATGTCGGCGTCGCTGCCAACGGCAATGGTCCCCTTGCGGGGATACAGCCCCATCAGGCGGGCGGGGTTGGTCGCCACCAGCTCGACAAACCGATTGAGGCTCAACCGCTGCCCACGGACGCCGTCGTCATACATGAGCGATAGCCTCGACTCCACGCCGGGATCAGACTGAAATCGTCCCGCCCCATCTCCGTCTGGCCCTTCAGGCGAAACGGCAGTGGTCCGTGCTGACCACCTGCAGCTGGTCATTGGCCAGCGCGCGCCAGAGCGCCGGGGACTAGGATCCGTGACGTGGATCGGCTGAGCGAGCGCTGCGCGCCATCTGGTTGTTCGGTCAGGTCGGTTGAGGTGACACTCTTCCCACGCGGGTCGCCTCCGCCGCGGGCGTCTCGACCTCGACAACGCCCAGGAACCATCTGGCGACCCCGGCCGGCACGTGGCTGCAAAGCGGCGTCAATGCCGTAGACCAGGCCAGCGCCCGTCAGCATGACGCTCAGGTCGGCGATGAAGAACACTTTGTCCGTGTAGCCGCCGTGCGCAAGCAACCCTTCATCAACAGGTAGTTGGTGCTCTGCCAGAGGGAAAGCCAGACCGCGACTGGCGTCAGGACGCCCATTGCCAGCATGAGCCCGAACGCCAGCTCGCCGCAGGCAGTGAGCGCCGCCCAGGTATCAGGATTCGGGGTGACGGCGGCACGCAGAAACCCCTGGTAGAAGCCGTCGACAAAGAGAGCAGCTGGTCGCTGCGCGGCGCCGGCCGCGACCTGAGTGAACTGGCCGCCGTCGCCGGCGAACCAGTTTCCGACTCTGAAATGGTCCTGTGCATTGTCGACCCACGCCCAGCCGATGAAGACACGTAGCAGCGCGACTGGCCACCATGCCTTGCGGACCGTGTCTTTGCCAGTGTCGAACGCGATGAGTCCGACCCCGACGAAGAACAGGACCGTCCACACCAGCCACGGCACAGCTTGAGGCGCCAGGTAGAACGCCGACCAGACCGAGGCGGCGAGCACAACAGCGCCGACAGCAGCAACGGTCGCATGCACACCGAGAAGAGGTAGGCAGCTACCGCCAGACAGCCCAGAATGATCACCCCGATAATCACGCCCAGGATGACGAACCCTGTGGGGCGGACGACTATGGCAAACCCGATGACGCCGACGAGGAGAACGACGGACACGCCCAGCGCCGGGACAAATCGCGAGAAGCTGCCGGTCATGGAGACCCCCATCCAGGCTAGGACTCGTCGGTGCGGGCTCTTGCCACCACCGGCGGAACGACCGGCGTTAGCGTAGGCAATTGCCTCGATTGGGGGAACTGACCACGGTCATCTTTCTGGCGCCTCTCGTCCTATGACTCTCGTCATAGGGTCGCACCAGCCCAGGCCCATTCGGAAACACGCCAGCACCGGTCCCACGAACACAACCCGTCGTGTGCCGCGAGTATGCGATCACATCACACCCCGGATCCCAGAGTCGCCGAAACTGCTGACGGTCACGTTACGCGGGACACTGGTCGCACGACATCAGCCTCCGAGACAATGGAAGGCGGCAGCGATACTAGTACCTCATCCGGGTCGTAGTTGCCGGTGTTTCTCAAGCGGCCAACTGGAGCTCAGCACGCGCGGCGGCTCGCTTGAGGCACTTGCGGCTCAGGACAGAGAACCAGACCTCGATAAAACTGAGCCACGAGGCATGCACGGGCAGGAAGTGGAAGATAAACCTCCGCTGCGGATGGCTGTCCAACCAGTTTGCCACTTCGGCTGACCAGTGGGAGCTGACCGGATCGAGGATCAGATGGATCGGCGGGCTGGCGGAGTTTGCTCGTCGAGCAAGGCCAACAGTTCGCAGAACTCGCGTGAACGGTGCTTCAGGCGAACCGTGCCGTACACCTGGCCGTCGTTGATCCGAAAGCCAGCCAGCAAGTCGACGGTGCCATTGCGCACGTACTCAAACTCACGGCGTGCTGGCCGACCACGTGCAGCTGGCCCGTCCGCTGTCGCCGACCGTCGGGGTACCGGCGGCTGGTCGGGCGCCGTTGGTCGGCGTACACCAATGCCAGGCTTCTCATCGACACAGTACAACGGCCCGTCGGTCGGGGGGCTGAGCAGCAATTCGATGATGGCGACGGTCTTGTCGACGAAGTTGGGGTCGCGATCGTTCATCCAGGTGTCAAAGACGTTTCAGGCGAACCTGGTGCCGCTTGAGAATGACGCCGACGGTGCTCTTGCTGGGACTGCCCAGGCCAAGCTCAGGGTGGTCGGCCACGAACTGGGCCAGGTCGTTGATGCTCCGATGCGTCTGGCCGGTGCGGGTCGGGTCAACCTCAGACGGTTTCTGACAAGCCAGCACCAGCAAGCGGGCCTGGATCTCGGCATGGTAAAGACGGGGGCGGCCACACGCAGAATGATCTGAGCGCGGTAAGCATCTTGTTGGGAAGTAGTACGGGCGGCTACGCGGCGCTCCAACGCAGAGCGCTCGGCCGCCAGCAATCGAATTCGACTGCGACGTTGTTGGGATCGAGACATGTGGGACGGTGCTTTCGGTGTTTTCCATCACAACCGGCATAACCCCACATGAATTCCAAGCCTGTTTCAATCAATAGGAAGAGGTACTAGTGTGTGGTGTCTCTGAAATACGCTGCATCAAAATTGAACGTGGCCGCATCGAAGGAATTTGGCGCCTAACCTCTGAGACAGGACACTAGTAGTGAGCGACCGGCATCCAGACCCGTCCGTGGTTGTGAGGAGGATGGCCAACCCGAACCGACCCGAACTGGGGCGGCTGCATTCCACGCTGGCCAGCCGCGCAAGCATGCGAGACTACAGCTGTGGATGACCGTCGCCTGGCGAGGTTGGTTGGAGTGGCCGTGCCGGGGGCCGTATGGATCCTCGGCCTGGTCAACCCGCCGCGCGACGGCCTGACAGCCGCGTACGTCGCCAGCTACACGGGCGTCTTGCTGATTCTGGTTCTGGTAGACCAAACGGCGCCTGACGGCCAGGCAGCGCTCTCCCGCCGTGCGGCCTGGCTCGTAGCCGAGCTCAGCCTGTGCTTCCTAACAGTTCAGATCCAAGGCACCCTGGTCAGACCAGCACTGGCTGTATCTGGTGCCTGCAAGCCGCGCCCTGTTGCTCTTCGGCGAGCGCCCAGGGTTTGCCCTGAGCCTCTGGGTGTGGATCGGTTATGGGTCGAACGTAGCCCTGTACCTGTGGCCGGATCGGCTGGGCGAGTTCTCGAATTACGTTCTCTTCTTTCTGCCGCCCTACGTGCTGGCAGTCGTTCTCACGCTGGCAATCACGCGTCAAGCGGCGGCCCGACGCAAACTCGAATTGCTGTATGACAAGCTTGCCCGCACGCACGCGGAGCTCCAGCAGCTCCATACGCGTGCGCGTGAGACGGCGGTCCTCGAGGAGCGGAATCGTCTGGCGCGCGAGATCCACGACTCGCTCGCTCACTACTTGACCGTCATCAATGTCCAGCTCGAGGGAGCCGAACGGCTCGCCGGC
>JAABUQ010001397.1_pt1 | contig 52298 bp, 52 predicted proteins | sample 5560001 | NCBI WGS metagenome assembly JAABUQ01 (sample SAMN10711888, study PRJNA513371) | rock metagenome | isolation source: Antarctica rocks | place: Antarctica: Victoria Land, Finger Mt nord | collected 2015-12-18
AGATCGTTTATCGAGAAGGTCGCCGCCAACGGCGGCACGATCCTGGCGGCGTAGGCCATCGGCGCCGATCTGGCCTCATCGGTTCGCTGTTTATCGCTGCGCGCGAGGCAAAGCGTAGCGAATAATGGAGCAGATCACGATCACCATTCCGACCAGGTACCGTGAAATCCGGCTTGCCTCGCGTCCCGAAGGGAGCCCGACGCTCGAGAACTTCGAGCTTACCGACGTCGATCTCGCCCCGCCCGGTCCTGGCGAAGTGCAAATTCGCAACCTGTGGATGTCGGTCGATCCCTACATGTGTGGGCGGATGATGGCGCGCGAGAGCTACGTGCCACGTTTCGAATCGGCGAGCCGCTGCAAGGTGGAGCGATTGGCGAGGTGACTCGATCAAGGGCGGATGAGTTCGCGCCGGGCGACTTCGTTCAGTCGATGCTCGGCCGGCTCGAGGCCTTCAACGCCAACCCGGCTTTGCTCCAGAAACTACCGGCGCTCGATCTGCCGCCCGAGGTCTTTCTGGGGGTTGCGGCTCCGCCTGGACTCACTGCATATGTCGGCTTACTTCGTATCGTGAAAGTGAAGAGCGACGAAGTCGTCTTTTCTCTCGGTTTCTGCGCGAAAATCGGCGTCGACAACGTGATCAACTACGAAGCGGAAGCCGACCTATGCGACGTGCGCATGAAGCTGATCTAGACATCGACAAGATAAGCTGGTAGAATCGCCGCGTGAACCGGACCGAACGTTCCAAGCGCGTTTCAGCGGTGAGGCGGCCGTACCACCACGGGCGACTGCGCGCCGCCCTGTTGGAAGCCGCCTGGGCGATCGTGAAGGACGAAGGAGTGGAAGCGCTCACCCTACGCGCCTGCGCTCGTCGCGCGGGCGTATCGCATGCGGCCCCCGCGAGCCATTTCAACAACGTCGCGGAGTTGTTGGCAGAACTGGCCGCCGACGGCTACGAGCGCCTCGGCGCCATCATGGAAAAAGCGGCCGCCGAGCTTCCAAAGGAGCCGCTGCGCGCCGCAGGGCTCGGATACATCGGCTTTGCCGCGGAATTCCCGCAACATTTCCGCATTATGTCGGACATCGGCGCCCGTGAAACCGGATCGGTGCGACTGCGGACAGCGGCGGAAGCGACCAAGTCGCGCCTCGAAGACGCGCTGCGGATGGCGTACGTTCGCGTGCACAAGCGCGAGCTTTCCGAAAGCGAACTTTCCGCACGGGCGGCGCTCGCCTGGTGCTCGGTCCATGGGTACTCGATACTGGCCGCCGGTGCCGCGGCCGGCGCCGGGATCCCCGATCCGAACGTGCTGCTAGCGAAGCTCTGGCCGGCGCTCATCGCGCCGTAGATCGCAAAACGAGAACGGCGCAACCGCGTCTCAAAGCCGACGAGCGTAACGCTGTTGCTTTCACTATAGTTGCTATGGAATTCTAACACGCAAGATCGTCGCGCCGAACGCACCCCTCGCGACCTCAAGCCGCCCATCGTGCGGGTCGTATCCGATGGCGAAAGACTGGTGCAGGTCTCTCTCCGGAGCGCATCTACAAGCGCAAAGAGCCGATCGACGCCGTCTCTTTGCCGCTGACGTCCGTGCTCTCGATCGTGACCACGATACATGATGAGTCGACTCGCGGCCAGCAACCGGCTGCACAGCGTGTACGAGCGCTGCGCGTGCTGGCTGCTGTTGAGCGAAGAACGCTTCAGCTGACGGAGATCCCCTTGACGCAGGGGATATCTGGCCATGATGCACGCGCCAAACCGTTCGGGCGTGACGCTCGCGGCGGCCACGCTGCGGAAGGCCGCAGATGCGCAGGTTGCACTCCAATTCGCACGACCGTTTGGAGATCGGTTGTCACGTCGCGAAGAGCGGTACTAAAAAAGAAAATTGAGGTACGTGGCGCTCGATCGCTTAGCGCGGCGGCAAAGGTCACGACAGCTGCGCTGTGATCCATCATCGAGCGGCTGCCGTCGAGCAGCATGACGAAGCGCGGATTGCGAAGCGGATGGCCGAGAAAACGTAGCGCTACTGGGTCGCCACCCGTCTCGAGACTGCCCCGAAGCGTACGCCGGATATCGAAGCGACTGCCACGAGCCATCGCTTTCCACCGTCGCGTACGCCCGCGTCGAACGCTTCGTATCAAGCGATCTGCGGCGACACGCATTTCATCGAGCCGAGCGATGTCGACGACGAGTGGCGAGCCGCGGCCCGCGGCGGGACTGTAACGTGCGCGAAGCATCTGCCACTCGGTTGCCTCACCCACCGCATCGCGATCCGGCTGGCGCGATCCGGCCGTCGATTGACCCTCGTCGTGGTCGTCCTCGGTTTGCTTGGGCCTGGAGCCGCGGGGAATCGTGTCTTCGGCTCCCGGCTTTTCGCGCCCCGGTCGAGTGTGCCGGGAGGCGAGCGCCGGTTGTGGGATGCCCGAGCGAGCGGCGACGAAAAACGCATCGAATACTCGATCGAATGCGAGCGTTTGGGGAAACGTTCCGCAACAGACGAGCCGCAGCGCAGACCGGACACGCTCGCGATCGTCGACGCCGATTGCTTCGATAGCACGCAGCGAATCGTGCGCCTCGCTTTGACCAATAGCGAAACCATGCTCCGTGCGCAGGAGCCCGCAAAATACCACGACGGCTGTGGACAGATCGCTGCGAGCTTCGATCTGTGCTAAGGCGGAATTATCCGCGGCGTGCCCGGACCGATCCGAGTCCATAGTCGGCTTCGATCGGCGCTTGCGTGGGCGCTCCCGCGGACGATAAGAGCGGCGCATAGCGTGCCGCCTGCGTACGCAGCAACACCCAATCCTCTTGCACCTTCAAAATGCACCCCATCGTTTTCTCGAGCGAATCTTCATCGAGGGCGTCGCGATGCAAGCGTGTCAGCGCGAGAGCCCAGTCGAGACTCTCCGCGATACCGGGCACTTTACGAAACGGCTGTTCGCGAAGAAACTCCATGAACGCCGCAATCTGCTGAGCGAGGCGCGCGTCGATATGGGGAAGCCGCGCATGCAGGATGGCGACTTCCTGCTCGCGCGTCGGATAATCGAGCCACAGATACAGGCAACGCCGGCGCAGCGCGTCGGAGAGTTCGCGTGTACGATTCGAGGTGAGAATGACGGCGGGCCGCGAGCGTGCGGTAATCGTGCCGAGCTCGGGGATCGTCACTTGAAATTCGCCGAGCAACTCGAGCAGGAAGGCTTCGAACGCTTCATCAGCGCGATCGATCTCGTCGATCAGGAGCACGGGCGCCAGCTCCTGGGTGATTGCCTCGAGCAGCGGTCGCCGTAAGAGAAACGCTTCGCTGAAAATCGCAGCTTCGCGTTGCTCCGCTGATTCGTCGCTGTGCTCGGTTAAGCGGATACGCAGCAGTTGCTTGGGATAATTCCATTCGTACAGGGCGCTCGAAGCGTCTAGCCCTTCGTAACATTGCAACCGAATGAGACGAGTCCCGAGCACCTCTGCGAGGACTTTCGCGCATTCGGTTTTCCCGACGCCGGCCGGTCCTTCGATCAGCAGCGGCTTCTCCAGCGCCGTCATCAACTCGAGCGCCGTACCCAAATCGTCGCCCGCGATGAAACCGCGCTCTGCGAAACGCTCGTGAAAACGGTCGGTGATCACGCTTCGCCGACGGCGATCAAATAGCGTCCGGGTTCGGCTGAGAATGATGCGAGGCACCCCGCGCAACAAAAGAAATACGCTCGGGTATCATATTCGAGACGATAGAGCGAGCTCGCGGTATCGACATCCATGCCGCACACCGGATCGAGTGCTGTAGCCGGCGCATGCGATTCGTGTCGCGCCGACGCTTGCGGTGCGCTCGCGATGATCTCGGCGAGGATGGACACCGCGACATCACCGGGCGTACGCGCACCAATATCCAAACCAACCGGGCTGCGGACCATCGCGATGCGATCCGGCCCCACACCCTGTTGCGAAAGCACGCCGAACACCGTCGCCGCGCGGCGCCGACTTGCGACCAGGCCGAGAAACGCAATGTCGAACGCGTCGAGCAGCTGTAGGGCGAGCTCGTCGTAATGGCCCTGCGACGCGACGATCGCTACGAGCGCTTCGCACTCGCTCCGGTTGAGATTCGTAAGGAACTCGCGCAGTGCGCCGACCGCGAGGACCCGAACGCCGAGGATGCTGGTCACGTCACGCAATTCGTCGTCGACGACGACACGCACGACCGCGTAATCCAACGCCGTAGCCAGCTGCGCGAGGGCTTCGGCGATCGGCGTGCATCCGATGACGAGCAACGTACGCTCGGGAAGGCGCGGCTCGATGTACACGTCCACCTCACCCTCGGACGCGCAGCTCATCGGAATGACGACGCGTTCCGTCGCGGGCACGGTCCCTTCGCTCGGCAAATCGTCGAGCGGCGCCTTCGCCTCGCTCTCGCCCGAGTCGTCGTCTGCAAGCGACGAAGCGTTGCGAATCTGTAGGAGTAGCGGCTGCCGGTTCGCGATTGCAGCGAGCGCTTGGCGCCGAACGATGTCACGCGAGCACGAGCCGCCGACGAAGCCCTCCATGTGTCCGTCAGCGAGCACGAGCGCGTGGTCGCCAAGGTGCGAACTCACGGGCGCCTGCCGCGAAACGACCGTGGCGATCGCGAAGACGGCGTTCTCGCGTTCGAGCGCGTTGATGCGATCGAAAAGCTGACTCCTCACGCTGGGGTGGAGCTCATCGACTCAATCTGCGCCTTCACGTTGGCGAACGTCGTGCCGATCACGCGCTCCGCCTGAGCATCGATAACGCGCCCGCCCACGGTCGCGACCGGTCCGCGCATCGATGCCTTGCCGCGCCAATCGAGCGTCGTCGTCTTCTCGCCGCTCTCGCGCACATCCGCATCGGCGAGTAGGTCGACCACGCTGCCAAGCCCACCACCGCTAATCGTCATCTTCATATGCGAACCGTCGGGCTGCGGTGAGAGAACGATCTTGAATTTGAACTTGCCGCGGACGGGCCCGAGACCCACCTGGACGATCGCATCGAAGGAATGCGCGTCGTGAATCTTCGTCTCGAGGAGATCCGGCAAGCATTGCGAGATTCGTGCCGGATCGTTTATGAATGCCCAGGTGGTGGCGTGATCAGCTGCGATCTGTTCCTGGCCCGTCCACTCGAGTTTCATTCGTGCACCGAGCCGTTCGATGTTGCCGGCTGCATTGCGGCCTGGGCATCTCTGATCGCGTGCCAGACTTTCGCGCGCGTCATCGGCATCTCGACGTGCTTCACCCCGAGTGGCGATAGCGCATCGACAACCGCATTTACGAAAGCTGCGGGCGATCCGACGTTCGGGCTTTCGCCGACTCCCTTCGCGCCGATTGGGTGATGCGGACTCGGCGTTACCGTCTTACTTGTTTCCCAGTGCGGGGTTTCGAGCGACGTCGGTATGAGGTATTCGGTGAAATTCGTGTTGAGATTGTTACCGCTCGAGTCGTAACGGATCTCCTGCATGAAAGCGATCGCGAACCCCTCCGTCAAGCCACCGTGGATCTGTCCCTCGACAATCATCGGATTGATGATCGTACCGCAATCGTCGATCGCGAGGAAGCGGCGTACTTTGACGTAGCCGGTCTCGACGTCGAGGTCGACGACGGCGATATACGCACCGTGCGGAAACGTCATATTCGGCGGATCGTAATAGAACGTCGCTTCGAGACCGGGCTCGCTGCCGGGCAGCGGGTTCGTGTACGCGGCGAAGGCGATCTCTTTCATCGTGATGCTCTTGCCGGGAACGCCGACGACTTGAAACTTGTAGTTCTCCCACTCGACGTCGTCCTCGGATGTCTCGAGGACATGTGCCGCAATCTTCTTGGCTTTCTCTCGCACTTTTCGCGCAGCGAGAACGAGTGCGCCGCCCGCTACGGGCGTACTCCGGCTCGCATATGTGCCAAGGCCGTAGGGTGCCGTATCGGTATCGCCTTCTTCGACGAGAAGATTCTGCGGGTCGAGTCCGAGCTCTTCGGCGACGATCTGGGCCCAGGTGGTCTCGTGACCCTGGCCTTGATGCCGAGCACCCGTGCGGACGATGCCCGAGCCCGTCGGATGGATCCGAATCTCGGCGCTATCGAACATCTTGATGCCCATGATGTCGAAGAGCTTGCTCGGTCCGGCGCCCACCGCTTCCGTAAACGTGGAGATCCCGATTCCCATGTACTCGCCGCGCGCGCGTTTCTCGGCCTGCTCGGCGCGTAATTTTTTATACCCGATCGTATCGAGTGCTTTTTGCAAGGTGAGGTGATAGTCGCCGCTGTCGTACACGAAGCCCAGCGGCGACGGATACGGGAACTGCACTTTCTTCACGAAGTTCAGCAGGCGGAAGTCGGCTGCGTCGATACCGAGACGCTGCGCGAGCATGTCCATGCCGCGTTCGATCGCAAACGACGCTTCGGTCACGCGGAAGGAACAGCGATACGCGACGCCGCCCGGCGCCTTGTTGGTGAAGTATGCTTCGAGCTCGGTGAACGCGGTCGGGAAGTCGTACGAGCCCGTGACGATGCCGAAGAGACCCGCGGGGTACTTCGACGGATCCGCGACGGCGTCGAAGGCGCCGTGATCGGCGACCGTCGTAACTTTGAGCGCCGTGATCTTTCCGGCCGAGCTTGCGCCGATCTGAATGCGCATGTGGTAGTCGCGCGCAAACCCGCTGCAGGTGAGATTCTCGGTGCGCGTTTCGATCCACTTGACCGGTACGCCGAGAATCACCGAGGCTGCCGTCGCGACGACATAGCCGGGATACACGGGAACCTTGTTCCCGAAGCCGCCACCGATATCCGGCGAGACGACGCGGATCTTATCCTCGGGAATTCCGGTCACGAGCGACACGACGGTGCGGTGTGCGTGTGGCGCCTGCGAGGTGAGGTACAGCGTGAGCCTTCCCGTGCCGGGACTCATGTCGGCGAGGATGCCGCACGGTTCGAGTGGCGCGGGATGTACGCGTTGGAATTCGACCTTCTCGTCGATCGTGACTTCGGAGGCGGCGAGCGCCGCGTCGGTCTTTGCGCGGTCGCCGACTTCCCAGTGATAGATGTGGTTCGTCTTATTCTCGCGATCGTCGCGGATGATCACGGTGTCCCGCATCGACTCGAAGGGATCGGTGATCACCTCGAGCGGCTCGTAGTCGACGTCGACGAGCTCGGCGGCGTCGAGCGCTAATTCGCGCGAAGTCGCGATGACCCCGGCGACTTCTTGGTACTGGTAGACTGCCTTGCCGATGGCGAGCACCATCTGTTTATCGAAGCCGTGAAAGGTCGGAATCCAGCCGAGGCCGGCCGCGACGAGATCCTCGCCCGTGATCACGGCTTTCACGCCGGGCATCGCAAGGGCGGCCGACTTATCGATGCCGTTGATGCGAGCGTGCGGATACGGACTATGCACGAGCGCCATGTAGAGCATGCCCGGCAACGTGATATCGTCGACGTATCGACCGGCGCCGCGGATGAAACGCGGATCTTCCTTGCGCTTCATCGAGAGTCCGATCGCGTGCCGTTCCTGGACCGGTGGATCCGTCGTCATCGCCATTTCGTTATCCTACGCTTCCACGGGCTCGGGTGAGAGTTCAGTCGCCGCTTGCTGAACCGATAGGATGATGTTCTGGTAGCCCGTGCAACGGCACAGGTTTCCGGCGAGGGCTTCGCGGATCTCGGGTTCGCTCGGGTGCGGATTGTGTTTGAGCAACGCGTAGGACGTCATCAGCATCCCGGGCGTGCAGTAACCGCACTGAAGCCCGTGACAATCCCAAAACGCCTGTTGCAGCGGATGCAAGGCCGCACCGTTGGCGAGTCCCTCGACCGTCTTGATCGCGTGGCCGTCGGCTTGGACCGCAAACATTGTACACGACTTGACGGCTCGTTCTTCGTCGATGACGACGACGCAAACGCCGCAGCTCGACGAATCGCAACCGATATGGGTGCCGGTGAGCCCGCACTGCTCGCGTAGAAAATACGCGAGCAACGTTCGCGGCTCGACATCGCGCACGTACTCCGTGCCGTTGACCGTCACACGAATGATCAAAGCGAGGCTCCTTGTCCGAGGCGCTTTAGGGTCGCGACGAGTCCGCGGTACACGAGCACGGCCGCCATCTCTCGCTTGAACTCGACGTCGCCACGGGTATCGGCGATCGGGTCGGCAAGCTCTCGGGCTTCGGCCGCTGCCGCGCGTAAGACCGCGGCGGAAGGCCGCGCTCCGATAAGCATCGTTTCTGCGTTTACAACCCGCTTCGCCGTCGGACCGGCCGCGCCGATCGCAACGCCCGCCTCCGCGATGGTGCCGTCGGCCGCGAGGGTAAGTTGCACGGCGACAGCGGCCGTGGCGAAATCGCCGACTTTCCGCTCGATTTTTTGATATGAACCAGACGTGCGCTCGTCGGGCGTCGCGAAGCGCGCCTCGATCGCCATCTCGCCGTCGGCGACGGACGTCGTGAACGAGTCGATGAGAAAGTCGTCGATCGGGACGAGACGCTCGCCGTGGCGTCCTCGCACAATGATCTGTGCCCGGCTCGCGAGCGCAACGACACCCCAGTCGCCGGCGGGATCGTTGTGGCACAGACTTCCGACGACCGTTCCGCTCTGCCGCACGATCGGATCCGCGATGACCGCTGCGGCATCGAAGATCAGATGATAGCGCTCTTTGACGAAGGGCGCGACTTCGACGGCGAAATCGCGGGCCGCGGCACCGATTCTCAATGCTCCGTCCGCCTCATGCACGTACGCGAGATCGGGAATCGCGGTGATATCGACGAGAACCGTCGGACGAGCGAGCCGGAATCGCATCGCCGGAATCAAGCTCTGTCCGCCGGCAAGGATACGTGCGTCGGCGCCGTGCTCGAGGAGCGCTGCAAGGGCCTCGTCGACCGAGTGCGCCTGCACATATTCAAAAGCGGCGGGAAACATCACGCCTCCAAATGTGCACACTTTTCTGAAGTCGTGGCCGTCTATGACCCATTGTATCCGCTCACGTCGTTCGCTCCGTGCTCGTTTGAGCCGTCGTCGTCGTTCCGGTTCCATTTATGCACTACCGGCAGGGATTTCATCACACGAAGCCACACAGCCTCGTGTGTGCACACCTTGGGATCTCGGCGTTTCCAGAACTGGAACTTTATTCCTTCGAGCTTGCAGCGTCTGAGCACGCGACTTTCGTGACAACGACGCGCGTTCGAGCCGTCGAGCGCATCCATCTCAAGCTGCGGGCAGCGATCATGAATGGCGACTATGGGCCGGGAACCGTGCTCTCGCAGGTGGAGTTGGCGCGCAATTTCGGGGTAAGCCGAACGCCGCTGCGCGAGGCGATCCGGCGACTCGAAGCGGAGGGCTTGATCGAATCGCTTCAAAATCAGCGCACGCGCGTAGCAACGATTGATGCCGAGTCGCTCGACGTCTTGTTCACCGAGCGGATTCTCGTCGAGGCAACGGGGATTAAGGTGACCGTTCCTCATCTGACCGAAACCGATCTCAACAACGTGCTGGCCGCGACGGCGGCGCTGCGCGTCGCACTCGAGAGCGGCGACGCCGGAGCCGAAGCTCACGCACGCCGGTCCTTACATCGATGTTACGTCGCACGAGCGGGCGAGCGTCTGCGCTCGGCAATTAGCGATCAGTTCGATCTCTGCGAGAGATATCGGCGGATGTACGTCGATCTCCCCACGTTCATGATCGACGATTACACGGCAATCGGTAGCGCTTGCATACGACGAAACGGCGACGACGCGTGTCGACGGATCGGCCGGCTCGAAGTCCAAGTCGCCGAGGCCGTCCTCGGCAGGTTGAACGCTGACTACCAACCGACGGCGATTCACACAGCGCTGCAAATGCTCGAAGGACCCCGCTGGCAATGACGCTGGTCTGCGTCATTGCCGATGTAGCTGGGCTATGTTGAGCGCCGTAAGCACGGGCTACGCTGCAGTGACCGCTAGGAGGCGCGCGCATTCGACAATCGTGGTCCGTGAGATGTCGCCAGCGCAGCGGCTCACGCTTCGCGTTATATGGATTACGTTACAAAACATGGTACCCGGTTTCGGCGAGCGGCGATGTCCGCAGCGTTGGCGCATGTCGACGCGTTCATAACGGAACTCAAATCTTCACTCCTTCGGTGCGGTCACCGATACGATCGAGAATGCGATGGCGGTATGATAGACATTTTGGATACGATCGCACGATGGCGTGCCGCGGGCCAGCGCGTCGGACTCGCAACCCTGGTTCAGGTCGAGAACTCGGCGCCGCGCGATCCGGGCGCAGTGATCGCAATCAGCGAAACGGGTGAAGTTGCGGGATCGTTGAGTGGTGGCTGCGTCGAGAGTGCCGTCTTTGAAGAAGTCCAGCATGCTATTGCGAGCGGTCAATCGCGACTCGTAACGTATGGCATCAGCGACGGACAGGCGACCGAATACGGCCTTACATGCGGGGGCGCGCTGCATGTCTTTGTGGAGCGCCTCGATTGGGGCATGGAGTTCTTTGATCGTTTGGCGAAAGCGATTCGCGCGGATACGCCCATCGCGCTCGTGACGCGAATCGACGATGCAGGACGCGGTGCCAAGATTATCGTTGCTGAAAGCGGTTGCAACGGAAGTCTCGGATCACGCGGACTCGATGTCGCCGTCGAGAGCGAGGCCCGCGCTCTGCTCGCAGCCGCGCAGACATCGCTGCGAGAGTTTGGAGCCGACGGCGAGCCGAGCGGGGTCGATGTGCGCGTCTTCATTCAGTCGTTCGCTTCGAAGCGCGATATGTTCGTATTCGGCGCAATCGATTTCTCGCGGGCGATGGCGACAATGGGGAAATATCTCGGCTATAGAGTGACCGTCATCGACGCACGCCCGGTCTTCGCAACAAAACAGCGGATCCCTGATGCAGACGAGATCGTCATTTCATGGCCGGACGAGTTTCTTAGCGGGGCGCGCGTTTCGTCGAGCACGGTCGTCGTCGTGCTCACACACGACGTAAAATTCGACGTGCCGCTTCTGCAAGTCGCACTCGCCACGAAGGCCGGCTACATCGGCGTCATGGGAAGCCGGCGCACGCACGCGAATCGCCTTGCAGCGTTGCGCAAGGCCGGCGTACCTGAGTCCGCGTTTATCAAATTGCACGCACCGGTCGGCCTTGATATCGGCGCTCGGACGCCTGAGGAGACTGCCGTGTCGATCGCCGCAGAAATCGTCGCATCGCGCAGCGGCCGTAGCGGCGGAAGCCTGCGCGACAGCGCGTTTCCCGTTCATGCAGCCGCACCAGAGTTCGAGAAAGTCCTGCGATGATGATTGAGATGCCTTTGATATCGACGCTTCCCGGCGCGACCTGACCCGCGGTTCAAAAGAGGACGAATCGGTCGTAGCGCTGCCGACGGATCCGAGAGCATACAAGCTTCAACTCGGCGGACGTATCTACCCATGGATCGTCGAGCACGTGTTCGACACATGGTCCAAATCAGGCCGGAACTGCATCAGCGCCGCGTTCCTCCAGACGCAATAACACGGAGTCTCGCGCGTGTCGAAGGTGCAGTGCCGTTGCAGCCATGATATCGTCCGATACTCGCGAGCGCATCGCCTCGAGGATGGCTTGATGTTCTTTAATCGTCGCTTTTCGGCGTTCTACATTCGAAAGCGAGAGCAAGCGCCAGGTGACGATCTCCTCGCGCAGATCGGTGAGCATACGTCGGAGCCGGGGCCCGTCGGCATGTTCAACGAGATAATCGTGAAACGCGGTGTCAACGCGTTCGAAGGCGGTCGGGTCGTCGAGCGCGATCTGCATGTCACGCACGAGCGCTTCGAGTTCCTTGTAGTCGCGCTCACGCAATGTCCGTGAGGCTCGTTGCGCGGCAAGTCCCTCGAGAAGTTCGCGAATCTCATAGATGCAGACGATTTCGTCCGCTCGAAGTTCGCGGACGACGCTGCCGCGCATCCCGCGAGGCTCGACGAGCCCCTCGCTTTCGAGACGACGCAAGGCCTCACGTACCGGCGTCCGGCTCGCTCCGAGCGTTGTTGCGAGATCCGCTTCGATGATCGGGGATCCGGGCTCCAGTTCACCCGAGATGATCGCGCTGCGAAGCCGTTCGTGAATCTGGTCACGCAACGACCGCGGCCGCTCGAGCTTCGCCTTTCGAAGCAACGTCTTGTTCGCGGTGGCGCCGCTCATTCGATAACCTTCCGTGGATACGCCGGAAAGATCCTGTGTACTGGATCCGGCATCCCGTTGACTTCGCGGCGCAGGCCGTGATAAACTGCTCGGCACTGGATACGGGATCCCGTATTCTCTGATTCGCACGAGCCACACTGTCTGGAGAACGACGCATGCCGAAAATGACCGCGATGGAAGCTGCCGTCCACGTGATGCGAAGCGAAGGCGTCGACCTCGTCTTTGGGGTACCCGGCGCGGCAATTTTGCCACTTTACGAAGCGCTCCGGGCCGATGGACACATTCGGCATGTTTTGGTTCGTCATGAAGAGGGCGGCACGCATGCGGCCGAGGGCTATAGCCGGGCGGTCGCCGGGAATATCGGAGTAAACATCGGTACGTCGGGACCTGCGGGAACGAACATGATTACGGGGCTCTATTCCGCTAGTGCGGACAGCATACCGATCCTTTGCATCACGGGCCAAGCGCCGCGCGCGAAACTGCACAAGGAAGACTTTCAGGCGGTCGATATCGCCGCGATTACAGTTCCCGTCACGAAGTGGTCCATCACCGTTATGGAAGGCGCGCAGGTTCCGTCAACATTCCGGAAAGCGTTCCAACTCATGCGGTCGGGACGCCCGGGTCCGGTCCATATCGATCTGCCGATCGACGTGCAAAAAGAGATCATCAACTACGATCCGGAGTCGGACGCGCCGCTTGCGGTTCAGAAACCGAGCCCGAATCCAAAGGCTATTGAGCGTGCAATCGATATGCTCTTCGCGGCGGAGCGACCGCTGCTGATTTCCGGCGGCGGCGTGATCAATTCGGAAGCTTCGGCCGATCTCGTCCGGCTCGCGGAGCTCACACATACTCCCGTTATCCCGACGCTCATGGGCTGGGGCACGATTCCCGACGACCACCCGCTCAATGCCGGCATGATGGGTTTGCAAACGCAAACGCGCTATGGCAACGCGACGTTCCTGGCGAGTGACTTCGTCATGGGCATCGGCAATCGTTGGGCAAATCGTCAGACCGGCAGTACGGAGGTGTACACGAAGGGTCGCACCTTCGTCCATATCGATATTGAACCAACGCAGATCGGACGCGTCTTCAGCCCGGACCTTGGAATCGTGGCCGACGCTGGTCTCGCTCTCAAGGCGCTCGTCGCTGAAGTCGAGAAGCGCGAGGCGCGCGGCGCGTTGCCAAATCGCGACACGTGGGCGGCCGACGTTCGGAACCGCAAACGTACCATGCTGCGCCGGACGGATTTTGACAACGTTCCCATCAAGCCGCAGCGCGTATTTGCGGAAATCAACGCGGCGTTCGACGACGACACGCAGTTCGTCACCGCGATCGGGCTCTATCAAATCGCTTCCGGTCAATTCCAGAAGGTTAATAAGCCGCGTAATTATCTCATCTGCGGGCAAGCGGGCCCTCTCGGTTGGGAAGTATCTGCATGTACCGGCGCCAAGCTCGCGAACACGAGCAAAGACGTCGTCGGAATCATTGGCGATTACTCGCTGCAGTTCATGATCGAAGAACTCGCGGTTGCCGCCCAGTACAAAATTCCGTTCGTGCTGGTCTTGCTCAACAATGCGTACCTCGGTCTCATTCGGCAAGCCGAAATCGCGTATCAGATGGACTACGAGGTCTCGCTCAGTTTCGAGAACATCAATGCGCCGGAGATCGGCTCCTATGGCGTCGATCACGTCAAGGCGGCTGAGGCGTTTGGGTGTCGCGCCGTCCGCGTGTTCGAACCGGATAAGATCGCTGCGGGAATCGCCTGGGCAAGGCGTGAGGCGAAGGACAAGCGCGTGCCGGTGGTCGTTGAGATAATCACTGAGCGCGTGACAAACATCGCTATGGGGGTCGAGATCAATAAGATCAACGAGTACGAGGACGTTCTTGACGTGCCTGGCGCGACGGTCCCGGAAAACGAACTGGTCCGCGCCTAGTGCCAACGTTCAACGCGAATCTTACGATGCTCTACACCGAGCACGACTTTTTGGACCGCTTCGCAGCGGCAGCGCGCGACGGCTTCACGGGCGTCGAGTATTTGTCTCCCTATGCGTACCGCAAGGACGAACTCGCCAAGCGTCTCAACGAGAACGGGCTACAGCAAGTTCTCTTCAACCTTCCCGCTGGAGACTGGGCCGCCGGTGAGCGCGGCATTGCGTGCCATCCAGGTCGCGTTGCCGATTTCAAATCTGGCGTAGCACAAGCAATTGCGTATGCCAACGAACTGGGCTGCCGACAAGTCAATTGCCTGGCCGGGAAGGTCCCGCTGGACACAAGCACGGCATCCGCGCACGGCACGTTCGTCTCAAATCTACGGTACGCGGCGCGGGAACTCGAGCGCGCTGGCGTGCTGCTGTTGATCGAACCGGTCAATACCTATGATATCCCCGGCTTCTTTCTGTCGCGCACGACACAGGCACTCGAGATCATCGATCAGGTGGCTTCACCAAATCTCAAACTGCAGTACGACGTCTATCATATGCAACGGATGGAAGGTGAGCTTACGGCAACGCTTGAGAAACATCTTGACCGAATCGCGCACGTGCAGGTGGCCGACAACCCGGGCCGTCACGAACCCGGTACCGGTGAAGTGAATTATCCGTTCATTTTCGATCATCTCGATCGTATCGGATATACCGGTTGGATCGGTTGCGAATACGTTCCAATCGGGAAAACCGAGGACGGCCTCAGCTGGCTCACATCGACACGCAAGCGCGGCGCTGCTGCCCAAAGCGTACAATGAGCAAGATTGGCTTTATCGGCCTCGGCGTGATGGGCCGGCCGATGGCTGGTCATCTGCAGGCAGCTGGGCACGACGTATTCCTGTTCTCGCGCGGCACGCTGCCGAGTGACTTGCTCGCTGCCGGCGCCGTCGCTTGCACATCGGGGGAAGATGTCGCAGGGCGGGCAGACGTTATCATCACGATGGTCCCTGATACGTCGGACGTCGACGCCGTTCTCTTCGGTGAAGGCGGCGTCGCGGCGGGCGTTTCCGGCGGGAAGACGGTCATTGACATGAGTTCGATCTCACCGATCGAAACGAAGAAGTTTGCCGCCCGGATCAACGCGCTTGGATGTACCTATTTCGATGCGCCGGTCTCAGGAGGTGAGGTTGGCGCGAGAGCGGCGTCACTGACGATCATGGTCGGTGGACCCGAAGCGGAGTTCGCGCGTGTGAAGCCGCTCTTCGACGTCATGGGTAAGAACGTCACCCTGGTCGGTGGTAACGGTGACGGGCAGACGACCAAAGTCGCTAACCAGATTATCGTTGCGCTTACGATCGAGGCCGTTGGCGAAGCGCTGCTCTTCGCCTCGAAGGCGGGTGCGGATCCCGCAAAGGTTCGCAGCGCGCTGATGGGCGGCTTTGCCGCATCGCGCGTTCTTGAGGTCCACGGCGAACGCATGATTTCACGCACGTTCGAGCCCGGCTTCCGCATCGCACTGCATCAAAAAGACTTAGGTATAGCGCTCTTGGGGGCACGCGAGCTTGGCATGTCGCTTCCGAATACGGCGACCGCGCAAGAGTTGTTCAACTCGTGCGTGGCGCATGGCGGAGCCGCGTGGGATCACTCGGCAATGGTTCGCGCGCTCGAGATCATGGCTGATCATGCCGTCGCCGATGCGCCAGCAACATAGGCCTGCCATGGGCTCGCGAGCGCAACGCCGGCTCAACATGCCCACGAGTGCACGCGTATGCTGGCCATGATGTCTCCTCGTTTGTGCGATGGCTGCACGACGTGACCTTTTGACGGATTTCCCAGTCGGGGTTTGCTGCGCAAATTCAAAGGAACTCGCATCATGTTCAGAGGCGGCAACCAACGTCGAAGAGATCGAGCCCCATCTGGCTCTTGAGGCGGACAACGCCGTACGGCGCGGCGGACCGCTGCGCTTCCGCTGCAGGTTTGTCCCTTCGGAGCTCGCGTTTGTCGAGGCGGCGGTTATCGCTTCATTGTCGGTAGCACTGGATGCGTCGGTGACGAGCGTCTATTCGTCGCTCGGCGTGGCATGTTGCGCCGGGCATCCCGCGCGCACCCGCGGCCCTGTCCCACGCTTTGACGGCAGGTCGGGCCGACCTCGAACAACGTGGCCGCACGCTGATCGTCGAAGCTTTACCAGCCGATTGGCAGACTGCTGTTCCAATAGCACTGAACGCCGGTAGGCGCGCCCTGCCTCTCCTTTCTCTGCGCTAGCCTGCCGATTGCAACCGCGCTCGTTGTGCTCGGGGTTCTGCGGCGGCGGGCCTGGCAGGCGTCGAGCGCAGGGTGACTGGTTGGACTCGTCATCTTCAATTGGTCTATCGCAAGTTTCGGTATCGCTCGCACTCGATGCCATCGCCACGGCGCAGTGTTCGCAATCTGGCCGATCGTGTGGATCGTCTTCAACGCGTTGCTCCTTTACAACGTTTCCGTCAGATCTGGCAGCTTCGATGCGTTTCGTGACGGGACGCTTGAGCATCTACCGAACGACCGGCGTGTGATCCTCGTCGTCATAGGCCGAAGGTCGAGACGATCGATGTCACGCTCGTCTCGGAAGCGTTCGGCGCCATGTGCCGCAAGAGCAGTTTGGACCGAATGACGCTTGGTCGCCGATCGCTCGAGTGAGCCGCGCCGCTGCATGGTTCGGCGTGAGAATCACTCAGTTTTGAGGTAAGACCTATGTAGGAGTCGGTGGCGAGAACGGCCAGGATAGCGGGATCCGATGGCATTGTCGCCGCGAGCCGGTAGGAGCAGTACCATGTCGATGATCTTTGTAGAATCGTATGCCGACTGCCCATTTTCGATTTGCGTCGGCCAGACGGATCTCATCGAGCGAGTCCTCGGCGATTCCGAAACCGGTGGCATTCGGCTGACGCATCGCGCGCTCGGCATTCCATCCGATGGCAGCGTCCCGCACGCGGTTACCGTCCGGTCGCATCGGCGCCTGGATCTCAGCGAGCCGGGCCGGTTCCACGATGAGATCGACTTCAATGTGATTGCGGAGTCGGCGTGGATACCGCACGTCTCGGGGACGCTCCGCTTCCGCATTCGCTGCCCCGGCACACGGCTGCTCTTCGTCGCCGACTACGCTCTGCCGTGCGGTGCAATCGGGCGGCTCGTCGATCGAATCGTCGTGCGCAGGCTCGCTGTCGCGTCGGCCGGGGAGCTGATGGATCGCCTCGTCGCCGACCTCGAGCAGCTCTGGTACGAGCGCCAAAACGCGAGCACGCATCATCCAGCGTTACGCACGCTCTCCCGCGAGTCGCCGGTCGAAGTGAGGCTTTCCGCATAGCGCACGCGGGCGTTCGGCGTTCGGTCGCGCTCGACTGACCATGACCGTGCGAAGCGATCTCGGCTACCGCGCCCGATCGTCGCGCGTATCTCGCGAACTCGATCCGTTCAGCCGATGCCGGAGATTGGTTTGGCTCGGCGCGGCAGAAGCTGCAGCGTTCTCAGGCGTGGTCACCGGCGTCGCATGTGGCCGCCACGATGCATACGCTCGGCACGGCGAGTGCGGCTCTGGCCGCCGTATCGGGCGCGTCGTCCTCGATCGACGATAGCGAGATCGGCGCGTGGAGGCTATCGCGCTCTCGAAGCGCGTACTTGGATTTCTTCGCGCAGGAGCGCACGGCTCTCGTGCGAGCTTGCGAACGATGCCGGTGCGATCGTGCTACGTCGTCCGGTCGTCTGCTCTCAGAGGAGTGGCACGGGCAGATCTTCGAGCCGAGGGACCGGTGTTTCCGGGTAGATTTCCTCGAGCGATAGGCCGCCTTCGGTGAGATTCGGCAGAATCACCCGCGCGACCGGCGCGCAAGTCGCAAACGAGCCGTCTTTGTCGGCTCGAAGAGCCGTACGGCACGACGACGCGAGTCGATGACGACGTAGTGCGTCAGCTCTGGAATCGATAGATACGCATTGAGGTACGTCGTGTCGTCGGCAGCGGTCGTCGGCGAACGATCTCGACGACGAGCCACGGGCGTTGGACGATCGCCTCACCGTCATCGTCAATGGTCGCTTGATCTCGCGGATCGCAGGTTACGACGAAATTCTAATGCGTCGGTTTCCGCTCGGCGTACGCACCTTTGCATCTCCGGCGAAGAAATCGCAACCACCGGCGCGCGCGCGGGCCCGAGCGTCATCAGGCTGCCCGTCCATATTCACCTTCCTGTCACGTCCGCGGCGTACGCTTCTCGCATGATGACCCATAAGATGCGTTCCCGTCTTGCCGCCGCAACGGCCGGCGCCGCCGTGCTGTCGACATGTTTGACTTTTGGCGGCTCGCCGGCGATCGCAGGCGTTGCCTTCGCCCATCCGTCGCTCGGCAATGCGATGTCGACCTCGGCAACGCACGACGCGCTCGCGGCAACCGAAGAGGGATCGGAAACGAACGATGCGCGCACCGATTTGGCGCGCTTATTCAAGGTCGAAGATGCCGCCGAGGCGATTGCGGAGGGCGAGAAGACCGGTTCCGCTGCAACCGCGAGCGCGCGTGAAGCCGTCGCGCTGTGGCCGAGCGTGCGCACGTCTCTGAACCAGAACGGCGCGACGGCGAGTGAACTCGCCACGGCGAGTACCGCGATCGCGTCACTTCGTAGCGAGCTCGGCTCGCGCGTCGATCTCGCGCGCGATGCAAACGAGGTCACCGGGGCGTTGGCGCCTCTCTTCACGCGCGCGGGCGACACGGTACCGGCTGCGGTGCATTCCCTGGACTATCTGGGACGCTCCATAAAGCTCGACGTGCGCGGCGACGACTGGACGCGGGCGCAGCGTGAGGCGCGCGTGCTGCAATCGCGGTGGACCGTGGTGCGGGCGCGAGTCGAAGCGCGACACGGCGGCAAGGCCGCAGCTTCCGAATTCGATGCCGCCGCAAGCGCGGTCACACGTGCGGTCCGAGCTCGCAGCGTCCCGAACGCCCTCGCTGCGACGACGCAGGTTGGGAACGCCGTCGATTCCGTCGAGAAGGTGTTCTAGCGAGCAAGAAGCCCGCAAGCGACGCAATGAGGTCGCGGTTCTTACCGCGGCTTTTTTGTGCGGTCTTCGTTCTTCATAACGGTCGAGGACTTGCGCACGCTGCGTCGGCGGGCTCCCGAAGCGGTAAGCCGGGCCGGCCTGCCGGCCGCAGCCGTCAGCCGCCCTCGCGCTGCGTACGGTCGCTCGAGACGACCTGCGTGAACTCCGCGCTGAAGAGAAAGATGTACGCGCTATAGTACAGCCAAAGCAGCACGACGATCACGGATGCCGCGCTCCCATACATCGCCGATTCGTTCTTGAGCGAGATGTACCACGCGATTGCCACTTGGCCGACCGTCGTCGCGACCGCGGTGACCGCGGCGCCAAGCCAGACGTCGCGCCATGCGATGCCGTCGGTTCTCGGGAGCCAGCGGAAGAGTGCGGCTATCAGCGGCGTCAGCAGCGCGGCGACGAGCACGACATTTCCAAAGCGGATCAGCAGTCCGACGAATGCGCTCTTGCCCACGAGCGTGGTAACGACGGTGCTCACGAACGACTCGCCGATCACGATCGCGAGCAGCGTGAGGATGATGATCGTCGTGAGTGATCCCGTCACGACGTAGCGCACGACCGTCTGCCAGATGCCGTCCTCCGGGGCTTCGACCTCCCAGATCGTCTCGATCGACTGCTGCAGCGCGCGGAAGAGCTTCGAGCCTGCAAAGAGCGCGACGAGAACTGCGACGATTGTCGCAATCGTGCCTTGATGCGACTTGCTGCTCGCCTGCACCATCGAGTCGATGCTCTGCGCGCCACCGCCGCCGACGAGCGCGCCGAGTTGACCGAAGAGCGCCGTGAGGAACGCGTGGCGCTCACCCAAGAGCGACGCCGCGCGCGCCGCGATCAGCAAGATCGGCGCGATCGACAGGGCCGCGAATGAAGCCATCGCCGACGCGAAGATCCACCCGTGGTCGTCAGTCCACTCGCCGTATGTGCGCTTTGCGAGGCTCAAGAGATGCTTGCCCGACATGCACGCGCCGTACCCGGATCGAGTCAGCGCTCTTCTCGCGCGCCGACCGGCCCGGGCGACGCCGACGTTCGAATCTGAAAGCGCCTCGGACGACGCGCCACTGCCGGCCCGCGAAAGGCACTCGCCGGCGCGGGCGGTCGAGGCGGCGACGCCTCGTGAACCGCGAGCTCCGATGCGATGGTGGCGACGATCGCCGGGGCGATGACGAGCGCGAGCAGTGCGACGATGACGGCGCTCGCTAGCGCGTCGGTCTTCCGAGCGAACGAAGTCGCCCAAACCTTCATGCAACGGACTGATCCGAATCGATCGTGTTATTCAACGGCTTCGCGCAAAGGCAAGCATGGCAGTTTCATTGATGTTGGAACGCAAGTGCTCGCAATGTCGTCGAATGGTACGAATTGAAATTCATCCACGGGTCCGCTGACTCATTGATTCGTGGAAACGTCGTTCTGAGTCTGACAAACGCGCCGCGCGCGTTGACGTACAGCACTCACGAAGCAGGAGCGTTCTCTGCATCATGTTCTCCGTCGCTGGCGCTTGGCTCTGGTTCGGAATGGCTGCCTTCGGGTTAGCGGCCATTGCGTTCTATTTCATGAGCCTGAAAGCCCGTCCCGAAGATAAGCATCATTATTTGATAAGTATGCTTATCGTACTCGTAGCAAACGCAAGCTACACTGCGATGTCCATTGGCCAGAGCCATATCACGCTCTCCGATGGACACTCGATTTTCTACGGCCGATACATCGATTGGGCCGTAACGACTCCGTTGCTGTTACTCGGCTTGGTCTCGATCGGGATGCGCGCCATCAGTGTCAATCGCACGATCGTTTACGGATTGTTAGCCGTCGACGTGTACATGATCATCACCGGGTTGATCGGTGGTCTCTCGGTCGATGCGTCACGCTGGATTTGGTACTCGTGGAGTTGCATCGCCTTCGTGGCGGTCCTCGCAATACTCTGGGGACCGATACGCATTGAGGCCCGAGCCCAAGGGCGGGAAGCCGCCTACGTGCGGCTCGCCGTGCTCCTGACGATCCTATGGATTCAGTATCCGTTCGCCTGGGCGTTCGGCGATGAAGGCATGCGCATTCTTCCCTCTGTCTACGAAACCGCGTGGTACACGTTGCTCGATGTCGCAGCGAAAGTCGTCTTCGGCTTCGCGTCGCTCGCCGCCGTGAAGGCACTTCCGCCCGCTATTGAAGAAGGCGGTACGATCGTCTCTTCGGAGTCTCAACGGCGAGTGGTTCCCGCATCGGCATGAGCCGCCCGCGCCGCGTTGCCATCATCGGCGCTGGGCTCGGAGGTCTCGCGGCCGCTTGCGCACTTGCCGATTATGGCTTCGTTGGTGAGGTCGTTATCATCGACGCGAAGACGGGATTTCGTAACGATCGAACGTGGTGCTGGTGGGACGTTCCGGGCGTCCCCTTCCGCGACGAAGTATCGCATCGCTGGCATGCCTGGTCGGTTGGAACGGAAGGATGCGGGGCGGTGTCTCGAAGCGCGCAACATCCCTACATCCACCTGAGCGGCGAACGCTATTACCGGCTGGCTCGGCATAAAATCGAGCAATCGCTCGACGTCCGATGGCAGTGGAACACGAGCGTCACCGGGATCGTCGATCGCGGCGACTCGGTTCTGGTTCGCAGTTCCGAAGCGATCATGTCGGTGGACATTGCGATCGACGCACGCGGTCAATTGCCGTTTTCATCGCCGCTCGTGCAATACTTCGTCGGCGAACACATCCGTGCCGACCGGCCGGTATTTCAGCCCGATACCGTTCGTTTGATGGACTTCCGCTACGACGCGCACGGTCTTGCATTTACGTACGTTTTGCCGTACAGCACGACGGAAGCGCTCGTGGAGGATACGCTCATTGGCAATAGTGTGGACTTTCCGGCGCGTAGAGCTGCGCTTTCAGCGTACCTCGCCCGTCGGCACGGGCTCGAGCGATGGGAGGTGGTGCGCGGCGAATCCGGCGTTATCGCGATGAACGCTCGCGCCGTTCCGAGCCGTCCGTCGCCGCGGGTCTTTCTCGCCGGCGCGGCCGCCGGGGCGACGCGTGCCGCGACCGGGTACACGTACGTCCGCGCACATCGGCATGCGGATCGGCTCGCGCGAGCGATCATCGACGGCGAGCCTCTGAGGAGTCCGGGAAAGTGGCGTTATCGCGCGCTCGATGCGTTGCTCATCGCCGCCCTGCGTCATCGCGCGATCGATGGTGTACGATTCTTCACGAGCCTCTTTCACGCAACGCCGGCTGATGCGCTCGCCCGGTTCATGAGCGATGCCTCGACGTTGGCAGATGAAGCCGCAGTGATCACCGGAGCTGCAAGTGCGTTCGCCGCCGCCTCAATGCTCGACCCACATGCCCGGCGGCAGGTCGCTGGATTGACAATAGCGCCCGCCTAACGACAGGCGTCGCCCGGATCCCGTGGACACGTCCCGAGTGACGGCGAGATCTGCTCGCTATGCCACATTGAAGGGGCGGAGCCGGAGCCGCAGGTCTGCGGAGAGATTGCGAGACTTTAAACAATCGGGACCGGTCGAAACCGCCGCGGCTTGCTTTGCGAAGGAGGAGCATCCGTTCCCGAGTGCGCCGAAAACGCTCGATGGTTACGTCGATGTCGGGTGCTTCGCCGACCGAGTGCGGCGCTTCGGCTGCTCTGTTATGTCCGACCGGCACGACGTCGGGTCGTGCGTCGTACTCGGCGCGGGAGCGTGCGACGGTTCCGTGCATGCGGTTCGCCCACGCGACGAGCGTCGTAAGCGGAACGAAGAGCTTCGTCGGAAAGACGCTGCGTGAGCCGTCCGTTGCGTTCGAGATCTCGGAGCGTCTCCGTCAGCATACGCTTCGAAATATCCGGAATCGCGCGGCCGAGTCCGCTGAAGCGGTTGGGTTTCGTCGCGAGTTCCATGATACCGAGCATCGTCCATTTGTCGCCGATGTGATCGAGACGATCTCGGACGGGCCAAAGCTCCGCGTCGAACACAGCGTTGGCGCAGCGCGAAACGCTGCGCCAGAACGGTTGCTGCCTCAGCGTTGCCCGTGACGCGGCCCGCTTCGAGGCACGCGTCTCCTTCGTCGTCGAGGGCAGGTTCAGCGGCGGATGGTTTTCTCAACGTCCTGGCCGCGGCGGTACGCGAAGCGCTGAGCACGCAAGGGTTCACGTCGCGTCTGCGGCCGGCGGACGTGCCGCAACAACGCTTCGCTCGGGAGGCGAGGTCATGTGGAGACGGTCGCGTACCTCGCTTCCGATTGCGCGACTTCGATCACCGGCAGCCGATGTGCAGTCGACGTAGGAACATCGCCGAGCGTATCACGATCGGCACCCGTCAAAGAACGAGTCCAGAAGAAGATGCGCGGTACCGACGCTTCGCAGAATTAGCCGGACGAGGCCGCCAGCGGAGCGGTGGACTCGCAGGTGCGGTCCCAATGACTGCGCTCGTTGGCCTCGAGCCCCGCGATGTACGAATGCATGATGAACTGGAAACTTTCGTCGCTCCTTTGCGGGAGCCCGAAGCCATTGCTGCTTTCGAGTGAGACGAACCCATGCACGATGGCGCGGAAGCCGCGAATGGCGTGAATCGTCATGTCTTCGCTGAGGCCGAACGGCACGAGAATCGCGCGGACGATGCTGAGCACATCGGTTGCGATCTGCTGCAGCGCGGTATCGTCCGGGCGCGGCGCACGCAGAGTGGCGTCGTACATGCCGGGATGCTCCCTTGCGAACGTGCGGTAGGCGTGCGCGATCGCGAGCACGCCGTCGGCACCGTTCTTGCCGATCGCGGCTCGTCCGATGTCGTCGCGCAGGGCTCGCAGCGCAAAAAGCGTGAGCTGATGCTGCAGGTGCTCCGCGCTCGCGATGTGGTTGTACAGCGAGGGCGCCCGGACGTTGAGGCGCTCGGCAAGATTTGCGAACGTGACGAAGCCGAGACCGCGTTCGTCGGCGAGTGCTGCGGCTTCGCCGACGAGCACGCCGCGGTCGAGGCCGGGCCTACGAGGCACGATCGAGTTGTCCGAGCGTTTCGTCGACCGACTGCAAGAAAGGCACGAGTACGGCGGCAACCGCGTCAGGCAGTTCGGTTTGTGGATAATGGCCGGCGCCATCGATCGTGACCGCCGTTCCGTTGAGCAGCGCGGCCACCAGTCGCGCCTCTTTGGCCGGGTCGGCGAAGTCCGCATCGCGCGTGCCCATCAGGACGAGTGCCGGCGCCGTGACGTCGCGATGGAGCGCTCGGATTCGATTTTCGAGGCGACGGTCATGCGGCGGAACGCCGCGAACCGTCCGGGTTCGGCGAGACTCGCATCGCGCCGCGCCCGTTCGGCTTCGAAGTCCTCCGGCAAGCGCGTCGGGAATGCTTTCTTGAATAACGACCGCCACAGACCCGCGCGCCACGGCCCGCGGAGCAGCGGCTCGAAGATCGCGACCGCGAGCCATGGCGGTATCACGTCGCGGACGAACGGATCGACGAGAACGACGCTACGCGTTGCCTGCGGCTCGCGCGCCGCGGCGATCACGGCTGCGCCGGCCGCCATCGAGTTGCCGATCAGGTGGGCCGGTCCAGCGCCGAGCGATCGGATGAGATCGAGAATATCGCCGGCGATCGCCCCTACCGCGTAGTCCTTCCAAGCCACGCTGGATTCGCCGTGACCGCGGACGTCGAGCGAGACCACGCGGTAGCCCGCCGCAGCCAGCTTCGGCGTCAAGAAGCGGTAGCTCGACCGAAGATCGCCCATCCCCGGGACAGCGATCACGAGCGGTCCCGTTCCCTCGTCGCTATAGGCGAGGCTTCCACCGGGAACATTGAGGAATTTCGTCACTTCGAGGTGCTCCACACGTAAAACTAACTTGTAATAGTTTTAATCTAATCCGCAGTAGTTTGTCAACTGGCCCCTGCCGTGCCGTTTAGCACAAGGGCCACTCGAACGCTCGGCGTCGGCGATCGTGATGCGCAAACCGGTCGGTTCGAGCCGACGATCGGTCGTACGGAACGCGCGATCGGCGGAACGTCAGCTCGCTACGCGTTCGAGTGCGAGCAACTCGTCGAGACTCTCGGCGAGCGTTCGCCGATCGAGGACGGCGACGATCGCGGCTTCGGCCTCGCCCGCAATTCGCGCGAAATATTTCTCGGCGCGCGAGCTGACCTCACAGAGGTGTGGTACGTCGGTGCGTCCCGCCAGGAGCGGCTTGTCGCCGACGGCGGCGCGGTAGATCGCGCCGAGCGTAATGTCGTTCGCGGGCTTGCCGAGCGCAATGCCACCAAACGCACGAAACAAAGCTCGGCTGGGAAATCGACGTCATCGTATCCAACGCAGCCATCGTCGAGCAAGTGCCGTTGCGGAGATGACACCGGATTACTTCGACCGGACCGTCGCCCTCACGCTAAGGCCACCGTTGTTTCCTTGTGCCGGAGATGCTGCCGATGATGGGGAGCGAGGGCTCGATCATCCTCGTGTCATCGGCCAGCATGTGATGGGCTCGACGAACCACTCGACGTACGCGGCGCGAAGGCGGCGCTTCGGACTTGCCCCCGGACCTTGGGCTGCCGAGCTTAAGGATAACGGCATCCGAGTGAACGCGCTGAGCCCGGGCGTCGTCGATACGCCGATGCTCGATTTCAGGCGACCACGCGGGAAGAAGCCGACATGGTCGTCGACGGCGGCGTCAGCAGCGTCCGACGTACCCGACTGATCTCGGGCACAGCCTCCGAGCCGAATCGCTCGAAACAAAGCACCCCGGTCGGGCGTCTGGGCGAGATATGGCGAAACGGGTACCGGCCGTCGGATCTCCGATCGCGGAGCGTCGCGACGTCGTCGAGTATGGCACTCGGCGCGGCTTCGTAACGCTCGCCGTTATTTTCGCGGCTTTACTTGAGATCGTCGATACGACGATCGTCAACGTCGCATTACCCTACGTCCAGGGTAATCTCGGCGCCTCGCAAGAGGAGGGCACGTTTATCGTCACGGGCTACGTGGTTGCGAACGTCATCGTGATTCCGCTCGCGCCGTGGCTGCAGCGCCGCTTCGGCCGGCGCCAGTATTTCTTTGCCTCGATCGCGATCTTTACGTTCGCCTCGCTGATGTGCGGCTTCTCGCGCGAGCTCTGGCCGCTCGTTCTCTGGCGCTTTGTCCAGGGTGCGGGCGGCGGCGGCTTGCTCTCGCAGGCGCAGGCGATCTTGCGCGATACGTTCCCGGCTGACAAGCAGGGCGCGGCGCAGGGCATCTTCGCGGTCGGCGCGCTCTTCGGTCCCTCGATCGGACCGCTGCTCGGCGGCATCCTCGTCGACCATCTCTCGTGGCCCTGGATCTTTTTCGTCAACATCCCGATTGGCATCGTCGCGGGCGCGATGACGCTCGCGTTCATGCGCAATCCTGAAGATCCCAAGCGCCTACCGCTCGACGGCGTCGGCGTCGCGCTGCTCGCCGTCGGCCTCGGCGCGCTGCAGTACGTGCTCGACGAAGGCCAGCAGAAAGACTGGTTCGGCGACGGGAGCATAACGGGTCTCAGCGTCGTCTCCGCAGTCGCGCTCGTCGGCTTCCTCGTCTGGGAACTCTGGATTGCGAAGCAACCGGCCGTTGATCTCCGCGTGTTGCGCTATCGCAGCGTCTCCGCGGGCAGTATGCTCGGCTTCGTCCTCGGCGTCACGTTGCTCGGGACGCTCATCACGCTGCCGCAGTTCGTGCAAGGCTCGCTGAACTTCACGGCCACGACCGCGGGCCAGCTCCTGACGCTGCGCGCGCTCCCGATCATGCTCCTCACACCGCTCGGCGCGCGGCTCGCGACGAGCGGGAAGATCGATCCGCGCTACCAGATCATGGGTGGCTTCGTCTGCGTCGCGATCTCCAACCTCTTGCTAGCGCGAGTCACAACGTCGGAGAGCTCGTTTGGGATGTTCGCGACCTCGCTCGTCCTCAGCGGCATCGGTCTCTCGCAGATCTTCGTGCCGCTCTCGCTCATCATCTTCGGCAGCGTCGCACCGCCCGATATCCCGAAGGCCTCGGCGTTCTTCAACCTCTCGCGTCAGCTCGGCGGCAGCCTCGCGACGGCGGTCCTCATCGCGCTGCTCGAGCGCGACCGCGTCGTGCATCAGACCGCGCTCGCCGCCGTCGAGAACCTCTCGCGGCCGGTCGTTCGCGCGTACGTCGAATCGGGCGCGGGGCGTATCGATCCCGCGGCGCGGGCGCGGCTCTCCGGCATGGTCGACGGTCAGTCGACCGTCCTCGCCTACGCCGATCTCTCGCGACTCGTCGGCATCCTCACCCTCGCCTGCGCGCCGCTCGCGTTGCTGCTCCGCCGCCCGGCCGCGAGGTCGATGCCGAAAGCGATGCCGAGTACCCAACCGCTCGCATCGCCGCGCTGAGTCTGAGCGAGCTTGCACGGCGCCGGCTCTTCGCGATCTGCGGCGAAAGTCGATGCCGCTCGCGTCGATGGGAAGATGGCGACCGTCCGCACGAGGGCGAGCGACCAATTGTGCGCGGATACGGAGAATGGCTGTCAACCGGAAGCGTTCGGTACGATACGATCGGTCGTACCGTGGGTCAACGTCCCGACCCGTTCGCGGCGGAGACGGCTAATGACTCGAGTTTATGAGATACGGTGTTCGCGAGTCGAGAACACCCTTAAGTTAGGACCAACGCTGAGCTTTGTTGTAAACGGGTTATCTTCATCGCGGTGACTGGTGTTAGCCCTACCACGTCCCGCCCGCCATCGCCCTTCGCCGCGAAATCTCCGCGTCACTCGGCTCCGGACTCACAAAGCTGCCGAGCCTCACCGGGCCGGCAGGCTCGTAGCTCGCAATTATTGTCCCTCCTGCCGACACCACGTGGTCGATCATGCGCATCGCACCGCTTGCAGTACCTTCGCCGAACAGTCGCTTGCCATCGCCAAGCACGAGCGGAAATGTCATGAGCATCAATCGGTCGACCAAGCCTGCCGCGAGCAGCTGCGGATAGAGCGTACTGCTGCCTTGAATGATCAGGTCAGGCCCTTCACCGTCTTTGAGCCGAGCAACAGCTTCGATGCTTGGCACTCGCTCGCTGTTTTGCCACGTCAGCGGCTTCTCGCCGCGCGTGACGACATACTTACGTACCCGGTCGAACATCTCGCCCATCGGCTTCCCGTTGCCCTCGGCATAGGGCCAGAATGCGGCGAAGATATCGTAGGTCCGCCGCCCCAGCAGCAGGTCGAATGAACGATTGAACAGATCGTGGACCGTCTTCGCGCTGGCTTCATCGGAAACGGACGGCAGCCATCCGCCGTACATAAACCCGCCGGTCGGATCCTCGGTCGTTCCGCCAGGCGCCTGCACTACACCGTCAAGCGACACCGATGCAGCACCAATAATCTTTCGCATGTTCGACTCCCTTTCATCTGATATCAGTGCTCAACCCGAATATGGAACGGACCTGTCGTCGGTTCGTGCTCGCGGTAGAGGAGCTCAGGCAGTCAGAGTGACGGCCGTAGAAGTCGTAGGTCGTGGGTGCGAATCCCACCTCCACGAAGATATGTGCAAGGCGGTCCAGCCAGCAACCACACTCCCTCCAACACCTCAGTGGCATCGACGGAGCGGCTCCCATGCCGGCGTTGCTTTTGATCATACTTGGCGGCAAACGGAATGCCCGATTTCGGAATTCCCTATGCTCATACGTTCATGAAGATGTTTCGCGTTTGTGGCGGCTCATCGCGCCGCTTTGATAAGAACTCGTCGGAAACGATCTCCGCATCGCGACGAGCCGACGGTACGACGTCGCCGGTCGACGGCACGCGGTGCATGAAGACCTCGACGCGGCCGGCCACATTGTCTCGGCGTGCGGCCTCGGCGGCGTCGACCCGATCGCGGGCTGTGCTTCACCGCCCTGGGACGTCATCTTCGGAGCCGAGAGCACGCGAACGTACAAGCCGCAACCGGCGACCTACGTCGTCGCACATAACCTAGGATTCACGGCGGCGCGCCAATACGGTTTGTGCACGATCTTCGTTCCGAGAACGCGCCAGCACCGCATGCAATAAACGACCGATTTCAAACCGGCCGAGGCATGGGACCTCGTCGCGTACGACTTCTGAGCGCTCGCAAGCGCCCTGGACTGCTAGGACGCGAGCGTTTGTTCGGCGATGCTCGCGACCCCGACGATGAGGCCGATCGGGATCGACATATCGTAGAGGTCACCGTAGAAGTACGCCGAGACGGCGGACGGGCTTAAAATGTCGGTTCGAAACTGCCCGGTGAGCTTGCGGCCGTCGGGCAACTCGATGCAGACGCGACCATGGCATCTTTTGAGAAAATCGATCGTTGACATAGCCTCTCCGACGATGACGATGACGTACGAGCCGTACGTGCCTCGCCATCGCGCTCAATGTAGCGGGCCGTACCAAGGGTCGACGTGCCGTACGTCACCAGACACGCGTTTTTCATTCGTACCGTGCGCCGTCGATGTTGACGAAGCGCCGGCTCGGAGGAATCCCATCGCCAGACATGTATTAGGCGTCCCTAGCGATGATCTTAGCTGCCACGAACTCGCGGCGCTTGGCGCGAGCGAGACCCGCTTCGACGCCACGAACCTCACTCAAAGGATTGGTAATGAAGCATCCGGCCTCCGTGCGATCGTTTCGCTCGAAGCTCTCCGCCGTCGTCGGCGCGCTTGCGCTCACCGCGACGCTCGCGCCGGCGAGCGCCGATGCGCCGCACGGCTTCCTCGAGACGCTTCACCGCCAAACGACGCTGACGTCGACCATCACCCCGAACGGCGACCTCAATCCGTACGCGGTGATCGTCGCTCCCGTCTCGTCGGGCACGATCCGCAAGGGCGACGTGCTCGTCGACAACTTCAACAACCAGTCCAATCTCCAGGGCACCGGCACGACGATCGTCGACTACGATCCGGTCTCGAAGAAGACGACGACCTTCGCGACGCTGCCGCGCCAGATCCCGGGCTGCCCGGGCGGCGTCGGGCTCTCGACCGCGATGACGATGCTCACCTCGGGCTGGGTTATCGTCGGCAGCACGAACAGCACGGACGGAACGACGCGCACGAAGGCCGCCGGCTGCCTCATCGTTCTCGATTCGAGCGGCAAGCTCGCGACCACGTGGACGGGCCCGAACATCAACTCGCCGTGGGGCAACATGGCGACGCTCGATCGCGGGGGGACGGCGACGCTCTTCGTGAGCATGGCCGGTTTCGACGTGCCCGGTCCCGAGGTGCACGATCCCGCCACCGGTTCTTCCGTCACGGTGAAGAAGGCGATCGTGCTGCGGCTCGATCTCACGATTCCCAGCGGCAAGCCGCCCGCGATCGCGAATCAGACGATCGTCGCGAATGGCCTCGGCGAGCGGGCCGATACGGACTCGTTCCTCATCGGCCCGACCGGCCTCGCGCTCGGAGCGGACGGCACGCTCTACGTCTCCGACGCCCTCACGAATGCGATCGTGAAGATCCCGGATGCGACGACCCGCACGACGAGCGCCGGTACGGGCGACGTCATCACGAAGGACGGTCTGCTGCGGCGGCCGCTCTCGCTCGTGATGACGCCGGGCGGGAATCTGGTCGCGTGCAACGCCCTCAACGGCCAGATCGTCGAGATCGACCCGCGAACCGGGAAGCAGTTGTCCGCGCAGTGGATCGACGTCGATCAGGCGCAGACGCCGCCCGGAAACGGCGATCTCTTCGGCATGGCCATCATGCCGGACGGCCGCGGCCTCTATTACATCGAGGACGACGTCAACGCGCTCGTCGAGGACGTTCCGTAGGGACGATCCGTCCGGGAGTGAAGCGGCCCGCCTCGCCGTTTCGACGGCAGGCCGGCTCCCTCGGGGCGGTCTAAACCGATGCGCGCAGTTTTTTATCGATGATCGAGAAGGCGACGGCCGCCCCGATCCCGGCGGCGGGAATCAACCAAATGATGAGGATGCCGATCCAACTGGAGCCATCGGTCGCCTCGGGGATGCCGGCACTGCCGGCCGCGCCCATCGTCTCCTGCGCGAGCGCGATGCCGGTGAGCAGTGCAAATGAGACCGGCAGCATCGCAAGAGCGCGCAGTCGTCTCTGGATTTTCGTCATGGTCGCCCCTTTCGTTTCGTTCGAGTTGTGAGATCGGCCTACCCAGCGTGCACTGCGACTATGCGTCTTGCCGCGCCGACGGGAAGCGCTGCGACCGGATGGGAGCGCGATCGATCGGTGGAACGGGATCGCGATGACCCTGCAAATGCCCGTTGCTCGAGCCGTCGATGCCGAGCTGCGGCGTGAGTGCGAGCTCACGGTCGTCATTCCGGCGCGCAACGAAGGCGCGCTCATTGCGCGAACGCTCGGCTCGTTCGCCGCGCAACGGCGCGTGACGGGCGAGCCCTTTCCCCGCACCGCCTTCGAGATCGTTGTGTACTGTAACGATTGCGACGATGGGACGGCGGCGATCGCGCGCGGTGTCGCGCGCGAACTCGGGCTGCGGGTGCACGTCCTCGAAGCGACGCTGCCGCCGGGAGCGGCGCACGTCGGCACGGCGCGGCGCGCGGGCCTCGACTTCGCCGTCGACCGCTACGTCGCCGCGGGCCGGCCGCTCGGCGTCGTCGCGACGACGGACGCCGACACGATCGTCGCGCCTTGCTGGATCGCGACGATCCTCGAGGAGATGCGCACGGTCGACGCGGTTGCGGGCTTCGTCACGCTTGCCGAGGCCGACCGGGCGGCGATGCCCGCGGCGTCGCGGCGGCGCTACGAGCTCGATCTCGCGTACCGGCGCGTGCTCGGCCGCGTTGAAGCGGCGCTGGACCCGCGGCCCTACGATCCGTGGCCCCGCCACGATTCGTTCAACGGCGCGAGCTTCGCCGTCAGCGCCGCGGCGTATGCCTTGGTCGGCGGCCTGCCCGCGCTCGCGCGGCTCGAGGATCAGGCCTTCAGCGATGCGCTCGAGCGCGGCGAACGGCGCATCCGGCACAGCTACGGCGTGTACGCCGCCACCTCGGCGCGGCGCGACGGCCGCGCCGCGGGCGGCTTCGCGTCGTTTCTCGCCGGGCTCGACGGACCGAATCTCGGCGACGGTCACGACGTCCGCTCCGCGCGAGCGACGCTCGAGGATGCTCGCGCGCGCGCGTTGCTGCGCCGGGCGCTCGACGGTGGTCGGCCTGCAGCGGCGTCGCTCGCCGAGTTCGCCGCGCTCGTCGCAATCGCGCGGCCCGCGCTCGACGGCGTGCTCGCGCGGACGTGCGGCTTCGGCGAGGCGTGGGCGGAGCTCCAGCGCCTCGCGTGCCAGGCGAGCTACGCGCCGGAGCCCGTCGCAGCGGTCGTCGGCGAACTCGCCGCGGCGCTGCGCGGGTAAGCTTGGCCGTATGCAAGCGATCAGCGACCGCATCGACGTCGAGGATGCCGTGCGCGCGCTCGTCGCGGGCGACCGGGCAACGCTCCTACGCGACCCGGCGATCCTCGCGACCGGTCTTGCGGACGAGCGCGGCACGCCGCGCGTCGGTCGTGCGGCCGAGGACCGGTTGCTCTTCGCGGCCGGCTACGGCGATCTCGCGCTCGGCCGGCTCTACGAGGGCCACGTCAACGCGCTGCAGCTCATCGCGCGGCTCGGCACCCCCGAACAACGGCGCGCGGCCGAGCGCGACGTCGCCACCGGCCGGCTGTTCGCGACGTGGAACACGCAGGCCGAGGACGGCGTGCGGATCGTCGAGTGCAGCGAGCGCGGCGTAGGGCTTGCAGGCCGCAAGACGTTTTGTTCCGGTGCGCCGACGGTCGCGCGCGGGCTCATCACGGCCCGCGCCGTCGAGGGCGGGCCCGCGCAGATCCTCGTCGTGGACATGTCGCTGCCCGGCATTGCGATCGACGCCGAATTCTGGCGGCCGTTCGGGATGGAAGCCTCCGAGAGCCACGCGGTCGATTTCACGGGCGTCGCGCTCCCGCCGGAGGCGCTCGTCGGCGAGCCCGGCGCCTACGAGAAGCCGCCGTGGTTCGCCGCGGGCGCCGCGCGCTTCGTCGCCGTGCACGCGGGCGGGATCGCGCGGCTGGTCGACGCCTATGCCGCGTGGCTCCGCGTGGGGACGCGCGGCGACGATCCCTTCGCGCTCGCCCGGCTGGGCACGAGCGTCGCGCTCGGCGGTGCGGCGCGGGCGCTCTCGCTCGCGTGCGTGCCGGCGTGGGAGCGCGCCGATGCGGGCGACGTGGACGACCGGCTCTACCTCACGGTCGACGCGGCCCGCGTCGCGGTCGAGCGGGCCGGCCTCGACGTTGCCGAGGCCGTCGAGCGTGGAGTCGGCGCGCGCGGACTCCTCGAGCCCGAGCCGTTCTCCCGGCTGCTCCGCGATCTGCGGATGTACTTACGCCAGCCCGCGCCCGACCAGGCGATCGTGCGCGTCGGGCGGTTCGCGGTCGGCGGCGCCACGCTCTCGGATCGCTGACGCCGCGGCGGTCAGTTCGCGGGCCCGATGCCGAGCTCGACGCAGCGCGCGACGAGCCGCGCACGCGAGCTGACGCCGAACGCGCTGAAGATTTTGCGCGTGTGATTGCTCACGGTGTGCGGGCTGCGGCCGAGCTTCTCGCCGATGGCTTTTGCGCTGCCGCCGTGCAGGAGCTCGTCGAAGACGCGCCGCTCGCTCTTTGAGAGCTTCGCGCGCGGGTCATCCGTGCGGCCGATCGCCGCGCGCAGCCACGCGTGCGGCGCGCGCTCGAGGAGCCGCTCGAACGTGCGTGCGTGGTCGAGATCGCCCGTGAGCGCGAAGAGCTCGCCCGCGAGCTGCGCGACGCGCAGCCGATAGCCGATGTCCCGCCAGACGCCGAGGGCGAGCTCGAAACGTCGCCGCACGGCGGTGCGGTCGTCGCGCTCGAGCGCGTGGGCGATGCGCGCCTCGGCGGTGAGCTCGATCGCCTGACGGCGGCGGTCGTTCTCGACGTTGCTCGGCGGACGCACGCCGCGCAGCAGGCGGTGGAGCGCGAGTGCGCGCCGCGCCTCGCGCGGCATGCTCGGGGCAGCGACGGCCGCGAAGCTCGCGAGCGCGACCGCTTCGTCCGCCGTCGCCGAGCGCCAGCGGTGGGCGCGCAGGAGCCGGTACGCGCGCTCGAGCTGGAGCCGCGCGCCCCGCGCGTCGCCGATGATGCCGTCCATGAGCGCGGCGCCCGTCTCGGCGACGACCGCTGCCGGGCCCTCGCTTGCGACGCCCGTCGCCTCGCGCGCGAGTAGCCATGCCTCGTCGAGCCGGCCTTCGAGCAGCGCGAGGTCACGCAGGGCGACCAGCGTCCCCACGCGCTCGTTGCGCAGCCCCGAGGTCCAGCGAACGGAGGCGACGACAACGCGCGCGCGCCGGCCAAGGGCGAGATCGAGCGTCTCGACGGCGATCGTGACCAGAACCCATGCGATGCGCGCGCGCAGGAGCTCGTTGACCGTGCCCGAACGGTCGAGCGCGGCGACCGCGGCTTCGAAGTTCTCGGCGGCGCGCTCGAAGCGTTCGTGATCGTCGTCGATCCAGCCGCGCAGCGCGAGCATGCTCGGCACGTTGGCGCCCGCAGCGAGTGAGCGCTCGACGATCGCGAGTGCGCGATCGTACTGGCCGCCATGGTACGCCTCGAGGGCGATCAGGTAGCTCGCGAACCCGCTGCGGCCGGGCTGGGTCGCGAGGACGCTCGGGGCAACGCGCGCGAGCTCGTCCGTCCGCCCGGAGCGGCGGGCCGCCGTCGCTTGCAGCGTTCGCGCGAGGAGCGCGGTCTCCGACGACGCGCCGGACTGCGCGGCTCGCCGCGCCGCCGCATACCACGTGTCGACGTCGTTCTCATGGCGTGCGATCCGCGCGCGCACCACGTCGAGCCGGGCCGCCGTCTCGGGATCGTTCGGGGCGATGACACCGATGAGGACGTTCGCGGCCGCGTGATCGGCGCGGGCGAAGGCGGCCTCGACGGCGCGGACGCCGGCGTCGCGATCGAGCGCGCATTGTGGAGGGATCGACGAGGGCCTGGTCACGAGGCGGTTGCTCTCCCGATGGCTAGACCCGGCTACGTTGCACGACCGAATGCGCCTGCTCCTCGCGAGCGATAGCAGCCGGTGTGGCCGGGCATCGAAAAAGGGCGCATATGTCTGCGCTCGGACTGAACTTTGTTGTGACATTTGCGAGGCTTGCACCATGGAACTGCGGAGTCGCCTTTCGCCGCTCACGTTGTTTCCAACGCGCCGGCTTTGGCATACGACGGTACTGTTCCCGGCGGGCGAGCTCGACTTCGCCTCGCCCCCGTGCTCGCGGGATCCATCGATCTGGCGATCTTCGCTTCCGATCGCGTCGTGATTGTCTCGCTCGAGGACTGCACGTACTGCGACACCGCGGTGCTCACGACGCTCGTGACCGCGAAGCGTCTGCACGGCGAGCGTTTCCTCGTCATGCTCCCCGCCGAGCACAGCGCGCGGCGGCTCCTCGCGTTGCTCGGCTGGGAGGCGCAGCTGCAGCCGATTCCAACGCTCGCCGAGGCGTTGGTCGCCGCCTCGGCCGTCTCGACGCCGTCGCCCCGCGCGTCTGAGTAAGAAGAAGAAACGCGATTGCGTCGCCTAACGAATTGACGCCGAAGCGGCGTCGCGCGTAGGCTCGTGGCGTCACTCCCCGCGTCCGTGAGATACTGTTATCGATTCAAGCGCCGTGGTTTCCGTTATCTCCGACACGATGGCGCGCCTGGCGGGGAAGCCGGGTGCGACGCTCGCTGAGCCCATGCAGCCCCTAACCGAAACGCTCGCGGGGGTGTTGCTGCACGCACCGGCGCTCGAGCTCGGGCTCGATGGCGGCGCTGCCGCTGAGCTCGCGTGTGACCGCAACGAGCTCGCCGTCTTCGTCGGCTTCGATTTTGCGATGCGCTGCGTGGCGATCGTCCTCGCCGACCCCCTCGCCGATCATTGCGACGCGTTTCGCTCGGCGGCCCGGTCGAGCGCGCGCATCCTCGCGACGGACGATTCCGCGCGCGGCGAGTAGCCCGCACGGGCGGCGGCGCGGGCGACGCGGAATCAGCGGCTCCGCTCGCGTAAGCGTGCGACATGCAAGCCGCTCCGCCGTCGGCCCACGCCGCGCCGCACCCTGCCGCGCATCGCACGGTCGACGTCGCGATCGCGACCGCCGACGGGACGTTCGTCGTGCGGCTCGACGCGGAGCGCGCGCCCCTGACGACCGCGAACTTCCTGCGTTACGTCGACTCGCACGCCTACGACGGCGCGACGTTCTACCGTGTGGTTACGCGTGCGACCAAGCCCGACGCGCCCTTCGAAGTGATCCAGGGCGGGAACGAGAAGCGCGGCGGCGCAAACGGCACGCCGATTCCGCTCGAGCCGACGAGTAAGACGGGACTCCATAACGATGACGGCACGATCGCGATGGCGCGCACCGCCGATCCCAACTCCGCGACGAGTGAGTTCTTCATCGACGTCGGCGACGCGCGCTATCTCGACGACGGCGGCGCGCTCGCGCCGGGCTACGCGGCGTTCGGCCGCGTCGTGCGCGGCATGGCGGTCGTGCGCAAGATTTTCGGCTCGCCCGTCGAGGGCGACCAGCTGACGCCGCCGATCGCGATCGAGCGGATGAGCCGGTTGCCGGCGAGGTGAGCGACGCGATGCGCGCGCTCGAAGCGGACCTGCGAGCGTGCGGTGCCGGCGACGGCTTCGCGAGCGCGGATGCCGTTCGGGCGGGCGTTGCCGGGTCGCGGCCAGCGGAGGCTCAGCCGAGCGCGGCGCTCGCCGCGCGTTTCGACGTCGAGCGGCACGCCCTCGGCGGTCGCATCGTCTTTACGCTCGTGCCGCGCGATGCAGTGCCGCTCGCCCATGTGCTGTGTTTCCACGGTGGCGCCTTCGTCTACGAGATGTCGGACCCGCAGTGGGGCCTCCTCGGCGAGCTGATGGGGCGCGTGCCGATCGCCCTCACGCTCCCGCTCTTCCCGCTCGCGCCCGAGCGCCGCGCGCGCGAGATCGCCGCGTTCGTGCGCCATGCCTACGGCGCGTTCCACGCGGCGGCGCTCGGCTCGCCGACGGTCGTGCTCGGCATGAGCGCGGGCGGCGCGCTCACGCTCCGACTTGATCGGACGCTTCGCGAGCGGGGCGAGCCGCAGCCGGACGCGCTGCTGCTCGTGAGCCCGTGGCTCGACCTCTCGTGCTCCGATGCGGAGCAGCCCCAGCTCGCGCGTGTCGATCCGCTGCTCGCGCTGGCCGGGCTGCGCGAGGCGGGTCGGATGTACGCGGGCGATCTCGCCCTCGACGATCCGCGCGTGAGCCCGCTCTTCGGCGATCTCGCGGGCCTGCCCCGGACGCTCGTCCTCGCGGGCGATCACGATGTGCTCGTCGCCGATGCACGCCGGCTCGCCGCGCGCGCCGCCTCGCCGACGCTCACGCTGCGCGAGTACGCGGGTGCGATCCACATGTGGCTCGAGCGCAACACGCCCGAATCCGCCGCGGCGCTCGACGAGGCGGCCGCGTTCGTGCGCATCACCGCGAGCGCGCACGGCCTGCGCTAACAGCTCCCGTTCCCGCAGAACTCGACGTCTTTGGCGAGCGCGAGGATGTCCTGCGGGATCGGCTCGCGCGTCGCGCTGGTCCAGCCCTCGCGCATCGTCTGCAACTGGATGCCCGCGCCGCCGCCCCAGCCCGTGTCGACGACCTGGCCGCCGTAGTGCTCGCGGTCCAGCGTGCGCAGCACGACCTTGAACCACGCGGGCGCGTCCGTCGCGTCGATCTGGTCGTCGGTGCGGTCGAGGAAGAAGCGCACGCCCTCGGGCGGCAGCGTCGCCGCGCCGCGGCAGGGCACCTCGTCCGTCGTGTTCTTGCCGTCGCTGTACGTCGCGGGCGCGACCCACGCCGGTGACGCGCAGAGGACCGACGCTGCCAATGCCGTGTGGAGAATGCCATGCGGGTCGCCCATCACGGCGGCGATCGCCCGCGGGTCGAGCAGCCCGAGGCTGGTCGCGAGATTGGTCGCCGTGCTGCCGCTGCAGCCCGCGCCCGTGCCGCCGACCGGACAGAAGCCGAAGCCGCCCACGCGCCAGCGCGACCCGGGTACCGCGTCGGGTTTTTCGGCGGCCCACGCGTCGTACTCGCCGAGCGGCGTCCGCCACGAAAGATGGCCGTCGCTGTCGCCCTCGGGCACCGCGCCGGTCGGCACCGGCACGAGCGTGCCGTTGAGCTTGCCCGCGCTCGACGCGGACCATTGGAAGCGGTCCGCGATGAGGACGTGCGGCGTGGTTCGCGCGCCCTCGTCGAGGATGACGGGATCGGCGTTCGCGCCGCCGAGATCCGGCGTCGCGAAGAGGACCGGTGCGCCCGGCTGGTGCTGAACCCGGGTCCATTCGGCGCTCTGCGGCGCGACGGCGGGATGCACGGGCAGCGGCCGGCACATCGTCGCGAGCCGGAAGAACCGGCACGCGCTGCGCTCGAGGCCGAGCGGCGACGGCTCGTCCGCCGGCGCCGCAGCGACATGCCCCGAGCGCGAGAGGATCCCCGCCGCGAGCACGAGCGCGCTGGCGGCCTTCGTTTTCACGCGGTACACCTTCGATGCGTGGCGGCCGCCCCCGTTCGAGGCGCGGTCCTGGACCCGCTGCCGCCAAAACCGGCGATGCGCCTGAAGGGAGCGGGATTAGGGGAGCCTAACGGTGATCTTCGTAGTCCCTAAGACCGGACGCTCGATCAGCGTTCGTTGCCGCGCAGAGGAAACCACGACGTGCCTCGTCCCGAGTCCGGCCCCCCGCTCCGTCACCGCGCCGCGAGCCACGCGCTCGTCGCAGCGGCGCCGCGCGCGCGGTGAGCGGCTGTCCGATGGATTCGCGCCGCGGCTTCCTTGGCGCGGCGAGCGGCGCGCTCGCGGCGGCCGCGCTCGCATCGCGCGCGAACGCGGCCGAACCGGTCGCGACAGGCAAGCCGGCGGCCGGCGGCAATCCCGCTGCGACCGTCGTCTCCGGTTCGGCGGCCACGGACGGTACCGTCCCATTTTACGGCGCGCATCAGGCCGGCATCGACACGTTGCAGCAGACGCATACCGTTTTCGCGAGCTTCGATCTCAGGACCGAAAAGGCGGCCGACATCGAGCGGCTCCTCGTCGCGTGGACCGACGCCGCGGCGCGCCTGACGGCGGGCGAGACCGTGGCCCCGCTCGGCAGCGACGCAGGCACACCGCCGCTCGATAGCGGCGAGGTGCTCGGGCTCCCGTCGCGGCGGCTGACGCTCACGTTCGGCTTCGCGCCGACGATGTTCGAGCAGGCGGGGAAGGATAGCTTCGGGCTGCGCTCGCGCAAGCCGGCCGCGCTGGTCGCGCTGCCGAGGTTCAACGGCGACCAGCTCGTCGAGGCGCAAAGCGGCGGCGATCTCTGCATCCAGGCCTGCGCCGACGACAGTCAGGTCGCCTTTCACGCGATCCGGCAGCTCGCGCGCATCGCTGCCGCCGGCGATGCTGCCGCGGGTGATGCTTCCGCGGGCTACGGCCGGCGCGGTGCCGCGGCGCAGGCAACGGGGCCCGCGATGCTGCGCTGGATGCAGGCCGGCTTCGTGCCGGATTCGCCCGTCGCCGAGTCGCCGCGCAACCTGCTCGGGTTTCGCGACGGGACGGACAATCCGGGCGCACCCGGCATCGCCGAGCGCGCGAACGGCAAGGCCGTCGGCAACGGCACGCCCGCCGAGTCGGTCTGGGTCGGCAGCGAGGGGCCGGCCTGGATGCGGGGCGGCACGTACCTCGTCGTGCGCAAGGTCCGGCTGTTCCTCGAGCACTGGGACCGCAGCAATCTCGCGTTCCAGCAGCAGGTCATCGGGCGCCACAAAGCTTCGGGCGCGCCGCTCTCGGGCGGCACGATTGCCGCACCGCTCGATCTCGACGCCCTCGACAAGGACGGCAATCCGCTCATTCCCGAGAACGCGCATGTGCGCGTGGCGTCGGCCTCGGCGACGCACGGGGCACGCATCTCGCGCCGGAGCTATTCGTACAACAACGGCCTGAGCATGGTCGCCGAACGGTGGCCGCCCTGGCGTCAGGGGCTCGAGTACGATGCGGGCCTGCTCTTCGTCGCGCATCAGCGCGACCCGCGCACGGGGTTCATCCCGATGTTCGAGCGCATGTCGAAGTTCGATCTGCTCAATCAGTACGCGACGCACGTCGCGAGCGCGATCTTCGCGGTCCCGAGCGGCGCCCGGCGCGGCGTGCCGATCGGCCACGAGCTCTTCGCCTGACGCGTGCATTGTTCACTCCTAAACGTTCGCTTCTAACTCGGAGATCGACGATGTTCCGTCCCGCCCCCCTGCGCCGCGCGGTGCTCTCGTTTGCGGCCGCCGCAGGCCTCGCCGCGTCGGCCGTCCCGGCCGCCCGCGCCGCGGATCCGATCACCCTCACGCTCTACAGCGCGCAGCATCCGCAAATGGTCGACGAGCTGACGCGCGCGTTTACCGCGCAGACCGGCATCAGGGTCGTCGTGCGCTCGGGCGAGGCGCCCGAGATCGCGAATCAGATCTCGCAGGAGGGCGCGCAGTCGCCCGCCGACGTCTACTTCACGGAGAACTCGCCCGAGCTCACGCTGCTCGACGAGAAGGGGCTCCTCGCCCACGTCGATCCCGCGACGCTCGCGAAGATTCCGAAGCGCTATTCCGCCGCGGACGGCGACTGGGTCGGCGTGCTCGCTCGTGAGAACGTGCTCGTCTATAATTCGTCGAAGATCGCCCCGAGCGCGCTCCCGCACTCGCTGCTCGATCTCGCGCAGCCGGCCTGGAAAGGGCGCGTCGCCTTCGCGCCGAGCGACGCGGACTTCTTGCCGATCGTCGAGGCCGTCGTCGCGACGAAGGGCAAGCCCGCGGCGCTCGCGTGGCTCCAGGGGCTCAAGGCCAACGGCCAGGTGTTCGACGACGACGAGGGTGTCGTCGCAGCGGTCGATCGCGGCTCCGTGACGACGGGCATCATCAATAATTATTATTGGGCGCGGCAGCACGCGCACGAAGGCACCAAGAGCGCGAGCCAGATCGAGCACTTCACGCACGGGGACGTCGGCGCGGTCGTCAACGTCTCCGGCGCCGCGGTCCTCAAGGCCGCGCGGCATCGGACGGCCGCGCAGCGCTTCCTCGCGTTCCTCGTGAGCGAGCCGACGCAGAAGCTGCTCGGCCGCAGCGAGATCGATTTCGAGTATCCCCTCGCGCGCGGCGTCGCCGCGAACGCCCTGCTCGAGCCGTTCAGGCAGCTTCAGCCGCCGCAGCTCTCCATGGCCCAGCTCGGCGACGACCGGGAGGCCGCGCAGTTGCTGCGGCAGGCCGGCCTGATCTGACCGCGCGGCACCGGCCGCCGTTCGCGCTGCTGCTCGCTGCGGCCATCGGTCCCGCGCTCGTGCTGCTCCCGCTCGGCTACACCGTTCGGCAGTCGCTGCTCGTGGAGGGCGGCGAGGCCTCCGAGTTGCTTTTCCGGCCGCTCGTCGGCGAGTTGCTACGCAACACGGTCGGCCTCGTCGTCGCCTCGACGCTGCTCGCGGGCGCGCTCGGGGTCGCGCTGGCGTGGGTCGTCGAGCGCACGCTGCTCCCGGGCCGGGCCGCGTGGGCGGTGCTCGCCGCGCTCCCGCTCGCGATCCCGCCGTTCGTGAGCAGCTACGCGTGGATCTCGGTCGTCCCGGCGCTCGCCGATTTCCGCGGCGCGCTCCTCGTCGTCACGAGCGCGTACGTGCCGCTCGTGTTCCTGCCGGTGGCGGCGGCGCTGCGCGGCCTCGATCCCGCGCTCGAGGAGACGGGCCGGTCGCTTGGCCTCGGGCCGTGGCGCTGCTTCTTTCGCGTCGTGCTCCCGCAGCTGCGGCCCGCGCTCTTCGGCGGGATGCTGCTCGTCGCGCTCAACGTGCTCGTCGAATTCGGCGCGTTCACACTCCTACGCTTCCGAACGTTCACGACCGAACTGTACGCGGAATACCGGACCGGCTTCGACGGTCCGGGCGCCTCGCTGCTCGCGGTCGTGCTCGTCGCGCTCTGCCTCGCGTGCCTGCTGCTCGAGTTCCGCGTGCGCGGGTCGGCCCGCTACGCGCGCCTCGGCCGCGGCACCGTTCGCTCGGCTTTGCGCTATCCGCTCGGCCCGTTCGCGATCCCGGTGCTGATCGGCCTCGCGCTGCTGACACTCGCGACGTGCGCGATGCCGCTCGGCATGATCGTCTATTGGCTCTTCCAGCACGGCTCCGATGCAATCGCGCCCGTCGAATCGTCGGCCGGCGGGCTGCTCTCGGCGGCGCTCGCCTCGCTCGGGCTCGGGCTCGCGGGCGCGGCGCTGACGGTCGTGCTCGCGCTGCCGCTCGGTTACCTCGCCACGCGCTTCGAGGGTCGCGCCATCACGTTGCTCGAGCGCACGGCGTACCTCGCGCAGGGCGTGCCCGGCATCGTCGTCGCGCTCGCGCTGATCTCGCTGACGATCCGCTCCGCGCACGCGCTCTACCAGACCCCCGAGCTGCTCGTCGGAGCGTACGCGATCGTCTTTCTGCCGCTCGCGCTCGTGAGCGTGCGTGCCGCGCTCGTGCAGGCGCAGGGCTCGCTCGAGGATGCGGGCCGGTCGCTCGGCCTCGACTGGTTCGCCGTCGCGCGACGGATCGTGCTCCCGCTCGCGGCGCGCGGGCTCGGCGCCGCGGCCGCGCTCGTCTTCGTCTCGGTGATCACGGAGCTCACGGCGACGCTGCTGCTCGCGCCGATCGGGACGCAGACGCTCGCGACGCAGGTCTGGGCCGACACCTCGACGCTCGCGTTCGCGGCCGCCGCGCCGTACGCGGCGGTGATGGCCCTGCTCTCGCTGCTCTCGACGTGGCTGCTCTCGCGCCGCTTCGCCGCGGCGAACATCGCGGGCGTGCGGGCGCGTTAAGTACGGTGCCGTACCTTTCGATCGCCGGGCTCGCGAAGGATTTCGGCACGCACCGCGCGCTCGCGGATGTCGATCTCGCGGTCGAGCGCGGCCGGCTCGTCGCGATCCTCGGGTCCTCGGGCAGCGGCAAGACGACGCTCCTGCGGCTGATCTGCGGCTTCGAGCGCGCGGACGCCGGCACGATCGCAATCGACGGCACGGCCGTCAGCGGCCCCGGCCTGCACGTGCCGCCGCAGCGCCGGCGCGTCGGCTACGTCGCCCAGGAAGGCGCGCTGTTCCCGCACCTCTCGGTCGGCGCGAACGTCGCGTTCGGCCTGCCGCGCGCCGGCCGCACGCGCGCGCGTTCACGCGTCGACGAGCTCCTTGAGCTCGTCGGGCTCTCGCCAATGTTTGTGACGCGCGCGCCGCACACGCTCTCCGGCGGCGAGCAGCAGCGTGTGGCGCTCGCCCGCGCGCTCGCGCCCGCGCCCGCGCTCGTGCTGCTGGACGAGCCGTTCTCGGCGCTCGACGCGGCGCTTCGCGCCGAGACGCGTGAGGCCGTGGCGCGGGCGCTCGCAGGCGCGAACGCGACCGCGCTGCTGGTCACGCACGACCAGGCCGAGGCGCTTTCGCTCGGCGAGGAGGTCGCGGTGCTGCGCGACGGCCGGCTCGTGCAGGTCGCCGATCCCATGACGCTCTACCGCCGGCCGCGCGACGCCCGGCTCGCCTGCTTCGTCGGCGAGGCGATGTTGCTCCCCGGTACGGCGCGCAACGGAGTCGCCGTTTGCGCGCTCGGCTCGTTAGCGCTCGTGCCGGGGGTGGCCGACGGCCCGTGCCACGTTCTCATTCGGCCCGAGCAGCTCGAGCTCGTCGCCCCGGGGACGGTGGGCGCGCGCGCGGCGCGCGTCGAGCGCATCGCGTATTACGGCTACGCGGCGAGCGTGTCGCTCGCGCTCGTCGAGGCCGGCGCCGCGCCGCTCTCCGCACTCGTGCCGGGCGACGCGATTCCGAGCGAACGCGAACTCGTCGGCGTACGCGTGCGCGGCGCCGTCGGCGCGTTTCCCTCGGCTTCGTAGAGCTCGACGTCAGTCGCGCTCGCGCGCCTGGACGCCGCGGCTGGCCCAGTAGGCGGCGACCTCGCGGTGCGTGTCGCCGATCAGCTTCTCGATCGCGAGCCGGCCGCTCTCGCGGCACGTGCAGCGCCGGACGGCGCAGCCGAGCTCGTCGTGTTCCGTGACGCCGTGGCGACAGCCGTCGCAGACGAGTAATTGATCCATGAGTGCAGCGTAGACACGCCCCGCCGGGAGCCGGTCACATTGCCTCCGAGCCGCACCCCGGCCGCGGCACACCCGTCCATCGTCTTTAAAAACGAACCGGTTCGCGAGAAACAGCCACTTAAGAAACGCCGGTGACCGATCGTCGCGCTCGCGTGTCGTCCAGCCAGACAGGAGGCCGTATCGTCAACAGCGTCTTCACCACATTGCCGTCATGCGAGCCGACGCGCTTGCCGAGCGGAGCACGAAGGGGAGCATGGACGACGCCGGCTTGGTCGATCGTGCCCGCGGCGGCGACCTCGAGGCGCTCGAGCAGCTCCTCGTGCGCCATCAGGCGAGCGCATATACGGCCGCGCTCCGCTTGCTCGGCCAGACCGCTGACGCTGAAGACGTGCTCCAAGAAACGCTGGTTCGCGGGTACACGCGCCTCGGGGAGCTCGAGACGGGCGCCGCGTTCGGCGGCTGGTTGCGCCGGATCGCGGTTCATCTGAGCCTCAACGTGCTCCGCCGCCGCGGTCAGATTCACTTCGAGTCCCTCGACGGGGCTCGGGGCGAGGCCGGCAGCGTGCCCGAACGGGATTTGCGTGACGAGCGGGAGCCGACGCCGGAGGAGGCGCTCGTGGCGGCCGACTTGCGAACGGAAGTCGAGTTGCTCGTCCGCAGCCTGCCCGCGGACCAGCGGGTCGCAGTCGTGCTGCGCGACATGTACGATTACGATGTGGCCGAGATCGCGGCGGTCCAGCGGTGCGGGATCTCGGCTGCAAAGATGCGGATCGTCCGCGGTCGCGCGCGTTTGCGACAGCTCATCGAAGGACGTCATGGCTGATATCGACTCGGCGGACGATCGGCTCGTGCCGGTCCTGCGCAGCCTCGCGGCGTTCGACGAGCAGCCGCGAGAAGCGGTCTTGCGCACGGCCCTGCGCCGGATGCGTCAGCGGCGGGCCGGCGCCTCGACCGCCAATGAGTTTCTCGGCGCGATGGTCGCGCTCGTGACCGGCTTCGCGCGGCTCGTGGGCGGCCGGCATGACTGACGTCGCCCCCGGCCTCGCCCGCGACATCGGCGCGATCGTGCTCTTCATCCCGAGCGTCATCGGTGCCGCGCTCACGCTGCTCGTTGGCTGGCTGATCGCCTACGTCGTCGACCGCGGGCTCACGGCCGCGACGATGAAGGGTGGCTTCGATCGGCTCGCCGCGCGTACGGGGATGATCGACGATTTCGAACGCGTCGGCGTGCGTGTCACGCCGTCGCGCCTGATCGGCCGGCTCGCGTTCTGGCTCATCCTCGCCGCCGCGTTCGTGCAGGCGATCAATGTGCTGCAGCTCGCCGAGATCTCGCGGTCGCTCGGCGCGTTCCTCGCCTTTTTGCCGCACGTCGTCATCGCGGTCGTCATCGTGTTCCTCGGCATCATCGTCGGCGACATGGCCGGCCGCGGCACCGCCGACGCGATGTCGCGCTCGGGGATCGTGTATCACGTTCCCGCCGGCGGCTTCGTTCGGTCCGCGGTCATCGTCGTGGCCGCGCTCATGGCGCTGCAGCAGCTCACGATCGAGTCGGTATTCTTCTTCGAGATCTTCCTCGCGGCGTTCGGGGCGCTGGCGCTCGCCTTCGCGCTCGCCTGCGGCCTCGGCGCGCGCGACTTCGCCGAGAACGCGATCGCCGGGCGCACGATCGAGCAGCGCTTCGCCCTCGGTGATCGCCTCGCGGTCGAGGGCCGCAGAGGCGTCGTCGAACGCATGGACCCGCTCTCGACGGTCTTACGGACCGCCGACGGCCGTCGCATCGTGGTGCCGAACAGCCTGCTGACGAGCTCGATCGTCGAGATCGACCACGGCCCGATCGGGCCGCCCGCGGCGACCTGACGAAAGGCGAACGGTCGCGCCGGTCGTGCGCGACGGCGGTTCGGGCGTAGCTGCGAGGCGCGTGCGTGCGACCCGCCGCGCGCGCGGGTGTCGCGCGGCGACTCGCGTGCGCCCGCGAGGGTCACATCGTGCGTTGCGCGCCCAAACGCGCAATCGTCCGCGTGTTGGAAGCGGAGCGAGTCGGGAACGCTCGTGGACGCACTCCGAGAGGAGCGGGTCGCTCGCCGAACGAGCGGATGTATGAGGATCAACGATGGCCGTTCAAACGATCGCTGGATTATTCACGAACGCGGGGCGCGGTGAATCGATACTCGCCGAGCTCAAGGCGGCGGGCTTCAAGAGCGCGCAGATCAGCGAGCTTGCCGACGATCACGATCCCGAGCCCAAGAAGCTCTCGAACCCCGTCACCGATTTCTTCAAGGACCATACCGCGACCGGAAACGAGTTCCAAAACAACCTCACGGATCTCGGCATCTCAACCGCGGATTCGAAGTATTTCGAAGACGGCGTCGCGCGCGGCGGAGCCCTCGTGACGGTCAAGGGTGACGAGCGCGCGGACGAGGCGCTTGCGATCCTGCAGCGCGGCGGCGCCGATCTCGGCTCGATGGGCCGCGGCGAGCGCAACGACACCGCCGGCTCGGTGCCGATGGCGGCGACCGGCCGGGACGATCGCGCGAAGATCGGCGATCGCGACGAGCGGATCGCGGATGAGCAGACCATCCAATTGCGCGCGGAACGCCTCGCCGTCGAGAAGACACGCGTCGCGAGCGGCACGGTCCGCATCGGCAAGCGAGTTATCAGCGAACGCGAGTCCGTCGACGTGCCCGTCTCGCACGACGAGCTCGTCATCGAGCGGAAAAAGCTCAGCGACGGCGCGGTCGGCGGCGCGATCGGAGACTCGAAGACGATCAGTGTCCCGCTCTCGCGCGACGAAGTACGCGTCGGCAAGGAAACCTACGCGACGGAGGAGATCGAGGTCGGCAAACGAGCCGTTGGTGGCACGGAAAAGGTTTCGGAGACCGTCCAACACGAGGAGCTCGTCGTCGACGGCGACGATCGACTCGACCGCGACGGGCGCGTGTAGCTCGCGATTCGGCCCGATCCGGAGGCCGCCGCACGGGGCGGCGGCCTCGTCACTTTCCGACGATCGGGAGATCAGCGTGACGGACGATCCTGAACCCGTGCTCTACGACGAGAGAATCGCCTCGTCGGCCGAGACAATCGGCGCGGAGCACCTGATCCTCAGCGCCGAACGGCTGGTGCCGACGGTGACGCGCGTGCGAGGCCGGATCGCGCGCATCACGCGCCGAGTCGTCGTCGAGCGGCGGCAGATCGAGGTCGACGTCGCGAGAGAGGAACTCACCATCGACTACGAGCCGGGCGACGGGACCCCCATGGTTGGAGAAGCGGAGCCGCCGTTTATCGTCGTTCTGCACGAGGAGGAAGTCATCGTCACGAAGCGCGTTCGGGCGGTCGAGGAAGTCGCGATTTCGACGCGCCGTGTCACGCGACCGCAGCGCTTTGAAGCGGCGGTCCGGCACGAGATTCTCGACGTCGTCGAATCCGCTGCCACGAACGTCGACTGACGTATGTCGCCTTCCTGACGTAGTGTGGTATAAACGCTCTGGGCGAGCGGCTGCTTCGGCGTTGCTTCGACCGGAGAGGCATTCGCGTGAAAGTTTTTCTTTTCGCCGGACCCCGTTAATGCGGCTGAATCGGCCACCGCTCGCGGCGGTCGATGCATTTCTCGACGATGTCGAGGCGCCCGTGGCGGACGCGATGCGCCATCACTTTAAGACGTGCGAAGCCTGTCGTCAGCGGCTCCTGGCGATCCGAGGATCGCGGACCGTCGATCCCGCTACGCGGCTCACGGTCGTTGAGCCCACGTTCGGCCAGTGCGCCGCCGCCGCGGCCGACGCTGAGGCGTAAAGCGCGCCGCTCGGCGTGACCGCGGTCGGGTACCTCATCGTCGCGGTCGCTCGCCGGATGCATATCTTCGGTGGATGACCCGCCGGGTCGCCTAGTAGCCGGGATCATCCTTGCAGGGTGCACGATGGTCCATGACGCGCAGCAGGCAGCCGCCGAGCGTCGTCTCCCCCACGACCATCGAGTTGACGTCGCCCTTGTAGCCCGCCCGGAGCTCGCCGACGACGCGGCCGGTTCGCACGTCGACGATCGAGGCGTCGGTCGACCAGACGACGCCCATCTCGCGCGTCACGCCGCCCATCACGACCCGCGTCGCGCCGACGAGCTTGCCGATGCGTCGGCCACACTCGGGCGTCGCACACGCGCGCAGCGCGGAATCTTGATCGAAGCCCGCCGACCGGAGCGCGCGCTCGACCGTGGCCTGCGGCACGACCGTCGCGTTCGGGGTCTTCGTGAACGGCTGCCGCAGCCGCGCCGTCATCTCGTCGAGCTGATTCGCGACCGGTAGCACCGCGTAGGGCATGCCCGTGTCCACGGGTGAGAGCGGCAGCACGGCGACGACCGTGCGCGGCGGCGTCGCCCCGGCGGCGGGTCCGGCGACGAGCATGGCGGCAAGCGCGGCGGCTGCCGTCGCGGAGCGGAGTGCGGAGCGCATGATCTCTTCAACGTCCCCGCGACGGCGGTCGTTTTCACATGGCGGCGGCTCGAAGAGACGGCGGCTTGCGTGGAGTACGAGAGCGGCATGAGCGCCCTCGCAGCCCCGCCCGGCGTCGGCCGGCAGACGTACGATCGCGCCGCCGTGACGGCCGGCATCGCGCATCTCGGCGTCGGGAACTTTCACCGCGCGCACCAGGCCTGGTATGTGGACCGGCTGCTCGCGGAGCCGGGCGCGGAGACCTGGGGCATCCTCGGGATCGGGCTCGTGGACTCGCCCGCCGAGCGCGAGAAAGCGGCGGCGCTGCGCGCCCAGGCCGGGACGTACACGCTGACGGTCTGCCCGCCCGAGGCACCGGCGCACGCGGCCGTCATCGGCGCGATCGTCGAGTATTGCCACCTCGCCGACGATCCCGAGGCGGTCTTCACGCGGCTCGCCGATCCGGCGATCCGCATCGTGAGCCTCACCATCACCGAGGGCGGCTACAATCTCGACGACCGGCGCCGCTTCGTCGTCGAGGCGCCCGGGGTCGCGGCCGATCTCGCGGGCGGATCGCCGCGGACCGTCTTCGGCGTCGTCGTCGAGGCGTTGCGCCGCCGGCGCGCCTCGGGCGCGGGGCCGTTCACGATCCTGAGCTGCGACAACCTCATGCACAACGGCGGTGCCGCGCGCGCCGCGTTCGTCGGGTATGCGCGGGCGCTCGATCCCGACCTCGCCGACTGGATCGAGGCCGCAGTCGCGTTTCCCGACAGCATGGTCGACGGCATCGCGCCGCAAGTGAGCGCCGAGGACGTGCGCCGGCTCGACGCGCAGAGCGGCGTTGCGGATCGCGCGCCCGTCTTCCGCGAAGACTTCACGCAGTGGGTCATCGAGGACCGGTTCTGCGCCGGGCGCCCGCCGCTCGAGCGCGTCGGCGTGCAGTTCACTGCCGACGTCGCGCCCTACGAGCTCGTGAAGCTGCGGATGCTCAACGCAGGTCACTCCGTGATGGCGCTGCCCTCCGTGCTGCTCGGCCATGCGCTCGTGCACGAGGCGATGGCCGATCCGCTCGTACGCGCGCTCGTCGAGCAGTTCCTCACGGAGGACGCAGCGCCGCACGTCATCGCGCCGCCCGGCGTGACGGTCGACGCGTATGCATCGCAGTTGCTACGGCGTTTCAGCAACCCGGCGATCCGCGATCAGGTGCTGCGCATCGCGGGGCAGAGCTCGGCGAAGCTGCCCGTGTTCCTCGCGCCGACGCTGCGCGCGATCCTCGATGCGGACGGCGACGCGCGGCGGATCGCGTTCGTGCTCGCGGCGTTTCTGGAGTACCTGCGCGGCCGCAGCGACGCCGGCGCGACGTACGAGGTAACGGAGCCGGCGCTCGCTGCGACCGATCGTGAGCTCGCGGCCGCGATCGATCCGCGGGCCTTTACGCGAATGTCGACGTTCGCAGGCTGGGGCCTCGAACGGTCGACCGCCTTCGTCGACGAGGTCGTGCGGCTGCGGGCGGCGATCGCGCGCGACGGCACGGCGGCGGTCCTCGGGCCGCTGCTCGGCTGAACCCGTCTCCTTTGCCGGGATCCCACGCAGGCGTTCGGGCTCGGTCTCGTCGCATACCTGACCATGCCTCGGATATCGATGAGGGTACTGGTCTGCGCCGCAGGGCTCGGGCTCGCGGCGGTCGCGCGCACCGCGGCCGGCGCGCAGACCGTCCCGGTCGCAGACGCGCGCTATGGCGATGGGCGCGTCTCATTGTTTTACACCTATACCGATCCCGTGCCGGCGACGCGCGGCACGGTGTTGCGCACGGAACCCGTGCCGGAGACGCTCACGCTGCCGAAGGCGGGCCAGGCGCGGCGGATGCTGTACAGCTCGCGCGGCGGTGCGGACGGGACGACGCCGATCGCCGTCTCGGGCGAGATCTTCGAGCCGCAGGGCTCGCCGCCGCCCGGCGGCTGGCCGATCGTCGCATGGGCGCACGGCACGACGGGCATCTCCGACATCTGCGCGCCGTCGTGGCAGGCGCGCTCGTACCGCGACATCGCGTATCTCGACGCTTGGCTCGCGCAGGGCTACGCCGTGGTGGCGAGCGACTACGAGGGGCTCGGCACGCCCGGCATGCATCCGTATCTCAACGTGCGCTCCGAAGCGCACGGCGTGCTCGACGCCGTGCGCGCCGCGCTCGCCGACGATCGCCGGCTGCGCAACGAGATCGCGATCGTCGGCCAGTCGCAGGGTGCGGGCGCCGCCTTCGGCTCGGCCGCGTTCGCGCCGACGTACGCACCCGAGCTCGACGTGCGCGGCTCGGTCGCGACCGGCATCCCGTATTTCTCGCCGTCGGTACCGAGCGCGCTTCCCGCCGATCCCATCGCCGTCGATCCGGGCATCGCCTACCTCATGTACATCGTGCTTGGCTTGCAGACCTCACAGACGCCGCTCGTGGCGAGCGATTACTTCGGTCCCCAAGCGTTACCGGTCTTCGAGCTCGCGCGCGTGGAGTGCGTCGACGCGCTCGAGGGTGACGTGAGTCTGGCCCGGCTCACCGATGCGGGCGCGCTCGAGCCCGCGCTCCGGACGCTCATCGCGAAGCACCTGCCGGCGTTCGAGTATCCGACGCTCAAGCTGCGCGCGCCCGTCTTCATCGGCACGGGGCTCGCCGATCGCGACGTGCCGCCGCCCGTGCAGCAGCGCCTGGTCAAAGACGCATGCGCAGCGGGCACGACGGTCGTCGCGCACGAGTATCGCGGGCTCACGCACGGCGAGACGGTCAACGCGTCGCTCGCCGATTCGGAACCGTTCGTGCGCGCGGTTTTCGCCGGGCAAAAGCTCGCGCCCGTGTGTTCGCCCGCACCGCAGTGACGGTCAGTCCGCCTCCGCTTTCGCGCGCCACGCCCAGCGCAGCAGCGGCAGCGCGTCCCGTGCGAAGTCGACCACGGCGTCGATAATCGCATCGCCGCGCAGCGTCGCGACCGGTAGATCGCGCTGCACGAGCAGCGACGTGAGCTTCGCGTACGGTTCGAGCGGCGTGTCGGCGCTCGCGCGAAACGCGGGCGGGACCCGCACGAGCGTGTCGCGCCGCGAGAGCGGTAGGTCGCTGAGCTCGAGCGTCGTCACGAGCCGTCGGAAGGCCGCAGGCTGCTCGACCATCGCGGTCCGGTACGCGTGCAGCTCGGATTTGGGCGGCTGGTAGCAGCCGGCGGCCGCGAACGCCTCGTCGCCGCCGATCCGCACGTAGAGCATGCCCGGCCGCTCCGTGTCTCCGTCGAGATGGAGCGCCGCGCGCATGACGGTATTGTACGGCCGCTTGTCGTGCGCGAACCGCACGTCGCGATAGATCCGAAACGCCGGACTGCGCGGCTTCGGCGCTAGCGGAATCTTCGCACGCGCCAGCCGTTCTGCGAGCACGCCGAGGAACGCGAGAAACGGCGCCTTGACCTCGTCGAGATACGTCGTCTTACGCGCGTCGAACCAGGGCCGCTCATTGTGCCGCTCGAGCTCGCGTAAAAACGTCAGGCCCGCTTCCGAGAAGCCCTCGAAGCGCGACACGGCGGATGCCATCCTCGCCGCTTCGCGGGCGACGCCGCGTCTCCGCGCCGGAATCGCCCGGACCCGGTCAAAGCTCGCGTGACTTGGTAGAACCGCACCGAGTGTGCTGACCCAGAAGTTCGCTTACGAAATCTCGCTCGTCTTTTCGGCCGGCTCGTCGTCGCTTTTCGGTCACAACGCTACGGCGTTGCTCCCTCATCGCTCCTCGATCCGACCAAAAATCCTTC